>WNGE01002626.1_pt1 | contig 30031 bp, 25 predicted proteins | sample 5400651 | NCBI WGS metagenome assembly WNGE01 (sample SAMN13153370, study PRJNA577476) | soil metagenome | isolation source: 60 cm soil or saprolite under grassland replicate 2 | place: USA:California | collected 2016-06-15
TGAAATCAGCAATCTCGATCACGTCGCGCAAGACGAGCGCGCGGCTGCGGCCGGCGTTCATCGCCAGAATCTCCTGCTGCCGTTGCACGTCGTAGCGCGACGAAGTCAGACCAGCCGAATCGAACAGCTTGTTGACGACTTCGATAATGCTCATCGTTATCGGATAAGCAGCGACAAAAGCGGGACGCTGCACCCACTCATCAGCGAAAGCCTGTTTGCTCGCTTCCAAGTTTGTGCCGCCGATGACCCGGCTTCGATCTGAAGCGAACTCGTCGTAGTTTGGTTGACGACCAAAGCTGGCTTTGTAAAAGCGATAGACGTAGTAGCCAGTCTCCTGAAACTCCTGCTCGATGAAGAAGGCCGCGCTCACGCCGACGCGTCGTTCATGAATGCAACGAGCATCTGAGCCACACTCGGTCATTCTGTTCGTCCAGTAAGCGAGGCCGCCGGCGTCGGGGTCACGGTTCAGAAAGTCGAGATAATGTTGGCGGACGAAGAATTCAGAAGAGTCAATCGAATTGGAAGAAGCCGCCGGGGCGATCGTCACGTCCTGCATTCGGATCGTATAGGGGCCGGAGCCACTAGCATCGTTACGGGCCGAGTCAACGAACAGGTGAAGCGGAACATTCAACGGAAGGAAATTCATCTGATTGTTGCTTAGTATTGCGGTATTACTACCGGGAGTCCAGCGGCTGTCGTTCATCACCAGAATGTTGTTTGGAGAATTTCCAGTGCCTGGCGGGCAGGCTCCCGCGGGCCCGCCTTGCAAAACATAAATCAGAGGTCTGTATGCGCCGGATGTTGTTGAAACCTCTATCCGCGGATTTGAACCGCGACCAGTTAGAGTAAATGAGTAAACATGGTCCGGGCCGTGGGCATCGTAAGTGTAATAGTAGGGAAGGCTCATAACCGTATCATTTGCACCGGTCGTGTTGCCGGAGTCAATAAAAGGAGACGCGACTGTATAGTTTCCTCCAGGAATGGCGCGGCCCGGACAGTCATCGTTTCCACCAAGCGTGGTTAACACATCGAGTCTGCCCTTTTGATGAGGCAGGCGAAACTCGCTTTGCCGTTTCAGCAACGCTGGTTTGCTGCTGATCGTATTCAACCTCTTGAGTGACCTTAAGCCCTGTCCGGCGACGCTTGCTTGTGGCTTTTTCGCTTCGTCAGAACGTGCTTCTTGTACCTGCCAAGCCAAAATCGCAGGAACGGCCGCAAAAATTGAACAATAACCCAATTTTTGGCGCCGCCGCTTTAGTATCGCGGTTAAGATTTCTCGATCTGATGAGCAATCCCCATTTCCAAGAATATCCAGTCGCCTCGAGTTTGCTATTTTGGCTTTCATTTTCTTTTCCTTTCCGAATTACAACCCTATCCGGTCAAAATCTGTGGATGGGTAATATCTTGTTAGGCGGCGTATCTGCTCCTTTTGCCGATTGTCGAGACCTGATCTGCCGCGTCCGGCTACTCCTTTATTGAAGCGTATCTTTCGTTCTTCCGATTCGATTTCGCTAATTCTTTGTTCGACACCTCGCCGCGATGCTCCGAGGCCGTAAAACTCGAGAACCTTTAGAACGCTCGAAGGTTTGTCAGCGATAAGGTCTTCGTAACTGAGCCAATGAACTTCGAGCCGCTTCTGCTTTTCAGCCAGGTCCCAGGATGCAACAAACTGGAAATACCAGGGAATCACATTTTCTATGAGCAGATCTATTTTCGTTTCTTCATCTAGAAGCAGCCAATCGGCACGGAAATATGATGTCTGAAACGCGCCTTTGTTATAGAAGTCAAGCAGGCTCATCACGGAATCGAAGATATTGCGAACAAGCACCACGGGACGGATGCCGAAGGCCTGCATCAGGTGAACATTCGCGTCCGATGCCCGACAGTGCTGCTGCGTTACGGTATCAAGATCAGCAAACTCTCGAAGCGTGGGCAGGTACATCTCGTGTTCACTTTGCCCAGCCGCGTAAACCGTGAAAAGATCGCGGTAGCCCGTCAAATTCACCAGAAGATTCTTGAGAAATGTCGAGGCGCTTTTTGGGACGCAGGCTATAAAAATATGCCGTCCAAGCTGCTCCGGAGTTATCTCTGTCGTAAAATCCGAAAGTTTGGCCGTCTGGCCTGTTGCCGTCAGCGAATTTGTCAGATTGACGTAAGAGCCGGGGCTGGGATAGACCGAGATCGCTTTTCGACAACACAAGAGGCTTTCTTCATTCAGGCTGTTTTGGAAGAAAACGATCCCGAGGCCCTGGAACCCGCCGGCGAATTTACGGAGGAACGTGGAATTCTCAGCCATGTCGCCCCGTATCTCCAGCCGCAGCGAGGCACGGAGAAAATCCAGGGCTGTGGACGTGTCGCCCTTCTTCAATAGTTTTTCGATCAGAAGCTTATAGCTTAAGAGCAGGTTGTGAACCAGATGGTCGTAAAACGGATGGTCAAGAGTCAATTTCTGAAGCGCGCTTTGAAACAGCGTGACTGCCATATCCGCGCTTTCACGTTTCAATGCTTGAACGCCAAGATCAACCTCTTGCTGCAAAATGCTGTAAAGGTTTTGGCTCAAACCGGAAACATCAATAGTTTTGCCGGATTGCGGAATGACATGAGATCTTGAATCCAATAGATCTAATCCCTGCATTTTTTCCTCCAGTCATTCAAAGCTAAGACCGCCTGCGGTCCCGGCGATGTCGCGTCTGGTTTCTTTCGTTTTTATACCTCTCCTATTTTCGATAAACTGAACCTTCGGGTTGACTGTAGGATCAAACCGACTGGAAGCTCCTGCCTCATTCACTAAGTAACGCGTGAACTGCGCCCGAAACCTCTAACGGAATGGATATTCCCGTTCAGCGCTTGCGTGTAATTGCTTTCAAGACCTGACCGGCGCAGGGTTTTCATTCGTCCGGTGGTAATTTGCCAACAAGAGTCACAGGGAATCCGCGTGCCGCGCTCTGATTTTCCTTTCAAATTCTCGACTTCCCAACGCTAAGTCTTTTAGGCACGTGCAATCGAATTGTTGGTGCGGCAAGACACGAAAGTAGTGTGCGGGATCTATTGACCCCACAAGCTATCCGAAAGCTTACTATCGCTATCCGTTCGGATTGCTTCTCGACCGCCACCCAGAGGTCTCGCCAGCCCGTTGGTGCCTCAGTCGCTATGCACAAATCAAGAACTTCTTCTTCAGCCGGATCATCGAGCCTGCCCGCAGCGTTACTGGACCAACCGTTCTACGGCTGGGTCACCGAGCCAGAGATTCAACGCCAGCGCGCTTCAGGTTGCTTCTGTTCCATCGTTTTAGCATTCGGCGAGATGGTTAAAACTTGTCGGTTCAATCCACTGTCGACAAACAACGTCGCACGTCTATTGACCGCAATCGGCGTTACGGCGCGTCACCTCCGAGCCGAAGCGCAACTGGTACTCCCGCGACGTGATAAACGCGCAGACCATGCCGTGATAGTTGTTCGGCTCGCGGTTGTTCACTACGTCCAGCCAGAAGTCGTAGCCGTCTCGATCCACATCGCGACGCAGGTAGTACATAGAAGCGGTCAGGCCGGCCGAATCGAAAAGCTTGTTCACGACTTCCGTATTGCTCATGGTTATTGGATAAGCTGCGACAAAGGCGGGGCGCTGCACCCACTGGTCTGCAAACGCCTGCTTCCGGGCTTCCAGGTTTGCTCCGCTTACTTGACTACGATCCGACATGAACTCAGTGAAGCTGGGCTGACGACCGAAGGAAGCCTTGTAGAAGCGATAGACGTAGTAGCCAGTCTCTTGAAACTCCTGCTCGATGAAGAAAGCTGCGCTCACGAATGCCTTGGGGTCACTGAGGAAACTCGCGACAGTGCATGATCTGCTGACTCCAAAGAGACCCCTCGGTCACGAGTTCCGGAGTTTAGTGACGGTAACCTACTCTGCTGCGGATCTGCTTTTCAGGTATCAAATAATATCGTTCGTAAGGTTTCTTACGCGGCGCGATAGATCCGTATGAGTTGTCCCGCAAGCTCGGGTTCTTTTTCCAAGGCGTCTGCGATTCGTTGAGCCTGGCCGGTAAAATCCGGATCAAAGGTACAGACAATAAGGCCTTTGTGGTTGGGTCGGCGTCGGTGAAGTTGAATGAAATGTCTGCGGTTCGCTGTGAGTAGCGCTCGTTGTTTGTCGCTGGCAATTGAAAGAACTGCTTCGTCGGTGAGTGACTGGTTCGCCTTGTCGTCGTCGTACATCGTCAAGACGTCAAAGCCTAGACGACGGAGTTCCTCTATTACCGGTAGTGGAAAGTTCTCGTCAGCGTAGAGCCGGGGCACTATTGCGACTCATCACTTTCGTTCTCGGCAATCTGTCGCTCAATCTCTTCACGATGGCTCTCTACGAAGGCCCAGGCATTCGCTAGATCCTGGGCCCGCAAGGTGGGATAGGCTCTGAGCAGATCAGCTTCACTCGTACCGAGTCGTCTTGCCTGTTCAAGCAACCAGACAGGAATGCGTGTCCGGACAATGCACGGCTCCCCGCCAGCAACTCCTGCACGGGTTTCAATTCCCGGGAACGTGTCACCCAGGTCGCTCACGAGCCACTGTAGCAACTCGGCCTTCTCAGCCCGAGTCATGTTGGCTAGCAATTCTTTCGATTCAGGTATAGTGCTCACCTGTAGATTTAACCCATTTCGCCGTCAAATTTAAGCTAAGAGTGATTATAACACCCGAAGCCCGAAACTTTGGGCTTTCGATTCTGGACCCGAATCCAAGAAATAGATTAACCTCTTACCTGATTTTCAGCCTCACCTGAAAGGATGCACCTCACAATGAGTGAAATTAACCTCAACCTCACGGATACTCAGCAAACTATTCACGGAACAAGCCACGGCTCGATCGGCGATGCCTGTGTCGCAGCTTTGTCGGATGAACCGGAAACGATCGCTGAGCTTGAAACCGCATTAGCGCGCTACCTCAAGCCGGCTCGTTACATCAGTCTCTTCGGGTCCTTTCGCAAGGGCTCCGAGATCGACACCGAGCCGTGGGATGCCGGCATCATCGTTATCGACCTCGCCGCGCGAATTGTCGCTTCTGAGTCTTCGTACTCTCACCTTGCTCCCCGCGGTCATGTGCGGCTCCATGATGGTGTAAGCGCAACCGCCGTACCTGTATTGTATCGAGTGCCCGAAGACTGGCTATTTCTTGGGTCAATTTTTGAATACGAGAGTTTGTGGAGGAGGCGTCGTCAACAACGCGGGTCCCTGCTGCCCCTGAAAGCGTCTCGAGCGATCTACGACTAGACGCTAAGGTTCTTTTGTTCTATCGAAAGAAGCTCGTTAAATAGGACGCACCTAAAAGCGCCTCTCTTCTTCAGTTTGTGACGCGGGCCATCTCTGATTTCAAGCTTGCTGCTGGTATTTACCATGTACGAGAAATATTGTTTATATGGGATATATTCCATACTTGACACATATCCGGAGTTAGCATAAGGTGGCTGCGAACCGAGACTCGCTTACTCCCTTCTCAGCTCCTCTGGAATCACCCGGATCACCTGAAGTCAACAGCTTCATAGGGGAGGGACTAACAAATGCTTTCAACCCGCTTAAGGAGAATAGAAACGATGAAACATCTTTTAGCAGTAGCTCTTCTAATCGTGGCCACAGGAACAATCGCCTTCGGTCAATGCAGCGATGCCGATAAGAAGAAGCTGGAGGCATTCGACCGAGCATGATTGATTGTTGACAGATTCACAAAACGTTACGATGCTAAACCACTTGGCGCAATAGCTGCGGGCGTTCGGAATGAACCTTTAACACCAACTCGCCGAAGAGCGTGTTCGCCCAGGCGAACCAGGAGCGCGTGAATTTCTTCGGGTCGTCCCGTTCAAACGATTCGTGCATGAAGCCCGTTCCCGCGTGCGTCGTCTTCAACATCTTGAAGCAGGAAAGAATCTCTCGGTCTTCGCAGCTGGTCAACGCACGCATAATAATTCCCAAAGGCCAGATCATGTTCAGCCCGACGTGCGGTCCGCCGATGCCTTCGCCCACGCGCCCGCGAAAGAAGTACGGATTGTCCTCGCTCAGCACGAATGCCCGTGTATTTAAATAGGTGGCGTCGTCAGCGGCGCAACAGCCGAAGTAAGGGAGCGACAGAAGGCTCGGCGCGTTCGCATCGTCCATGAAAAGCTGGTTTCCAAAGCCGTCAACTTCATAGGCATAAATTGAATTGTGCTTCGCATGACTTGCTTTGCCATAGGCCTCGAGTGCCGCTGTCACTTCCTGCGCCAAGTCCTGACACTCTCGCGCGAACGACTTATCTGACAGTTCCACCGAAAAGATATCCGCAAGACGATTTAACGCAACCACTGCGAAGAAATTCGAGGGGATGAGGAACGGGTATATGCAGGCATCATCCGACGGCCGAAAGCCTGAGTGAATCAGACCCACACTTCTGGTCGGGTTGCCACGCCCTTCGAACGGCAACGTGTCAATCGGGTTGTCAGTGGTTCTTTTAAAAGAGTAGGGACCGGCGTCCTTCTTTCGCTGCTGCTCGCGAAACGTCTGCACAATGCGTCTGTTCGCTTGCACCCAGTTGGCATGAAAACAGGAAGCGTCGCCCGTTGTCTTCCAATAAGCATGTGAGAGTCGCACAGGATAGCAGAGCGAGTCGATCTCCCACTTGCGCTCGCACAACTCCGCCCGAATCGAGGGCTTGTCGTTCTCGCCCCACGGGCAGGCCTTCGCGCCGAAGTCGAAGGCGTTTGCGTAAGGGTCAATAAGGATACAGCGCGTCTGGCGGTTGATGACCCCGGCGATCATATCTTTGAGCTTCCTGTCTCCACGCGCGAGCGGCAGGTAGGGTGCGACTTGCGCGGTCGAGTCGCGCAGCCACATCGCGTTTATGTCTCCGGTGATTACGTAGGTGTCCGGTCGACTCTCGTGCGTGCCGAAAGTGACCGTCGTATCGAGCGTATTCGGAAAGCAATTCTCAAACAGCCAGGCGAGTTCCGGGTCGGCAATCGCACTCTTTACTTCGACGATCTTCGCTTCGACGGCGTCGCTCACGAACTTCCGTTGTCCGGCTGCAGGACGCTTATTTACAAATTCATGACCTGCTGAAAGGAGCGCACGGCTGAGACCGCAGTCGCCACGTAACGCCACCCCCGCGGCGGCATAGCCTAAACTCTTAATTACTGTCCGGCGTTTGTACATCAATGTTAAAGTCAATCCATTATGAAATTAGATCGTCGTGGTTTCCTTCTAGCATCGTCTTCGGCATTGGTGTTAACGAAAACCGGAATTTCGGCGGCGGAATGTGTTCAATGGTCTGAAGCCTCAGAGCCGCTTGAGATCGAGGGAAGAGTCGAAGGGAGAGAGGTAACAGTCTACACCACCGCTGACAACAGTAATCACCGCCTATCTGCCACTGACACCCTGGCCTTCAAACATCTGGGCCAACCCCTGGAAACTCAGATATGTGTATTTATCGATCCCGCCAAGAGATTTCAAACGATCCTGGGCGTCGGCGGCGCACTCACCGATGCCGCCGCTGAGACATTTGCAAAATTGCCCAAAGCTAAACAGCGGGAAATTCTAAATGCCTATTTTGCTGTGAACAACGGCATCGGTTACACGCTGGCGAGAACCAATATTCACAGTTGCGATTTCTCGAGTGGCAGTTACACCTATGTAAATGAAGGCGACAAGGCGTTGCAGTCTTTTAGCGTCCGTCACGACAAGCAATTTCGGATTCCCTTTATCAAACAAGCACTGGCCACGGCCGGAGGGAAACTCAGCATCTTTGGAAGCCCCTGGAGTCCACCTGCATTTATGAAGGACAACAACAATATGCTTCACGGTGGAAAATTGAAGCCAGAGTTTTATCAATCCTGGGCCAATTATTACACGAAGTTCATCAAGGCATATCAGCAGGAAGGCATACCGATCTGGGGCATTACGATTCAAAACGAACCGATGGCCACACAAAAATGGGAGTCGTGTATCTACTCAGCGGAGGAAGAGAGAGACTTTTTGAAGAACTATCTCGGTCCGACGATGATTAGGGAAGGGCTGGGTGACAAGAAAATCATTGCCTGGGATCACAACCGAGACCTCATCTACCAGAGAGCCAGCACGATCTTAACTGACCCCAAAGCCGCGCGCTATGTTTGGGGCATTGGTTATCACTGGTACGAACCCTGGAGCGGCGGCGAGGAGATGTTCGATAACGTTAAGCTCGTGCATGAATCTTTTCCGGATAAGAATCTGATTTTCACTGAAGGCTGTTCCGATTCCTTCAATGCTCAAAGGCTTACAGATTGGAGCTTAGGCGAACAATATGGCCGCTCAATGATCAATGATTTCAATGGTGGCGCTGTCGGCTGGACAGATTGGAACATATTGCTTGATGAAACGGGTGGGCCAAATCATGTGAAGAATTTCTGCTTCGCTCCAGTTCATGCCGATACGAAAACGGGTGAGCTGATCTACACCAACTCCTACTTCTACATTGGACACTTTTCAAAGTTTGTCCGTCCCGGCGCAAAGCGCATTGCCAGTTCACCCAGCAGAAGCCAGCTGCTTTCCGCTGCTTTTATCAATCCTGATGGGAAAATATCCGTAGTGGTGATGAACAAGAGCGACAAGAAGATCTCCTATTACCTTTGGCTGGACGGCCAGGCCGCCGAAGTCAGCAGCTTGCCCCATTCTATTCAGACGCTTGTGTTCTGACTGTTCAGCCACCGAGAGATTTTTCCCGTTTCTTCCCATTCCTTCCCAACTTTCGAAAAAGGCAAATACCTGGAATGCTATACTAGCCTCGTCATGAAACTAGACAAGGCAGTTGAAGACTATTTCCTCAATCCTCCGCCCGGTTCGGCGGCGGCGCGCGCGGTTGAGTTTGGAATAGATCTGACGCTGACGCTCGAGAATCTCCGCCTCACCCCGGAAGAAAGAATCCGCAAACTCGACGATCACATAACCGGTATCGCAAAGTTGAAAGCTACGGCGAGAATTCTTGGGCGACATGAAGAACGGCCTGGCAAATCTGAGTGAGGGATTAATACACCTTATCGAGAAGCAGATCACGCTTCTTGGGCGGTTCAAAGTGGAGTGCGTGATCGTTGGCGGTGTCGCAGCTACACTGCACGGCTCTGCGTTGCCGACTACCGACCTGGATGTTTGTTACGCAAGAAACCCAGCTAACCTCGAAAGATTAGCAAACGCTCTACAGTCAGTTCATGCTCGCCTACGCAACGCTCCGGAAGACAAACCCTTTATTCTCGATTCTGAAACATTGCGCCGGGGTTTGAATTTCACGTTCACCACAGACATTGGGAGCTTGGACTTGTTGGGAGAAATACGAGGAGTTGGGTATTACGAGGATGTGCTTGCAGGATCGTTGGTCTTCGAATTGTTTGGGTATCCGTTTGCGGTTATTGAAATCGGCAAACTAATCCTGGCTAAGCGCACGGCCGGTCGTCCCAAGGATTTGGTTGCCGTCGCGGAATTGGAAGCCCTGCTGGGCGAAAAAGGCAATCTCGATGAGTAGAAGAAAGACGCATGGGTCTTATGTGCAGCACCCTAAGCAGTTTATGTGAGGAAGCACTCTAGCCTCGAGCATTTCCATTCTGGTCTCTACTGATATACCGCTCAACTACTGTGATAAACGTATCTAATCTCTTGTCTGTGTGAGTTTGTGCTTCCGCCAGAGCCGAAATTTTTCCTTCCGATTTAATCTGCGCATCAACAAGCGTCGAAGCTTTTTCCTCCAGATTTTCAATGCGCTGTAAGCTGGCATTAGCTAATCGGGCAACAATCTCTCTTAACTGCCCAATGTCGGAAGCAAATTGTGCCTGCTGGTCAACAATAAATTCCATCTGCTTTTGAATCTTGGCCCCGTTAGACATGTCTTAATCCTTCAATGCGCTTTTGAGGTTTAGAGCCTGCGAATTAAGTTTAGCGAAAACATGACGTGAAGACAAAGAATAGCCACTCGGTTTCACTCCATGAATCCACAGATTAAGCATTGGTTCAGGAATGGATGATGGGTGCGTCGGCATCAGGGATAAAGCAGCGGCGGCAGCGCGCTTCGTACATCCCCACAGCGCCGACCGCCACGCGCTCTTCTGCGCTGAGCTTTCATCATGACCAACTTGTCATTTTAATCTGTCAAGTTGGTTTGATCGACCATAGTGACTCATAGGGTTTGCAGCCAAATACATCCACTGACCCATTTAGAGCAATCCTCTAATCGATCAACCGATGGCGGCATGCCGCTTGCTCGGGTATTTAACCTGAAGGTGCACCGTCACCTTCATCGGCATTAAATCCCTGGATCGGTTTGAGGTGAAACGTGTCAACGCTATTCGAAAAACATTCCAATTGTTCTTCTTACTCTGAGCGCGAAGAGACGATTCGCCGCCGTGAACTCCGGCCGCCACTCACGAGCGAAGAGGCATGCCAGGTACATCTCGCCACTGTTCGCGAAGGCGTCAATCATTGTCGCTGGCCCAGAGACGTCATCGAACGGTTCCTGCAACTGGAGAGGTAACCAGACACTCTTAAAGTATCAGGCTCATGGCGTTAAGTTAACGCGTTGAAACCACAACCGCCAACTCTCAAGATTCCAGCCTCAATTGCGCTGCTGGGAAGCCCTACTGTTATGACCCGCCAGTGCATCTTAACTCTTTGATCAACACGCCAGGCTTCGAAGGAAAACCATCCCTCTCGGCAGACGGTCTCGAGCTCTATTTCGTCTCAGACCGACCTGGTGCCCTCGGGGGACCAGGAGATCAGGACATTTACGTAAGCCGTCGCGCGTCAACGCAGGACGACTGGGGGCCTCCGGAACGCGTTCCGCCTCCGATCTCCAGCCCTTTTTTTGACATCACGCCGTCTATCTCGCTCGACGGTCTAGCCCTGTACTTTGGCTCGAATCGTCCCGGCCCGAACAGCCCACCCTGGCCGGACCTCTGGGTTTCGCACCGAGCCTCCGTCAATGACCCGTGGGGTGAGGTCGTGAATCTCGGGCCCGGCGTCAACACGCCCCTCTTCGAGGGATCGATCAGCGTCAGCGAAGACGAGCTCACCGCCTATTTCGCAGGGGTGACGCCGGACTTTGTGTTCAAAATCTACGTGTCGACCAGGAATTCCACAGATGAACCCTTTGGTCCGAGGGTATTGCTCGATCCTCCGATCAACTCCGACGGTCACGCCTACGGGCCTGCGCTCACGCCGAATGGACACACAATGTTCTTTGCTTCGGGGAGAGACAATCCGTTTGCGCCCGGCGCCATCAACCACATCTACGTGTCGGAACGTAAGAACGAGCACGATTCGTGGGGTAACCCTATCTACCTCGACACCATCAATTGCCCGACCTGCTTCGGAGGCCTGCCGACCATTCGAGCGAGTGGCAAGGAAATTTGTTGGATGGGCAATCGGGCAGACAGCTATGGCGACATGGACATCTATTGCGCGCAACGCCGTTAGTGCTTTAGCGAGTTCCAGAGAACGGCAACGAGGTTTGATCAGCTTCCGTGTTCTAAGTAACAGGTTCCAGAGTTTGTTCGCTCGTGCGTCGAAAGTGATTTTCGCAAAGAGCTGTTTGGTTGGTCCTTTCGGCAACTGCTGAGGTTCTCAAGCCGCACGACCAGCCAGGCGAGCAATCATCGCCACCAGCTTACTTGAACTGACTGGTTTCGCGATGTGCATTTGAAACCCTGCGTCGAGCGCACGCTTTCGATCTTCCTCTCTGGCATAAGCAGTGAATGCTGCCGCAGGCGTGTGGCCTCCCTGGTCGACCGGAAGTGACCGCACCTTATTGATAAAGCTGTAGCCGTCCTCGTCTGGCATCGCAATATCACTCATCAAAACATCCGGATGCCACTGTTGCAACAGTTGAAGTGCTTCGCTCGCCGATTCGCACGTTTTCACTTCCGCGCCCGTACGCTTTATCACTGTGCTGATGATCTGACGCGCGTCTGCTTCGTCATCAACCACCAGGATACGAAGACCATCCAGGGCAGTTGAAGACTGTATGAGTCGGCTGCCGTTCTGGCCGCCGTTTGGTTGCGGTTGGTCAGCCAAAAGCGGAAAGCTTGCAGAAAAAGTGGCGCCAAGTCCCTTCCCAGGACTCTCCGCATGGACCGTTCCACCGTGCAGTTCCACCAGGTGTCGCACAATTGCTAAACCCAAGCCGAGACCGCCATAGTTACGTGTAGTCGAACTGTCTGCCTGCCGAAAACGATCGAACACCTGTGGGAGAAACTCTGCAGTTATCCCCTGACCCGTATCAGCCACAGTAATCCGCACGTCCGAGCCAACGAGCTCAACTCGCACTTCGATGTAGCCGCCCTGAGGTGTGAATTTCACCGCATTAGAAATCAGGTTCCAAACCACCTGTTGCAATCTGGCAGCGTCGCCGGAGATTGCTCCTATTGAGGGATCCTTTTTGTAAACCAGTTGGATGGCCTTGGCGTTTGCCGCGGGACGAACCACAGCAATTGCTGCTTCGATCGACGACGAAACTTCCAATGGCCGTACTTGAAGATTCAGCTTGCCGGAAATGATGCGGGAGACATCCAGCAAATCGTCGATAAGCCGCACCTGAATTTTTGCGTTGCGTTCGATCGCTTGGATGCCCTTTGCACGAAGTGTTTGATCCGCCGGAGATTCTCGCAAGAGACAAGCCCATCCGAGCAGGGACGTTAATGGTGTTCTCAACTCATGTGAAAGAGTCGCCAGAAATTCATCCTTGATGCGATTAGCCGCTTCCGCCTCCGCGCGAGCACGTTGCTCGCGTTGCAATAGCTGGCCGCGCACCTCCTCGGAACGCTTGAGCTCAGCGATGTAACCTGAGAGTTCTTCAACGTGCTGGTGTGCGATCTCTGCCTGGACTAGTGAGGACTGGATGTTCTTCAAGTACGTGTGATACGTAAAGTAGATGATTACAATGATGGGTACGGTTGCGGTAATAGCGTAAAAGCCGAACGTAGCCATAAGGTTGGCGACGATGCCTGCGGCTGAAGCTCCGGCGAAATAGGTGATGGAGGTCCAGAGGTAGTAGGTCTTCCAGGTTTGCCAGATCGAAGCACCAATCTTCGACGATTTCTCAACTGCAATCAAAGCCGTGTTGGTCGTGTATTGAATGAGAGCCATCAGACAGACCGCAACGAAGAAATTCGCGGAGTAAGTCGCCGCGACGATTTGTGCAGGAGGACCAACTAAGAAATGCAGCGCCACCGCCGTCACAAACGTTGAACTCGCCAACACTGCCGTGTTCAGAAGAATAGTTCGCGGTTTCTTGCTAATGAGCAGCGTCGTGCTCACACCTTCCAAAGCAGACATCAGCACGGCAGCTGGACCGCCAAACAACAACATTGTCAGAAAAATAAAAGTGTCGGCAATGGTGATGCGTCCGCTAACGCGTGGGATTCTGACGGCCACTAACGAGCTGATGACTACTAAAAGGGCAAGCACCACAAAACGCAGGTCAAGCTGAACGAATCGCAATTGGTTGATTGAAATCAGTGTGATTACTGAACCAAAGCCGACTACAGACCACATATACATTTTGGCAAAACGCTGCTGGTCCATTTTCGTCCCCTCTTTCGTTTAAGCAAGCAGATAGTGTTCTCAGCCTTACTGGTCTAAACATCCCGGTAAGCGCTATTACTCAGACACTAGTAATCGAGACAGTCAATTCCATCGTCCAACTCAGCTGGCATTGCAGTTGTTTCATCTCCGTTCAGCGTGGCCGACTGAGCTTGGAAGAAGAGATCACCGGTGACTACCCCATCTCCAGTAATTACGCCGTCGCCTGTAATTACACCATCACCTAAGAACGTACCGTCAGCCAATGACGTAGAGTTGCCGAACAAAAGACTAACGGCAAGAAACGGTGAGCCATCACCGGTGATCACTCCATTGCTCGTCAAGATCTGATCTCCAGTGATCACACCATCTGAAACCATTGAGGTGTCGCCGGTAATGACACCGTCGCCTGTGATTACGCCGTCGCTAAGAAGCACGGCTGTACGGTAGATGAATTGATACTTTGTAATCAGGGTGGCGCCGGTCACGTAGGTATAGTTGAGGATTAACCCGCTCGACCAGGTGAAGGTATAACCTGCAATAGTCGTTTCCGAGACCGGCGGATCGCTGACTGTCAAAAGATCAGAGCCTAAGCCAGTAGTTGACGAAAGATCCGTTCGGATAAGTTTCGCAAGTCGTACCGCACCCTCAATGTTTACCTGCCCCGCGCCCTGTTCGAGCATATTGAATCCTGCGAGGGGTTGGGCCGTGTACATCAATAAGGCTTTGACAAGGTTCGGCGTCAGAGTTGGATTCGCCTGCAACATCAGGGCGACTGCGCCCGCAGCAACAGGTGTGGCCATCGAGGTGCCGTTTAGATACATCATCTTGCGATTGGCTACCGGACTTACACCAGCGTCTAACGCTGGATGCTGCGTGACGAGTGCGTTATTTACTGCTTCTGCCTGCGCGAGTCTGTTGCCGGGAGCTACCACATCCGGTTTTATCAGATTGTCGTAATGTTTAACCCAAGACTCATCGGTCCAATAACTGCGCGTTGGGCCACGAGAACTGTAAGTTGTAACTCCATCGTCGTTTCGGGCATCTGTTCCGAATGTATTAGTGGCACCCACCGTGATTGCCGAAGGTTCGTTACCGGGCGAATGGATGTGACCATAGACCCTATTGCCATTCCCGTCGGTTCCGTTGTTGCCAGCCGCTGCAAGGACAACCACACCAGCGTCAACTAGTCTTCTCACTGCTCTACAAATCGGATCATCACGATAGGAATCTATCGCCGGCATTCCCAAACTAAGATTCACGACCCTAATGTTGTAAAGCGACCCATTGGTCGTAACCCAGTCCAGAGCCCTGAGGACGTTCGCCGTCGTTCCGGACCCCTGCGAATTCAAGACTCGCAGATTGATGAGGTTGGCATTAGGCGCAATCCCCAGGTATTGCCTGTGGGCAATGCGACCGTTTCCAGCAGCTAACCCTGCCACGTGAGTGCCATGGCCATAAGGATCATCGGTGCGGTCCTCACCGGTGAAATCCTGGCTGATCAGCACCCGAAGGTTACCTGATCTATCTAGGAAGGCTTTATGTGTAGTGTCGATTCCGGAATCGAGCACCGCGATCCCGATTCCCGTCCCATCCAAGCCACTGGTCGTCGTACCACTTGTTGTGCGCGCGGCGTCAGCGCCCGTGGTGGCGGAAACGTGACCAAGAGTCCTAACTTCGCGGTTCAGTGAGACGTACGAAACGTCGCTGCGCGCACTTAGGGCCAACGCAGCATTCGCCGATAAGGTAACAACGCGAACTCGGAAATTTTGAAACCGACGGATGTTCGACCCGCCGGTCTGTTCTATTGTCTCGTCGAGCGTAGTATCCCAGGTTGCGGCCGGTTGGATGATTACGCTAACCAGTTCACTACCATGACCGATATTTACCTTCTCCACCAAATCTCGAGAGGCTTTGAGCGGTCGGTCAGGCTGCGAACTTGTCTGGGCATGCGTTCGGCCTCCACTGGGCAGGAAGACGAACAGGAGTCCGAGCAACACTAATGCCCCAAGGGGCGCAACGTAGAGGAATTTTTTCATTTGGCTACTCCAAGGAATTGCGGGCAATTTCACCGCCGACTTTACTAATCGGCGTGGGTTAAGTTGGATTCCACCGTGATTACTTCTGGGCCTGGGCGAATCGTAAACGTCCGGGAAAAGGCGTCCGGAATTCTAGCATCTTGCAAAAACAGTTGCAACACTTATTAACACTATTTTTTGTGTTTTAGGGTTGGGGGTGAACCCGCCTGATAAAAGAGCGTTCCCCCCAGGGCAAGCGGAGCAGTAATAAAGCTGCGGAAGAGGCGCAAGGTTAGACAGTCCTAACTGAATCGTCTCTATAAGTGCATTTGCGATGTAACTGTGACAGGGCGTTGAATCGCCAGAGTAAAGGCGTCACAGCGAAATTCTAGAAATCGTCCTTATAGATTAATTAGTCGTGATTCGCCGCTGAATCTCAGCCCGGATAGATTGTTCCGGCCTCGACGAAGCACAGCGGGTTCTGCCATTTATCCTCGGCATAAAACGATCGCTCGCCCCAGGGCCGCACGCTGATGCTGCCGCCGGAGACGCCGTGCACGTCCTCTTCAGAAAGGCAGTTGAGCGCCTTTGCGCGTGCGAAAACGGCGTCGAGATCTTTGACCGTGAAGTATAACGCCTTTGCCGCCGGATGCGGCTTTCCCACCGACGAGACGTCGACCACTTGCAACGTCACCGGTCCGCAAGTGAAGTAGCAGCGCGAGCCCGCTTGTTTTCGGCACTCGACCCCAAACAACTTGCCGTAGAAATCCGACGCCTGATTGAGGTCTCCCACCTCAACATTGATGCGAAACAGACTCGGCACATCCGATACCGTGCGCTTCTTCGCACTCGCAGCCCTGGCTTTCCTGGTCGAACCCTGCTTGGTCGTACTCTTTTTCGTCGCCATCTATTCCTCCATCATAGAATCAACCATTCAACCTACGCAAATTCGCAGGTCAAGGAGGTGGGATCGCCCCCGTCTAAGTTCCGATACCTCCCAACACTGATTCAACCATTCAACCTCGCAAGTTCGCAGGTCGGGAAGGTGGGCTTGCACCAACGGAAAACTTTCCTCTTGACATGCTGCACATCGATATTTTAAAACTGTTTGTCTTTGTTGTTTTCTTGACGAAGGCGGCTTTCCCCGTCTGATCTTCCCATCTGAAGAGATCGAGCCATCCACCAACAACTCAACCACTGAGGTGCACCCATGTCTTTTCCTCTTATCTCTGGATTTCGTTCAAGTGATCTGGCCATTGACCTCGGAACGGCGAACACGCTCGTTTACGCCAAGGGGCGCGGCGTAGTAGTCAGTGAACCCTCCATCGTCGCCATAAATAAGGTGACCAACAACGTCGAAGCGGTCGGTAAAGACGCGAAAGAAATGCTTGGTCGAACGCCCGGCAACATTGTGGCTATTCGGCCGATGAAAGACGGCGTGATCGCTAATTTCGAAGTCACCGAGAAGATGCTCCAGCACTTCATACGCAAAGCGCACAACGGCAGGAGTTGGGTGAGCCCCCGCGTTATTATCGGTATCCCCAGCGAGATTACGCAGGTGGAACGACGGGCCGTCGAGGACTCGGCCTATCGAGCCAAAGCCTCGGAGGTGTATCTGGTCGAAGAGGCTGTGGCCGCCGCCATAGGTGCTGGGCTGCCCATTACAGAGCCGTATGGCAACATCGTCGTAGACATTGGCGGCGGCACCACGGATATCGCCGTCATAAGTCTTGGCGGGATCGTGTACTCCCGGTCCGTGCGCATCGCCGGCAACGCGATGGACGAAGCAATCGCCGAATTCATCAAACGCAAGCATAACCTCCTGATCGGCGAGCAAACGGCAGAAGAGGTCAAGATTCAACTTGGCAGCGCATTCCAGGTCGACGAGTCGCTCGCGATGGAAGTGCGCGGCCGCAATCTGATCGAAGGTGTCCCAAGAACTATCATCATCACAGACGAGGAAGTGCGCGAGGCGCTTGATCATTCCGTCAGATCGATAGTAAATGCTGTGCGGGTCGCGCTCGAGCGCATACCGCCGGAATTGTCAGCTGACGTTATCGATCGAGGCATTGTGCTGACTGGTGGCGGAGCGTTGCTAAAGAATCTTGACAAACGGCTCACGGCTGAGACCGGTCTGTCAGTCTTTATCGCAGAAGACCCGCTCACCTCAGTGGTGCTGGGGGCGGGCAAGATGCTTTCGGATTTTGCACTGCTGAAGAGGGTGAAATGGGAGAACACTCTGCAGTTTTGTGGAGTGGTCTGATTTAAGAGTCTCTCTGCAGTCTCAGTGCGATTTCTACCCGGTTTTGACTGCCATGTTCGAATCGGAGGATCGGAGAAAACGCGTTGAACTCATTATCATGACGCTGGCCAAGCTCTACGTGGTGTTAGAGCTCTCGCCGGAACCATGTCCGGTATGCCGCCATGCTTTGAGCCACGACGCTGAATGCCCCATCTCTCTCGCATGGTCACTACTGGACGGCGAAGAGCAGGATCATGCCAGGACGGCTATCCGCGCATTGGCCCTTAGCATCGGGTGTGACGACTCATTTGCGGATCCTGTAACCCACTAAGATCGAAAAGTGGCTCACGTAGCGTGCGTCCGAATAGCTGCTAAAATCCGCAATCCGTAATTTCCGCGCTTGAGCGTTTAGCTTGAGGCGTTGATGCTTTCCGATGCTTGGTGAAAACGCGCCGAGTAATATCGTTCTCTGAGCAAATCCTTGACGGATGAGGAAAAGCGCTACTTGGTGTGGTTTCTTGGCCTGGTTACTAATCGGCTCTGCATTGCTGCCCGGCGTTGTCGGTTTCGCCGGTCAAATACCGTTGAAGGCCTGACGGCGGCGGCGCCGGAAACGCCTCAACGGTCTGCGCCATCTCTAAATATCTACAAAACGCATTCGCCAACTCCATCTGTCTAGGCGTCTTGCACTGGACCTCAAACAACGCCGGATTCGCAACTAGAATCGTCAAACACTGCGCTCGGGAAGTTGCTACGTTGAGCCGGTTCGAACTGTACAGGAACTCCATCCCGCGCGGAGCGTCTTCGGGAGTGGACGTAGTCATTGAATAAAAAACTACCGGAGCCTCTTGTCCCTGGAACTTGTCCACCGTGCCTGCACGCGCCCGCCTTGCAAGTTGACGAAGGAACATCGCAACCTGCGCGTTGTATGGGGCGACAACCAGAATATCTTCCAACGTTAGTGGCTGTGTCTTACCCTCTTTATTGGTCCAGCTAGCCTTGTTAGCCAAAAGCCCATCAATCAACCCAATAATTGTCCACACTTCCTCTGCTGAAGCGCTCTGATTGCCGCTGTGATTAACTGGCACAAACCTGAGGCCGGTGCCGTCAAGCAACCCCTTGGTGTTAACACGCTGCAATGCATTCTCCGGCCGCGCTGCCAATCGTCCCTCGTAGAACACTTCGGAAGTGAAAATACAAATGTCGTTGTGCAGCCGCCATGATTCATCCAGGAACAGACCCTGATTCGGCTCTATTGTTGCGCGGCCATTGAGAAGATGGGCCAGCGCCGAAACTTCCGCGCCCGGAGGATGAACGCCTTGCTGCGGTTGATCGAGTTGTTGCGGATCGCCAAGCAGCACCAGACTGTTTGCGGCAGGCGACATCGCCAGCACATTTGCCAGAGACATCTGACCCGCTTCGTCCACGAAGAGTACGTCCACAGATCCGGCAAATTCTTCGCGCGACCAGAGCCATGCAGTACCTGCGCCGACCTGAGCTTCACCGCTCTGCAATTTCTCGAGAACCTTCGCATTGTCGTCAGTCTGGGTTACGAACCCGTGCTCACAACCATCACCCTCATTCGGTTTTTGCACGATGCTGAGTTGCGTGTTTGTCGCGCCTGCAGCTTGGCATAGCGCCGCCAGAAGATTGCTGATTACCTTATGACTGCCCGCTGTGACACCTACGCGTTTTCCTGCGCTAACCAATTCGAGGATCATCTGAGCGCCGGTGTAGGTCTTACCTGAACCGGGCGGCCCCTGAATGGGAAGCGCTGAATGATCAAGTTTCACTGCCAATATCTTTGCGGCGTCCAAGAGCGAGTGCGCACTCGTCAACGCTTCAATGCTTGTTCCTTTGATGCGAGGCGTTCGCCGCAACAAGATATCTCGCGCCGCCTGAAACTTTCGAGCCGCCTCCACGGCTTGCTCTGGACCAGCTCGTCGAAGCCCGTGGTCGGCCACCCATTTTGGTGAGTGATCGATCTTGGCGTTTCCTCAACAACGCACAGGCCGATCAACCCACCGAGCGCGTTCTTATCTTCAATCAACTCATCATCGGAGAGGTCACAAAGACGGTAGTATTCCCACCACATCGACTTGTTTTCTCGGCGATACCACTCGAGCATCTGCGCCAGGAGCCAATATGCTCGTTGCTCATCTGTCCATTCACTCTCCTCCTCCGGCAGCCCGGCGGTGAGGCGCTCCTTCAAAATCGCTATCTCAGTAAGTTCGGCTTCGAGGTCTTCGCTTGCAGCACCCGATTTAAGCTCAGGCCGAGCGATCGGACTGCCAAGCTCTGCTTCAAGTTGGCTGCGCAACGTCTCGAGCCACTCGCGCAGGCGCCAGGCCGAAAGGCAGTCGTCGCGGTTGTAGTCAGCGATGGTCTTCAGGATTTGTTCCCCGGATGTCCGCGTCTCCTCTCCGTATCTCCACTTCGCCGTGTCTCCGCTTCCCCCCTTCCCCGCGTCTCCCCTTCTCCCTTTCTCCTCTTCCGCCGTTCCCCCTTTCGCCGCATCCGGGTTGTCCCCAAGCGCAAGCACAGCTTCGAACGCTTGCAGTGATGATGTTGCATCGCGCAATGGCACCGTGCGAGTGAAACCGTAAAACGGCTCCATCTTCTTGATCGAGTAACTCTCTACCGACGCACGCAATCCCTGTCGCACAACGCGATAAAGATCGACGAAGACTTCGGCGCGCAACAACTCATCGACCTCATCGGCGCAAACACCGTGGCGGCCAGCGAGGTGTTTGATCGCAGTGGTCTCGTAAGCCGCGTAATGGTAGATATGCATATCCGGATGCTGCGCCCGAATTCGTTTCACCTTTTCAATAAACTGGACAAACGCGCGTTTCTCCTGCTTCGGATCAAACGACCAGGTCGACTCGTAGATAGGTGTGGCTTCAGACTTTCGTGTCCTTTCGTGTCTTTCATTTCGTGTATTTTCGTGGTTCCGTACACGTTCCTCTGCGATAGTTACCATTCCAATCAGATACTCAAGCCCCTGATCAAACGCAAACGGATCGCCTTCGAAGTCCAGAAACACGTCGCTGGGCGAGGGCAAAGGCAACGCAGCCAACCCCTTTCCTTCTTCGATTGGCTGAATCAACTCATGAACAGGTCTCCTCTGCTCGCGTCCAGCGACTTGCACACGTGCTTGCTCACGAATACGCATGAGAGCAGCGGGAGCCTCACGCTCGATTCTCTGCATAAGCGGAAAAGGTTGCGTAACAAACTGGACCACACTCGATACTCGGCGCATTACCAGATCCTTTCGCTGTTTACGCGTTATTCCGGCAATCAACGACAAGTGATCATCCGCATGACGTCGGTCATCACAATGCGGGAACCAATCGCACACATTGCAATGCTCAACCGGGTCGGGATAAGTCACCGGATTTGTAGCAAGGGCCGCCTCGAATTCCCGTTTCACTTTTCGAAAGTACGCAACATACCTTTCGACACGAAAAGCTTCCGCCTGAGCTCCCCCTCCGAGCACGACATGCATTCGCTCCGGCAGCCTGCCTTGAATGGCGCCCACCAACTCTGAGTAGAAACAGAGTTGAATCAACGCCCGCGCTTTCGTCGATCTCGCCAGCTTCGTCTCAACGACCTCATACGACCATCCCCCAAGCTCACTCGGCGTCTCGACGCGCAGCAAAAAGTCTGCGCGTCCATACCATTCGTTTGATAGGACGCTCGCTTGATAGATTGCCGGCGCGCCCGCGCGCATCGCCTCAACAGTCTTCACCGCTGCATCACTCCAGCTCAGACCATCCGGCACCGTAAACACTTCGACTCCCCGCTCAATCAGTTGATTGAAATACCGCTGCTCATGCGCGTGTCCAAGCTTCCGCAACAGCTCGACTCCCGGATCAGGAAAGTACGGCTTCTTAATCTCGCCGGCCTTCGCCGCACGATTCAGCACACTTAGATGTTGACACGCGAGGAAGTCTGCAATAGCTCCTTTGCGCCTCTAGATCTGTGAAACAAATCGTCAACTTCTTGTTTTCTCGAGCAGATTTCTTAGAGTACACACTAGCCAAGTCATGTGGCCAAGTGGCAACCCCGTAGGGGTGAAATGTTTATAGGCCGGACTCGCCCCTCAATCCGGCGCCGTTCGGAGGGGCGGAATTCAAGTTGACAGATATTCATTGAGTACCTTCCGCCCCTCCGAACGGCGCAAGGTCGTTGGTGTTACTCGAGGCTATAAACATTTCACTCCTACGGAGTGAGGACTGGTCGCACTCCGACTTGATACACCCTGGTGACAATGAAGCACCGCAGCAACGCTATTTGACCTTCAGCGACACAAGAAAACATTCGCCATATTAAACTTTGGGCAGCAGTCTTTCTCATTCGCATGGCTTTGAACAAAAAGCGAAAATCCCACACCAAAAGTCGGGGGAACGAATCCCACACACGGCAGTGTGTGGATGGTTCAGATCCTTTCTACGTAGAATTGAATCTCAAGTACTGCGCGCGCAGCGCGTAAGTTCTTTGAGAGATGCATTCTAGACAGGATCTGAACAATCCACCCACTTCCGTGGGTGGGATTTAGCGAGTACACACGGTTCATTCAGAGTAGAGAAGATCTGAATCATCCACCCACTGCCGTGAACTGCCGTGGGGTGGGATTTTTCGCTTTTTGTGCAAAGCCCGTTCACACCGGGTTTTAGCCTGGTGTTGGCAGTTGGTGAGCAACAGGAAACCGTTTAAAAGGTTTCCTATTCTCTTTGTTCGCGAGGCACCTGCCTTAAGCCAGGTGAATGAGAAAGCTTCTCACCACAATAAAAAACAATTACAATACCCGCGCTTTCAATACTCACAACCTAAACCTCAGAAAGGAATCCTCACCATGAGCGAAATCAGACTCAACCTCATCGACTCTCAACAAATCCTTGTCGGCACAATTCACGGTTCAATTGGCGACGCGTGTGTTGCTGCACTTTCAGCCGAACCCGAAACAATCGCTGAACTCGAATGCGCCTTAGCGCGGTTTCAGAAGCTGCTTGACGACAGAAGTCCATTCGGATTTTTTCACAAGAGCCAGACCATTGACGAAAGACCGTACGATGCCGGGATTGTCATCCTCGACTTAGCTGCGCGTATCGTGGCTTCTGAGTCGACTTACTCCCAACCCGGCCACACGGGCGAGGTCCGTTATCATGATGGCAGACATGCAACAGAGGTTCTCATCTACTATCAACTTCCTGATGACTGGGTATTCCTTAATTCGATTGAGGAGTATCGAGGCGTGCGTGAAGAGCAATTCGGGAAACGCACAGCGATGCCGCCGCTGGATACACGCGCGATACTTTACGGAAGGCCTTTGCTGGAATTCATCGCCCAGTCAGTGACGGAATCAATGACGCAGACCTCGGTCATTGGTAATGCGCAATTAGTGGCACAGACTTCAGTTTGTGCCGATGCGCAATCAGATACGTATGAAGAAAGCAACGCCGAGCATCAGTTGGTCTCCGCTATTCACGCCACCTGGTTGATGACTCCGCGCGACGACCTGCGCGGCCAGTCTCCCAGACAGGTATTGCTCGCCAAAACAACACTTCATCGACTACGACCTGAATTCGCGCGAAATGCAATGGAGTCTCCTACGTGAAGGCCCGCCTTGCATCCCCACAGCTTCTTTTGCGTACAAGTTCGCCGGTTTCGGAACTCACGAATGGGTGGTCTATTACGATTTGTTTCGTTTCCTGCTTTCGACCGCCCTGGAAAGTCAAAGCTCTAGTCTACTGCTGAATGAGCGACCAGAACCCGTTAACAAGAAGTGTAAGTCGGATGAGGACCTATCTCCTGATGCGAATCACCGTGAATCGCCAAATACGGATCAGGGTGAATATTCAACTTCCGATCAGGGTGATGCGCGAAGCGCGGATCAGTGTGGACGGCCAGGTCAGGGTGGATCGCTAAGCACGGATCAAGGTGAATGGCCAAAAGATTTGGAATCGCAAATAGCGCTACTTGAAGAACTCAAAACCGATTGGCTCGAGCACCCTTCGCCGGAATTCGACGGCGGCATTCCTGTCCTCTACATCGAGAACGAACGGAAACGCCTGCCTCTCGCAATGTCTGGCCAAGAAATGATCATCGATGAGAATTGTCCAACCTGCCAGATGATGACCGAGGAAATGAGCGCTGGTTCAGAGGTCGGTTTCGAGCACCTTGACGGTAGTCACATGGACCAAGACTTCGCATTCTCAAACTTCCTCACACGCGAAGAATGGGAAGCGGACCGACGCAAATGGGAAGTGTTTCATGAACAATCCGAGCGCGAGCATCCCGAACCCTCGGACATCTCCGTGCCAAGTGAAGGCAGCGACCCATTTTGAGTGTTACTAACAGCCCCCAACAGCCGGCGGGTTGGGCGATTCAAACCAGCAAGCATGTTCACAAGATTCAAACCAGCCAGGGTGGTTAGATCATTCAACGAGCACCTAAGGTGCGGCATATGTTAGCCAGGGGTGAGCACGAAGCGAAGCGTAGTGCGTAACCCCTGGATCACGTTCCATCAAACAACAAGCCCTAGTAGAAAGGGCGGCAGAAAGACCGTCAAGAACTCAATAAGACGCACACACTTAATCGGCCCGCTGAATCTTCGATAGTCTCGTTGGCTTGTTTGTGGAGCTAGATCGATCACGAAACAACACTAATACACTTACGCGGTGGACGCCGGCGAGAAGTTGTAAGCTCTTTTGAATCTTCGTGTGTTTTTCGTTGGCGCTTTCGTGTTATTTCGTGGATCTTCTTCAGGTTGACGAAAACCGATCCACGAAATAACACGAACTTCAGGACAGCAAGCCCCTCCTTGGAGTGCGCCGCCTTGTCGGCGCTTTTCAACTGTCGGCAAGCTCAATCCTCCAGGAATCGCGCCGTGGTCCAAAAAACGAAAAGCGCCGCCAAGGCGGCGCACGCCAAGGAGACTCCTCTCACCATTTGCGATTCACAATTAACGATTTACCATCCCACCCGTGAAGCTCTACGTCGGCATCACTGACTACGATTGGTTTAAACTCCACGCGTCGAAGGATTTCGTGGAGGAGGTCAACTTCTGGCGCCCATCTTCTCCCACAAATTTCAGGGCACTTCAGTGGGGTGAGCCTTTCTTATTCAAGCTTCATTCTCCGCTGAACTTCATTGCAGGAGGCGGCTTCTTCACCAAGTTCTTACCGCTTCCAATTAGCCTTGCCTGGGAAGTGTTTGGAGAGGCTAATGGAGCACGATCTCTTGATGAAGTTCGCGCAGCGATTGCCAGATATCGTCACCGGCCCATCCCTGCCAACGAGGATCCAATGATCGGCTGCATCATCCTGACCGAGCCTTTCTTTTTTGAACGAGACGACTGGATTCCGGTTCCAGGAGACTTCAGGCCAGGAATTCAGAGAGGCAAACAGTATGACATGGAAAGCGGAACCGGTGTGGCCTTATGGAATCAGGTTACGGAGCGATTGGATCGTGCCCGGCTACGGAGCTTTGGTCCCGCTACTATCGCTGCTCAGGAATCAGCGAGATATGGCAAGCCGATTCTCGTAGCACCTCGGCTGGGCCAAGGCTCGTTTCGAATCCTTGTGACTGATGCGTATCAGCGGCGCTGCGCTGTTACGGCTGAGCGTACGCTGCCAGTTCTCGAAGCGGCACACATCAATCCATACGCCGCCGGCGGCAAGCACCAATTATCAAACGGCCTTCTTCTGCGTAGTGATATTCATACACTTTTCGACCGCTTCTATCTGACTATCGAACCAAAAGAAAAGACAATCCTTGTAAGTCGTAGAATTCGAGAGGAATTCGAAAATGGCAGAGACTACTACGCCCTCCACGGTCGCAAACTGGCGCAACCGGCCAATCAACTTGCCATCCCATCATTTGAGAGCTTGAGTTATCACACTGAGCAGTTTTCCGCGCTTGAGGGTTGATGAGTGCGTCTTACGCCTCATTTGGAGCCTTTGGAATCGTAGAGAGCCTACCAAGCTTGGGTCGAGTCTCACAAACCGTTTCACTGGCTTGTCGAATTCCACAACATCATTAAAGGCGGAGGGTTTGATGTGATCCTAGGAAATCGCCCCTATGTGGAGTATCACAAGGTACTAAGCGAGTATTCGGTTCTAGATTACCGGACTCTTCCATGCGGCAACCTGTTCACTCTGGTGCTTGAGCAAGCGGCTTGTTTGATCGCTTCGTCTGGACGTTCTGGCTTCATTGTGCCACTAAGTCTTGTTTGCACAGCAAGGACTAATCAACTGAGAGAGTTGCTGCGAGAGGCTCATCTGTGGATCTCTTGCTTCGATATGCGGCCGAGTTCCCTTTTTGAGGGAGTTGCACAACGACTCTGTATATTGTTGTCGCACGCTGCTCGGAATCAGGAATCGCGTATGAATACGGGCGGTTACCGCCGATGGTCCTCTGACGAGAGAGATGTCTTGATTGAGAAGACGGGCTACGCGACTAACGTTAGCCGAAAGTCGCTGAGTGCGGTAATCCCTAAGCTGTCGACTGATCTTGAGAAAGCGATACTCGTCAAGATACAGGGACACACTTTGGGTGAATTTGCGGATGATCATGCGAGTCCGATCTATGTTCATAGGATCGTTCGGTACTTTGTAAAGGCACTAGACTTCGTGCCTCTTTTTATTGACGCAAACGGCATCAGGGGAAGATCCGAAGATTACAGAGAATTTCGATTTCGAACCTCCGAACGAGCCCCCATCCTGGCGTTGTTGAATAGCTCTTTGTTTTACTGGTTTTGGCGAACGCATTCGGACGGCTTTCGACAAAGCCGGTGGTCGATTTTATTCAGGCCTATCGGTCCAGTGTCTCACCGGAGATTCAAGCAAGTGGCAAGTACACATTCAAGGCATTTCTCATTCAGGTCGCTAACCATCCAAGTGCCGAGGCGGTTCCAATTCAATTCGTTCACTACGACAAGCTCTCGACTGAACAGAGGAAGCAAATCGATCAACTGGCTGCCATCGTCAAAGTCAAGCATGTTCCGGTCTTTAATCTGGATTTAATGAAACCGGGTGAGGTGGTCAAGAAAGTCCAGCAAGGCCTCGGCAATCCGAAAGTGAAGCGTGGCGGGAAAGAGGTCCCTAAGTTTACGTCTGACACTCACACTCGGTGCTGGAAGAAATACAACGTGCGGCCGGCTGGCGGAAGTCCAAATCCATATGCCACCAATCCGCAGTACTGCGTCTACGACAAGCTTAACGGCAACTATGGCTTTACACCCGGTTGGGTCGAATTCCTTGTCGCCAAGCTTAAGGACGATGCCGAGTTCTCGTCGCTGTATGCTTAGAGTCGATTCCTTAGTGGTTTGTTTAACTGGAAAATCGGCTATAGCCATTGGTTCCTATCTTCTGTCCGGATAAGCTGACTCCAGAAAGCGAAACGAAATGTCTCAAGCAAAAGAATCCTATCCGCACCTTGGTAAGGCCCCAATCGTGGAAGCGGTAATAGACTTCCGGGTCAAGCTTTCCGCAGACTTTAAACTAGAAGTGTTTCATCCATTGCGCACGCACTTGGCCGAGGAGTACCCGGGTTTTGAAGAGCAGCAAATAATCGAGCAGATCATCAAACAAGAACCCGGCCAAGGTCCTGAGTTTTCGACGCGGCTGTCTGGAATTCACGGTCATCGACTTATATCCAAAGATGGCAAGAATGTCGTCCAGTTACGCCGCGACGGATTTACGTTCAGTCGTTTAAATCCTTATACAAACTGGGAAGACGTATTTGGCCAGGCCTGGCGACTGTGGGAAATGTATGTTGAGACAGCAAAGCCTTTAGAAGTCTCTCGGCTCGCAGCTCGTTACATCAACCGCTTGCTGTTGCCACTGCCATTTTTTAATCCCGAGGAGTATTTGAAAGCGCCGCCAATGACTCCTGAAGGGTGGCCACGCGATATGAGTGCGTTTCTTTCGCGAGTGGTTATGCACGACCCCGAAAGCGAGATCCTGGTGAATGTAATCCAAGCGCTTGAGCCGCAACTCTCCGGCCAAGCAAACGTAACGCTTCTTTTCGACATTGATGCGTACGAGGATGTCTCGCTGCCGGCCGATGATGTTACAATAATGGCGCGTTTTGCCGAGCTAAGAGAGATGAAGAACCGCGTGTTCTTCAAGGGCCTCACAGATAAAGCGATCGACCTATTCCGATGAGTACTTCTGCATTAGTACATCCAGCACTGGGTGCCCTTGTGACCGCTGGTAGCCCTGGGGTTGGTCCTGATCACCAGCGCTTAGTGGCGCTACTTCAAAGCACAGTTGAGCGTCTTCTTGATAGCGTCTCGCTTGGCAAAGCGCTGCAAGATGCCTCTCGACAGCTTTACCAAGTGCTTGAGGAGTGCGGCCGGTCAAACTGGGATGGCTACGGAGCGCAACCGGTCCTTTTCGATTCTTATGAAAAAGCGAAGCGGTTCATCCGGTCGTTGCCCTACGGAATTCCGGTGCCAGAAGTGTCAGCCGAACCGGACGGCGAAATAACGCTTGAATGGTTCGTAGCTCCCACACGAGTCTTTTCAGTGAGTGTTGGGCCAGATAACGAACTCAACTATGCTGGTTTGTTTGGCGCCAGCCGAGAACCTGTCACGCTTCATTTTTTCCACAAGGCGTTTCAGTCGGCAACCTCTTCGCGTTTAAGCGGAAGCGTATGGCCGAGCCAAGGCCAAGTCTCAGTCTTTCTTACATTTCACGAAGTGGACCGCAAAGATGTCTGCAAAGTTGAAGCGTAGCAGGCGGTCTTCAAAGCGGTGGATGAAACCAACGGCAAAACAAGACTAGCCGCAGGATAACGCGGAGCCGCAGATGAGGTAACTTCTCTGCGCAGCCTCGGTATTTTTCTGTCTTGTGGTGAAGATGGTGACTGACCATTCAAGCCGAGCCACGAAGAAACAGATCGATCCACGAAATTACACGAAATAAAACTTTACGAAACTACGCTAAACGACGACTACGAAAGCACACGAAACCGGGGTCTTCGTTTTTCATTCCTGTGATGTCGCGGTTGCGTTTGCTGTCGGTCGCTGGAGCGCACGCAGCTATGAGGTACTCAAAACCTCAGTAGCACCAGAACCAAGGCCAGGACCAAGAAAGCGGCTATTATGGAAATCAGGATCAATGTGTTCGTTCGAGGCTTTTTGATCTCGACGCTGGTGGTTCCGGTGGCAGTTTTCGAATGTGCTGTTGATCTTGTAGTCGCTAACTTTTTCGTCCAGAAGGTTTGCGTTGCTGATGAGATTGCGCATCTCATCCTGGGCGCGGTCGCTGCGGTATTCGGCTTTGCGATCCACGAAACAACACGAAACCGAATCACACGAAGCAAGGCTTCGCAAAACTTCATCTCGGTACAAAGATTCAGAAGAAACTGCGGTCGCTCGCGCGTGCTCTCTCTCCCTCTCTCACTTCTCGGTACCAAAATCCAGCCCCTCGGAAAAAAGCGAAACACGGCGTAGCCAGATTTGTTAGCCTCGGCTTTGGCAAGTTAGATAGAATCATGCCCCATGCAAACGAACTCGCCGCTGTCTGCGGGGACAACACTTGGGCGCTATGAGATTCGCTCTCAGATCGGCGCGGGCGGAATGGGAGAGGTCTTTCTCGCCCGTGACACGCAGCTGGATCGCACCGTCGCCTTGAAGATCCTGCCCGAGAACGTTGCAGCTGATCAGACGCGTCTGCAGCGTTTTGTCCAGGAAGCCAAATCCGCGTCAGCTTTGAACCACCCAAACATCCTTACTGTATATGAGATCGGGCAAGCCACAGGCACTCACTTCATTGCTACTGAATTCGTTGACGGCGAAACACTGCGTCACCATCTTACGAACGGCCGGATGAGTCTGAATGAGATCCTCGACATTTGCGTTCAAGTCACAAGCGCGCTGGCTGCGGCACATGGAGCCGGCATCATTCATCGCGACGTGAAGCCTGAGAACATCATGATCCGTCGCGATGGGATCGTAAAAGTACTGGACTTTGGTCTTGCCAAACTCGCTGCGCATGACCCAACAGCCATCAATCCCGAAGCACCGACGAGAGCGATCATTAAAACAGATCCGGGTACCGTGGTCGGTACGGCACTCTACATGTCACCAGAGCAGGCCCGTGGAATTGCGGTCGACGCAAGGACAGATATTTTCAGTACCGGTGTCGTGCTGTATGAAATGGTTGCCGGATGCGTGCCATTTTCAGGATCGACATCAAGCGAAGT
>WNGE01001443.1_pt1 | contig 30026 bp, 22 predicted proteins | sample 5400651 | NCBI WGS metagenome assembly WNGE01 (sample SAMN13153370, study PRJNA577476) | soil metagenome | isolation source: 60 cm soil or saprolite under grassland replicate 2 | place: USA:California | collected 2016-06-15
TGGGGGACGAACAGGGCGGCGAGCGCGGTGTTCCCGGCCTGCGCGCTCCGATGGTCGGGCGCGACCGCGAACTCGATCTGCTGTCCTCGATCTTCGACCGCGTCGCCTCGGAAGGACGCCCGCATCTCGTCACCATCTACGGTGACGCAGGTGTCGGCAAGAGCCGCCTGACGGCGGAGTTCTCGGATGCGGCCGAGGAACGGAGCCCGTCGCCGTCAGTCGTTCGAGGACGTTGCCTGCCATACGGCGAGGGTGTCACGTACTGGCCCCTCGCTGAGATCCTGAAGGGATACGCGGGCGTTCTGGACAGCGATCCTCCGCAGGTCGCGCTGGAGAAGTTGAGAGCGGCCGGAACGGACGCGCTCACCGCCGACCGCTCGACCGACCCGGCAAGGACCTCAGCCGCCCTGGCCTACACCCTCGGCCTGGAAGATCCGGAGTTCCGGTTCTCCGAGCTCCCTCCTCGTCAGGTTCGCCTGGAGACTCACACCGCCTGGCGAGTGTTCTTCTCCGTCCTCGGGAGCCGCGAGCCGACCATCGTGGTGATCGAGGACATTCACTGGGCCGACAACGCGCTGCTCGACCTTCTCGAGGAGCTGGCCGACAGGGTGCAGGCAAGCGTCCTGTTCGTCTGCCCGGCACGCCCGGAGCTGACCCAGCGCCGGCCGACGTGGGGCGGCGGAAAACGCAGCTTCTCTTCGATCTTCTTGGATCCGCTGTCACCGGACGAGGCCGACCAGCTGGTCGGGTTCCTGTTATCGGTGGAGGAGCTTCCGCCCAAGGTCCACGGCGAGATACTTCAGCGAGCCGAAGGTAATCCGTTCTTCCTCGAAGAGATCATCCGACATCTGATCGACGAGGGACGGATCGTGCGAAGCGGCGACCGCTGGCGAGCGGCGAGCTCGATCGGTGGTGTCGTGATTCCGGACACGGTGCAAGGCGTGCTCGCAGCGCGGATCGATCTCCTGGCCCCCGAGGAGAAGAAGACCTTGCAATCCGCTGCCGTCGTGGGGCGCATCTTCTGGACCGGACCTGTAGGCCGCCTCCTGAACGGCGACGCCGAACAGGTGGATGACATACTGGACCGCCTGGAAGATCGCGAACTGGTCCTCGCCCGGCTCGGTTCGTCCATGGCCGGCGATCGTGAGTACACCTTCAAGCACATCCTGACGCGCGACGTCGCATACGACTCGCTGCCACGTCGCGACCGGGCCACAGCCCATGCCACCGTGGCCACATGGATCGAGGACACAGCCGGGGAGCGCAGGCGCGAGTTCGCCGAGTTGCTCGCGCACCACTACGCGCAAGCGCACCGAGGCATCCTCGAGGACGCTCGTGGGGAAAGCGAAGCCGTGGAGTGGTTGCGTCGAAAAGCGTTCGAGTACCTGCTGCTGGCTTCGACGGATGCATGGAGCAAGCTCGTCGTCCAGAAGGCTGAACGACTCGCGGAACTGGCATCTTCCATCGCCGCGACCGACGCGGAGCGGGCCGAGGCACTGGAGGCGCTCGGCAACGCGTACCAGGCCAACTATCAGGGGAACCTTGCGTACCGCTATTTCAAGGAGGCGGCCGACATCCGGCTAGCCGGCGTGCCGGAAGACGATCGGGCGATCGCACGGATCTGCGCACGGACAGTGGAGGTTCCTCTGCGGTGGCCGGGATCCATGGCCACCCTACCCGCCGAATCCGAGGTGGCGCCGTATCTCGAGATCGGCCTTCGGCATGCCGGTGACGAAGACAACGAGGAACTCGCCAGGCTGCTGACGGGCAGGTCGTTCTGGCCGTACGCGTTCCCCGAGGTCGCCAGCGGAGACGAGGCGATCGCGGAGGCCAAAGAGGCGGGCGAGCGCGCAGTGGCGATGGCACGTCGTCTGAACCGGCCGGATCTCGCTTCCGCAGCGCTGGACGGACTCGGTGGCATCTTGATGAACCAGGGCGACGACGCGGGGGCCCTGAGGAACGCCGAGCGGCGCATCCAACTCATTCCCCAGCTTCAAGATCCGATGGAGCTCGGCGATATCTACGGCGTCGCGGCTTGGACGAGTTTCCACATCGGTCACTACGCCGACGCGCTGCGTTACGCGGAGGAAGGGATCCGAAGAGCCGGTTCCCATCCAGGGCTGCTGTTGCATTGCCGCTCGTGGGCCGTTGTCGCGATGACACGACTGGCCGATTGGGATGGAGCGCTCGCTACTGCGGGCGCGGCGGAGAGAGAGCTGGGGGATCGCAAGGACTCGCCGCCTGGTTTCGCGTGGAGGCTGCTCGGGGCCGTGGCGTACATCCACGAGCTTCGCGGAAACCGTGCCGCCGCCGACCGCTATCTGTCGATCATCGGGCGGATGGCCGAGCAGATGGGCAGTTACCACAGCGCGGCTCCATGGATCCTCCTGGTGCTCGGATCTCGCGGCCAATTCGAGGAAGCCCGTGCCATGCTCGCGGACTATGAGGTCTTGCACACCGGGGTCCACCGGGCGCTGCTGCTGGAATCGGAATGCGACGTCGTCGCCTACGAGAAGAGATGGGGTGACGCGAGCGAGGTTGTCGCGCGCTCCCGGGCTCACGCCCTTGCCGGCGGCGCCGTCGCGCTGACCGCCTTCGCCGATCGGCTGGAGGGCCGAGCGGCCGCCACAGGTGCCGAGGACCTGGATCACGCCCTCCCACTCCTCAAGCGCGCCCAGGACACGTTCACCGACCTCGGGGCGAGGTGGGAGGCAGCCTGCACCGAGCTGTCGTTCGCGGAGGCGCTCGTGGCGAGCGGTCGCAATGCCGAAGCATCGTCCGTTCTCCATCGCGCGTTGACAGTCTTCGACGAGCTGCGCTCTGTTCGCCAACAGGCCCGAGCACGTCAGGTGCTGGCACAGCTGGGCTGATGGCCCTCTGTTACCCTGCTCACTGATGGATGTCAGGGAGCGCGCGGCGTTCACGGCCGCCAGCGACGCCTGGATGCTCCGCGGCGGCGGCATCGAAGTGGTTGCCGAAGGGCCGCTTCGAACCGAGGAGATGATCCTCAACATCGGCCCCCAACACCCTTCGACCCATGGAGTGCTGCGGATCATCCTCGAGCTCGACGGGGAGATGATCATCCGGGCCGAACCGGTGATCGGCTACATGCACCGGGGCGCGGAAAAGCTCGCCGAGTACCGAGACCCTCGCCAGGTCCTGGTGCTGATGAACCGCCACGACTGGCTCTCAGCCCTGAACAACGAGCTGGGCTGGGTCATCGCGGTGGAGCGAATGCTCGAGATCGATGTCCCCGACCGGGCCCAGTGGATCCGCACCATGCTGGCCGAGTGGAACCGGCTCCTGAACCATCTGATGTTCACCGGCTCCTACCCGCTCGAGCTCGGGGCGATAACTCCCGTGTTCTACGCGTTCCGCGAGCGGGAGATGATTCAGGACCTCATGGAGGCCGCCACCGGAGCCCGCATGCACCACTCGTACGTACGGGTTGGGGGGCTCAAGGACGACCTGCCAAGAGGCTTCCTCAAGCGGTCAGCGGAAGTGCTGAGCTGGGTCCGGAAGAAGCTCGTCGACTTCGAGAATCTCATCATGGGGAACGAGATCATCCACGCTCGGACCAAGGGGGTCGGGGTGCTTCCCGCCGAGGTGGCGACGGCCTACGGCTGCTCCGGGCCGGTGCTGCACGCCTCCGGCGTCCCCATGGACCCGCGCAAGGACGAGCCCTACGAGAAGTACGGAGAGGTTGAGTTCGCGGTCCCGGTCGGCCAGAACGGCGATTGCTACGACCGGCTGTGGGTGCTGGTTGAGCGGATGTGGGAGTCGTGCAAGATCATCGAGCAGTGCTTGGAAAAGCTACCCGCCGGCCAGTACATCTCGCCCAAGCTCCCGAAGAAGATCAAGGTTCCCGAGGGTGAGATCTACATGCGGACCGAGAACCCGCTGGGCCTGATGGGTTACTACGTGGTCGGAGACGGCGGCGACTTCCCGTATCGGATGAAGATGCGCACGGCGTCCTTCTCGAACGTGGCCATGATCCCGGCGCTCCTTCCGGGCACCCTGGTACCCGACCTGATCGCCATCCTGGGCAGCGTGTTCTTCGTGGTCGGCGACATCGATCGGTAACAGATCGCTTCAGCCAGGCCGGACCGAGCGCGGGGTCTCCGTCGCATCCGTGCCGAGGCAGAGGACCCACGACGCGCCCGGTCCCTCTCTGCCCAGCAGAAGGTTGGCCCGGTTGCGGTCCGAGTAGATCCTCAGGGCATCGATGCCACGGCGGGCATTCAACGCCTCCACCTGGCGGGCTTGGGCTTGCTCGTCGAGGTCACGGAAACCCAAAGATAGAAGAGCGTCGCGCTGCGAAACAGGTCCCCACACACGCAGCCCGCGGCTTCGAGCGCGCCGGGCCAACGCGGCGAAGTCCACTCCTGCGGTGATGTCCGTCGATCCCGGCTGGGTCAGCAGGTCGTCGTGCACGCGGTGGTCGCGGTAGCCGTGCACCGACCGGGGTTCCGTCTCATCCACGAACCCGTAGTCCACCATCCAGACGTAGCCGCGCTCCAGGACGGCGGCGGCGCGATCGACGAATTCGAGCGTCGCCGGGCTCACCACGAACTCTTCCCCCGGCGCCAGGGGCGGGGCCAGATCCAGGAGCGCTTCAGATGAGGGGGGGCCCTCCACGAGGACGAATCGATCGCCCTCCACCCCGACGAACAGCTCCACCACACCGCGGGACGCTCCGCGGAGGCGGTGGAAAGGGAGGTTGTCGAGAAGCTCGTTGGCGATGACACAGCCCACGATCGGGCTCGTGATGTCGCTCAGGCTCTCCAGGGCCTCGAACCCACTCGCCTCCAGAGCTTGGCGGGCGGCAGCGCTTCGTTCCACCGCCCTGAACCGGACAACCTGAGTCACGTCGTCGGGCAGCGCTCCGAGGATCTGGTGTGCCATGGTTCCGTCCCCCGCCCCCACCTCGACGACATCGAACGGCGCCGGCCGGTCGAGCAGCTCCCAGAACTCGGCCACTTGGCGAGCCACCAGCCGTCCGAATACGGGCGAAAGGTGGGGGCTGGTCACGAAGTGGCCTTTTTCGCCTACGGGAAGACGTGTATAGAAGCCCGCATCAGGGTCGTACAACGCCCACTCCATGAACTGGGCAAAGGTGATGGGACCGCCGGCGACGATCCGGCGCCGGAGGCGCTCCGCGAGGCTGGCGGTCGTGGGTTTCCCTCGGGTGGCCATCTCCACACAAGGGTCGCAGGCCACTGTCCGATGGGGCAAGGACGCGACAGGCTCTGCCATCATTCGGGATGTGCCGCGCATCTTGAGAGTGCTCGCGCCCAATCCAGGCCCGTTCACGCTACAGGGCACGAACACCTGGATCGTCGGGGCGCGACCGTCGCTGGTTATCGATCCGGGCCCGGACGATCCGGAGCACGTCCGGGAGGTCCACCGCGAGTCGGAACCGGTGGGAGCGATCCTCCTCACCCACCATCATCCCGACCACGCTCCCGGTGCCGCCCTGCTGGCCGACCGGTCTGGAGCGCCGGTACTCGCCTATCGGCCGGTGGAGAACGAACGCAAGCTGGCAGGCGGTGCCATCGTGCCGGGAGGGGACGCCATCCTTCGCGCCGTGCACACTCCCGGCCATACCCCCGACCATCTCGTGTTCTTCGAGCGCGAATCGGGCGCGCTGTTCACCGGTGACGCGGTGTTGGGGCAGGGCACGAGCATGATCGACCCACCCGAAGGGGAAATGGCCGCCTACATGCGCTCGCTCTCGATCATGCTGTCCCTGGCCCCGCGAGTCATCTTCCCCGGTCACGGGCCCGCCGTCTGGTCGGCCGTCGAGAAGCTCCGCGAGTACGTGGACCATCGGAAGGATCGGGAGAAGCAGGTACTGGCCGAGCTGGAGGAGGGTCCTCGCACGGCCGAAGAGCTGGTGCCGGGTATCTATTCCGACTATCCGCAGGAGCTGTATCCGGCGGCGGCCAGATCGGTGCTGGCGCACCTACTGAAGCTCGCGAGGGAGGGGCGAGTGACTCGGATCGGACGGCCGGTCGAGGAACGGTTCGCGCTGGCCTCGGGGGCGAGTTGTGAACGGTGCGGGCGGCCGGTCGTGCCGGGGTCGAGACTGTGCGACCGGTGTGGGGTGGCGGCGCTGCAGGAGGCCCCACCCGCCACGGGACGAACCCGGGAAGCGGGAGGTGATGCTCACATCCGGCCGTCCTCCGAGACGACGGATGGCCGGGACAGCACGTAGCGAAGTCCGGCCCTTCGCACCAGTCCTTCTCGCTCGAGGTCCCCGATGGCGCGATTCACGCTCTCCCGGGTAACACCGACCATGGAGGCGAGGAGGTCTTGAGTGAGCGGCACCTCGACGCCGACACCGGCCGGACCAGGGCTCCCGTGCTCGGCGGCCAGATCCTCGAGCACGCCGAGGAGGCGAAGAGGCACCGGCAAGGCGAGCGTCCGGGCGAGGGTGCGCTGAATCTGGCTCGCTCTCCGGCTCATGGCGACGACAACCCACCAGGCCAGGCGCGGATCCGAAGCCATTGCTACGCGAAGGGCCGGGAATGGGACGGAGCAGACCGTACTCGCTATGAGAGCCCGGGCCTCTGGAAGGGACACCAGGTCCGAATGGGAGAGGCTGGCGTTCGGGCTCATTCGAGGCTCGCCGAGGACAGCTCCCCGACCGAGGATAGCGACGGTCGCCCTTCGCCCCGATGGAGTGGTCGACGCCAGCGCCACCGCTCCGCTCTGGAGGGCCCAGAAGCAAGGGGGTCGTTCCCCTTCTCGGAGAAGGACCTGACCGGCTTCCAAGTCGCGGAGGCACCCGTTGGTGCACGCCCGTAGATGGGCGAGCCAGGAGGGAGGGGGTTCTGCGAGGGGGAGAGGGATGTCGTCGGGCACCGAGTCCAACGTGGGAACCCCCTCTCGTGCCAGTCTACCGCGCGGTTCGGACATCAGATCCGTGGGGGAAAATCGGGGGGTCGGGTCGCCGATTTCGCTGATAGGCTCAGTTGCTGCCAGATCCCACCGCAGTGCATCAACGGGTCTTCGGGTCCTGAACTCAAAGCGGGCGGAGCGGTGCGCCAGGAGACCGGCCAATGACCGTGCATCCCGCTGACGCGGGTGAGCAAGGCGAGCAGGACAACCTCATGAAGGGATCGTCCGCGCCGGTCAAGGTCGCCGCGGTGCTCGGAGCGGTCCGGGACGACGTCCGCCAGACCCTTCGAACCGGGTGGCTCGACCCGGGCGTTGAGGCCGCAGCCAATTACCCGGTGTTCTTCACGGCCGCGTGGTCCGCCATCCGTCCCAACGTCGGCAAGAGCTTCCTCGCCCTGGCCAGGAGGATCCGGTCGGACGCGGCCGATGTGCTCCGAGTGAGATTCGATCTTCCCGACCTGCGCAAGCGCCTCGACGGAGATCTGTCAGAAGAGGAGATCAGGCGGATCGAGGAATCGACCCGGGCAGCCCACCTGGCCACGGCGAAGGCTCAGATCGTCGTCCACGCCCTGTATCGGGCGGTCCGCAAGGAGCGGATCTCTGGAACGGGCCGGGAGGAGCCCCCCGTCCGAAGAGGGGTGCCCGAGTGGCAGCGGTGGATGTCCTTCCAGCCAGCCTCGCAGGACATCCGACCGATCCTGGCGCAGGTGGTGAACGAGATGGCGCTCCCCTCGCCGCCGGTACCGCTTCGGTTGCTGGCCAGATGGCCCTCGGCGCTGGCCAGAGTATGGGAGGAGCTCGGGCCGGTCGTTCGCTCGGAGGCGTGGAAATCCGGAGCCATACGCCTGCGGCGGCTCGTCCTGGCCGGGATGACGACGCTTCCCCATCCGGTCGAGCTGCAGTGGGCCGCGCTGAGGGCCAGGGGCTTCACCGAGGAGGAACGGCTGGAGCTCACGGACGTCCTCGCTGCCCACGATTCGGCGATGCCGACGCAAACGCTGGCGGCGGCGTTCGCCTGGGTGGCGTTCGGCGCGCCGGAGATCGGGGTCGAAGGCTGACCACGATGCGAGCCGCCTTCTATCGCCCGGAGGCACCCGACTCCATCATCGGATCCGCGGTGTGGAAGGCCGATGGGATCGACGTCGAAGCCGAAGACGAGTCCGTGCGCCGGGCGATCCGCAGGATCTTCCGTCCGACCCCGGTGGTGTTCGACGATCCATCGCTGCGTTCGTACGGGACGACAGGCCCGGTGGTGCTGCCACCCGGCTCGCTCCAATGGTTCAGGGCAGCGGCCGAGGCTCGCTCCGATTCCGAGCGGTTGGAGGTGAGGCTCGTGCCGGAATCGGAGGGCGCCATGGGGTGGGATCCCGCCGGCGCCTACCGCACGTTCAACGACGCCATCGAGCGCAAGGCCCGGATCGGAATCGGACCCCGGACCGGAACAGTCGACTGATGCACTAACTGGGTTCACCGGACCATGTCGACGCACGAAGAGGAAGTCCTTCGATGGCGGGAGAACCGAGTCGCTCGCCTGAGGGGGTCTGACGGGTGGCTCACGGTCGTCGGCTTGGCCTGGCTGCAACAAGGCGAGAACTCCGTCGGGTCGAACCCCGAGAGCCGGGTACAGCTTCCTGGAGGCCCCAGCCGCATCGGTAGCATCAGGGTGGCGGGCGGCACGATCGCTGCGACGTTCGAACCTGAGGCTGGAGTCACCCACGAGGGCGAGCCCGTCACCACGGTGAACATCCGGGACGACTCCCGGGGGGTTCCAACCCTCTTCCGGCTCGGGTCGCTCAGCTTCTATGTGATCCGTCGGGCCGATCAGCTGGCCGTGCGGGTGAAAGATTCCGGGAGCCCCGCCAGGAGGTCCTTCACCGGGATCGAGTACTACCCGCTCGATCCTCGGTGGCGGGTTCGGGCTCGCTTCGAGCCATACGACCCTCCGGGGAGCTCTCGAGTGCCCACCGTGGTCGGCATGGAGGAGACCTACCAGGTGCCCGGAGCGCTGGTGTTCGAACACGAAGGCCTGACTTACGGCATCGACGCGTTCCTGGAGGAAGGAGAGACAGATCTGTTCATTATCTTCGGTGATCTGACCAACGGCTCGGAGACCTACGGGGGCGGGCGCTACCTGTACGCGCCACAGCCCGACGACCATGGAGACGTGATGGTCGACTTCAACAAGGCCTACAACCCTCCTTGTGTGTTCACGCCGTTTGCCACCTGCGCGCTCCCTCCACCACAGAACAAGCTGCCCATCCCAGTCGAAGCAGGTGAGAAGCTCTACCGTGGGCCCACCGTTCCGCCTGTCGTACCCCGCAGCTAGCATGCGGTATCGATGACCTTCGAGCCCGATCCCGAGCAATCCAAGGTCCTCGACCACCGGCGGGGCCCACTTCTCCTCACCGGCGGCCCGGGGACTGGCAAGACTGCCGTGCTTCATGAACGCTTCGCTCGGTTGATCGAGGAGGGAGGCGATCCCGAACGAGTGGCCATGGTGGTCCGAACGAAGCAGTCTCGAAATGCGGCACGGCGGGCGCTGCTCCGGCGGCTCTCGCGTCCCCTCCCGGGGATGAAGCTCATGACCGTCCAGGGCCTGGCCAACCATGTGGTCGGGGCCCGCTTCGAGGCGCTGGGCTATGAGCGCCCGCCGGAGATCCTCTCGGCGAACGATCAATTCTCGAGGGTGAAGCAACTGCTCCGGGGGGAGGATCCCACCGACTGGCCGACCTACGGGGCCATGCTCTCCCTTCGAGGATTCGCCGACGAGGTGCGACAGCTCATCCTTCGGGCGCAGGAGGCCCTGGTGACTCCGGAGGAGATCTCTGCGAAGGCCGAGGCTTCCGGCCAGCCTGGGTGGCGCGAGCTGGCCGAGTTCTATCGTCGCTATCTCCAGGTCCTGGACGACGTCGAGGTGATCGACTACGGCGGGCTGGTCAACCAGGCGGCCGCCGCCGCGGACCAGGGCGAGCCGTTGTTCGACCACCTGCTGATCGACGACTACCAGGAGGCGACGTTTGCCGAGGAGGCGCTGATCGTGGGGTTGGGTGTGCAAAGCCTGGTGGTCGCGGGAGACGAGGGATCGCACATCTTCTCGTTCCAGGGGACCACCGATGTTCCGCTCCGTCGTTTCCTGGAGCAGCTTCCCACGGCCGAGCACGTGTCGCTCGGCACCGCTCATAGATGCGAGACACCCCTGTACGAGGCGTGGTCCACGCCTCACACATCGGAGGAGACGTCTGCGGTGGCCCGCGAGGTGAGGCGCATCCATGTCGAGGACGGGGTGCCTTGGGGCGACCTCGCCGTCGTCGTCCGGCGAGAGAGCAGCCACGTCGCGGGGCTGCTCCGCGCGCTCGACGATGCCCGCGTGCCGCGAACGACGCCAGAAGGCGGGCTGTCCCTGCTGGCCGAGCCGGCGACCTTCCCGTTCGTGCTGGCGCTTCGATGGCTGGCCCGGCCTCAGGACCGCGACGGGCTGGCCGAATCGATCCTCACCTCGGAGCTGGTCCGACTGTCGCCGGCGGCGGCCAGGGGACTCGTGCGGGTGGCCCTGGCCGAGGATCAGCCGCCTTCGGCTGCCCTGCGACGAACCGACGGGTTGACCCCGGAGGAGGCATCGGAGCTGCGGTTTCTCTCCGTCGTCCTGGGGGAAGCCGAGGCAGTGGCCGGTCGCTCGGTCCTGGATGCCTTCTCGATCCTGTGGCGGAGGTTGCCTTACGCCCGGAGGTTGGTGGAGGCGGGCGAGCGATCACCCGAGGACGCCAGGAGCCTGGATGCAGTCCTGGCCCTCTCCGAAGCCGTCTCCAGAGCTGGCGAGCAGACCGACGCCTCGGTCATCGCGTTCCTGGAGGTACTCGAGGCGGGGGAGGAAGGGCCGGGGTTGGCCGAGCTCCCCGAGGAGCGGCGGCCCGATGCGGTCCGGGTGTTCACTGCCCACGGCGCGGCCGGGCGAGAGTTCGACACGGTCATCGTCGTGGGCGCCACCGAGGGCAACTTTCCCAGCCTGTCCCGACCGGAGCCGATGTTCGACCTCGCCTCGCTCGATGGGCGCGTCTCGCAGTCCGACCGAAATCGTCTCAGGTTGTGGGACGAAAGGAGGCTGTTCAAGGTGGTGGCGAGCCGAGCCCGCCGCCGGGTCGTGTTCACCGCCAGCGATCCCCACGCCGAGGCCACGGTGCTCACGGCCAGGTCGCGGTTCGTTTCGGAGCTCGGGGTGGCCTGGACGCCCGCTCCGAGGGGGCCGTTCGCCGAGCCACTGTCGATCGCCGAGGCGGCGGCAACATGGCGACGGGCGTTCGCCGATACCTCGCAGCCTCCACGTCGTCGTCTGGCGGCCCTTCGAGGACTGCTGGCGCTCGGGAACAACCCGGCCCGGTGGTGGTTCCAGCGAGACTGGACGGGCTCCGACCGGCCGCTGCACGAGAGCATCCGCGTGTCGTTCTCCAAGTTGGACACGCTGGAGAACTGCGCTCTTCAGTTCGTGTTGTCCGAGGAGTTGGGGCTGGAAGGACGGGCCGGCTATTACGCGTGGGTCGGTCACCTTGTCCACCGGATCATCGAGGACTGCGAGTCGGGCGCCATCCCGCGGACCGAGGAAGCGTTGGTGGCTGCCGCGGAGGACCGGTGGCAGTCGGAGCAGTTCCCGTCCCACGCGGTTTCCGAAGCCTTCCGGCGGGTGGTGACGCGCAAGATGCTGCCCACGTGGCTCGTAATGTACGGCCAGACTCCGGCCCTGGCAGGTGAGAACCGCTTCAACTTCGAGTTCGCGGGTGCCACCGTGACCGGCGCCATCGACCGCGTGGGCGAGGTCACCAGCGGGGGAAGCCAGATCACCGACTACAAGACGGGGAAAGCCAGGGGTGGGCCGGCGGAGGAGAACCTCCAGCTGGGCATCTACTACCTGGCGGTGAACCTGGCCGAGGAACTGGCCCAGTCCCGTCCGGTCAAGGCCGTCGAGCTCGCCTTTCTCAAGGAAGACATCAACAGCAAGCGATTCACCGCGCAGCTCGGGATGAACTCCAAGGCCCAGCAGGAGTTCGGGGAGAAGATGGCGGCCCGGTTGGCCGGGCTGATCGAACAGATACGGGAACTGCTCCGCGCGGAGGTGTACCGACCCAGTCCTCAGGCCGAATGCCGGTACTGCGACTTCAAGACGCTCTGCCCCCTGTGGCCCGAGGGACGTGACCTGTTCCCCGTTGCATCGGTGGCCCGCCCATGAGCGAGCGCGTTGGCGGTGACGGGAGGGCGGCACGTCCGGAGGGCGGGTACCCAGAGGAGATCCGGCAGGTCGTCGGGGGGGCCGACCCCACCGAGGAACAGTGGCGGGCGATGTCGATGCCGCTGGAGCCGTACGTGGTCGTAGCGGGTGCGGGCTCCGGCAAGACCTCGGTCATCGCCGGCCGGGTGGTCTACCTGGCTCTGGTGGCCATGCGTAGGCTTCGGGCAGACCACCTGGGCGTCCTTCCCGGAAACGTCCTCTGTCTGACGTTCACCAACAAGGCAACTGAGAACCTCACCTTGCGGATCCGCCGAGCGCTCCAGGGGCTTGATCTCGCCGAGGGTGAGGAGCCCACGATCGCCAACTACCACGGTTTCGCCGCACAGATCCTGGAGCGGCACGGGCTCCTCGCGGGGATCGAGCCGGGGCAACGGATCCTCACCCCCGCCCAGCGCACGGAGCTGTGCGCCCGGGTCCTCGACGACATGGCGTTCGAGCACGTCAGCGCGGAGTGGCAGCCGTCGGTGGTCGCCAAGATCCTCGAGCTGGCCGACCAGGCTGCGAACCATCGCCGGGACCCGTCGGAGATCATCGCCTTCAACGAGGAGCGCCTGAAGCAGCTCGCCGAGCACCGCAGCGACAGGGCCTATCAGGCGGCCCTGGAGCGGATCGAGCTGGCCACGGCTGTCCAGCGCTTCCAGCAGCTCAAGCGAGACCTTGGCGTCATCGACTTCGGCGACCAGATCACGCTGGCCCTGCAGATCGTGGAGAAGTTCCCCGAAGTGGCCCAGGATTACCGGTCGCGGTTCCTCACCGCGGTGCTCGACGAATACCAGGACACGAACGTTGCCCAGGCTCAGCTCATCGCGGGCTTGTTCGGTGAGGGGTTCCCCGTGACGGCCGTGGGCGACCCGGACCAGAGCATCTACGGTTGGCGCGGGGCCAGCCTATTCAACTTGCTGGAGTTCCAGCATCAGTTCCCCAAGGCCGACGGCATCCCCGCCGAGAAGCTGCCGCTGTACACGAACTTCCGCTCCGGCGCCCGGATCCTTGCAGCGGCCGACCGGGTGATCGAGAAGATGCCGGAGGAACAGCGCCCGGATCCGGAGAAGCGCCTGGCGCCCTGGCCCGGTTGCGGCGAGGGTGAGGTGGAGGTACGCCGGTTGGGCGACGAATGGTCGGAGGCGCGATGGATCGCCGGGCGAATCTTCGACCTGAATGAGGCCGGCGCAGAGCCTTTGTGGTCGGAATCCGCCGTGTTGTGCCGGACCAGCCGGTTGTTCGTGTCCCTTCAGGAGGCGTTCGCCGAGAAAGCCATTCCGGTGGAGATCGTGGGCCTGGCCGGTCTCCTCCAGCTTCCCGAGGTGGTGGAGATCCTGGCCTACGCGAGGGCGGCGGCTGATCCGTATGCCAGCGTGAGCCTGGCCCGCATCCTCCTCGGTCCTCGGTATCGGGTGGGGTTCAAGGACCTGGCTCGGGTAGCTGCATGGGCGAAAGACAAGAACTATGCCCTGCGAGGCGAGGACCGCGACGAGACGCCCCCGTTCCTGTTCGCGGAGGCCCTGGAGCATCTGGACGAAGTGACCTTCCTCTCGGATGAGGGAAGGGCCCGGCTGGAGGAGTTCCGTAGCGAGCTATCCGCGCTCCGGGCAGAGGCCCGGCGTCCCGTGGGGGAGTTCCTGGCCGAGGTCATCCGTCGGACGGGGCTGCTGGCCGAGCTCGATGCCAGCCTGGAAACGGAGCGTGCCGCCGCGACGAAACGGAACCTGGCGGCGTTCCTGGACGAGGTCAACGCGTTCTCTCCCCTCGAGGGTGAGCTGACGCTGCGGGCCTTCCTCGACTACGTCGACACCGTGGAGGCCAGCGAGAAGCAGGAGTGGTCGCCGGTCCAACCGAGTTCCGAGAACTCGGTGAAGGTGATGACCATCCACCAGGCCAAGGGGCTGGAGTTCGGGACGGTGTTCGTGCCCGGCTTCGCCAAGGATCTGCTGCCCAACTTGATGGTGCAGCAGAACCCCGCGGAGAGGGGGAAGTCCATGGACTTCGAGCTGCGCGGCGACTCCAGGATCCTGCCGGTGTTCAAGGGCAATCTGAAGCAGTTCTGGCTTGCCCTGCGAGACTACGAGGAGATGGAGGAGCGTCGGACCTGTTACGTGGCGCTCACCAGGCCCAAGCGTCGCCTGGTGGTATCGGGGGCGCACTGGTACGGGGAGGGCCAGCGGCCGAAGGACCCCAGCATGTTCTTCGAGGAGTTGGCCGACTGGGGGGAGGAAACTGGGCTGGCCGAGGTCGATCGTGGGCCCGACGTTCCCGAGGGAAACCCGCTCATCGGGTATCGTGGCCGGTTCGTCCGGGACTGGCCTGGGGCGGCGCTGCTGGACCAGGAGGATCCTTTCTTCGATGGCGGGTGGCGGAGCGCCGGGGCTCGGGCCGAACGTGACCCTGAGGCGCTCGAGGGCTTCGTGCGGTCCCTTGCCGACAGTGAGCGAGCTGGATACCGGGAGACCGCAGGCGAGCTGGCAACCCTGGCGGCGCATCTCGCGGATCGAGAGTCTGCCGGGCCGTCCGAGCCCTCGCCCCCGATGACCGTCGCCGTGGGCGGCGTCATCGAGTACGCGCGCTGCCCCAAACGTTTTTACTGGTCTTCCGTTCGCCCTCTGCCCCGGTTCTCCGGTCCGGCCGCTCGGATCGGGACGCAGGTCCATGCGTGGATCGAGCGCCGGAGCAGCGGCCAGACTTCGCTCCTGGAGCTGGACGAAGCGCCGGACCTCACCGCCGAGGACCTGGCGGGGGAGCCGGGCAAGCTGGAGCGCCTTCAGCGGACGTTCAGCGAGAGTCGGTTCGCCACAGCGCCTCCGCTGTTCGCAGAGCGCCCCTTCCTCCTGTATCTGGGCGGGTTCGTGGTGGGCGGGCGGATCGACGCCATCTTCGGAAGCACCGAGGGACCCTGGGAAGTCGTGGACTACAAGACGGGACGACGGCCGCGGGAAGAGGACCCGCTGGCCGGGCTGCAGCTCGACCTCTACGCGCTGGCGTGCACGGAAGTGTGGCGAAAGCGGCCCGAAGACCTGACTCTCACCTACTTCTACCTGGCCACGGGGGAAGAAGTCACTCGGCCGGCTGATGACCCCGAACGGACAAGGAAGCGTGCGATCTCAGCCCTCGGAGGCATCGCCGCAGGCGCGTTCGATCCCACACCCAGCGAACAGTGTCACTGGTGCGACTTCCTCTCCTTCTGCGATGCGGGCAAAGCCTACGTAGAGGCCCGAGGGGGTTTCACCGGCTAGCGTGTGTCGACTGGATCCGGCACCATCGCCGAGCTATCACGCCCTCAGCACGGGCAGCATCGGTCAGTTCTTCCCTGTTCGGTCGATCACTCGATCGCCGTCCCTGTAGACGACTTCGATCCGTTCCGGGAGCGTCTTCAGATCGAACACGTCCCCTTCCACGATGACCAGGTCAGCCCGCTTGCCCGGCTCGAGCGATCCCAGTTCGTCCTGGACCCCCATCAGCTCGGCGGCCGTGGCCGAAGTGGCAACGATGGCCTGACCCGGGCTCATGCCGCCCTCGACCATCAAGGGGAGCTCGCGGAGGTTCTCTCCGTGCGGCGTGACGCCGCTGTCGGTCCCCATGGCCACCTTGACCCCTGCCGCAACGGCCTTGCGGAAGGACTCGCGGTGGATCTCCACTACGTCCTTGGCCTTGGCCAGACTGGCCTCGGGGATCTGGGCCCCGGCCTCGGCGGCCGAGATCACACCCTGGGGCGCGACCAGGGTCGGCACCAGATAGGTCCCCTTCTCCAGCATCATCGAGACGGCCTGGTCGTCCAGGTAGACCCCGTGTTCGATCGAACGGATGCCTGCCCGGATGGCGTTCTTTATGCCGTCGCTGGCCTGAGCGTGAGCCATCACCCACATCCCCGCGGCTGCGGCCTCCGACACCAGCACCTCCAACTCGTCCATTCGGAAGTGAGCATGCCGGGGGTCGTCCCGGGGTGAGAGAACTCCGCCGCTGGTGGCCACCTTGATCACGTCCGCGCCGTTTCGGATCAGCTCCCTGACCTTCCGTCGCATCTCCTCGGGACCGTCGACGAGCGCGGGAGGCGAGCCCGGGTAATCCACGAACATGGCCGCGAGAGCGCCGGAGGGCAGCCACTCGTCGCCGTGGCCGCCGGTCTGGCTGAGCATCCGGATGGAGATCTGCATTCTGGGCCCGGCGATCAACCCATCCTGAAGGGCCTTCTTCATCCCCAGGTCCGCCCCGCCGGCATCCCTGATCGTGGTGATGCCGATATCGAGTGTCGCCCTGAGATTCTTCTCCGCCTCGTAGAACCGATAGGAGAAGGGTTGCTGCATCAGCTTCCACAGGTCGATGTGGCTGAACACCACGTGCGTGTGGCAGTCGAAGAGGCCCGGAAGCAGCGTGCGCCCGGAGGCGTCGATGGATTCGTCCCCATCCAGGCCCGGGCCGACGTCAACGATCCGGTCGCCCTCGACCACCAGGTCGGCCGGCGCGGTTGTCGCCGTCCTCGTGTCGAACACCTGACCGCCGGTGAAGAGCGTCCTGCTCATCGATGCCTCCTTCTTCGTTGCTGCTACCCCCCTGGACCCCTTTCGTCTCCTCGGGAGCGCTCCGCCTCACGGCGGACCGCTCCGCGAGCCAGGGGGTCCGCAGCTGCCTCGCTTCGCTCGTTGCCGCTACCCCCCTGGACCCCGTCGCCGCAGGAAACGATCCATGTCCTCCGGCTCGATCACCCCGACCAGCTTTCCGTCCCTCATCACCAGGATGGTCTGGACCGGCCTGCCCCCGATGCGTTGGACCAGCGACCCTACGGACTCTTCAGGGGAGGCCACCGCCGCTGTTTCAGTCCCCACCATGGCCTCGCTAACCGTCCTGTCGAGCGGCACGCTCCTGGCCATCCGAGGCGAGATGAACCCCACTACGCGTCCCTGCTCCATCACCGGGAAGGCTTCGCCGTCGTGGCCGACCAGATGTCGCTCCAAGGCCACCGATATCGGAAGCTCGGCCGGGATAGTTGGAGGCGGTGGAGACATGACGTGGCCGACCGTGGCCCCCTCCATGACGACGCGTCGCCGAGTCTGAGCCAGGGCTCCTGAAGACGATTGGTAGAGCATGAGACCGATCAGGAGAGGCCAGACCCCCCACAGGTTTCCGGTGCTCGTCACCAGGTCGATCAGCCCATACCCTCCGATGAGGATAGCCACGCCCTGACCCACCCGAGCTGCCCAAGTTGTGGCCCGCGATCTGTCTCCGGTCAGCTTCCACAGCCCGGCCAACAGGACCCTGCCCCCATCCAGGGGGAACCCCGGCAGGAGATTGAACCCGGCGATGATGATGTTCAGGAACCCCAGATATCTGAACATGAGCCGCCAGGGGTCTGGGTCCACGCTCGCCAGGCTGGCACGCGCCAGCACGAACGCCGCGCCCAGGAGGCCAGTGGTGACCGGGCCTGCGACCGCCACGATGAACTCGTCCCAGGGCCGCTTGGCTTCGGACCCTCCCTGAGTCAGTCCCCCGAACATGTGGAGGGTGACACCGACCACAGGGATCCCGCGGAGCCGGAACATGACGGCGTGGGCCAGCTCGTGCGCCAGGATGGAAAGCACGAACAGAACGCTGGTGAGAACCGACAACGCGAACGCGGCTCCGCCGCTCAGCTCGGGGAATCGGAACCGATCGGAGAACAACGGCCACAGGTTGTAGCTGATGAGGAAGGCCAGGATGCCCACTGTGGGGTCGGCGCGTATGTCGATGCCGGCGATCCGCGCGATGCGGATGCCGCTTCTCGTCGGTCCCGCCTGCCTCGTCCTGCGCCCGTTCGTGGTCTACCTGCCCATCTGGACCCGCTCGGGCCCCGTGTAAACGTTGAAGTTGGAGCCGCGGACGAACCCCACCACTGTCATACCGAGCTCGCGGGCCGATTCCACCGCAAGGCTCGACGGCGCCGACACCGCGCAGATCATGGGGACGCCTGCCATCGCAGCCTTCTGGACGATCTCGAAGCTAATGCGGCCCGAGACCATCAGTACCCGCTCGGACAAGGGCAGGGCTCCGCCGAGCAGCGCCTGGCCGACCAGCTTGTCGACGGCGTTGTGTCGTCCGACGTCCTCGCGCACGGACAGCAGCTGCCCGTTCGAGTCGAAGAGCCCGGAGGCGTGGAGCCCGCCGGTCTGCTCGAAGATCTGCTGGGTCTCTCGGAGGGCTCCGGGAAGCCCCGCGATCACCGAGGCTGCCACAGAGGGGCCGGGACCCACCGGGCGGCAGTTCGACCTGACCTGCTCGAGAGAAGCCTTCCCGCAGACCCCGCAGCTCGAGGTGGTGTAGAAGTTCCGCTTGACCGACTCTGGGTCGAATGCCTGGGCCAGGCGAACGGTGACCACGTTGAACTGCTGCTCGCCGGCCGGAAGGTCGCAATACACGACCGAGACCACGTCGTGCCTGAAGCCGATCAAGCCCTCGGTGCAGAGGAACCCCACGGCCAGCTCGAAGTCGTGGCCGGGGGTCCGCATGGTGACGGCGATGGTGACGGGCTCCTGGCCCGGTCCTTCGCCCCGGATCTCCATGGGTTCCTCGGTCGCCAGCCGGTCGGGTCGTTCGAACCCATCCTGATCACAGACGGCGAGCACGCGGGTCGCGGTGACGGTTCGCCGCAGAGCCGTCGGTTCGAGCATGAGGCCATTATGGACCCGGTCTTCATCAGACCTGCACGGTCCAGGTCGTCACTCCCGGCCACTACGACCTACGCGAGGACCGAGAGTTCAGAAGCGGCGACGCTGGCCCGCATGGCGACTGACCGTTCAACTATTCGGAGCCGAGCCACTCCACCGAGAGGGGACGGGTTGACCGACACAATCGAAGTTGCCCCAGAGCAGGTGGCCGAGAACAGCCCCGAGTTCCTCTCTGGGCTTTCGCCTTGCAGAAACGCCGAGGCCATGAACAGGGCGATGAAGGCTGGGCTGGTGGCATCTAATGGCGAGCATGCATCAGCTTACTTCCAGAGCCAACGCCAGAAGCCGGCGCGGCCGAGGGCCCTCCCTACGAGTTTGTTCTTCGTTCGGCGGGCGATGCGCTGAGGGTTGCCTGAAAGCAGGATTGAGAAGTCGTTTAACAGCCGAGCGAAGTTGTACGCGCCGCCAGTGTCCCCGATCGCCGATCCCCACGTCTGCAAGCTTCCGCCCACCGCGGAGAGATCCGAGTACGCGGAGTGGCACTGTCACTGCAGCCGGTTCCCTCTCTTGGTTCACGATGCCGGACGCTCCATCGCTGGGCCAAGCTGGATCCTGACCGCAGCCTAGAGTGCTCGCCGTCAGCCCACTACTCATCGGCGTCTTCATGTTCGCCGTGTTCCGACTGGCCGGCGGGTGGGCGCTCTTCCGGCCGCCGCGACGGCGAGGCTGAGGCGTGTTGGGCTAAGCTCGAAGGAGCGAGTCATCTCACTTCGATCAGATAGGTGGGTCTATGCCCCGCCTATCCTCCACATTGAGGTACCGGCCAATATCAGGCCGATGATCGAAGAGAGGGAGATTGCGATTCGAATCAAGGTCTTCTTCATCCGGTTCACCCGTTCCCTCCCCCTGCCCGGGAAAGCTCTTTTGGGCTTTGCTTCGATTGCCCTTGCTGACCTCGGAAGTTCTCAGCTTCATTTTCGGCTCTTCACTCATGCAACTACATCGACCTTAGGGCGTAGCACTCCTCTTCGGTTACCGAGGACTTGTGGCCCATGATGGCATCGTGGAGCGCACGGCGGGCTTCGTCGAAGCCGGTAAGGCGTCGATGGTGAGGCTTCGGACCTTGGCCCACTGGACTGCTCTTCGGCGCCCAGCCAGGCCCTCATCCAGACGATCGAATACCAAGAGACCAGCCACGAACGCAACCCGCCAGTCCGGCCAGTAGGTTCACAAGGGTAGCCTTCGGGTCAATCGCAAGGGTCGCAACGATTGCACCCGGAGGCGACGACTACTCCAATCGCGATGGCAACCGAAAGCCAACGGTCTGGTGACGAGCTGTCTCGTCACGCATCGGTTCGGCTGTCGAAACCGAACTGTAACGATGGCCTCGATCGACTGGGCGAAGCTCAGCCCGCCTCCCGGTTCAGGCGGCAATCGATGGTCCCCCGTTCGGTGACCACGAAGTCGAGGGGCTGGTCCCCGGCGCCGTGGGGGACCGAGGGCACCAGTTGGAGGTGGAAGGCGATCCCCACCCGAAAGGAGCCTTGCCGGAGCCGCATCAGGAACCGGTCGTAGTGCCCCCCTCCATATCCCAGTCGGTATCCGTAAGTGTCGAAAGCGAGGCCTGGGGCAATCACCGTGTCGACCTCGGCTGGGTCGACGGCCACGCGCTTGGACGGCTCCTTGGGTCCGTACGTCGTGGCCGCCAGCGAATCGCCCGGGCGGAGCTCGGCCGCATCCATGTCTGGGCCCTCGACGAACGGCAGGAGCACTCGCGTGCCCGAGTCCAGGAGCCCTTGGATCATCGCTGTGGTCGGGACTTCGGACCCGAAGGAATAGAACAGGAGGATCGTCCCTGCCTCGGCGACCTGCGGGAGCCGGAACACGTTGGCCTTGATCTCGCCCGAAAGGCGTATCCGCTCCTCGGGAGAGATCGAACTCCGGATTCCTCGCATCCGAGCGCGCAGGGCATCTTTTTGCCGGCGAAGATCATCCATGGAATGAGCGGTCAGTGGGGCGCAGAGGAGCCGGACCCCGACGATGCATTTGATGGCTCCTCCGGCAGGAGCGAGGCGACCGCTTGGATGGCCTCAGCGAGCGCCTCCTCTCGCGATCCTCCTTCACCCGCGCGTCGCCCGACATGAACACCGGCGGCGAATGCAGCGAGGGGCGCGAGCTTCCGCTCGACTCCGTGCGCGACATCTCGCGCAAGCTTGAGCACCTTGCCAACCTCCAGGTGACCCATCGGCGCTTCGCCCAGCTCCTCGGCCAGACGGTTCACCCATCCTTCGTTCGCTGGCGGTTGCTTCTGCCCGGCTCCGGACATGTCTTCCTCGTGATCAGCGGCCACGTCGTCTCGACCCCCGGGCTCGACGCACGGCCCCCCTGCGGCGACGGAGCGCATACCATGCGGCCATCGCAAGGAACACCGTCGAGGCGGACACCAGCGCGACTCGCACCAGGCCACTAGATCTCCTGGTTTGGGCCTCGCCCGGCCCGACGTGATCGACCGGTCCCAGGATCACCACCTCCGGATAGGCTTGCCGTGCCGAGCGGATGGCCTCCTCGACCGACCCGTACCCACGGTTGCTTCTCAGCTCAGTATGGTCGAGGACGACGTAGCGCCATCGCCAGCTACCATCTCTTTGGCGCCAGACCTGGACGAGCTCGTCGGTCATGCGCGTACCTCCTCCCGCTCGGATCTCTCTGGGGTCTCGCCTTCCCGCGAGAGCCGCGGTCGAATGATCGCCGAGAATGGCACCTCCAGAAGGCTCTCGGCCCCGGTCAGCCTGGCCCCCAGCATGAACCTGTACACCCCGAATCCGGAGAGCGGCGGGAGCACGACGACGAGGATCCGGAACACCCAGGTCACCCCGGTGACCGGGACCTCGAACAGCTTGGCGATGACGTCATTGCTCGCGGCGAAGAACAGGACACCGTAGAAGGTGAGGGCGGCCGCTCCCAGCCCGGTCCGAACCGGACGGTCGCGGGGGCGGTCGAGCAGGTCGTGGTGCAGGCGGTCCCCGGTGAAGCGCTGCTCGAGGAACGGCCACAGGTACAGCAGCAGGAACGTGATCCCGGGGAGCAGAACCGCTGGGAAGAACAGATTGGCCACGGTATGGCCGAAGGCCCTGATCTCCCAGTTCGGGAACAATCGCAGCGCGCCCTCCAGCCACCCCAGGTACCAGTCGGGTTGGGCCGGGGAGGACACCGCCTGTGGCACGAACGGTCCGTAGAACCAAACCGGGTTGATCTGCGCCAGGCCGCCGAGGAGCCCGAGAACCGCGCCCACGGCGAAGAACAGGCCGACGGACTTCATGGCGTAGGTCGGCCAGAGCCTCGATCCCACGACGTTCGTCTCGGTGCGCCCTGGGCCGGGGAACTGGGTGTGCTTCTGGTGCCAGATCAGGGCCAGGTGGATCGAGATCAGCGCGGCCAGCGCGGCGGGCACCAGGAAGATGTGGATCACGTACAGCCTCGAGATGATGTCGTGAGCGGGGAACTCGCCCCCGAAGACCAGGAAGGCCAGCCACGTCCCCACCGCCGGGATCGACAGAGCGATCGAATAGGCGATCCGCAGGCCGGTCCCCGAGAGCAGGTCGTCGGGGAGCGAGTAGCCGGTGAACCCGTTGAAGAGGGCCAGGAGCAGAAGGGTGATCCCGATGATCCAGTTGATTTCCCGGGGTCGACGAAAGGCGCCGGTGAAGAAGATGCGACAAAGATGCAGGACGATCGCCGCCACGAACACCACCGCGGCCCAATGGTGCATCTGGCGGAACACCATGCCCGCCCTCACTTCGAACGAGATGCGCAGGACGGAGGCGTAGGCCTCGGAGACGCCGACTCCTCGGAGGGGGCCGTACGTCCCCCGGTACACCACGTCGCGCGAGCTTGGCACGAAGAAGAAGCTCAGGTAGATGCCGGTGAGGACCAGGATGGCGAAGCAGTACAGGGCTATCTCCCCAAGCATGAAGGACCAGTGGTCCGGAAAGACCTTGTCGAGCGCGGTGCGGGCGAAGGAAGAGGCCCCCAGTCGATCGTCCAGCCACCGAGTGCTCCTCCGAATGATCATCCTTGCTCCTCCTCGAAGCTCCGCCTGAGGGCGGATCTTCGACGAGCCAGGGGGCTTCGCAGCTGCCTCGGTCCGCTCGTTGCCGCTGCACCCCCTGGACCCCTCATGGTCGATTCCAGAAGCCCGGTCCGACCGGCTCCGAGAAGTCCGCTCGGGCCCGAAGGAATCCCTGTTCGTCGACGGACAGAGGAAGCTGGGGCAGCGGGCGCGTGGCCGGCCCTGCCGTCGGCTTGGCCCCGTCTTTCGCCTCGAACACCGATTGATGGCACGGGCAGAACAGCCGGCCCGTTGCCTGTTCGTAGAGCCCGATCGGACATCCCGCGTGCGTGCAGATCTTCGAGTAGGCCACATATCCTTCTGGCGACCACGACTCGCGTCCGGGCCGAGGAACGAACTCGTCCGGGTCCATCCGGATCAGGAGCGTCTGAGAGTCGGCAGCGTCGAGGTGATCCTCGGGAAAGACGGTCAGGACGCTCCCCACCGGGAGATCGGCGGCCGCTAGGGGGCGACCCTGCTCTGTGACCACCCGCGCACCGTCTCGCCAGGCTGTGCGGAACAGCGACCGCCCTGGCTTGGGACCGAGTGAGCGGATGGGGAACACCGCCGCGACCCCGAGCGCTCCCAACGCAACGGTCAACATCTTGATCAGGAAGCTTCTCCGCTCCAGGTAGTCCTCGCCCCATTCGAACTCGCGTTGGAAGGCCTCGCGCTCCGATGGGGTCGAGGGGAGCGGTTGCCGCTCCTCGACCAGGCCGCCCCTGGGAAGGAAGTCCTTGGCCCAGACGACCAGGCCGATTGCCAGACCTCCGAGGGCCAGGGCGATGAGTGCCCCCTCCACCTGGGGTTGGCCCCCGCGCCAGTACGTGACCCACAGCCCGATGGATGCCAGCGCGGAGATGGCGAACGCCACCGCGACCGGCCCGCCCCGGCGCCCGCGAGCCTTCACGGCGAACGTCTTCTCATGCGGCGGCGTCTCGTTCATTCCTTGGCCTTCGTCCCTGTCCACCGAACGAACACCACCAGGAGGAGCAGCCCCACCATCCAGGCGATGAAGCCCTCGGCGATCGGTCCGATGCGGCCCAGGGCGAGCCCGCCCCTGTCCCGCGGATGCTGCAGGGCCTGAACGTAGCGAACGATTGAATCCACCTGCCGCTGATCCAGGGAATCGGGGCCGAACACGGGCATGTTGCCGGTACCGCCCAGCCTCATGGCCTCGGCGATCTCAGTTGGAGTGGCGGTGAGGATGGAAGGCGCCTCCTTCCCCTGGGTCAGGGCTCCCCCGACGCCCGCGCTCGAGTGACACGCGGCGCAGTTCACCTCGTACAGCTCGGCTCCCTCGGCCAAGCCCCCCGCTCGAGGATTCACCCGAGGGATCGTGGGTCCCCCGCCGAGCGAGGCGACGTACGCCACGAGCTGGTCGATCTGCCGGCGGTCGTACGCGGGTGGTCGCCTCGGTGGGTCGTTGATCGGCTTGGCCACCGGCATCCGTCCGGTGGAGAGATAGAAGTCGGCGGCCATGGCGCCCAATCCCGTGAGGGGTGGGGCCACCCCGGTGCCCTCGCCCTCGGTGCCGTGGCAGAAGGAACAGTCACGCAGGTAAAGGAGCTGTCCAGGGCTCGGTTTGGAGGCCTGGGACACTGGCACGGAGGCGGAGTCGCTTCCGAACGACTGACCGGCAGAGGCCACCATCAAGGCCACGACGACGGCCGCTGCCAGTGGGAGTCCCACCTGAGTCACGGACCGGCGGGGCCTCATGGACGCTCTCCCAGAAGTCCCAGCGACCCGGTCCGGCCCTCCGCCCTCCGGGCTTCGCGCTCCATCGTGAGCAGCCACCGGACGAACAGCGCGCCGGCAGCCCCCACGTAGATCAGGCCGGCCGGGATCCACATGATCAGCCCGGCGAGTTGCTGGTCCTGGAGCGGACTCATGCTCCATCGGGCGACGGAATGAACGTAGCCAGGATAGAGGGGGGAACCCGCGAAAGTCAGGACCGCCCCCAGCGCACCGCTCTGAATTCCAGCGGTGAAGACATACAGGACATCGGAGCCCCCGGAAACACGGCGGTGTGGGGCCGGCCGGATCGCCACCCACCAGAAAAGGATCGCGGTGGCCAGGAAGCTCATGTGCTCCAGGGCGTGGATGGCCTCGTTCCTGACGGCCGCGTCGTACAGGCCTGGGGCGTGCCACGCCCACAGCGCGGCGACACTGAGCACCCAGGCGACGATCGGTCGCTTCAGGAACCGGCCGGTCGAACGCAGCCAGCGAATCCGTCCCCACCGGCGGATCCTTCGCCGCCACGACGGGGGCAGTGCCAGTGTCATCGGCACGAGTGGTGCCCCCAAGACGATCAGAGGCGCCGCCACCAGGACCAGCAGGACGTGCTGGACCATATGGACCCACAGCAGCTCCGAAGAAACAGGGTGAAGAGGTGACACGAGCGCAACGAACAAGGCGAGGAGCCCTCCGGTGAAGGAGGCGACCTGCCACCCGGCGATGCCCCGGTGGCGGTCGCCCCTCCACAGCGTCTGCACCCCTCGCGCATAAGCCCACGCCGTCGCTGCCAGCCCCACCAGGACCGGGGGCTGGAGGCTCCACGAAGCCCAGACGTGATGGTTCATAGCGAGGTCTCGCACGCGCGCAGCAGGATCGAGGGCAGGAACCCGAACAGGATGATAAGGAGGTAGAACACGCCGGAGGCCATTCCCATCACCGCCATCGCGGCGGCCCGATCGTGCGAAGTGCCGTTCCGCTCTTTTCGGAGTCGCTGCCACGCGCGAAACGAGAGAACGCCGGCCAGCGCGGCGATGGCGGCCATGAGGGCCGTCTCGATGATGGCGGCCGTAGAGAGGGGCACCCCCAGGATCGCCTTGTGGGAGAAGGCTTTGGCGCAGCCCAGCTCGAAGATGCCGTCTCCCATGAGGAGGTGCGCGCCCCAGGCCAACGGCGGCCCGAAGACCCCGAACCACAGGGCGAAGGATCGCGAGCTCCTGTGGTCCAGGTCCAGCCCGAGGATTCGCCTGGCCATCAGCTCACCTCAAGGCCACACGTGCGGGGACAGGTACAGGACGACCAGGATGAACACCCATACGGCATCCACGAAGTGCCAGTACAACGAGACGACTTCGACCGGTAGGTGATCGATGGCGGTGAACCTGCCTCGCCACGCGTTGAACTGGAGCCACAGGTTCATCAGCAACCCTACGGCGACGTGGGCTCCGTGGAACCCCGTGATGGTGAAGAACAGCGAGCCGTACACGTTGGTTCGGGGCGTGAACTCCTCCAGGGTCTTGTGGTACTCGAAGCCCTGGAGCGTGAGGAACGTCGCGCCCATGAGGAAGGTCAGCAGGAGGCCCAGCTTCAGCCACCGAACCTTGCCCTTGCGGATGCTCATGTCGGCCCAGTGCATCGGGCCGCTCGAGAGCAGCAGGATGGGCGTCATGATCGCCACCAGGGTCAGCTCGGGCTTCTTGATCCCGCTGGGAGGCCACACCGGTCCGGACTGGAAGCGGATGAAGAAATAGCTGGTCAGCAGGATGGCGAACAGGGTGGCCTCGGTGAAGACGAGGAGGACCATGCCCCACCACCCGGGCGCCTTGCCTCCTTCCACTGCCGCCGGATGCATAGGCAGTTCGGCCTGGGTCCTGACCCTGACCGCGCTCACGGCGCCACACCCGCCACGACGGGAGGCCCGGGCTCCTCTTCTTCCCTGACCCTGAACCAGAACAGGACCCCGAGGAGGGCGATCGCCACGCCGATGACCGTGACGGCGACCACCCCCGTGAGCAGGCCGCCGAAGGTCCAGGCCAGCCCGAACGCGGTGGCCACGGGGACGTACGAGCCGTGGGGCATGAGGATGACGGATTCCTCGTCGGCGTCCACGACGCTCGTTCCGAGCGTCTCGTGCCCCACGAGGATCGGCTGCCGGCCATGGACGGCGTGTCCCATGTCGCGGAGCTCCGGCTGGTCCCACACGGGCTCGACACTGCGGACGGTGGGGATCTCGAGGAAGTTATAGGGAGGCGGAGGGGAGGTCGTGGCCCATTCGAGCGTCTCGCCGCCCCAGGGGTCGGGACCGGCCTCCGCGCCCGTGCGGAGACTCTTCATGAAGTTGACGATGACCACGAGGATGCCGAGGCCCAGGACGAAGCTGCCGATCGTCGACAGCATGTTCCACAGGTCCCACCCGAGGCCGGGGTGGTACGTGTAGATGCGCCTGGGCATCCCCAGGAGCCCGGAGATGTGCATCGGGAAGAACGTGAGGTTGAATCCGATGAACATCAGCCAGAACGCGAGCTTCCCGAGCCCTTCGTCCATCATCCGGCCGTACATCTTCGGGGCCCAGTAATGGATGGCGGCGAAGATCGGAAACACCGCGCCGCCGAACAGCACGTAGTGGAAATGCGCCACCACGAAGTACGAGTCGGTGATCTGCTGGTCGAACGGCACGGCCGCGAACATGACGCCCGTGACGCCCCCCATGACGAAGATGAACAGGAATCCCAGGATGAACAGGAGCGGGGTCCTGAGGATGGGCTTGCCCGCGATCAGCGTGGCCAGCCAGGCGAAGACCTGCACCGCGCTGGGGATCGTGATCAGCATGCTGGCGGCCGAGAAGAAACTCATCGACAGGCTCGGCAGGCCGACGGCGAACATGTGATGGACCCACACGCCGAATCCCACGATGGCGACCGCCATCGTGGCCAGGGCCAGGAAGACGTAGCCGATGATCGACCGCCGAGCGAAGACCGGGATGATGGCCGACACGATGCCGACGGCGGGCAGGAAGATGATGTACACGTCGGGGTGCCCGAAGATCCAGAACAGGTGCTGCCACAGCACCACGTCGCCGCCGTGTGACGGGTCGAAGAAGTGGAACTGGAACCGGCGATCCAGCTCGAGGAGGACGTTCGCCGCGGTCAGTGAGGGAAGAGCGAAGATCACGGCGAAGGACGTAGCCAGGATGGCCCACACGTACAGGGGCATCCGGCTGATCGACATCCCCGGGGCGCGCAGCTTGAAGATCGTGACGATGAAATTGATCGAGCCGATCGTGGTGGAGAGCCCCAGGAAGATCAGCCCCAGCGTGTAGTAGTCGGGCGACAGGCCGGGAGTGAAGTGCTTGTCCGAGAACGGCACGTAGTTGAACCAACCGTTGTTGGGAGCTTCCCCGATGAGAAAGCTCGAGTACATGAACAAGCCGGCGAACAAGAAGATCCAATAGCCGAACGCGTTCAGGCGGGGGAAGGCCATGTCCCTCGCCCCGATCATGAGCGGCACGAAGTAGTTGCCGAATCCGAACAGCATCGGCGTGACGAAGAAGAAGATCATGGTGATGCCGTGCATGGAGAAGAGCTCGTTGAACGCCTTGGGCCCGATCAGGCTTTCTTCGGGGCGGGCCAGCTGGGCCCGCATCAGCATGGCCTCGATCCCGGCGGCGAGGAAGAACACGAAAGCCGTGTAGCAGTACCGCTTTCCGATCCGCTTGTGGTCCACGGTGTCGAGCCATGAACCGAGCCCCGGCTTCTCTTCCCAGATCTGCTCCAGTCGAGCCGCCAGGGAGATGGCCATGCCGGCTACTTCAGCCCCTCGAGGAAGGCGATCACTGTCTCCAGCTCGTCCGGGCGAAGAGGGATCGGCGGCATCAGGTTTCCCGGCTTGACCGACTGGGAGTCACTGATCCAGATGGCCAGGTTCGACGGCGTGTTCGAGAGGGTCCCCGCCCCGATGGAGATCCGGCCTCCCACGTGGGTCAGGTCGGGGCCCACCTTCCCCTGGGCCTCGGTGCCTCTGATCGTGTGGCACCCGACGCATGCCGAGGACAGGAAGACCTCTCGTCCGCGCGTGGCTGCACTGCCGGTGGGGGTAGGCGCGGGTTGGCCTTCCCGGCTCAGCCATAGGCGGAACGTCTCCGGGGGGTCGGCCACCACGTAGAAGATCATGTTGGCGTGCTGGAGCCCGCAATACTCCGCGCACTGCCCGCGATACACGCCTGGCCGGTCAGCCTGGATCCACATCCTGTTCGTCCGGCCGGAGATGAGATCCGTCTTGCCGGTGAGCTGTGGCACCCAGAAGCTGTGGATGACGTCGTCCGTCGTGAGCTCGACCTCGACCGGCCGACCAACCGGGATGTGGATGTCGTTGGCGGTGACGATCCCCTGCTGCGGATAGCGGACCTCCCACCACCATTGATGCCCCACGACCTGGACCTTCATGGCACGCGACCGGCGAGGCTGTGACAGCGCTGACATGTCCGAGAGCGTGAAGACCCACAGGACGGCCAGGACCGCTACGGGCACCACCACGCCGCCCAGGACGACCAGGCGGCCGGCCCAGCGTGGCGTGCCCTTGTCTCGTGTCGTTCTCCTGCGCCTGCCCGGAAGCACGCCCATGAGGATCAGCGCGGTTACCACGGCCACCACGATGGCCGATACCCAGAACATGAACCACCACAGGCCGGCGATGCGATCCGCACCGGGTCCTTCGGGGTGCAGCGTGGAGGGTGAAGTGTCGACGCACGCGCTCGAGCCGAGAGCGAACACGAGAGTCCCGGCGGACCTCACCCAACAGTGTCTCGACCGGGAGCGCACTTGCCTTCCTCACCCTAACGCAAACGACGGAAGCAAGGATCGCGATGCTCTGGGTCATTTCTCTCCACTGGAGGCGACCCCTCAAACGCTGAGTCCTTCGGTTTGCAGGGGATTGCTAACCTGCCCGCCATGACGGCTGGATCGCTCTGGGGACGCGCCGTCCGACGGATCGAAGACTTCCCGCTGCTCACCGGGACGGCCTCGTTCGTAGAGGACCTTCCCGCGCGGGGCGCCCTTTGGGCGGCCTTTGTCAGGTCCACGCTGGCCCACGCCGAGATCACGATGATCGGGACAGACGAGGCCCGGGCCCTGCCCGGAGTGACGGGCGTCTACACGGCGGAGGATCTGAGCCTGCGGCCGTTCCCCGTGGAGAGCGGAGTGCCCGAGGGGTTCGCCCGGCCGGTGCTGGCGACCGGTGTGGTCCGGTTCGCTGGAGAGGCCATCGCCGTGGTCCTGGCACCCACGCGATCTCGGGCCGTCGACGCGGCCGAGGCCGTCATCGTGGAGTACGAGCCACTCCCTGTGACCACAGATCCCGTTCAGGCGCTGACCCCGGA
>WNGE01005384.1_pt1 | contig 30016 bp, 27 predicted proteins | sample 5400651 | NCBI WGS metagenome assembly WNGE01 (sample SAMN13153370, study PRJNA577476) | soil metagenome | isolation source: 60 cm soil or saprolite under grassland replicate 2 | place: USA:California | collected 2016-06-15
TCGATCCCGGAGCGGACGGCGAAGCCCAGGTCGCCATACGACGCCGTCTGCAGGCCGTACTTCGAGTACCACTTGCACGCCCTGTCCCCCGCCGTATTGAACCGGAACTTCAGGACTCCCTCGACCCACACGGCCGTCTGGCCCTTCGTGAACGCGAGCACGCGAGCGGGCGCCAATTGCGTCCGGTTCCCCGACGTCGTGATGTTGTAGATCTGGTCGCCCGTTGGAAGCAGAACAAGCTCGTCCGAGTTCGAGATGCCGACCTTCTGGCCGGGCGGGATCGAGCGCTTCAACTGGTGGCCACTCGAGGCGGCGCTGTACACGCACCCGATCCGGTCGCCCGCGACCGTAACGCTCCTCTCTCCGTACCCGGAGACGAAGAAGACGCCGACTACCGCCGCGACGGCGAGCGCGACCACGACGGCCGCAACCAGCTTCCATTTCCGTGGCATGTGCATCGTTCGAACCTCCCACGCATTGCGGTGACAACCGATGCGATGAACGTAGGGACGGCTGCTCACGCGGAACTCACCCCGCGCTAACGCGGGTCCCACGGCGTCTGGGTCGGGAGGCGGCCGCCCGCCGCAGGCCCGCGCTACCGCTCGACCGGGGCGTCGGCTGCGCGGTCGCGCTCGAGCGCGCGGCGCCAGCGGAACGTACGCAGCATGAGTGCGATGCAGGTGAAGCCGAGCACGACGTTGACCACAACCGTCGCGATGTTCATGCCGACGCTGAAGCTGAGGACGAGCCCGCGCTCCCGGCGCAGCACGTAGACAAGGAGCGCCTGCTGCGTGCCGGCGCCGCCAGGGGTGAACGGGATGATCGTCGAGAGGCTCAAGACCACCTGAACGAGCAACACCTCCTCGAACGAAGGCTGCACGTGGAACGCCTCGAGGAAGAAGTAGATCGAGGCGAACCGGAAGAGCCACGACGCCGCCTGCCATGCGACGACCTGCCCGAGATAGCGCCGCCACGGACGGCGCAGAATCGCGAAGCCCTCCGCGACGCGCCGCCGGAAGTCGGCCACCTCACGCGCACCGCGGATCCCGAGCACGACAAGCGCGAGCACGATGAGCCCGCCGATGATCGCAGCGAGCCGTGGATGATCGATCGGCCAGCCCCAGTCGATCGACGGAAGTCGCGAGAGCAGGTGGAGGCCGGGCAGCTTCCCCGACGCGATCGCCCAGAGAAGAAGAATGGCGCCGACGAACGAGTCGAAGAGGGTCTCGACCACGAGCGTCGACGCAATGCTCGGATACGTGCTCTCGGCGACGCGGTGCTTGATCAGGTACGCGCGCAGCGCATCGCCGGCTCGCGCCGGCAGGATCGAGTTCAGCCCGACACCGGCGAGGTAGGCGCCGACGACGTGCCGCCAGCGGACGCGCCGCCGTCCGGGGAATGCAGCCGTGAGGATGTTCTTCCACGCCCAGCTACGGAGGAGTAGGCGGATACCGTGAAGTCCACACGCAACTCCGAGCGCGGTCCAGCCGACCGCGGCGAGCTGGTCGAAGAAATGCTGGACGACATGAACGTAGTGCGACACCGGCAGCCGCTCGCGGGAGCGAGGTTACTTCTCGGCCTCCAGTGCGGGCCGACCGCGGGCGGCGGCCCGCCGTCTCAGGTACCAACGTGTGAGCTCGACTCCGCCTGCGACCGCGAGGGCTATCGCGAGCGCCAACAGCAGCCCCTTCCAGGCTGCGTCCTCGAACGTGCGCCCGCCAAAGTAGCCGAGCAGGGCGGCATAGCTTGCCCAGCCAAGCGCCGCAGCGACGTCGAAGAGCGCGAACCGGCGCCATGGAAAGCGCAGCGTGCCCGCGCTAAGCGTGACGGCAGTCCTGCCGCCGGGGATGAAGCGGGCAACGACGATCAGCTCCCCTCCGCGTTCGCTGAGCTGCTGCTCGGCCCAACCGATGCGCTTCTGGGCCTTGGCGCCGCGGAAGAAGCGCTCCCTCGCTCGTGGGCCATAGCGATGGCCGAGGAGATACGCGGTGTTGTCGCCCGCAAAAGCGCCGCCCGCAGCTGCGACGATGATCAACGGGAGGCTGAGATCGCCACCTGCAGCCACCACCCCTGCCGTAATCACCACCGTCTCGCTCGGCACCACAGGCACGACCGCGTCGAGAACAGCGACGAGGAAGACGACCCCGTACGCCCACCCTGACGCCCCCGAAACGAGCTCGGTGAATTGATCGAACGCCACCCCTCCAACCTAGCCACGGACACCTCGCAACTCGCGGGGTTTCTTCTTCGTAGGGCTGATCTTTGCCTGCCGAGATCGGTCGAGGCGTCGCGGCGACCGCTTGAAGCGAATCGTTCCATTCTCGCGCTCGATGACGTTTCCGATGACTGCCGGGTCGCGCGCACCTGCCGTAACGCCCGCCCGCTCCAGGAGCGACTCCGACGTCGTGCCCATCGCCGAGGCGAGCTCGAGCGCCCTGCGAGTGGACGCGGGCAGTCCGGAGATTCTCGCGCGTACGAGCTCTTCGAGGTCTCGGGGACAGGGAACGGCTGGAGCGGGTCGATGTCAGCGTCGAGAACGCGGGCGAGCTCCAACCGACGAGCCGCCGGGCGAGCAGCAGGAGCACGTCGTCCGCAGCGAGCCTACGCAGCGCGAACGCGGGTGCGCGCGCGGACGAAACATCGAACCACTGGAGATCGTCGATCGCAACGAGAACGGGCCTGTCTTCGGCGAGCAACTGCAATGTGCCGCGAGTCGCGATCCCGAGCGCTCGCGGATCGACCGAGTCTGCGGCCGCCTCCTCGCGGAGGAGCGCGACCTCGAGCGCGCGCCGCCTCGGCGCGCTTAGCGTGGGTATGACGTCGTCGAGGACGTCCTCGAGTCGGCCCCTCGTGCGGCCCATCGATGAAGGCATGGAGGGATGCGAGCTCCTCCTCCCTGCTGACGATCTCGAAGATCATCCTGCTGGCGATGGTGACAGAGGTCGTGAGGAAGGCAAGCTCAACCGGCTCGCCACATACCGCCTTGCCGGATCCGAGGCGGCCGCCGATAGTAGGTCGAGGATGGAGCCGAGGACGCCGTGAGCGGCAGCGCGGCCGCCGAGCCGCTCGATGCCCAGGGGATGGCCGCGCGCGATCTCGGCAGGCGGTTCGTCGCGCGGCGGCGCCTTCGAGCCTGGCTGGCGGTGCTGGTCGGGATCGGCCTCCTCGTTGGCGGCTTCGCCGGGTTCGGCTACTACGGGGGCCGCGCCGACGCGCTCGTCAAGCACGGCACCCACACCACGGCGAGCGTGACAAGCGCCGCGCTCTACGGCGGCAGGTACAGCCGCAACAGCTTCAACGAGCACATCGACGTCGCCTTCGCGACCCCGGGAGGCGAGGCTCGCGGAGTGCGGATCTACATCGGAGACCGACCGCTTCTGGGTGGGCGAGCAGGTGGAGGTGGTGTACGACCCGGCCAATCCGCACCGCGCCGAACTCGCTCAGGGCCGACCGGACATCGGGCCGATCGGGTTCCCGCTTTTCTTCGCACTCGTGCTCGGAGTGTGCTTGTCCATCCTTGGCATCCGCAGAGTGCGCCTCTTCCACGCCGCGCAGAGAGCCCTCCGCGGCGGCGGCCAGACGATGGAGGCGTCCAGCGAACTGCTCGGACGCCGCACCCGGCGCCCCGCAGTGCTCCTCCGAGGCGAGGACGGCAAGGGAGGGATGCTGTCGTCGGACACGAGGCGCGGCTGGTATCCACTGGTCCAGCCCGTCGAAGCCACGGTGTTCGGCCCGGCCACGCCCGGCTCGGTCGTGGTCGTCGTCGACCCACGACGGCGGGCGGTCACGACGGGCCGGATCTGGAAGCTGCCGCGCCTCGCCTCGGCGACGCCGCAGCTTGCGCGTATGCCACAGACGCTCGTACAGGGGCTGCTGGGCTTGCTCGTCGCCGCCGGGCTAGCGGCCGGCGTCGTCTCCGTGATCTGGATCGTGCGGCTCGCCGAGGGTTGGCAGGAGAGCAACCGGATCCAGGCGGGGCCGCAGGTGCTGGGCACGATCGTCTCCACGGGCAAGGTCTCGGCCGACCACCAGGACGTGACGCTCCGGTACCGCGATCGCACCGGAACGACGCACGACCTCGAGCTGCGCTATACGACCCGCGCGCGCCCCGAGAGGCCGAGCTGAGCGGACACCCGCGCCACCGCTGGCAGTCGGTCGTCCTCGCCGGGGGCGCGGTGATCGCGTTGAGCGGTCTCTGGCTCTCGATCGCGCTTGGTCTGCGGCGAGCCTTGCGCCACGGGCCCACGCGCCGACGACACCTGTTCGCCGGCGTCGCAGGGGTCGTGACTCTGTTCGCCGCCTTCGCTCGCATCCTCCTGGTCGTCGTCGCTAACTCCACGCCGCAGGAGATCGCCTTCCCGCCCAACGCGCCACCGCTCGTCGTGCATCAACCTGCGACGCTGCCGCGCGTTCTCTCCGCGCCGCTACCGGCCGCCGGCCCGCTCGTCACTCCCGCCCATGCGCACCGCATCGCCGAAGCCGTCTGGCCGCTGCGCGATCGGGCGCTCGCAGACCGCGACCTCGGCACGCTCCAGGCACTCGAGACGAATCCGGCACTCGCGGTCGACGTCTCACGAATGCGATCCGGCGGCGCCCCCAACCGCCCGAACCCAGCACGTAGGGCGCCGCAGCTCGCCGTCTATGTGCCCCGGCAACGCACCTGGCCGATCCGCTTCCTCGCCGAGGCGGTAACGACGTCGGCCGGCAAGCCGTTCCTCGAACTGCTGATCCTCGCCCGCAGCTCGCCGAAGCGCCGCTGGCAGGTCGTCTACGACACCGGCTTCGGCCAAGGCACCGGACCAGCGCTCCAGGTCGAGCCCGGCATCTTCGACCCGCAGGGATACGACCTCATCCCCGAGCCCAACGCAGCGACCGCCGCCGATGCCGTCCCGCATCTCGCCCGCTACTGGCAAGCGTGGCGCGACGATGGCGCAACCCCCGCCGCGCTGCCGCCGTTCCTGCCCGGCACCTGGACGAGCGTCTACGGCCAGTCGGTCGCCGGACGGCAAGACCAGCCCGATCTCAACGGCCTCCCGGCCCACATCTCCTACGGCGACCGGCCGGCACCCCCGAGCGAAGTCTGGACCTTCGGCGTGTACGGCAACCAAGAGCTCGTCTGCTCGCCGATGCATCAAACCACCACCTGGACCGGCCCCGCCCATCAGGACGCAAACCGGCAGAAATGGGGCCCCGACCTGGCACCCGGCGTCTATCAGACCGTGACCGCCGACATCCTCCGCGAGCCCTGCATCCTCGTCCCACCCCCCTCGGGCGGCCTTGTCGCCTTCGGCGCCGACCGTTGGGTCATCCACCTCACCGGCACGCGGGGATGAGAGAGTCCAGGCGCCGGCCCACCGTCAGTGCGCATGAGCGTGCGCGTGTGGATCGGCGGGTGCGTTCATCTGGCGAAGCATCGGGACACCGCCGGTCGCGACGAATCGCCGGACGAGTACCGCGGCGATCAGTATGAAGACCGCGTTCAGGATGGTCGTGTAGTTGAGCGTGACGTGCGCCTCGACCACCTTCGCGTTTCGCGCGTGGGGCACAATCCCGAGGCCGCCGAACGTGAACTCGACGATCAGGCCCGCAAGCGCCATCGTCGCGTAGAAGGAGGCGAGGAGAAAGCCGGCCATTCGCCAGCCGTAGTACTTGCGATAGATGTCCAGCACCGGCACGACGATCAGATCCGCGAAGATGAAGGCCAGGACGCCTCCGAAGCTGATGCCACCGTTCCAGAGAACGGCTGCAAGCGGAACGTTGCCGATCGAGCAGACGAAGCTGAGGATCGCCACAAAGGGCGCGACCAGCGGCCCCCAGACCTTCGCGAACGTGGGATGGCTTTCGAAGAAGATCGACTGCCACCACGACTCCGGCACCCAGGCGGCGAGCGCACCAGCGATCAGGAGACCGCCGAAGACGTCGATCCAGACTGCGGCCCAGTCCATGACGAAGTAGTGCGATGTGGCGGTGACTCCGGCGGGCGTACGCAGCCGCCGCCACCATGAGCCGCGACCGTGGACGCTCATGTCCATCTCCGCGTGACCCTCCATCCGCCCGCGGAGGCCGCGGTCGGCATGCCTACGCGCCTCGTCGACAAGCCGTTCTGAGAGGAAGAGCCGAAACGCGATCGCGAGCACGACGATCATCACCGGTCCGCCCACGAACTCTCCGAGTGTGAACTGCCAGCCGAGCATCAACGCCAGGATGATCCCGAGCTCGACGACGAGATTCGTCGACGCAAACTGGAATGCCATCGCTGCTGTGAAGTTCGCGCCCTTGCGAAAGAGCGACCGCGCGAGCGCGACGGCAGCGTACGAGCAGCTCGAGGACGCAGCTCCGAGAATCGACGCGATGGCGAGCGATCGAGAGGAGTCGTCGGGTAGGAGTCGCCGCATCTCCTGCTTCGAGACGACCGCCTGAACGACAGCGGAGAGACCGAAGCCGAGGATCAAGGCCCACAAGATCTCCCAGAACATTCCGAAGGCGAACGACAATGCGTCGAGCAGGTTCTGAACGAGTGCTACTCCCAGCATCAACACTCGCGCACTACCCGCAGTCGCCCGCAGTTAGCCAACGAGATGCCAAGCCCCCCGAGCTCTGCGATATCGCGGCGGCGCGACCCTGCCGCACACCCGCCGACGCGTTGCGCGATGAATCAGGTCTGAAGCTCGACCGGTGTCAGCGCGATGTCGAGTAGCTTCGAGTCGCGCCCGACCGTGAGCGTCGTCGGAACGCCGATGCGCTCGGCGATCATCAGGCGTTGCAACTCGGCCATTCCGGTGACCAGCTCGCCGTCAACCGCGACGATCAGATCGCCGGCCCGCAGCCCTGCTCGTGCGGCGGGGGAATCTTCCACCACCTGGACGATCTCGACGCACCCGCTCCGGCCGAGTTGACGCGCGAGCCGGGGAGGAAGCGGACGCTCGCCGCCGCCGAGGCCGAGATAGGCGCGACGGAAGCGGCCCTCCGCCATCAGGCCGCCGATGATGCGCCGAGTTGCGGCGTTGATCGGCACTGCGAGCCCGAGGCCGACGCCGGCGACTGCGGTGTTGACGCCGACGACGCGGCCTCGGCCGTCGGCGAGCGCGCCGCCCGAGTTGCCCGGGTTGAGCGCCGCGTCCGTCTGGATGACGTTGTCGACGATGCGCATCGCCGACCTGGAGCGCGTCGGCAACGACCGGCCGAGCGCTGAGACGACGCCGGCTGTGACCGACCCGCCGAAGCCGTGCGGATTGCCGATCGCCACCACGAGCTGTCCGACACGCAGCCGCTCCGCATCACCGAGCTCCGCAGCGACCAGATCGTCTGCCGCGACTCGCAGGACGGCTAGATCGGAGAGAGGGTCGGCACCTACGACCGTGAACTCCAGATCGCGCCCGTCTGAAAACGTCGCGCGTCCGGGCGAGTCCGCCCTTGCGACGACGTGCGCCGACGTGAGCACGAAGCCGTCGGACGTGATGACCACGCCACTGCCGCCTCCGTCCAGCACACGACCGCCGCGAACGCGCCGTGCCACCCGCAGGTTCGCGACTGACGGCGTCAGTCGGGCGGCAACTGCCGCCACCGTCCGCGAATACGCGTCGAGCGCCTCCGCGTCGTCCGGCTCTCCGGGCGCATTCGACTGCGGTACCTCACCCGCAACCCCGCTGAGAAAGGTCACCTCGGCCATTGCGATCAACGTAGCTGCCGGAGCCAGTTCTAAGCCGGGATAGGGCCCTTGAACGCAGGCGTCCCGCCGCCTCCGTTCAGCACCTGCGCGACGACCTTCGAGCGGACCTTCGCCGCCGGGATCGCCGTCAGGTCGGGACCGCCGTTCCCGCCCTCACCGAGCGCGCCGTGACAGACTGCGCAATTCGCTGCAAAGACGGCCTTGCCGGACGCAGCGGTCGAGGCGCCCCCTGCTCGCCGGCGTGCCCCGTGCCCTTACCCGCGCCGGGTGCTGCCGCCGGGCCCATCGTGCCGTCCAGACCGAGCAGCCAGAGGCTGTCGCCGTGCGGCGACCCGGCACGGGATGCGCCTCGCCGGTGGCGCCGGCGCGGCCCAGCCGACGAGGCGCCAGTCAGTGGCGTACTTCGAGTATGTCGGCCCGATCGGGTTGACCGCCGTCGGCGCGTGCTCCCGGCGCGCGCTACCGGTTCGACCGGACGGGCGCGGTCGTCGCGGTCGACCTGAGCGACCGACGCTCGCTCCTCGCCGTCCCTCACCTGAGGCAAGTGACCAGTCCCTGGTAGTACGCGGAAGGCGCTTCGGGGAGGGCGGCAGGCGCCGCCCTCCCCACGTTGCCGGTCAGCCGAGGTTCGTGCCCTGGTCGTCGAACGACGTGAGGAACACGTCGCCGTTTGCCCGCCTGCGCCTGGGTCGCCGTGCTGCCCATCGTGAAGCCGGAGGCCCAGATCGTCGTCCCGTACGTCGCGAGGAAGACGTCCCCCTCCGCGAAGGCATCGGCGCCGTCGGTTTCAGTGGTGCCGAACTGCCGCGTCCACTGACGCGTCAGGCCCGGCCCGTACTTGACGAGGACGGCGTCGAAGCTCCCGATGTTCGTCTCGAGGTTGCCGTCCGAAAAACCCGACAGGTAGGTGTTGCCGGCCCCGTCGAGCGCGACGTTCGCGCCCTTGTCGTTGCCGATCGTGCCGAGCTGGTCGTGCAACGTCATCGCGCCGCTCGAGTCGAAGCGGGCAACGACAATGTCCTTGTCGCCCGCGTTGGAGGCGAAGAGATCCCCCGCCGTGAAGCCGGAGATGATCGCGTTCCCGGCCGCGTCGGCGGTCACGCCCCACAGCTGGTCTTCAGCCATGGTGCCGACCTGCTTCGTCCACGTGCGGGTGCCACTCGCGTCGAACTGTGCGAGGAACCCGTCGATGCCGCCGGGCGCCGTGCCGGGAAGCGGAGTGCCGATCGCGTCGCCCGCCATGCCGGCGATGTACGCATAGCCGCCACCCGCTGCGACGGCCATGCCTTTATCCTCCCCGGTCGTGCCGAGCTGGCGGATCCAGATCGGAGCACCGCCGGTAGGCGCGAGCTCGTACTCATCGTCACCGACGGCGATGAGCATGTGCGACGGCAGGTTCTTCGCACTGAACCGCGGCAGCTCAGCTGGGTAGTCGAGCCTGCGATAGATCGCATCGACGAATAGAGCGGCGCCTTGGCCGAACGCGCCGAACGTGCGCGCGCTCGAGTCCTGCGCTGGCACAGGGTTGTACACGGCCGGGCTGAGGACGATCGACGCCGCAAAGAGATCGGGATGCGCGATCGAGTAGCGCATCGCCCCGTAACCGCCCATCGAGTAACCGCCGATCACGCGTCCGTCGCGAGAGGCGATCGTCCGGTATGTCGTGTCGACGTGGTCGATCACCTGTGTCCAGGCGCTCTTCGAGTCGCCGCGGCCGTGCAGGAGGTAGATGACCGGGTATCGCGTCGCGGTGCTCGAGTAGCCGGCCGGCAGGTAGACGTTGTACGAGATGTCCTCGCCCATCGTCGCGGAATGGAACTCCGCGCCGGTGATCGTCCCGGCCGCGTCGGTGACGGAGCCACTCGAAGCGACGGCCATCGAAGCCGCTCGACGAGGTCGGCGAGCGGCTTCGGGATCGTCGGCCAACCGCAGTGCGCGCCCGCGCTACCATCCCTTGGTGGCCGGGACCCGAACCTCGCCCAAGGCCGACGTCTCCTCGCCGCCCCCGTCGTCGAAGCAAGGCGATCAGCTCCGGGGGGTCCTCGTCGAGGCGGCGCGCACACAACTTGCCGCAGTCTCGGCAGGGATCAAGTTCTGGGCCGGGTGGGTCGAGTCTGCCGACAAGTACACGCGCGCGATCAACGACGAGCTCGCCAAGCTCGAGGAGACGGGAGAGTCTGGCGACATCGTCGGGCGCCTCTCGGATCTCACGCGCGAATACCTTCGCAACATGACGCAGCTGCCGTCCGCTGCGGTGAAGGAGTTCAACTCCCAGCTCGAGACGATCGGGAAGCCCAAGGCGAAGCGAACGCGCGCCGCCAGGGCCAAGGAGTAGCTCTCAGCCGTCGACCAACCCGGCGGCGCGGGGATCGCTTCCGGCGCTGCGCATCGCCGACAGAAGCCGAACCGACTTGCGCTGCACGTCCATGGTCCAACGCGCATGCCAGAGCGGATCGGCCACGAGCGACCGTGACCAGGCCGCCTGCCACTCGATGAGGTCGCCGACACTGGTTGCCCTCGACGCGCGCGTGCGCCCGAGCCCGCCGAGGAGCCTCGGCCACGCGAGCAGCAGGTCCTGCACTACCCGCACCCAGACGTGTCCGAGGATCCCGAACGGCCGGATGTCGAGGCCGCCGAAGTAGCTTCCACCGGTTCGGGCGAACGCCGGGTCCGCCTGGGCTAGCTCGCATCCCCGTGCGAGCGCCTTCAGCCAGGGCCGCGCGAGGCTTCGGTTGCGAAGGACGGCGGCGCACAGATCGAGGAAGGTCATGGCCGGGTCGAAGTACGCGCGGAACGCCCGCTCGTAGGCGGCGAGCTGTCGCGCGTCGAATCGCCCCGCCTCGAGCGCGGCCTGCAGTACCGGCGCGGCCAGCAATGCGGACTCGGCGGCCGGAGTGATCCCCTCGCCGGTCATCGGGTCGACGAAGCTGCCGGCGTCTCCGATCAGGACGCCCCCGTCGAAGTGGTTCGGGCCGGCACCGCCGTACGTTCTGACGATCCCGCCGATCGGTGCAGAGCACAGCTCGAGATTCACGCAGCGCGGATGGAGACGCCGCAGGCGCTCGACGAAGTCGACGAAGAGTGCGGGCACGTTGACGTCCAGCCGCTGTCGGGTCTCCGACAGGATTCCGATGCCGAGGTTCACGCGCCCTCCTGCCATCGGGAACATCCACCCATAGCCGGGAAAGAGGTCCTGGTCGAAGAAGAACACAGCCTCGCCCAGATCGCCGTCCACGCCCGTCGCGTAGGCACGCTGTGCCACCGCCGTGTAGCGCGGATCGTCGACGAGCACGCCGGTGCTCGTCCCGACAACCGAGTTGGCACCGTCCGCACCGGCGATCAGGCGGGAGCGATAGCGGACGCGCTTCGCTCCCCGGCGAGCCTCGACGACGATCCCCGACGACGCTGCGGTCACCGCAGTGACGAGCGTCTCCTGATCCACCGTCGCTCCCGCCTGTTCGGCGGTCTCGAGGATGGCGTTGTCCAGCTCGTCACGGGGGATGATGTAGCCGTGCGGCGGCAGCTGCTCGGTGACGCCGTAGAACGGGATCTCCGCCGCATAGCAACGGTTCCAGTCGACGAAGGTCGCCGAGTGCGTGATCGGAAGCGGCGCGCTCGCCTCGAGACGCTCGAGACAGCCCATCCGCTGCAGGATCCGGAGGCCGCGCGGCTCGACGTAGTCGCCGCAGACCTTCTCCCGTGGAAACCGGCTGCGCTCGAGCACGACCACGCGCACGCCGCGTCGCGCGAGCTCCCACGCCAGGACGCTCCCACCCGGACCGCCGCCGGCCACGATCACGTCCGCGTTACGCGTTCCGGCTGTCATGTCAGACCGCGGAGAGTGCCCGTGTGTGCCGAATCAGATCGACGAGCCGGTTCGGGTAGGGAGCGTTCCGCACAGCCTCCTCCTCGGCTTCCGTTGCGAGTCGGTCGAGATACGTCTCTGCCTCGGGCAAGGCGGCCTGCAGACGCTGGGCCGTCTCCCCGAAGGTTTCAGTGCGGACGTCTCGCAGCAGTAGGGCTGTCGCAGGATCGCGCATGGCGATCGCCGCCGGGAGCGTGAGGATTCCATCGACGATGTCCTTCTCGCTCCCGCCCCCGAGCGCGGTCGTGCCCCGAACGTCGGCCACGTCGTCGCAGCCGTGGTACAGCGTTCCGAGCAGCAGTCCGTACCTGAGCAGCTGGTCGTCGCGCGTCCCGAGCCGCGCACAGATCTCGAACATCGAGCCCGTGTCCTCGCCCGCCACAAGCCGCCAGTCCTCGACGCCGAGCGGCTGCCGGCGGAGGCGCCACTGGAAGCACTCGGCCGCACCAAGCCGCTGCATCAGCTCCGCGACGAGGCGGACGCTGTAGGCATCCGCTGCGACGAGCTGCGACCCCGCGAAACCGATGTAACCGGACGTCATCAGCGCGGGCAGGAACCCGTACCTGCAATGAAGGGAGAGCTGGCCACGACGGTAACGGGAGCGATCGAGGATGTCGTCGACGATCAGTGAGACGTTGTGGATCAGCTCGACAGCCGCGGCCGAGCGCAACACGCGTGCAGTCAGCGGCTTGGTCGTCATCGCGTGGTAACAGGCGAACACCGTGACCGGCCGAAAGTACTTCGCGCGACCCGACAGCTGTCTGCGCACCATCGGCTGGACCTCCGCGTCGCAGTCGTCGATCCATTCGCCGATGAAGTCGTGAAGCCGGTCGAGGTCCGCCGTCAAGCCGAGCAGCTCCGGCAGCTCCCACGCGGAGCGCTCCGCGGATTCCTGCGCCGCGGCGCTCACGAAGCGCGCGTCGTCGCCTTCGCTTGTCTTCTGGGACGCGGCGCCGCGCTGGGACGGCGGCGCACGACGATCGGAATCCGTGTCTCGGAGAGCCCCGGAACGCTGATCTCTGCGTGATAGCGGACGTCCGGCTCCAGCGCCTCGTCGACTGCAGCTGCGACCTGGACGACGAGCTGATCGCCTGGGTCGAGCACGATCACGTCCGGTCGGATGGCGACGGCCGGATTGACCTCGCGCCCGTCGGGATCGAGAAACGACGATACGGTCACCGGAATCGAAAGCTGCCGCGGCGTCGTGTTCTCGACCATGAACACGCCCATTCCGGTTTGCCCTGCTTCGGCCTCCACCAAGATCGTGCGTGCGGCGGCGGCGGTGTCTGGAAGCGCCGGCTGACCGGTCTCGCCCTGCCGCAACTCGGCGACGAGCGGGACAATTGCCGTGACCGACTCGAACGCGAGCCGCCCGAGCCTCCCCCAGTACCGCAGACCTGCCTCCGCGGCGTCGCGCCACACGTCGACGAGCTCGGTCTGGAGGCGAGTCTCGTTCTCGGCGCTCAGGGTTGGTGGGGACACGGTCGGTCGCAGTAGAAGTGGTCGTACCAGTGGTGGACCAGGTCGGGGCAGTCCTCGACGTCGACGTCGGTGCAGCAACTCGCGTCCTTACAGGTCACCTCGACCGTCCAACGCAGGTAGTGCACGTAGCACCCGCGGACCCAGACGACCGCCGTCTGCTTCTCGCCCTCGGTCGCCGACGCCGCCACGTCCAGCGAAAGCACGACCGTCGCGTTCTCGTACGGTCCGATCGTCACGGACGCGGGTGAGACACCGATGGACTTGTTCGTCGCGTCGACCGTGATCGTTCGTCCGGTCGAGCCGCAGTTCTCGATGTGCAGCCGCAGCACGGCCTTGTTCCCAGGGCACGCGCGCGTCGTCACGTCTCCGATCGGCTGCGGCTCCCAGCAGGGCGGTGGAATAGCGCAGTCGCAGCCGCAGCTCTTGCTCGGCAGCGGCAGCTTGATCGAGTCGAGCAGCCCCATGCCGATCTTCGTCCCCTGCTCGAGGAGGTCGCCGACCGCTTTCGCCGCGTCGGCCAAGGACACAGTCGACGTACCGGAGCTCATCACGCCACCTCCGCCGCTCGCTGCTTCGTTCTCTCGGCCGTAACGCTCAATCGAATGCGCAGGTGCAACCCGTCAGCGTCCCACGATCCTGCGTACGCATGACCGGGGCGGATGCGATCTGAGAAACGCAGCGTCACCTGGACGTTGCGCGACTCTCCTGGCGCGACCGTCCGCTCGGAGGCACGCGCCCTGACCTCCACGAGCCCCCCGTGAGACTCGGCGAGATCGTCGAGCAGGAGATCGATCCGCTCCTTCCCTTCCGGGGGATCGGTGACGAACGCAACCCAGAAGGCATGGTCGACGCCACTCCCGTCGAACACGCAGAACGTCGACGCCGCGGGGACGTCGAAGGGCACATTGCCGATGTTGAGGAGCGTGACGTCGACGGTCACTTCCGCACCCGGCTCCACCTCGAGGACGAGACGGGAGGGACTCACCTCGACTTTGGGGCGCGGCTCGACCTCGACGGCGACCGGCAACGTCCGGCCGCCGATCTCGACCGATCCTGCGTAGCTCCCCGGAGGCGTGGACTTCGGCAACCGGAGCGTCACCTTCCCCACGTTCAACCCCTCGCGCGTCAGTGGGCGGACCGCGAGGCCTCGGATCTCGGCTCCTTCGAGAAGCGCCTTCGGCTCGCCGAGCGCGTCTGTCCCATCCGGCAACGCGACGATCGACGTCAGCCGATGCGGCGGGCCGCGAAAGGTCACCGGCGAGCCGCCCGTGCGCGCTGCGCGTTGACGAGGGCTCACTTCGGCACTTCCGGGACGTTCGGGGCCGGAGTCGGCGCCGGCACCGGCACCGGCGTGCGGTGGACCCGGCCACAGTGCTCGCACGGATTCGGCTCGTACGGCTCGGTGATCACCTGCGCCTCGCCGCACAGGCGGACGCAGGCGACGTCGTAGCCGAGCACCGAAAGCCCGAGCGTGAAGTTGGCCGGAACGTGCGTCCGGACGGACGGGATCTCCTTGAGCCGCACGGAGACGTCGAGCGGATTGATCGTGATCGGGTTGATCGTTATCGGGTCGAGACCGATCGAGATCTTCGGGATGTGCGTGATGTCGAAGCTGTACGAGGTGGGGATGTCGACCCCGAGGTGGTTGTCGAACGTGAGGCCGACACCGAAATCACCGGAGAGATCGACGTCCACGCTCTTGCTCACACCGCGCGCCTTCGAATCCGCTCAACGGCGAGCGAACGGTGCCGCAGCAACGATGCGAGCGTGTGGCAACGCAAACCGACTCTTCCGTCGCTGGTACAGAGACGCTAACGCCCAGTGGCGGACGCTGTCAACGAATGCGTTAACTACACCGCGCAAGCGCGCAATTGAGCACGCAGCTACGTCAGGATGTACGTCCCCGGCGCGTCACCGAGCGGTGAATGGCGCTCGCTTCCGAGCGGCGGCGGCTCGCGCTGCCCTCCGCTGCGCTCGGCGGCCCAGCGCGTCCACTCCTCCCACCACGAGCCCTCGTGCAGCTCGGCGCCTGCCCGCCATGCGTCGGGGTCGGAGGGCAGTTCGTCGTTCGTCCAGTAGCGGCTCTTCGGGCTCGGCGGGTTGACGATCCCGGCGATGTGCCCCGCGGAGGAGAGCACGAAGCGAACGTTGCCCGAGAGGAGCCGCGTCGACCCGTACGACGATGTCCACGGGACGATGTGGTCCTCAACGGCCGCGAGGATGAACGTGTCGGTCCGGATGTCGCTCGCACCGATCCGTTCCCCGGCCAGGTCGAGCTCCCCGCGCGCGAACTCGTTTCGCCCGTAGCACGAGCGCAGGTAGAAGCCGTGCATCTCCGCGGGCATCCGCGTTGCGTCGTCGTTCCAGGCGAGGATGTCGAACCTCGGCACCGGATCGCCCAGCAGCCAATTGCCGACGACGTAGTTCCAGACGAGGTCGTTGCCGCGCAGGAGCGTGAAGGTGCGCGCCAGGTCTTCACTTGCCAGGACGCCCTTCCGTCGCATCTTCCGCTCTATTCGCTCGATCGTCGCAGGGTCGGTGAACGCGCCGAGGACTCCCGGCTCGCTGAAGTCGATCAATGTGTTCAACAGGGTCGCCGAGCGAACGCGGTGCGCAGCCGTCTTCTCGAGGTGGGCGAGCAGCATCGAGGTGAGCGTGCCGCCGAGGCAGAGGCCGACGATGTTGACTTCGCCGGCGCCGGTGATCTCCTCGATCGCGTCGAGCGCCGCGCTCGGCCCGTTGACGAGGTAATCGTCGAGGTTGACGTCGCGCATCGACGCATCCGGGTTGCGATAGCTGATTGCGAAGACCGTGTGCCCCTGCTGCACCGCCCACTCGACGAAGCTCCGCCGCGGCGCAAGGTCCATCACGTAGTACTTGTTGATCCACGGTGGGCTGCAGAGCAGCGGCACCTCGTAGACCGTCTCGGTCTGCGGCGCGTACTGGAGCAGCTCCATCATGTCGTTCCGGAACACGACCTTCCCCGGCGTCGCCGCCAAGTCCTTGCCGATCGTGAAGGCGTCGCGGTCGACCTGCCGCGGCATCCCGTTGTTGGTTGCGAGGTCGGTCAGGAAATTCTGGGCGCCGCGGAGCAGGGAGGCACCGCCGGTCTCGAACGCGCGCTTGAGCGCCGCAGGGTTGCCGGGAAGCACGTTCGTCGGCGCCAGGGCATCGACGACGATCTCGGTTGCGAGCCGCAGCTTCGTGGCACCCGGCCCCGACCCTGCGCCCGCTTCGACGAGATCCTGCGCAAGCCGGCCGAACAGCAGGTAGCTCTGCTGGAGCCAGAAGTAGGCCGGGTTCTCCTTCCACGTCGGGTCGCTGAAACGCTTGTCCTTCCGCGCCGGCTCGACGGGCCCCGGCGCGTCACCGCCGAGCGCGCGGGCGGCACAGGCCGAGGTGGCAGCGGCGAGGCCCGACGCGTAGCTCCCGAAGGCCTGCAGCGTCCCGAGCGGGTTTCGCGCGAGCCCCGCGGCGAGTTGCGCCGCTGCCTCGCCGAGCGCGAGCGGGTCGACCGCCGCCAGGATCGCGGCCTCGGGGCCGAGGGCGTCTCCGGCGGCCGTCGTGTCGCTGCCGTTCGTGCTCGCGTTGCGTTGCTGCGCGCTGGACGCCACAGGACAGTCTTGAGGCAATCGTCACCCGGCGTCAACCGTTCCGGTTCGGCGCGGCCTCGTGCGGGTCTGTTTGACTCCCGGGCCGTAACGGGCAGAAGCCCCCGTGGCCGGGGCGGCGGCCGTTCTCGGTACGAAATCCAGGGAGGGAGACTCAAGCATGCGAACGTCAAAGCGTGTGCTCGCCGTCGGCGTGGTGCTCGTAAGCGCAGCCGCGATCGCGGTACTCGCCCCATTCGGATCGTCGTCGAAGGCGTCGGCACTGCCGCTGCCGCACCCGACGGTCAGCGACTTCCAGTTCATCTCGTCGAGCGCAACACCCCCGACCGAGGCGCAGTGCGAGTCGGTCGGACGCACGTGCTTCACGCCGCAGGCGATCCAATCGGCCTACAACGTCGCGCCGCTGCACGCCGCAGGCCTGACCGGCAAGGGGATCACGATCGCGATCGTCGACTCCTACGGGAGCGACACGATGGCGCACGACTTGCGCGTCTTCAACGACGCATTCGGACTGCCGCACATGTGCGGCGAGGAAGGGATCGCGTGCGCGGAGGGGATGCCGACGTTCAGCGAGCTGAGCCTGCAGGGCTCGCCCGCGACGAAAGCGCAGCCCGGGAACGGGACGCATCAGGAGGACAAGAGCGCGTGGGCCCTCGAGGTCGCGCTCGACGTCGAGACGTCGCACGCGATCGCGCCCGGCGCCAACATCCTGCTCGTCCACACGCCGACGGCGGAGACGCTCGGCGTACAGGGCTTCCCGCAGATGATGGCGGCGGAGGACTACGTGGTGACGCACCACCTCGCGCAGGTCATCTCGCAGAGCTTCGCCTCCGCGGAGGATGCGTTCGGGAGCTCGCAGCCGCTGCAGAACCTGCGCTACGCGTTCCAGCACGCGGAGCAGAACGGCGTCACCGTGCTCGGCTCGTCCGGCGACAGCGGCACCGCGAACGACCGGAAGACGCCGGTCAGCCAGGGCGGAAGCCTGATCGCGACGCCGACCGTCGAGTGGCCGGCCTCGGATCCGCTCGTGACCGGCATCGGCGGTACCTACCTGTGCACCGATCCGACGGCGAGTGCCGCCCAGCCGCGTACGACGTACGTGAAGCCGGGCATCGGCGCGAAGTGCGGCAGCTCCGTGTTCAACCCCGGCGGCATCTACGCCGAGGTGGCGTGGACGTTCTCGGGTGGCGGCTACAGCCACGTGTTCCCGAAGCCGTCGTGGCAGAACTCTCTGCCGGCCGGATCGTCGTTCACCGGCTCGACGCGCGGCGTCCCCGACGTCGCCCTGCAGGCGAGTAGCGCCACCGGTGCGCTCGTGTACCTGTCGCTCCCGCCGGACGGTGAAGGCGGCCTCAACTGCCCGAGCGGCAGTGCCTGCAGCACTGGCTGGTACGACATCGGCGGCACGTCGCTGTCGTGCCCGCAGTGGGCTGGGCTCGTCGCGATCGCCGATCAGGTCAACGGCGGCGGCCTCGGCCTGATCAACCCGGCGCTCTACAAGATCGGCGCCGACCCCGCCCGCTACGCGGCCGACTTCTATGACATCGCGTCGGGCAACACGAACCAGGCCGTCGATTCCGTCCCCGGCTATCCGGCGACGGCAGGCTGGGACGCGGTCACCGGTCTCGGGACGCCGAATGCGGCGAACCTCGTGCCCGACCTCGTCGCAGCGGCGCACGGCCACTAGATGCTCGCACGGGGCGGGCGCACTCGCACCCGCCCCGTTCACGCCCTCTCCTGTGATGTGGCCGGTAACGTTCCCCGGTTCCTGGGTCGCGATCACCAAGCGATGGAAGGACGCAGGGAGCGCCGATAGTCCAACTATCGGCGCGACCGAGGACGCCCCAGCGCGCAGCGTGATCGCGGGCCAGGGGCCCGGCGAACGTTGCCGGTTACATCTTCGGATGGATGTTCCCGGCGGTGCACATCCACGTCCACTGGCAGATGCGGAGCACGTCGAGCGGGACGCCGCCGACGGGAGCGGTGTCGGTCGTGGAGAAGGCGCTCTCGACGTCGGCGACCGGGTCGCCGGCTGCGGCGTAGATGCCTTCGAGGAGATCGTTGAAGCTGACGATCCCGTCGATGTGGTCCTGGAGTGAAGCCGGGTTCGAGAACCACTCGACGACGAACGGGTTGTAGTAGTTCATGCCCACGATCGGTACGCCCGGACCGGCGGCCTCGCGCAGCGCTGTCAGGATCATAGGCAGGTTCGTCTGGACAGCGGTGATCCCGTCCGGCGAGAAGATGTCGTTGCCGCCGATGTCGATCGTCACAAGGGAGACGAAGCCGCGGTGGGCGCGCAGGAAGCTGACTGCCTCCTTGAGCTGTGATCCGTGCGGGAAGTTGCAGTGGTAGTGCGCGCCGCGACCTTCGTAGAGTCCCTGCGGGACCACCGGCACGGGGACGATCATGCTCGTCGTCGTCTCGCCGCCGCAGCCGAGCTTGACCAGCTTCAGGTTCGGGATCGTCGCCTGCTCGATCACGTACAGCTGGTCCGCGTAGCCCTCGTCGCCGAAGTTCTCGTTGGTCGGGAGCTGCTCGCCGGCCGCGAGCGAGTCGCCGAGCGAGACGTAGTAATGGACGGCATTGGTGTCGCCATCGGCGAGCGCCGGCGTCGGGACGGCAAGCAGCGCCGCGCAAAGGGCGGCTAGCAGGATGAGAACCCTCATGAAAATCGACCTCCCGTCGTTCTGCTTCTCGGGAAGGTACGAGTTGGGATTCCGAACGTCGTCAGGGAAGTCCCTGAACCCGTGCAAGAGCCGGCATCCGCTCAGGGGCGGCCCCGATGCGGCCGCCGGCCTGGCTCTGCCACAGTTCAGGGCATGCGGCACACGGTGCTGATCGTCGACGACCACGCCGCATTCCGATCGGCGGCGCGTGCACTGCTCCAGGCTGCGGGCTTCGACGTCGTCGGCGAGGCGGCCGACGGCGCCTCGGCGCTCGCGGCGGTCACCGAGCTACATCCGGAGATCGTGCTGCTCGACGTGCAACTCCCGGACCTCGACGGCTTCGCGGTCGCGGAGCGGCTCTCGGAAGCGGAACCGCCGCCGGCGATCGTGCTCACCTCGAGCCGAAGCGCGGCGACGGTTCGTTGGCGGCTCGAAGGGAATCCGGGCTGGAGCTTCATCCCCAAGAGCGAGCTCTCCGGGGAGGCACTCGCCGCCGCCGCCGGATGATGCTGCCGCGTCTGTTCCGATTGGCGCTCCTGCCGGTCGGAATCAGCTTCGGGCTCACAGTCGAGTGGGCGTTCTACGACGACTCGCTCGGGGCCGCGCTGACGGCCGCGGATCTGCTTGTCGGCTGCACGCTCATTGCCTGTGGCGTTGTCGCCTCCGACCGCCGGCCGGAGTCGCGTGTCGGCGCCCTCATGGTGCTCGCCGGCCTCACCTGGTTTCTCGGGAACGTCGCCGCGCCGCTCCTCTATCTCCACCGTGGACCGCTCGTCCACCTCCACCTCTCGTACCCGACCGGGCACCTGCGGACGCGACTCGCGCAGGTAGTCGTAGCCGTCGCGTACGCCGACGCTGTCATCGAGCCGGTTGCCTCGAACGGCACGCTGACGCTGATGTTGAGCGGCCTCGTCGCCCTCACCGCCCTCCGAGTCTTCCTCGGAGCGTCGGCACTGCGCGCAAAGCCGCCGGGCCGGCCCTCGTTGCCGCGCTCGCGTTCGCGGTAGTGCTCGCACTCGGTGCGATGAACCGACTGAATGGGTGGTCGTCGGAACACGCTGTCCTCTGGGCATACGACCTCGTAATCGCGTCGGTCGCGGTCGTGCTGCTCGTCGACCTGCTCCGCGGTCGCTGGGCCGAGGCGGTCGTCACCGGCCTGGTAGTCGACCTCGGCGCCTCGGCGAAGGCCGGCACGCTCCGAGCGAAGCTGGCGCGGGCGCTCGGTGACTCGTCGCTCATGATCGGCTATCGCCTGACAGAGACAGACGGGTTGGTGGACGACGCCGGCCGGCTCCTCGAGCTGCCGCCTCTCGGGTCGGGGAAGACGATCACGCCGCTCGTCGACCGCGGCGAACAGGTAGCGGTGCTCGTCCACGATGACGCGCTTCTCGCCGACCCTGACCTCCTCGCGTCCGTCGCAGCGGCAGCCCGGATCGCCGTGGCGAATGCCGGCCTGCAGTCCGAGGCACGCGCGAAAGCTGCCGAGCTCGAGACATCCCGCCGGCAGATCGTCGAGGCTGCCGACGCCGAGCGCCGCCGACTCGAACAGAAGCTCCGCGTAGGCGCGGGGCAGCGTCTGAAGGCCGTGGCGTCGCTCCTCGCCGACATCCGCACGAGCGTCCCCGCGAACGATGCCGAGGCGGTTCGGTCGCTCGAGACCCAGCTCGCCGACGCGGTCCGCGAACTCGAGGAGTTTGCTCGGGGCGTACACCCGGCCACCCTGATGAGCGGCGGCCTGATGCCGGCACTCGCGCAGGTCGTAGAACGGTCGGCCGTTCCGGTCGACGTGCGAGGCACGGTCGGCCGGCTTTCGGCAACCGTCGAAGCGGCACTCTACTTCGTCTGCTCGGAAGCCCTCACGAACGTCGCCAAACACGCCGCAGCCTCACGCGCTTCGATCGACGTACGAGCGGACGCCGAGCACGTAACGGTCGAGATTGCCGACGACGGGACGGGCGGTGCGGCCGCAACCCCTGACTCAGGGCTCGCAGGACTCACCGACCGCGTCGAGGCGCTCGGCGGGACGCTCCACCTCGAGAGTCCTCGCGGAGCCGGCACACGCGTGATCGTGCAGATCCCGTGCTAGTAGCACACCCGGCCGCAAGTTCGGCAGCTTCCCGGCGGCGTCTCGCCGGATAAACCACTGAACTTACGGCCGGATGTACTAGCGAACCCGCGTGAGCGGCTTCGCGATCAACCCGTAGTACCACGGGGTGCCCGAGACGAGAACGAGCGACAGCCTGTCGCGGTAGACGCTCCAGGTGTACGCGGCGATCGACCCGTGACCGCAGAGATACACGGGTCGGCACGCATCGGTGATGAGTCGCAGGACGTTCCCCTGCACGGCATAGCTCCCACTCCAAACGAATCCGCTGCGGCGCTCCCGGCCGGCCCAGTGCCCGTTCTTCAACTCGAGGGTCCCCACTCCCCACTGGCGTTCTGCTTCGGCCGGGGGTGCACCGGAGGCAAGCAGGTCTCGAAGGCCGGCCGCCGATTGCCAGAGCCCTCTCAAGCGAGACGTCGCCGCGTTCCGTCGGGTCCGCCCAGGGCAGCGGACGGCGTCGGTCGAAGCGGTGGGAGCTTGCTCGCGCAGCTTGATGATGTCTTTGATCAGTCGCCGCGTGAGCGCGTCGCGGTCGAGTGCGTCGTAGACCGGCTGCACGGCGCGGCGGAGGGCAGAGAGCTCGGCGGCGGAGGCGGTCACCAACGAGAGCCTGCCCCGGCCGCAGATCCCGGAGAGCCCCGCCGCTTCGTCCTTGTCGATGCGGGCGAGCTCTGCACCGATGGCTTCGCGACCCGCGCGACGCAGGATGTTCCGCTGGGACAGCGTGAGCCGGTCGAACACCGCACGATTGGCAAAGATCGTCTGCGGTCTCGGCCAGAGTACGACGTTCGCGGTCAGGGCCTGGGCGCGCGCGTCGTACCCGTTCTCCGCAATCGTGTTCGAGTCGAGCTCAGCCCCGTCCGCTGCTGCCGGAAGGGTGCCGACGACGTAGCCCTTGGACGTCGCGCCGAGTGCGCGGAAGGTTGCGCGCGCGACGCCGCCGAACCGAATTGCAATTGTCGTGCCCTCGTAGTCACGCGGCGCGACGAGCGGCCGTGAGAGTCCGAGCGGCCTGCGCAGCGGCCCGGGAAGTACTGCGACGCCGACAACTCGTGCGCGATCAACGTCCGCGAGCATGCGTGCCGCAAGCGGACTCTCGAGCACCCGCTCCTCGAGCGCCAAGCTGTCGACGAGGAACGGAGCGACAAGCGCACGAAAGCTCGTCACGCCGAACGCATCCCATACGCGCGCACCGACGCTCCCGAGGTCCGCTCCGCCGCGGCGGACGGCCTCGACGGTCTTGGCCTCGTAGCTCGGCTGGTTTCCTGCCACGGTGATCTCGATCCGCATCGAGCCGCCGGACAACCGCTCGACCGCCGCTGCGTACTCCGGAGCGAAGAGGCTGTCACCGGTGAAGAGCGTCAGAGTGAGCGGCGGTCGTGTTCGGTCAGAGCCACCTGCCTTGTTCGAGCTCGACCCCTGGCAGCCGGCCGTGACTGAGACCAGCATCGCTGCACAAGCCGTGAGCCACATGACCTTGCGAGCGCTCACACATCATCTCCTGAGCGGACGGGGCGACCAGGCCGGACCGCCGTCGCCCGCGTTGTTGTCCGTCAATCTTCGGACGCCGCCCCCGTTGGCGTTCATGACGTAGATCTCACCGGCACGCTGGTCGCGGTCGCTCGTGAACGCCAGCTTGCGCCCGTCGGGCGACCAGGAGGGATCAGCGTCGAACCCCGGACTCCGCGTCAGCCTTCGCAGGCCGCTCCCGTCGGCCATGACGCTGTAGATGTCTGCGTTTCGGCCGAGCTCTCTCACAAACGCGATCCTCCGTCCGTCAGGCGACCACCCCGGCGCCCCGTCGTTCCCGGGGCTCGCGATCAGCCTGCGCTGGTCGCTGCCGTCGGCGTTCATGAGATACAGCTCGCCGCGTCCGCCACGGTCGCTCACGAAGGCGATCGTCTTTCCGTCCGGCGACCACGCAGCATTGCTGTCGGTTGCAGGATCATCGGTGAGCCGCCGCACACCAGTGCCGTCGGCCTTCATCGTGTACACGTCTCCGGCACCGTCACGGTTGCTGTCGAACGCGATCAGCGTTCCGTCCGGGGACCACGAGCAGCAGCCGTCGTGCGCGGGGTTCCGGGTCAGATTCCGCTGCCCGCTCCCGTCGGCATTCATCACCCAGCCGTCTCCGCCGGGAGTCCGCTGGCTGTAGAACGCGATCTTCCGCCCGTCGGGCGACCACCGAGGGAAGCCGTCGAACTTCGGCGTGTGCGTCAATCTCCGTACGCGAGCTCCGTCGGCATCCATGACGTAGATCTCTGTGTCCCCGTCGCGGTTGCTCGAGAACGCGATCTGCTCCCTGGCCGCAGTGGTCAACCCGGTTGCCGACCCGACGGGGAGAAGCGCGGCGGCGATCAGCCCGAGTGCGGCGGCGAGCCTGATGGTGAACCCGAGCGGCTGCATTTCACTGGAGTTCGCTGGTACGAGCGCTGCCCCGGCATTGTCGCACCGCGCTCCGCGCGAGAGGCTCATGCGATCGCCGCACAGAAGGCGGTGACGTCGAACCCGTTTCCACGGAAGACCTCGGGCTCGGGCGGGACGATCGAGTCCTGGCTGTAACCCGCCATCCCTGTCACGACCCCGCCGCCGGGAAGGAAGTAGAGGCCCTTCAGGCCGTGGTCGGTGAAGACGATGATCGGACTCGCGGTCTCCGTGTAGTGGGCGATTCGCACGAGGGTGTTCCCGTTGGCCGTCGCCGTGCCGATCTCGGTCATGTGAGCGACCGTTCGGGGCGGATTGTCGTAGTGATAGATCGTCGCCGCCACCTCGAAGTCGACGTGAACGTCGAAGTCGCATCGTGTGCCCGCCGGGTAGAACCGGTGCTCCGTCCAGGTGTACTCGCAGCTCACCGGTCCCGGGACCGACTCCCAGGCGGCGAAGTCGTCGGGGCAGCGGTCGAACGGCTGCGCAGCCGGAGCCGAGCTGACGACGAGGAGCGCCGCCGCGGCGAGTGCAGCCGTGACGACCGACGTCGTGATGAGCCTCATCCTAGGACCTCCTTTTGACGACTGGCACCGAGGCTAGGACGACGCCGTCCGCAACACGTCGGGGCTGAACCTGGACTTGATCCTCGCGCGGTCAGGGCGGGCCCTGATTGGCTCGGCCCCAGCGACGTGGGACCATGTGGGCATGCCTCGACGGCTGGCCGTGATCGGGATCGCAGGGCTGGGCGTCGCAACGGGTGTGTACTCGCTCCGGGTCGCGCAGAACAATCCGTCGCACTCATTCGCCGGCGCCTCCGCAGGAGGGGCGGCGGCGCTCCTCGGCGCAGGCTGGGCGCTGATCGGCGTTGGGCTCGCGTTCTGGACACGGTGGCCGGGCAACCGGTTCGGGGTCCTGCTCGCGGCGGCGGGATTCGCCTGGTTCGTGCTCGAGTGGATCAACCCGACCATCGGCTCGGCTCCCGCCTTCACGATCGGCCTCTGCCTGTATGCCGTCTGTGCGCCACTCGTTGGACACGCACTGCTCGCCTACCCGGGTGGCAAGCTCTCCGGCTGGATCGAACGCGGAGCCGTCGCGGCTGCCTACGGGGGCGGCGGCGCTTTGCTCGGCGTTGTACCCGCACTCCTTTCGTCTCCGGCTTCCGCGGGATGCAACGAGTGTCCGCGCAATCTCGCCCTGCTCGCAGACCGTCCCACTCTCGCCGACGAACTGACGCGTGTGGGTCTCTATCTCGCAGTGGGTTGGGCCCTCGTGCTCGCTCTGCTGGTGCTCATCAGCTTTGTTCGAGCAAGCGAGACGGCTCGCCGGACCGGCTGGCCGCCTGCTGCAGCCGGGGCCGCGTACCTCGTGCTGGTGGCGGCAACGTTCGCAGCCTCGCTCGATCGCGGCTTCCTCTGGAACGGAACGCTCGAGCGGCGCCTTTGTCTGGCCGAGGCGGGCGCGCTGGTCGGCGTCGCGACCGGGGTGGGCTGGAGCTTGCTCCGCGGTCGCCGGGCTCGGTCGACGGTCGCGCGCCTCGTCGTCGAGCTCGCCGAGTCGCCGCCGCCAGGCGGCCTACGTGACGTGCTCGCGGAGATCGTGGGCGATCCCGAGCTGGTTCTCGCCTACCCAGTCGACGGCTCGGACCGCCTCGTCGACGCGGCAGGCCTGCCGGTGGAGCTCTCCGCGCTGCGGGCGCAGACAAGGCTCGTCCGCGACGGACGCCCGGTGGCCGTGCTTGCTCACGCGCCCGGGCTTCTCGACGACGAGCAGCTCGTCGACGACGTAACGGTGGCGGTACGTCTCGCACTCGAGAACGAGCGTCTCCAAGCCGAGGTGCGTGCGCGACTCGAGGAGCTGCGCGCCTCGCGGGCGCGGATCGTCGCGACGAGTGACGCCGAACGACGGCGGCTCGAGCACAACCTCCACGACGGCGCACAGCAACGGCTCGTCACGCTTGCGCTGTCGCTTCGCCTTCTGCGCTCCCAGCTCGCGCCGAATTCGGCCGCCCATCTTGCGGAGCAACTGGAGGACGCGGAGACAGAACTCGATCGGGCGATCTCGGAGCTGCGCGAATTGGCGCACGGCATCTTCCCGGCCGTGCTCGCAGACGGAGGCCTCGCGGTTGCGGTCCGCGCGCTCGCCGAGGAGGGGCGAGTTCCAATCGCAACCCGGGACCTACCCGAGGGCCGGCTTTCCGCAGCCGTCGAGACGACCGCATACACGATCGTGGCGGAGGCGGCGCGAACCGCGACGAGCGGTGTTCTCGTTCACGTCAAGCGTCGTGGCAATGTGCTCACCGTCGAGGTCGAGACAGACGACGATCCCGCTCTCGACCTCGTCGCGCTGGAGAACCGTGTCGGCGCGCTCGACGGGCGACTGCGCTGTGTACATGGAGAGAACCGGCGCGTCACAATCCGCGCAGAGCTCCCGTGCGTGTCGTAATCGCCGACGACGAGACACTCCTCCGCGAGGGACTCGCGCGATTGCTCTCGGAAGCCGGAGTCGACGTCGTCGGAACGGCCGGCACCGCGGAAGAGCTCCTTCGCCGGGTCGAGCTCACACAACCCGACGTCGCGATCGTCGACATACGGATGCCTCCCACACACGCCGACGAAGGGCTCGTCGCCGCGCAGGACATCCGCCGCTCGCATCCCGCCGTCGGCGTACTCGTGCTTTCCCACTACCTCGAGTCCCACTATGCGATGCGACTGCTGGACGAGCATCCGGAACACTCCGGCTATCTGCTCAAGGAGCGCGTCAAGGATGTTGCGGTCCTCGTCGACGCCCTCGAACGGATCGCCGAAGGCGAATGCGTCCTCGACCCGACGATCGTCTCGAGGCTGATCGGGCGACCGCGGGTGCAGAGCCCACTCGACGAGCTCACCGCCCGCGAGCGCGAGGTCCTGGCTCTCATCGCGGAAGGACATTCGAACGAAGGAATCTGCCAGAAGCTCTTCCTGAGCCCCAAGACCGTCGAGACGCACGTGCGCCACATCCTCCTCAAGCTCGGAATCGGCGAGGCGTCCGGGTACCACCGCCGAGTGCTCGCCGTGCTCGCCTATCTGCGCGGCTGAGGTGCGCGCTTGGAGCGCGACGCTCCACGCCGAGGGAAGCCGCCGGCGATAATCTCTCGGCGTGCTCCCTCCCGAAGGGACCGCCGCGGACGCTTCCGACCGACGGAGCTTCGCCTGCCCGCATGGGCAGGGCCGCTTCCAGGGTCTCGACCTGTCGTCCCTCGACCCGTCGGATCCCGACGACCGGCGCTTGCTGATCCTCGCCGAGCACCCGGAGCTGGCTCGCGCCATCGACCGGAATGAAGATGAGGTCGTGGTCGGCGGCGAGCCAATGGATCCGCGCCTCCACATCACGATCCACGAGCTGGTCGTCAACCAGCTCTGGGACGACGATCCGCCCGAGGTGTGGCAGACGGCCTGCCGGCTCCTGGCGGCGGGCTACGAGCGGCACGACGTCCTGCACATGCTCGGCGGCGCCGCGGCGCGAGAGGTCTGGCATGTGATGCACGATCAGGCGCCGTTCGAGCGAGACCGGTATGTCAGCACCCTCGAAGCCCTTCCGGCATCGCCGCCCTGATGCCGGCGCACATCGGCGCGCGGCGACGATCGCTTCCGCACGAGCGTCGCCACCCGTCGCGCCGCAGATCGAAGTGCTCGCATCTACGAATTGACCTGGACGTTTCCTTCCTCGACGTCGTTGAGCAGATACGTGAAGAGGCCGATGTTGCCGGGCGTGATGTCGGTGCAGACGAGCCCGCTGTTACCGAAGGCGCGTGTCGCCCTGTCGGGTTCGACATCTGTTCCTTGGCCGTTGTCCTGCACGGCGAAGATCTCGGCGTCTCCGTCCGAGTTCTCAGGTCCTGTCGCGGACCTGGCCGTGCCGCTCATGACGGCGATGTTGCCGATCACGTTCAGGCAGTCGATCTGGATGTTGAGCGTCTGGCCGGTGGCCCGATTCTTCACCTGGGCCTGCCCTCTCACAGTTTCGTCACTCGACGTGCTCGCCTCGAAGGCGAACGTCCGCAACGCAGTGACGCCGGCGTCGCTCGTGAACTCGAAGTGGCCCGACCCGGTCGCCGACCGGACGATCGTTGCGCCCGCAGCCGGCGCCGGCAGCGCCAGCGTCGCCACGATGACGGCCACCAGAAGCGGCAGTCGCGAACCCATCCCCTTCATTACTGTCTCCTCCCTTCGCACTACGGCTGTGGGAGTCGACGCTAGGGCGCGGGCTCGGGGTCGGCGTCATGGCTTTCCCTGAACGCGCGCGAAGATCAGGGAAATCCGGGAGGTTCTCCCTTGAGCCGTATGCGACGATCTTTTCGTGGGCGCAACAGTGCTGGTTGTCGACGACCATCCGAGCTTCCGCCGTTTTGCGAGGCGGCTGCTGGAAGCGGCGGGCTTCTCGGTCGTCGACGAGGCAGGGGACGGAGCCTCGGCGCTGGCCGCGGTTCATGAGCTGCGGCCGGACGTCGTCCTGCTCGACGTGCTGCTGCCCGACACGACCGGGTTCGAGCTCGCTGAGCTGCTCTCGAGCGATCCCCTCGGGCCGCTCGTCGTGCTCACCTCGAGCCGGAGCGCGTCCGATTTCAGCGCTTCGCTCGCGGGTTCGAGCGCACTCGGGTTCATCGCCAAACGTGACCTGAGCGCACCCGCTCTTGTCGCGATCCTCGAGCGCGCCGCATGACGGTGAAGCTCGTCACAGTCTGGGTCGCAGCCGCAGTGCTCTGCGGAACGATGGTGGCCGGCGCGATCCGTGGGGACTGGCCCCCCGCGGGCAAGGCTTCCATCGCCTACACGGCCTCGCTCGCCGCGATCACGATCGGCCTCGTCGTCTGGCGACGCCGGCCCGAGAGCCGAACCGGGATCCTCCTCACGGCGTACCCGTTTGCTGCGGTTCTCTCGGACATGTGGTTCGTCTTTCCGAGGTCTGCATTGGCGGTCACCGTCGGGTTCGCGGCGAGGCTCCTCGTCGGGGCGATCGTGATCCACGCGGTGCTTTCGTACCCGAGCGGCAGGCTGAGCTCGCGCCTCGACCGTGGCTTCGTCGCCTTCGGCTACGCCTTCGCGGCCCTCTACGCCCTCCCTCTTCTGCTCTTCTACGATCCGCGCGCTCCGCACGACCCGACGGTCTGGGAATGGCCTTTCCACGCAAGGCCGCTCACGCATGTGGCGTGGTACGACGTGACGGGGACGATGCGGGTCCTCGACGACCTGATCTTCCCCGTGGCCGTGGCCTTCCTCGCCCTGCTGGTTCGCAAGCTCGCGCGCGCGACACCTGGCGGGCGACGGGTTGTGCTGCCACTTGCCGCCGCTGCATTCTTCGCCGCAGGCCAGTTCGCGGCGCAGATCGCCCTCTACGGGACCCAGGTCAACTCCTGGAAGAGCACCGGCTGGTTCTGGATCGTGAACCTTGCGATGCTCGCCATCCCCATTGCGCTTGCGGCCGGCCTGCTCTGGGGACGGAGCGCACGTTCGGCCGTCGCCGATCTCGTCGTGGAGCTCGAGCGCACACCGCCGGGCTCGGTGCGGAACGCGCTGGCGCGGACGCTGGGCGACCCCTCGCTCGAGCTCGCGCTCTGGCTACCCGAGCGGGGAACCTACGTCGACGGGGAGGGACGATCGGTGGAGTTGCCGCGCCCCGGAGCAGACCGGGCGGTGACGATCCTCGGCCCCGCCGAGGCTCCGGTGGCGGCGTTCGTGCACGACCCGGTGCTGCTCGAGCGGCGAGCCCTGCTCGACTCGGCAGCAGCCGCCACGCGGCTCGCGCTGGAGAACGAACGCCTGCAGGCCGAACTGCGGCTGCAGCTCACCGAGCTGCGCGCGTCGCGCGCGCGCATCGTCACCGCCGGCGACGAGGAGCGACGGCGCCTCGAGCGCGATCTCCACGACGGCGCGCAGCAACGTCTCCTTGGGCTCGGACTCGTGCTCCAACTGGCGCGCGGGCAGCTCGGCGAGGGAGCAAACGGCGCCGCTGAGCTCCTGACCGAAGCCGATCTCGAGCTGCGCGCCGCACTCGACGAGCTGCGCGAGCTCGCCCGCGGCATCCATCCGGCGATCCTCACCGAGCAGGGCCTCGGCGCGGCGCTCAAGACGCTCGCCGAACGCTCGCCGGTGCCGGTGACGCTCGTTGAGCTCCCCGCGGAGCGATTCGATGCTCCGGCAGAAGCCGCGATCT
>WNGE01005708.1_pt1 | contig 30016 bp, 28 predicted proteins | sample 5400651 | NCBI WGS metagenome assembly WNGE01 (sample SAMN13153370, study PRJNA577476) | soil metagenome | isolation source: 60 cm soil or saprolite under grassland replicate 2 | place: USA:California | collected 2016-06-15
CACCTCGGTGACCGCGTCGACCACCGCGCCCAGCCTGCCCCCCTCCCACTCGAGGATCACGGTGCGCGTCTCTTCCCGGAGCGGCGCCGCCGCGCTGAGCCGCTTGCGCAGGTCCACGAGCGGCACGGCGACGCCCTGGTAGCGCAACACCCCCTCCAGGAAGTCCGGCGCTTTGGGCAGCGGCGCCGGGGCCTCGTAGCGCAGGATGCGCTCCACCTGGAAGATGTTGAATGCGAAGTCCTGCCCGCCCAGCTTGAAGGTGACCAGCTGGACGTCGTCGCCGGCGGTCATGCGATCCGGTCCCCCAGTGCGTCCAGGTCCAGAATCGGAACGAGCGTGCCGCGGCGCCGCGCCACGCCGGACGCCCACGGCAGGGACTCGCCCGGCGGCACCGGGAGCGGCGGATCGCGCACGACGTCGTCGGCGTCGTCCACCTCGAACGCCACGCGGCGCGTCCCCTCTCCCGCCCCGAGCTCTACGAGGACCGCGGCCCGACCGCGCTCATCCGGAGCGGAGCGGTCCCCCAGCAGCGCTCCCAGGTGCACGACGGGCACGAGCCGCCCGCGCAGCGGGGTGAGACCGCGCATCGCCGCCAGGGCGCGCGGCACCGTGAGCACGTCCGCCAGGTCGCCCACCTCGAGCACGCGGGCGAGCGGCAGCCCGTACTCCTTGCCGTCGACGCGCACCAGCAGATAGCCCCGGCTCACGGGATCCTCCGCGTGGGCGCGCCCCGCGCGGTCAGCTCCGCGGCGATTCCCTCGGCCATCTCGCCGATCGGGAGCACGCGCTCGGCGCCGCCGACCTGGACCGCCGCCGTCGGCATCCCCGCGATCACCGCCGTGCCGCGGTCCTGCGCGATGGCGCCGCCGCCCGCCGCGCGGATCGCGCGCACGCCGTCGGCGCCGTCGCGCCCCATACCGGTGAGGACGACCGCCACGCTGCGGGCGCCGAATACGCGCGCCACGGTGCGGAACAACGGGTCCGCCGCGGGGCGCACGCCCCACACCGGCGGCTCCTGGTCGAGCGCGATCACGGGACCATCGGGAGTGTCGACCACTCGCATATGATAATCGCCCGGCGCGACGTACGCCGTGTCCACCGCCACGGGCGCGCCGTCGGCCGCCTCGACCACGCGCAGGACGGATAGGGAGTCGAGCCGCTCGGCGAGCGAGCGGGTGAACTTCGGCGGCATGTGCTGCACCACGAGGACCGCCGCGCTGCGCCCCGCCGCGAGTCGCGGAATCACTTCGGCGAGCGCCCGGGGTCCGCCGGTGGACGCGGCGACCGCGACGGCGAACTTGGCCCGGGCCTTGAGGCCCTCATCCGGCGCGCGGCGCGCCGGGGCGGGCGGCCGTGCCATCACCGAGACGTGGGACACGTCGGCCGCGAGCGCCCGGCGCACGGCGGCGCGCAGGTCCGGCCCCAGCCGCTCGAGGGCGGCGCGGTTCGCGTCGTCGGGCTTCGCGACGATCTCCACCGCCCCCAGCTCGAGGGCGCGGATCGCGGCGCCGGTGCCGGGCCCGGCGTGCGCGCTGACGACCACGATCGCGCGCGGCGCCTCCGACATGATGTAGCCGATCGCCCCGAGCCCGTCGAGCTCGGGCATTTCCAGGTCCATGGTGACGACGTCGGGGTCGAACTGGTGGACCTTGCGCACCGCGTCGAAGCCGTCGCGAGCGGTGCCCACGACGCGGAACTCGCCCGCGCCGGCGATCCCGTCGGCCCCGCCCAGCACGTCGCTCAACACGCGCCGCATCAGCGCGCTGTCGTCGACGACGAGGACGGTGGGCCGGTGATCAGAGGACGATGGCATCGGCGCCCACCGACCGGATCTCCACCCGGCCGTCCGCCACGTAGAACCGCACCGAGCGTCCCGCGCCACCGCCCACGGCTTCGCACGCCAACGGAATCCCGACGCGCCGCAGGGTCGCCCGCGCTGCCGCGATGTTGCGCTCGCCCATCTGCACCGATCCCGGCGTCATCAGCTGGGCGAACATGCTCGCCCCACCCACCAGCTTGGCGACGAGGCGCCGCGAGTCGGCGCCGAGCGCCACGAGGCTCTCCACCAGGAGCGGCACCGCGGTCTCGGGGAACTTGGCGGGGTTCGTCACGTCGCGCGCCAGGCTCTTGGACGGCAGCAGCACGTGCGCCATCGCGCCGGCGCGCGCCTGGGAGTCGTGCAGCATGATGGCCACGCACGACCCCAGCCCCAGCGTGACGATGATCGCGTCACCGCGCTCGGCGGCCCAGTCGGCCACCTTTACGATCCGCTCCCGGGGCGGCGATCCCGTCACGGCCCGGCTTTCCGGTAGATCCGCTCGCGCGGCTCCTCCAGCACGAGGCGCTCGCGCGCGGGGCCGAACAGCGTCTCCACCTTGCCGAGCAGCAGGATGCCGCCGCGCGCCAGCGCGTCGGCGAAGAGGGCGAACAGGCGCTCCTGCATCGGTCGATCGAAGTAGATCACGACGTTGCGGCACACGACCAGATCGTAGGGGGGCGCGGGAGCGGGCTCGCTCGTGAGATCGTGCTTCACGACGCGCACGATCCGCTGCAGCGCCGGCAGCGGTCGCCGCGGCGGCTCGGTCGTGAAGTAGCGGCGCGCCAGCTCGGGCGGCATCTCGCTGAACGCGGCGTCCGCGTATTCGGCGGTCCGAGTCCGCTCGAGGCTCGTCCGGTCGATGTCGGTGGCATCGACCCGGACGCGGGACAGCAACGACTCCTGGCCCAGCCGGCGGGCCGTCTCGGCGAGCGCGACCGCGACGGTGTAGGGCTCCTCTCCCGATGCGCAGCCGGCGGACCAGACGCGCACCTCGCCCCGCCGCGCCGTCCACACGTCGGCGAGCCGCGGCGCGAGCGCCTGCCAGGTCTCCGCGTTGCGGAAGAACTTGGTGACGTTGATCGTCAGCGCGTCCACCAGGAGATCGTACTCGCGCACGTCCTCGTCGAGCAGGCGGCCGTACTCGTCGAACGTGTGGACGCCGCGGGCGCGCATGCGCACCGCAATGCGGCGCCGCAGACAGCGGTCCTTGTAGGAGCCGCAGGCGAGGCCCCGCGCCCGCGAGATCTTCTGGGTGAGCGCCTGGAACGCCCGCTCGTCCTGCTCCGACGTCACGACAGCGCGCTCAGCGTGTCCAGATTGGCCTTGACGAGCTCGTGCTTCGGGTTGATCTCGAGCGCCTTGCGCCACAACTGGGCCGCGAGCTCGCGGTCGTTCCGCTTGTAGGCGATGTTGCCGAGCTTGAAGTAGACGTCGTCGCCCAGATCGGGGGCGAGTTCGATCGCCCGGCTGTAGGCGTCCCACGCCTCGTCGTAGCGCGAGCCCCGATACGCCAGGTCACCCAGATTCTTGGACAGCTGCGGCAGGGACGGCTCGTTCTTCCGGGCCACGCGCACCTGGTCCTCCGCGCCCGCCAGGTCGCCGGCCAGCTCCTTCAGCACGGCGCCGTTGTTCTGCAGCGCCGCGTGGGACGGATACGCCTCCGCCCCCTCGTCGGCGAGCTCTGCGGCCAGCTCGAAGTCGCCCGCGGCCGCGGCGGTGAGCGAGCGTGCCCAGAACCAGGCGGGCGGCGGCACCTTGCCGAACAGCTCGCGCGCGCGGTCCAGCCGCCCGGCGGCGCTCGCGTAGTCGCCGCGCTTCAGCGCCGCCACGCCCCACCCGAGGTGGATCTTGGCGTCGGTGCGGGCGCGGCCCGCCGCCTCCGCGTAGGCCGCCTCCGCCTCGTCCAGCCGGCCCAGCTGCTCGTAGGCAAAGCCGAGGTTGTGGAACACCGCCGGGAGGCCGCCGCCCTTTTCTCCGGCGTGCCGGAGCGCCTCCATCGCCTCGCTCCAACGTGCCTGCTTCAGCGCCACGAGGCCGATGTAGAAGTGGGCGTTCGTCTCTCCCGGGCGCAGCTCGGCCACACGACGGAACTCGCGCGTCGCCTCGTCCAGCATCCCCGTCTTGTAGAAGGCGATACCCAGGTTACGGTGCTCCTCCACCCGGGAGTCGGTGATCTGCTCGTCGGCCGGCGACGCGGTGCGGCCGGAGCGGTGCACGAACCCCGCCGTGATCAGGCCGTACAGCGCCTTGCCGACTTCGAACTCGCCCATCCCGGAGTCTTCGATCACGTGATTCACGTCGCGCGCGCCGTCGATCAACGGCAGCACGCGCTGCTGCGGGTCGGTGAGCTTGGCCTCGCTGATCGCCAGCCGGTCCCGGTCGACCACGAAAATCAGGTCGAACGACGCGATCTTCTTTTCGATCAGGCTCCATTCGTCCACCCGGCGCGCGCCTTCGAGCAGCAGCGACTCGGGATTGATCGAGACCAGGAAGTTCTGCCGCTCGGGCAGAACGTCGGCCTCGAAGTTGAACGTCCCCTGGGTCCAGGTGAAGAGAAAGTAGACCGACTCCTCGATCTGCACGCGCATGTAGCGCTCCAGGTCGGCCTGCGTGATCACCCCCATGCCGACCAGGATCTCACCGAGCCGCTTGCCGTGCTCCTTGGACTGGCGGTGCACGGCGGCCTCGAGCTGCTCCTGGGTGATCTTGCCGTGCTTCGCGAGGATGTCGCCCAGCCGGTCGCGCCGGTTGACGATCGACGCGTAGCAGATCCGGCCCTTCTCGAAGTAGATGTACCCGAAGTTCGAGCGGTCGGCGATGGAGAGACATCCCGTCTTCTGTCCCAGCGCCAAGAGCTGCAGGACGTCGGGCAGGGACGCTTCCTTGAGCGATCCCTTGATGGCCATCTAGCGCCACTCCTCGATCACGCGGTCCGCCACGTCGGCCCAGTCCCAGACCATCTTCTCGCGGCTCTTGATGCCGCCGAGGCTCGAGACCACGAGCCCCGACGTCCGGAAGCCGCTCGTGCGTCGGGTGTCGCGCGGCGCCTGGCCCTCGAGCACTTCGCGCGCCAGGCCGGCGCTGAGCGGCGTGTCCTGCGCCGCCGCCGCGCCGACCACGCGCTGCACCACGCCCACGAGCGCCCGCACCGAGTCGGCCGGCCGGTCGGCGAGGTAGTCGATCAGCGCGGGATCCGGGCTGACGTTCTGCTGGGACAGCATCCGCTCGAGGAACGCGCGCTTCACGTCGCGGTCCGGCTCGTTGAGCTCCGCCACCAGCCCTCCCTCGAGCCGCGACACGATGCGCTCCTCGAGGCCGGTCAGCGTGTTGGGGTGCGCGGGCGCGGTGAACACGAGCTGGCGGTCCTTGTCCTGGAGCAGGTTGAAGAGGTTGAACAGCTCCTCCTGCGTGCGCTCCTTGCCCGCGATCAGATGAATGTCGTCGAGCAGCAGCGCGGTGGCGCGGCGGTAGCGCGCCTGCCACCAGTCCACGCGGTTGCCGTCGATCGCCGCGATCAGCTCGTCGATGAACGCCTGCGTGGACAGGCAGGCCACGACGGCGCGGCGCTCGCGCGCCAGCTCGAGGCCGATCGCATGGAGGAGATGCGTCTTGCCGAGCCCGCTCTTCCCGATCAGCACCAGCGGGTTGTACTTCTTGCCCGGGTGCTCGATCACCGCGAGCGCGGCGCTCACCGCCACCTGGTTCGACGGCCCCACCGCGTACGCCGCGAGCGTGAAGGCGGCCGATGGCCCCGGCGGCGGGGCCGCCCCCTGGCGGATCTTGGCCGCCGCTTGCTCCGCTGAAGCCAACCGGTCGGGATCGCGGAACACACTCTGACCTGCCGCCTGCGGGTCGAGCCCGGCCACTTCGGCCTCGAGCGCCTTGAGGCGCTCCACGTCCTGGGCGTACGCCGCGATCGCCTCATCGACCGCCGTGGGCGCCTCCTGGTCGAGCAGTGCCTCGAGCCGCTCGGTGCGGTAGCCCTCCCCCTCCCACCGCAGCACCGCCTCGCCCACACGCGCCCGCCACGCCTCCACCGCCTTCCCCACCGTGACGGTCACGTCGGCGAGAAACGCACCGAATTCGTCGGCCCCCCCACCGCCTTCACCCTTCGCAGCTGCCCCGCCGCCCCGCCCCGCCCCCGCCCCCGCTCTCGCGCCCCCCGCCGCGGCCGCCGCCTTGGACACGCGGCCGAGGAGCTTGCGGGCCGTCTCCGCGTTGATGGAGGTGTCGTTCACCGCCTGGAACGCGACCAACCGGTTGAGCGCGCCCATCAGCTCGCGCACGTTGCCGAGCTCCGCCTGCGCCACGGTCTCGAGGACTCCGGGCTCGAACCGCGCGCCCCGCTCCTCGGCCTTCCTGCGCAGGATGGCGACCCGGGTCTCGTAGTCGGGCACCCCCATGTCCACGACCAGCCCGCCCGAGAGCCGCGAGATCAAGCGCTCGTCCAGATCGCCGATCTCGGCGGGCGGGCGGTCGCACGTGAGCACGATCTGCCGGCCCGCCACCTGCAGCGCCTCCGTCAGCCGCAGCAGCTCCGCCTGCATCTCCTTGCGATTCGTGAGAAACTGCACGTCGTCCACCAGCAGCACGTCCACGTTCTGGAAACGCCGGCGGAACGCGTCGCCCTGTCCCGCGGCGACGGCGGCGTGGAACGCCTCGACATACTCGTCCAGCGTGAGGTACTCGATGTTCAGCGCCGGCGCCCGCGTCTTCGCCGCCTGGCCGAGGGCCATGAGCAGGTGCGTCTTGCCGAGACCGGAGCCGCTGTAGATGAAGAGCGGGTTGTACGCCGATCCAGGATTCTCGGCCACGGCGCGGCCCGCAGTGACCGCCAGGCGGTTCGCCGCGCCCACCACGAAGCTGTCGAAGTTGTACTTGGCGTTGAGGGCGCTGCTCATGCCGGCGTCCCCGCGGCGAGCTTCTTCAGCACCAGCTCGGAGATCCCCTTGAGCGTCTCGAACACGCCCTGCCCGTGCAGCGCGTCGGCGCTGAAGCTCGGCACGGCGCGGAAGTTCAGCGCGTCATCCAGGTCCGCCGCCGAGAGGATCAGCTCGCGCGGCAGATCCTGCTTGTTGTATTGCAGCACCAGCGGGACGGTCCGGATGTCGACGCCGTGCTCGAGCAGGTTGCTCTGGAGGTTCTGCAGGCTTTCCAGGTTCTCGTCGAGCTGGCGCGCCTGGCTGTCGGCCACGAACACGACGCCGTCCGCGCCCTGCAAGACCAACCGGCGCGTCGCGTTGTAGTACACCTGCCCCGGCACCGTGTACAGCTGGAACCGCGTCGAGAACCCGGAGATCTGGCCCAGGTCGATCGGGAGAAAATCGAAGAACAGGGTGCGGTCGGTCTGCGTGGCCAGCGAGACCATGCGGCCGCGCCGCGAGTCGGGGACCCGGCCGTAGATGTAGTGCAGGTTGGTCGTCTTGCCGGACCGCCCCGGGCCGTAATAGACGATCTTGCAGGTGATTTCGCGCGTCGTGAAGTTGACCAGGGACACGGGCTATCTCCCGAAGAGCGTCTTGAGGCTGTCGCTCAGCTCGCGCTCGAAGTCCGCCGCGAGCACCTGCTTGGGCACGCTCTCCTTCGGGCTCGCCGCCTCCAGCTCCGTCGCGAGCTGCTCGAAGAATAACTGCACCAAGCCGAGCGATGAAACATCGAGGTCGTAGACGACGAGCGCGACCAGCCGCCCGCGCCCCGTCACGACGCCGGCGAGGAAGATGCCGTGCCGCTCACCCTGATGATTCAGGGCCGCGAACGGCGCCTGACGGAGCTGGCGCGCGATCTCTTCCGTCGACGCCATGATCGCGGCCCCGAGCGCCGCCGCCGACATCACATCCAGCGCGCGCGAGAAGCCGTGCTGGGCCAGCACCTGGCCCGCCGACGTCATCACGAGCACGAGCCGGGCGCCCGCTTCCTTCACGAACTTCACGAGCGGCGCGAGCGTCCAGGCTTCGACGGCGCGCGTCGTCACCCCACCGCCTCGGCGCCGCGCAGCAGCTCGAGGCGCACCAAGCCCACGTTCACGTCCGGCTCCGCCACCGCCACCACGAGAATGCCCCCTGCGCTCGCCGTCGGCACGACGAGCAGCGCCCCCTGCTCCGCCTGCAGGTGCCAGAACAGGCCCGCGCCCACCCCGGCCGCCTCCATGGCCCGCCGCAGCCGGGCGGTGAGGCTCGCCGCGAGCGCGGCCAGCGCCGGGCCCTTGATCCCCTCCATCAGCTGCTCGGCGACGACGATCCCGTCCTCCGCCGACACGAGCATCGCGCCCCGGACCCCCCGCACGCGGGTGATCAAGTCGAGTGCCCGGCCGTACCCCGGGGCCGCGGTCATCCCTGCGCCTCGAGCCAGCGACGTGCGGCCACGGCCGCCCGCTGCGCGATGATCGCGAGCCGTCCCATCGGCACCGCGCGGTCGCGCACCACGAGCAGCAGCGCGTCCGCGGCCGGAGGCGTGAGATGCACGTGACCGAGGTTCCCCTCCGCCGCGAGCCCGCTCCGGCAGGGTCCTTGAGCGCACCCCCGAGCACCCGCCCCGACGCATCGAGGAGCAGCAGGCCCTCCTGCGCGCCCTCGAGACCCGCGAACACCCGCGCCTCCTCGAGCGGTTGCGCCGCCGCCGTGAGCTCCCCGGCGGAGCCTTCGGGAGCCGCCTCCGCCTCCACGCCGGCCGCGTCCGCCGCCCGCGCCACCGCAGCGACGCCGCCGCGCGCCAGCGCCAGCGCCTGAGCGACCCCGGGATCATCCGGGGCGACCTGCTGCGCCGCCTCCAGGTGCGCGGCGGCCTGCTGCACGTCGCCCACCTTGAAATAGAGGAAAGCGAGCCCCTTCAACGCCCCCACGTGGTCCGGCGCGATGCGCAGCGTCATATCCCATTCGTCGAAGGCACGCTCGTAGTCGTGCTTATCGGCCAGGATGCGCGCGTACAGGTCGTGGGCGTCGGCGAGGTGCGGATGGCGCTCGAGGCCCGTCAAGGCGACGCGGTGTGCCGCGTCGAACTGGCCTTTCAGGCGCAGCATCTCCCCCAGCCGCAGGAACACCAGGCTGTCCGGGTCCTGGGCCAGCTGGGACGAGAGCGCCTTGACGTCGTCAGCCATGCAGGCCCGTCCCCGCGCCGGTCCGCGCCAGCGTCTGAGCCGCGGCCTTGGCGCGGCTCACTTCGCCGCGCTGGGCGAGCTCGGTTTCGGAGTTGGAGGCGAGCCGCCCCCACTGGTCCCACTGCTCCACCGCCTCGCCGAACCGGCCGGTGGCGGCGAGCGCGTATCCCAGCACGCGGTGCGCCGCGACCAGGAGGGGATCGAGCCGCAGCGTCCGGCGCAGCTCTTCCACCGCATCGGCGCCGCGTCCCGCGGCGAGCGCGATCCGGCCCAACAGCAGGTGCACGGTGGGATCGTGGGGATGCACGCCGGCCGCCTGCTCGGCCACGCCGCGTGCCTCCTCCAGCTCGCGGCGGGCGAGGGCGTCCTCCGCCCGCGCCACGAGCTCGGCGAGGTCGGCGGCGAGGGTGGTCCGCTCGCGCTTCGCGGTGCCCGGGTCCGACAGCACGACCACCCCGGCGCTCTCCAGCCCGAACAAGGTCTTGGCGACCTCGAAGTCCGAGCGGCCCAGCTCCGACGCGATGCCGCGCACGTCGCGCACGCCGTCGATCATGGCCAGCATCTCCCATTCGGGAGGCAGGAGGTCGAGCTCGCCGTCGTTTCCGGGCTGCGCCGGCGCCAGCGTCGGGACGACCCCCAGGTGCGGGATGCGCCCCTCGATGCGGGACCACTCGTCGATGCGCCGGGCGCCCTCCATGAGCAGCGCTTCGGTGGCGATGCGCACCGTGGCCTCCGTCGGGACGTCGGTGAGCGGGCCCTCGGTGAACGAGAAGTACCCTTCACGCCAGCTCATCACCTCGAACACGACCTCCTCCACCTGGAAGCGCACCTGGCGTTGCAGCTCACGCGGGGTAAGGGCGCCGAGCGAGACGAGGATCTCGCCGAGCTGGCGCTTGTCACCCTGGCGCTGCTGCATGTCCCGGGCGCGCTCCAGGTCCGCCTCGCCGATCTTGCCGGTGCGGAGCAGCAGCGCGCCCAGGGGATGCGGATTGGAGCGGATCTCGGCGAAGATGATGCCCCCGTCCTCGAAGTAGATCGTGCCGGCGTTATGGCGCAGCTCGGATGTGACGCGGAGCACCCCCGTCTTCCGGCTCAGGTCGAGCAGCTGGAAGACGTCGTGGATGCCGAGCTCGCGGAGCGGGCCTTCGATCGCCATGGCTCAGGCCGCGTCCGAGGCGAAGATGTGCTGCAGGTCGAGCGCGGTGCGCGCGTGCACCCGCGCGCGCTGCGCGAACGGCCCCGCAGGATCGATGCGCGTCACTTTCTCCCACGCCTGCACCGCCTCGCCGTAGCGGTGCAGCCGCGCCAGCACCACGCCCACCTGGAACAGCGCTTCGACCTGCTCGGGGTCGAACTTGAGCGCCCGCCGGAAGGCCTCGAGGGCCTGCGCGTCGCGCTTGTCGTCGAGCAGCGCGCGCCCGAGCAGCAGCAGGGCCGGCAGGTCATACGGGTCCTGCTCGAGCAGCTCGGCGAGCCGCACGACGGCCTGGCGCGCGTGCCCCGAGCGCCGCAGCAGCTCCGCCAGGGCCAGCGCCCCCTCGTGGAACGTGGGCAGGACGTCGAGTCCGCGCTCGTAGGCGCGCTGCGCCTCCGCCCACTCTTCCTTCTCTTCGTGCAGCCGGCCCAGATCGAGCCACACCTGGACGAACCCCGGATCGAGCTCGAGGGCCGAGCGGTACGCGGCGAGCGCGCCGGCCTTGTCGCCCACGCTGAGGGCCACGTCCCCCTGGAGCTTGTGGAGATCGGCGCGGTCGGGGGCGCGCGTCTGGGCCTGCACGAGCGCGGTGAGCGCGCCCGCGGCGTCGCCACCGGCGGCGCGCCCCTTGGCGACGGCGACGAGGGCGTCGACGTTGTCGGGCGCGAGCGCGAGCAGCTCCTCCGCCAGGGTCCGCGCCTCCTCGACGCGGGAGCCGCCCAGCGCGAACAGCGCCTTCACTTCGCCGAGCCGGGCATCGACGCGACCGGGCTCGAGCCCGCGCGCCTCGCGGTACCGCTCCAGCGCTTCGCCGTGCAGGCCGCGCTTGGCGAAGATATCGCCGAGCAGCACGTCCGCGTCGCCGCGGCTCGCCCCCCGCTGCACCGCCCGCACCGCCTCGGCCGCCGCCACGTCCAACAGCCCCTTGCTGACGTAGTCGCGCGCCAGCGCCAGCGGATCCTCGGCGCTCTTGGCGGCCGGCTGCTCGGCGGCAGGGGGCGCCAGCTCCTGGAATATGTTGTCCAGCAGGCGCTGGTCGAAGTTGAAGTCCTCGCCGATCGTCTCCGCCGCCACGTCGGCCGAGATCTCGGGGGCGATTCCGATCGTGGTCCGCTCGTACTGCAGATCGATCGCGAGCGCGAACTTCTGCGACACGTAGTAGGGATCGAGCTCGAGCGCGCGCTTGGTCGCCCGCAGCGCCCCGTCGAAATCGCCCAGGTTCGAGAGCGTGAAGCTCAGGTTGTAGTGCGCGCCGGCGTGGTCGGGATCGGCCTCGACGGCGCGTACGAACGCGTTGCGGGCGTCGGGAAATCGCTTGAGCTCCACCAGCACGAGGCCGACGCCGTTCCAGGCCGCGGCGGAATTCGGCTCGCTCGACAGCACCTGCCGGTACGCTTCGAGCGCCAGCTGGAAGCGCCGCAGCTGGTACAAGAGCAGCGCGAGGTTCAGGCGCGCGGCGCTGAAGCCGGGCTGCAGCTGCAACGCGCGGCGGAGCGACGCAATCGCCGGGTCGGCCGCGGCGGTATGGGCCTGCACCACGCCGAGGTTGTTCCAGGCGAGCCCGTACTTCGGATCCACCTCGACCGCCTGGCGGTAGGAGGCCAGCGCCTCGTCGCTGCGGCCGGCCTGGTGCAGCACGACCCCGCGCTCGTTCCAGAGCTTGGGGGAGTCCGGGGCCTCGCGCAGCAGCGTGTCGTACAGCTCGAGCGCGGCCGCGACGTCGTGCTTCAGGAGGTGCAGCTCGGCCATCGCCTGCAGCGCGAGCCGGCGATCCTCCCCGCGTTCCAGCGCCAGGCGGTACTCGCGCAGCGCCTCGGCGTAGTAGCCCTTCTGCCGGAACGCGAGCCCGAGATTGTAGTGCGCGAGCGCGTTCCCTTCCACCACCTGCGGCTCGGGCGCGCTCCGCCGGCGCCGCTCCTCGCTGCGCCGCTCGGCGTTGTACCGCTCGAGCGACAGGTTGGTCTGGGCCCGGGCGAGCGGCGGGTTCAGCTGGATGGCGCGCTTCGAGGCGGCCCGCGCGTCCTGGTGCCGCCCCATGTCGCCCAGCACGAACGCCATCAGATAGTGGGCGTTGGCGTTGTCGGGGTTCAGCTCCACGGCGCGCTCCAGGGCCGCGAGCGCCTCCACATTCAGGCCCCGGTTGTAGTAGATCTCGCCCAGGTAGAAGTGCACGACGGTGGACTCGGGCTCGAGCTCCACGGCGCGCACGAACCAGTCGGTCGCCGCCTCGGGGCGGCCGCGGTTCTTCTCCGCCAGGCCCAGCTGGATGATGGCCGCGACGTCGTCCGCCTTGTGGGCGAGCAGCTGCTCGAACTCTCCGACCGCATCGTCGTACGCGCCCAGGACGCCGTAGGCGCGCCCCAGCTCCCAGCGGACCTCGCGATCGTCGGGGGCCTGGCGCAGCCGCTCGCGCAGCTGCGCGACGCGCTGGTCGTAGTAGCCGGTGTCATGATAGGCGATTTCCAGATTGCGCTGCGCGACCTGCATCTTCGAATCGAGCTCGAGCGCGCGCGTGAACTCCGCGATCGCGTCTTCGACGAGTCCCTTCTGATAATAGAGGACGCCGAGATTGTTGTGGGCCCCGGCGTCCGAAGGGTCGATCCGGCGGGCGAAGGATCGGAGGACGGCGAGGTCGCGTTCCGAGAGCGCCGGCGCCGTCACGGGTCAGCTCAAACGGATGGCGTCAAAGATCGCCTTGAGCGACGCCAGGTCGGGGAGCAACAGGAAGTTGCCCCGCAGCTCCCCCCCCGAGTCGATGCGGAACTCGGTCTCGACGCAGAACACGAAGTCCCGCTCGTGCCCGAAGTTGAGGTAGGTCGTGGTGAGCACCGCCGCCGAGAGGTCCACCACCAGGCTCGGCACCGACGGCAACAGCAGCATCCCCATGAAGTCGGACAACGCGTTCATGTACGCGCCCGAGAGGATGTTGCCCGCTTCCTTGAGACACGACTGCTCCAGCGCGTCGAAGCCGGTCGTGGTGCCGATCGGGCGTCGCAGCAGCATGTCGCACAGCCGCCGCCCCACGGCTTCCGGGAACAGCAGCAGGGTGCGCCCGGTCAGGTCCCCCAGCATGTGCATCAGCACCGCCGCCACCACGTCCTGCGGGTTGCCGAGCAGCTCGGGCACCTCCTCGAGCCGGGCGATGTTGATCTGCGGCACGCTGATCATGATTCTGCAGTTCGTCAGCTGCGACAGCGCCGTGGCGGCGTGACCCGCGCCGATGTTCGCCACCTCTCGCAGGGCGTCGATCTGCAGCTCCTTCAGATCCCGCACGTCCTCCATGCCGCCTCCGCTACAGGAGCCCGCCCGCGTCGAGAATCAACGCGGGGATCCCGTCGCCCATGATGGTCGCCCCGCTGAACACCGGCAGCGTGCCCTGCGGCGCGTCGAAGCCCTTTACGACGATTTCCTGCTGCCCCAACATCCCGTCCACCACGATGCCGCTCGTCCGCTCACCCATCTCCAGCACGATGATCGGGCAGCGCCGGGGCGCGTCGCCGGCCACGCCCAGCAGCCGACGCAAGTGCACCAGCGGGACCACCCGATCGCGCAGCACGATCGCCTCGCGCCCCTCGACGGTGGTGGTCGCCTGCACGCCGAACTCCACCGTCTCCGACACGTACGTGAGCGGCAGCGCGTACCGCTCGCCGCCCACGCCGGCGATCAGGGCGCGCACGATGGCGAGCGTCACCGGGCGCCGCAGCACGAAGGCCGTCCCCTTGCCCTGCTCGGATCGAATCTCGATCGTGCCGCCCAGGGCGCGAATCCGTGTCACGGCCACGTCGATGCCCACGCCCCGACCCGACACGCTCGTCACCGCCTCGGCGGTGGAGAAGCCCGGACGCGCCAGCACGCGCAGCAGCTGGTCGTCCGACAGCGCCTCGGTGTGCGCCTCCACCAGGCCCTCCCGCTTGGCCCGCTCCAGGATCTTGGCGCGGTCGATGCCGCGGCCGTCGTCCGCCACGGTGATCGCCACGCTGGCCCGCTCCCGCACCGCCGCGAGCACGATCTGCCCCTCGGGCGGCTTGCCCCGGCGCCGCCGCTCGGCGGGCAACTCGACGCCGTGATCCACAGCGTTGCGGAGCAAGTGCAGCAGCGGGTCCCCCAGCTCGTCGAGGATCGCGCGGTCGAGCTCGATTTCCTTCCCTTCCACCTGGAACGCGATCTGCTTCCCCAGCTCGCGCGCCAGGTCGCGCACCAGGCGGGGGAAGCGGTCGAACACCTGCCACACCGGGGTCATGCGCGCCTGGATGATCTCTGCCTGCAGCTCGGTCGACAGGCGCGAGATCTGAATCGCGACGTCATCCATCGCCGGGTCGCGGGCGGCGGCCGCGAGCTCGTTCAAGCGGCCGCGGACGGTGACGAGCTCACCGATCAGGTCCATCAACCCGTCGAGCCGCCGCAGCTCGACGCGGACGTGGTGGCTCTTCGGCTCCGCGGGCGCCGCGCCGGCCGCCGGGGCGGCGCGCCGCTCCTCGCTGCCCACGACCACATGCTCCACGTCGCCCGCGCCCCCCACCGCGCGCTCGATGTCCTCCGGCGCCGCGGGGCCCTCGATGCGGAAGCTGAATCGTCCGTCGAACTCGTCGCCCTCGAGCGCGGACTCGGACGGCGTCACCGTGTGCACCGGCCCCAGCGCCTGCGCCTTCTTCAGCACCAGCAGCGCGCGCGCGCCCTTGATGGGTGCCTCCGCGCGGAGCGTCACCTGAACCAGGCGTCCGATGGTAACCGGGGCCTCGACCACCGGGGCCGGCGCCGGGGTGACCGCCGTCCCTGCCCCCGCCCCCGCCCCCGTGAGCGCGACGGCCGCGCCGTCCAGGTCGGCCAGCACCTCGACCACGTCGATCTCCTCTTCGCGCCCCGCCACCGAGAGCTCGACAGCATGCTCCAGCGCGTCGCGTGCGCGGAACAGCAGCTGCAGCAGCTCGTCGGTGGCGGGCTTCCCGCCCCGGCGCAGCAGATCGAGCAGGTTCTCGCTGCGATGGGCCAGGTCCGTGACCCGGGCGTAGCCCATAGTGGCGGCCATCCCCTTCACGGTGTGCACGGCGCGGAACAATCCGCCCACGGGTGCCGCGTTCGTCGGCGTGCGCTCCCATTCGAGCAGCAGCTGGTTGCAGGCGCTCAAGTGCTCCCGGCTCTCCGCCAGGAACAGCTCGGCGTACTGCGTCAGGTCCATGGGATCAGGCGAGGACGCGCTGCACGGCCTCGAGCACGCGCGACGGTTGGAACGGCTTCACGACGAAGTCCTTCGCGCCCGCCTGGATCGCTTCCACTACGAGCGCCTGCTGGCCCATCGCGCTGCACATGAGAATCTTGGCGTCGGGATCGTGCTTCACGATCTCGCGCACGGCGTCGATGCCGCCCATATCGGGCATCACGATGTCCATCGTGACCAGATCGGGCCTGAGCTGTTTGTACTTCTCGACCGCCTGGGAGCCCGTCTCCGCTTCGCCCACGATCTCGAAGCCCGCCTGCCCCAAGATGTCGCTGATCATCGTCCGCATGAAGATGGCGTCGTCGCAGACGAGGACAGTGTGGCTCACACAGCCTCCCTAGGAAGACAGAATGGGGGTTAGCAGCGCGTCGGTATCGAGAACCACGAAGAGTTGACCGGCGCGGCGCCCGACCGCCCGCACCAGCGTCGGATCCATGCCGGCAAGCGCCTGTCGGCGTTCCAGTGCCTCCTCACCTACCGAGAGGAGGTCCACCACTTCGTCCACGGTGAAGCCGAGGAGCTTGTGCCCGGCGCCCACCTCGAGCAACACCGTGGTGCCGGGCCCGCCCTCGGCGGGGGGTTCCTGCTGCTGCAGCGCCCGCCACCCGTGCACCACCGTGACGAGGGTGCCCCGCACGTTGACGAGCCCCGCCACTACCGCGGGCGCTCCCGGGATCCGCGTGGGCGCGAGCCACGGGAGGATCTCGCGTACCCGCTCCGCCTCGGCGGCGCAGACCAGGTCGCCCACACGGAACAGCAGCAGTCGGACGACCCCGGCGTCACTCATCCGATGCGAAGAAGCCAAGATACTGCAAGGGGTTGCGTTGAGCAAGCAAATTCGGATCGGCGGCCGCCGCCGCCAGCGCCGGCGCCAACTCGACGGGCCATTCCGACCGCAACTCGAGCGCCGCACCGCTTACGGGATGGGTGAGGGCGAGCCGGGCCGCATGCAAGAGCTGCCGCGGCGCGAGCCCTTCCAGCCGCTCGGCCACCTGCCGCTCCGAGGGCGTGACCCGCCGGCTGCCGCCGAACGCGTACTCGCGGTCCCCCACCACGGGATGGCCCACGTGCGCGAGATGCACCCGGATCTGGTGCGTCCGCCCCGTGCCCAGCGTGATGCGCAGCAGATCGGTTTGCCCGAACCGTGCGATCACGCGGACGTGCGTCACGGCGTGTCGGCCGCCGGCGAGCACGGTCATCCGCGTGCGGTTCTTGGGGTGGCGGGTGATCGGCGCGTCGATGTCCACGGGGCTCTGCGCGAAGTGCCCCCAGGCGAGGGCGGCGTACACGCGCTCGATCTTGCGCTGCTCGATCATGCGTGCCAGGTGGCGGTGTGCCAGGTCGGTCTTCGCCACCAGCAGGAGTCCGGAGGTGTCGCGGTCCAGTCGGTGCACGATGCCGGGCCGGCCCGCTGCGACGCCCTGGGCGAGGTCGGTGCCCCGCTCGGTCAGCACGTTGACGAGGGTGTCGTCCCAATGACCCGGTCCCGGATGCACCACCAGGCCCGCGGGCTTGTCGAGCACCGCGAGGTGCTCGTCCTCGTAGGCGAAGGTGAGCTCCCGGTGCGCCGGGGCGTAGGTCCGCGGCGGGGGCTCCGCGGCGGGCTGCTCGACGGTCACGACGTCGCCGCGCTCGAGCTGGACCGACGCGCGCAGCGGCCGGCCGTCGCGGGTGACGCGTTTGTCGGCGATGAGACGGGCAGCGACCGTGCGGGACAGGGCCAGCTGGTCGGCGAGGAAGCGGTCGAGGCGCTCGGTCTCGGCGGCGCAGACGCAGAACTTGACCGCGGCCATCAGGGCTGAGCCGCCCCGGCCTCCTTCGCTCGCTCCTGGGCCCGGCCTTCGAGCCAGAGCGACACCGCGAGGGCGATGGCTCCGACCGTGATGGCGGAATCGGCGACGTTGAACGTCGGCCACCGCGCCGTCCCGAGCCCCACATCCACGAAGTCCACCACGCCCTGGGCGCTGCGCAGCCGGTCGATCACGTTGCCCACCGCCCCGGCACACACCAGCGCGAGGGAGAGGAGCCGGACGCGGTCGCCCGGGCGCGCCGAGCGCACCATCGAGCGCAGCACGAACAGGGCGACGATCGCGAGCCCGAAGAAGATCCAGCGCGAGTACACGCCGAGGCACAACCCGAAGGCCGCGCACTGATTGAACACGAGGCGGAGTTGCACGTAGTCGCCCAGGATCGAGACGGGCCTGAGCGGCGAGAGCCACGCCTCGGCGGCGAGCTTCGTGATGATGTCCGCGACGACGACGAACGCGGCCGTGCCCCAGAACAGGCGGCGGTCAGCGTCGTTTGCCATCTTCTTCCTTCGCCTTGCACTTGATGCACAACCGCGCGTGCGGCAGGGCGTCGAGCCGTTCGAAGCCGATCTCCTCGCCGCACTGCTCGCACCGGCCGAACTTCTCGGGGGTCTGGTACAACCGCCGCAGCGCCTGGTTCACGTGCCAGAGGTAGCGCCCCTCCTGCGAAGCGAACAGGAACGCCTTCTCGCGCTCCATGGCGTCGGTGCCCTGATCGGCCATGTGGAACGAGTAGCTCGACAGGTCGCCGTCCGACGCCTGCAGGCTCGAGTTGAACGACTCGCCGTAGTAGCCGAGCTCCTTCATCACGCGAGCGCGCTCTTCCAGCAGTCGCTTCTCCAGGTGGCTGAGCTGCTTCTTGTTCAGCCCCTTGGTCGCTTTGACTTTCACCTTGGATTTCGTCGGCATTATCGGGTACCGCCCTTTCGTCCGTCGTGGCGCCGCAGCGCAATCGTCACCCGGCGCGCTTCGATGTCCATTTCCCGCGTCACGTCCGCGTGGTCCAGCACCGTGCCGAGGACGACCTTCCGCGCCAGCGTCTCGCCCTCGACCAGGCCCTGGAACGCAGACACGGCTTCCACGATCTCCGCGGCTCCAGCCACGCTCAACTCGATGCGGGTGGTATACTCGTAACCCGCTTCCTTGCGGAGGCGCTGCACCCGGTTCACCAGCTCGCGCGCCAACCCTTCCTGAATCAGGTCCTCCGACAGCAGGGGGTCCACCGCCGCCACGTACGGTCCGTCGGCCTGGACCGCCCAGTCGCTCACCACCTCGCGCGTCACGACGACGTCCTCGGGCCGGAACGCGAACTCTCCAGCCCGCACGGGCTCCCCACGTTCCAGCGCCTGCAGCTCCGCCGCCGTGAGCTGCAACACCGCGGCGGCCGCCCGCGGCGTGTCCTTGCCGTATCGCTTCCCCAGACTGCGAAAGTCGGCCTTGCCCTTGAGTCGCACCAGGTCGTGGTCCGAGCCGGCGACCTCGACGTCCTTGGCGTTCACTTCCGCGGCCAAGATATCTAACAGGTCTGCCAAGGCCGGGCCCTTCACCGCCGCCGGGACCACCACCTGGATCTTGGCGACCGGCTGCCGCACGTGCAGTTGCTTCGTCTCGCGCGCCGCCCGCGCCAGGGAGGCGAGCTTCCGCACGGCGGTCATGGCCTGGAGCAGCTCCGGGGCCCGGCGCCCCTGATCCACCGGGAACAGCGCCAGGTGCACCGAGGTGCCCACCAGCGCCCGATGCAGCCAGTCGGAGAGGAAGGGCGCCGCGGGCGCCAGCAGGCGCGCCGCCGTTACGAGCGCCTCGTACAGGGTCTCGAGCGCCACCTGGTCGGTGGCCCGGTCGGGGGCCCAGAAGCGCGGCCGGTTGCGCCGCACGTACCAGCGCGACAGGTCCTCGCCCACGAAATCCATGATCCCGCGGACCCCTGCGGTCACGTCGTAGTCCGACCAGGCGCGGCGCACCTCCTCGACGACCTCGTCCAGCCGGGCCAGCAGCCAGCGGTCGGTGGCCGGCCGCTTCTCGAAGGGCGTGGCCGCCTCCCCGGGGGGCCTCCAGTCCTCAGCATAGCGCTGGAAGAACTCGTACGTGTGGCGCAGGGCGTTCAGGAACCCGCCCGTGACGTCCGGGACCTGACGGCGGTCGAACCGCTTCGGCAGCCAGACCTGGCTCTGCCCCAGCAGGTAGAGCCGCACCGCGTCGGCGCCGTGCGCCTCGATCACTTCCCAGGGATTCACCACGTTGCCGCGGCTCTTCGACATCTTCTGCCCCTGGGCGTCGAGCACCAGCTCGTTCACGATCACGTTCTTGTACACGGGCGCGTCGAACGCCGCGACCCCGATCGCGAGCAGCGAGTAGAACCAGCCGCGTGTCTGATCCACGCCCTCGCAGATGAAATCCGCCGGGTAGTGCGCCTTGAAGTCGGCCTGGTGGGCGAAGGGATAGTGCCACTGCGCGTACGGCATCGCCCCCGAGTCGAACCAGGCGTCGATCACCTCGGGCACGCGCCGCATCGTGCCGCCGCACTGGCGACAGCGCCAGGTGTACGTGTCGATCGCCGGCTTGTGGGGGTCGAAGTCCTTCGGCGGCCGCTTGCCCCAGCGCTCCGCCAGCTCGGCGTAGGAGCCGATGAGCTCGCGGTGCTCCGCCTCCGCATCGCACTCCCATACGTTGAGCGGCGTGCCCCAGTAGCGGTCGCGCGACAGGGCCCAATCGACGTTGTTCTCGAGCCAGGTGCCGAACCGGCCGCTCCCCACCTCGGGCGGATGCCAGCCGACCTGCGCGTTCACTTCGAGCATGCGCGTCTTCACCGCGGTGGTGCGCACGAACCACGAGCTGCGCGCGTAGTAGATCAGGGCCGAGTCGCAGCGCCAGCAGAAAGGATAGGTGTGTGTGTAGGGCAGCGTCTCGAGCCAGCGCCCCTCGTGCTTCAACCGCTCGATGATGAGCCGGTTCGTCTCCTTGTCGGTCACGAGCCTGCCGTTGATCTCGTCCCAGCGGGTGTCCTGGAACGTGCCGTCCGGGGCGACGGGGTTCACGAACGCCAGGCCGTACTGCTGGGCGACGGCGTAATCGTCCGCCCCGAAGGCCGGGGCCATGTGGACGAGGCCGGTGCCCTCTTCCGCCGACACGAACGCTCCCGCCACGACGATCGCGCGCTGACCTTCCTGCGGCAGCGGCACGACCTCGAGCGGCCGCAGGTACTTCTGTCCCACTAGCTCACGCCCGGGGTAGCCAGCCACGCGCACCGCCGCGGCGAGCGGCTTCCCGCCGACGTGCACGTGCCCCGCGCGCTCCGCCGCCACGATGTAGCGCGCCTCGTCCACGAGGTATTCGCCGTACTCGAGGTCCGGATGCACCGCGACGGCGACGTTGGCGAGCAGCGTCCAGGGCGTCGTGGTCCAGATCACGAGCCGGCGGTTGGGATCGCTCGCGAGCGGGAACGTGACGAACACCGAGTTGGTCTGCACCTCCTCGTACCCGAGCGCGAGCTCGTGCGACGAGAGCGCCGTGCCGCAGCGCGGGCAGTACGGCAGGACCTTGTGACCGCGGTACAGCAGCGCCTTCTCGTACAGCCGCTTCAAGAGCCACCACACCGTCTCGATATACTCGTTGGTGTAGGTGACGTAGGCGTGCTCGTAGTCGAGCCAGTAGCCGATCCGCTCCGACAACGACTCCCAATCGGTCTTGTAGGTGAAGACGCTCTCGCGGCACAGCCGGTTGAACTTCTCGACGCCGTAGGCCTCGATCTGCTTCTTGCCCGAGATGCCGAGCGTCTTCTCGACCTCGATCTCGACGGGGAGGCCGTGCGTGTCCCACCCGGCGATGCGCGTCACCCCCTGTCCCAGCATGGTGTGGTAGCGGCACACCATGTCCTTGATGGTGCGCGCGAACACGTGGTGGATGCCGGGACGCCCGTTGGCGGTGGGCGGCCCCTCGAAGAAGACGAAGGGGGGCCCGTAGCGGGCGGCGTCCTGCGTCTTCTGGAACAGTCGCTCGTGCTTCCACGCCGCGAGCAGCTGCTTCTCGAGCCCGTCCGGCGACAGCTTCGGGTCGAACGGAGGGAAGGCCATCAGTTCAGGCGCTCCAGCACGCCGCGGACGAGCGCGCTGAGCCGGGGCTCGGCGGTGCGGGCCACGGCGATGATGCGATCGAGCGAAACCGGAGCGAGCGCGTCGGGGAGGCATTGATCGGTGATGATCGACACGCCGAGCACCGGCATCCCCATGTGCACCGCGGTGATGACCTCCGGCACCGTGCTCATGCCGACGACGTCGGCGCCGAGGGCGCGGAGCATGCGATATTCCGCGCGGGTCTCGAGATTCGGCCCTGTGACGGCGACGTACACGCCCTCGCGCAGGGTGATGCCGAGGGCGACCGCGGTGGCGCGCGCCAACGCGCGCAGCCCCGGGTCATAAGGCGCCGACATGTCGGGGAAGCGCGGCCCGAGCCGGTCGTCGTTGGGCCCCACCAGCGGGTTCCCGCCCAACAGATTGATGTGGTCCGCGATGAGCATGAGGTCGCCCGGGCTCCACAACGGGTGCATCCCGCCGCACGCGTTCGACACCACCAGGGTCCGCGCGCCGAGACGCGCGAGGACCCGCACCGGAAAGCCGATCTGCTGGGGCGTGTAGCCCTCGTAGCAGTGGAACCGTCCCTGCATCGCCACCACGCGCCGCCCGGCGAGGGTCCCGACGAGCAGCTGTCCCGCGTGGCTCTCCACCGTCGCGAGGGGGAAGCCGGGGACGTCGCCGTAGGGGATCCGCGTCTCCACGGCGATCTCCTCGGCGAGCCCGCCGAGCCCGGTGCCAAGGATGATCGCGACGTCGGGCTCGAGCGTCGTCCGCGCCCGCACGGCGCGGACCGCGGCCTCGATCATCAGCCCTGCTGGCCGTCCAGTGCGCGCAACTCGGCGAGCTGGCGCTCGAGCAGGGCGCGGAAGCCCGCCATGTAGGCCTGAAACTGGCGCTGCACGTCCGCGCTCTGCCGCTGCACCTCCCCCTGCCGCTACGAGCGCCTCGTTCATCGCCCGCTCGCGCTCGCGGTACGCGCGCAGCTGCTCGCCGAGCGCCGCCACCCGCTCCTCGAGCACCGACTTCTCGCGCAGGATCCGCTCCAGCTCGTCGGCCACCCGGACGCGGAAATCGTCGACGCCGAGCGTGTCGTAGCCGCGCAGGCTGCGGCGGAACTCCTGCCGGCGGACGTCGAGCGGGGTGAGATGGAACGCGGCGCCGCTCACGTCGCCACCGCTCCCCTCTCCCTCGGTCCGAACAGGACGGTACCCAACCGGATCACCGTTGCTCCCTCCTCGACCGCTATTGCGTAGTCGGCGGACATCCCCATCGAGAGCGTCGGCAGCCATAGGCCCTCCTCCTGCAGCGCGTCGCGCAGCGCGCGCAACTCGCGAAAGGTGCGCCGCTGCACGGCCTCGTCGTCCGTGAACGGCGCGATCGTCATCAATCCTTCGAGCGCGAGATGCGGCAGCGCCGCCACCGCGCGCGCCAGCGCCGGCGCGTCGGCCGGCGCGCAGCCGCTCTTCTGCGCCTCCCCGGCGACGTTCACCTGCAGCAGCACCCGCTGCCGCGCCCCTCCCCCCGCCGCCCGCCGGTCCAGCTCGCCGGCGAGCTCGTCCGAGTCGAGCGAGTGCACCAGCGCGAAGCGCCCGGGTACGTGCTTCGCCTTGTTGCGCTGCAGGTGCCCGATCAGGTGCCACGTCGCCCGCGCGCCGGCCGGCGTGTCGAGCTTCGACAGCGCCTCCTGCACCCGGTTCTCTCCCAGGTCCACGAGCCCCGCGGCGAGCGCCGCGTCCACCGCCTCGGGCCCGAAGCCCTTCGTCACCGCCACGATCGTCACCGGGTGCGATCGCCCCGCAGCCGCCTGCCGGCGAGCGACCTCGGCCCGTACGTGGGCCAGCCGCTCGGGCAGGGCTGCAAAATTCATAACCGCAGAAGTTACCCGGGGGCCCACCCCGAAACAATCGGGGGGTCAGTTGGCGGGAGCGCTAAGTCGTTCGCCGCCTTCGAGGTGCGAGATCGCTCCGGACAGGAGATCGCGCACTTGCGGCGCCGTGAGGTGACGGTGCAGGAGTCCGTGGCTCGCGATCGAGATCGTCGACGTCTCTTCCGACACCACGAGCACGGTCGCGTCGGTCTCTTCGGACAGGCCCAGCGCGGCGCGGTGCCGCGTGCCGAGCGACTTGTCGGCCACCTTGAACTGGGTGAGCGGCAGCACGCAGCCCGCGCCGATGATGCGGTCGCCCCGCACCAGCACGGCGCCGTCGTGCAGCGGCGAATAGGGCGTGAAGATCGTCGCCAGGAGATCGGCGGACACCTTGGCTTCCATCGGCACGCCCGACGAAATGAACTCCTCGAGCCCGATGTCGCCCTCCACCGCGATGATGGCGCCCGTGCCGGCGCGCGACAGCCGGTCCAACGCCTCCGCGATCTCCTCGGCTACGGACTGGCGCTCGCTCTGGGAGAAGCGGCGCATGAACCGGGACTGGCCGAGCCGCGCCAGCGCGTTGCGCAGCTCCGGCTGGAATACGACCACCGCCGCGAAGGCGCCGAATGTGAACATGTAGGCGAGCAGCGTACTGATCATCGTGAACTTGGCGAGCAGCGACAGGAAGTAGGCAACCGACAAGATCATCACGCCCACGACGATCTGCATCGCCCGCGTGCCCACGAGGAACAGCAGGAACCGATAGATCACGAACGCGACGAGCAGGATCTCGATCACGTCCGGCCAGAGCCGCGGAATCAGGAACTGATAGGGTTCGAGGTTCACCGTGTGCTCGTCGTGGCGCCGGCCACCCGCAGGGCTTCACGCGCTACGCCAGCGTCGTGGACCCGGAACAGGCGCGCCCCCCGCTCCCATGCGAGCGCGCACGCCACCGCCGTCGCGCGATCGCGATCCTCCACGGGCCGCCCCGTCGCGGCCCCGAGAAACCGCTTCCGGGACGGTCCCACGGCTACAGGATACCCCAAGCCGGCGATGGTGGCCAGCTCATCGAGCAGCCGGAAGTTCTGCTCTGGCGTCTTGGCGAACCCGAAGCCCGGATCCACCACGATCCGCTCGCGCGCCACGCCGCCCGTCTCGGCGCGCGCCACGGCGGCGCCGAGCTCCGCCGCGACTTCCGCCGCCACGTGCCGGTACACGGCGAGCGAGTCCATGGTATCGGGCGTGCCGCGCATGTGCATCGCGATCATGCCCGCGCCGGCCTCACCCGCGACCCGCGCGAGCGCCGGATCGAACGCGAGCCCCGACACGTCGTTCACGACGCCCGCGCCAGCGGCGAGGGCGGCGCGCGCCACCGCGGCCTTGCGCGTGTCCACCGACACCGGCCCCAGGCCCCGGCGCGCGAGCTCTTCGATGACGGGCGCCACGCGCGCGATCTCGTCCACCTCGGACACCGGCGCGGCGCCGGGGCGGGTAGACTCGCCGCCCACGTCCAACAGCTCGCAGCCGTCCGCTGCGAGCCGCTCCGCCTGCGCGACGGCGCGGTCCAGCGTGGTGAACCGTCCGCCGTCCGAGAACGAATCGGGCGTCACGTTCACGATGCCGATGAGGATGGCGTGATCGAGGCTCAGCGCGCCTCCCGCGATCTCCCAGCGGGCCGGCGGATCGGCGTGGCTCGCGAGAAAGCGGCCCAGCTCGGGGGCCAGGCGCTCGAGCCCGGCGGGGAGACGATCGGGGCGCGCCAGCGGCGCGAGCCGACTGGCCGCGGCGCTCACGAGCGCCCAGCCCTCGCCGGTGAGGACGTCGGCGCCGGCCTTCGCGCCCCACCGCACCAGGCCCTCGCGCTCGGCTTCGGTGATCTCGTCGAGGACGACGGCGAGCACCTGCACGCCGGTCGCGGCGAACCAGGCGGGCTGGGCGTCCCAGCCGCGCGCCGCGAGCGCCGCGCGCACCGCCTCCGGCGTGTGCGCGGCGAGCGCGGTCAGTTTCACCGCAGCGCCTGCACCACCTGAAGGCGCGCCGCCCGCCACGCGGGGAAGAAGCCGCCCACCACTCCCATGACGATCGCGAAGACGAGGCCGCTCAGGAGCAGCCCGGGCGTCACGCGGAAGCTGAACGCGATCTCACTGAAGCTCGCCCAGTTGGTGGTGCTCGTGACGATGCCGTTGATGGGCAGCGCGAGCAGGCACCCCGCCACACCACCCAGGCCCGCGATGATGGCCGACTCGACCAGGAAGCTCGAGAGAATGCTGAACGGCTTGAAGCCGAGGGTCAGGAGCACGGCGATCTCCGGCGCGCGCGCGGCGATCGCGGCGTACATCGTGTTGACCGCGCCGAACACCGCCCCGACGGCCATGATGCTCGTGATCCCCCACGCGAGGTACCCCAGGATGGTGCCGAGCAGCTGGGACTGTTGGGTATAGAACTCGGACTCGCGGTGCGCATCCACCGTGATCCGTTTGTCGTCCTGCAGCGCGCGCCGTGCATCCTCGAAGGCGGCGGGGTCCTTGAGGCGGAACGTGATCGACTGGAACACGTCGCCGCGGAACACCGGCATGAACTGCTCGTTCTCCCCCCAGATCTCCGACTCGAACGCCGACCCCGCAGCGGAGAAGTGGCACGTCACCGTCCAGTCGCGGCCCGCGAACCGCAGCGTCGCGCCGATGCCGGTGTGCGGGAAGCGCAGGGCGAGACGCCGGCCGACGCAGATCTCGGGCCGCCCCGAGACGGGACGCTGGCCCGCCACCACCCGCAGGTTGGACCGCACCGTCCAGGCCTGATCGCTCACGCCGCGCACCACCACATTCGCGACCTGCGTCGTGTCGAAGGCCTTCGCGAGCGGGACCAGGACGTACACTTCCGGAGAAACGAGCGGCCGCCCGTCGGCCCCGGTGGCGACGTGCGGCGACGCCGCGATGATGCTCGCGGTCTCGCGTGGCAGGCCGCTCGACAGCTCGGAGTCCGCCCCCCGCCGCAGCACGAGCACGTTGGCGTCGGACCCGGTGCGCGCCAGGGCCGCGCGGAACCCGTTCGCCAGGGCCAGCATGCCGATGAACACCGCGACGACGAGCCCCACACCCAGCGCCGTGAGCGCCGTGGAGAAGGGGCGCTGCATCACACTGCGCACGTTGTAGAGGATGGGAATCTTCATTCGATGTGCCTCAGCGCCTGGACCACGGTCAGGCGCGCGGCGCGCAGGGCTGGGACCAACCCGCTCGCGAGCATCAGGGCGAGGGCGACCCCGGTGCCGAGCAGCAGCGTGGCGGGCGTGACGTTGAACCCCGGCAGGAAGCCCATGCCGTTGAAGTTGGTAGCCTTGTACAGGAGTTTCGCGCCCCCGAGGCCGATCGCCGCGCCCGTCAGGGCGAGCACCCCCGCCTCGAGCATCACCAGCGTGAACAACATCCGGTCGGAGAAGCCGATCGTCTTGAGGACGGCCACTTCGCCGGTGCGCTCGCGCGCGCTCATCATCATGGCGTTGGCGGTGACGAGCAGGATCGCGAACACGACCGCCAGGCCGATCGTCCCCATCAGCAGGCTCACGTTGCCCCACATCGTGGCGAAGCTCGCCTGGAACTCCCGCTCCGTCCCCGTCTTGGTCGGCGCGCTGGAATTCCGGAACAGGTCGTCGATGGTCTTGGCGATCGCGGCGGCGTGATCGGGGTTGTCGATCTGCACGATGTACCAGCCCACGATTCCCGCCCGGCCGATGCGCTCGTCGAACATCGAATGGTGGAAGATCAGCACGTCGTCGCCGATCACGGGATCAGTGGGCGTGTACACGGCGCGGACGGTGAACGTCCAGTCACCCGGGAAAATGGTGCCCTGGAGGGTGACGTTCTGGCCGAGGCGCCACCCGAACTGGGTCAGCAGACGCTTGCCGATGAGCGCGGCAGACTTGTCGTGCAGGAACGCGTCCCGCTGGTCGGGCGGGATCACGATCTCAGGGTAGATCGGTGGCGTTCGTGGTCACGAGGCGCCGGGCGCCGCCGAACTGCGCCGTCGCCGCGAGCGTCGTCACGACGGTGCGGAGCGAGGCAAAGAGAAACAGCGCCAGTGCCACGCTCGCGATCGTGAGCACCGTGCGCCGCTTGTGGCGGCCCAGGTTCGCGAGCACCAGCGGCAGGAATCTCACGAAGCGGCCGCCTTCTCGATCAGGTCGCCCTTTTCGAGGTGCAGTACTGTCCTGGCGCGGTCGGCGGCGTGGGCGTCGTGCGTCACGATCACGATCGTCTTCTTGAACTCGGCGTTCAGCCGCTCGAGCAGGCTGAGCACCTCCTGGGAGCTCTTGGCGTCGAGCTGGCCGGTGGGCTCGTCGAGCAGCGTCAGGGTCGGATCGGCGACGATCGCGCGGGCGATCGCCACTCGCTGCTCCTGACCGCCCGACAGCTGACGGGGATAGTGATCCAGCCGGTCGTCGAGCCCCACCACGCCCAGGGCGATCCGCACCCGCTCGTCGCGCTCCTTCTTGGAGAGGCTCGTGAGCAGCAGCGGCAGCTCCACGTTCTGGTAGGCGGTGAGCACGGGGAGGAGGTTGAACGACTGGAATACGAACCCGACGTTGCGCGCCCGCCAGGCGGCGAGCTGCGCCGGGCGCATCGCGCTCACTTCCGCCCCGCCCACGCGCACCACGCCGCTCGTGGGCTTGTCGAGCCCGGCGAGCAGGTTCAAGAGCGTGGACTTCCCGGAGCCCGACGGGCCCATCAGCGCCGTGAAGCTCCCCGCCTGGACGTCGAGCGTGAGCCCGGTGAAGACGTCGATGCGCTGGCTGTCGCGCTGAAACGATTTGTGTACGTCGCGGATTTCGACGAGTGCCATGAGGCGTCCCGGCCGGTGACGAGTTGGAGGTTAGGGCGACACGCGCACGCGCTGCCCCTCGCGGGGATTGTCGAGGCCGCCCACCAGCAGCAGCTCGCCCCCGGCGAGCCCCGAGCGGATCTCGCGCAAGTTAGCGCTCACCGGACCAGCGTCAACGTCGCGCCGGGTGAGGCGTCCCTCCCGCACGATCCAGACGACGGCCCGGCCTTCTTCCGAGCGTACTGCCGCCGCCGGCACGGTGATGCGGGGCGGCGGCGCGGGCGCGCCGGCGGCAGCCGGCGCGGCCTCCTCGAGGAATTCGACCTTCGCTCCCATCTCGGGAAGGATGCGCGCGTCGCGATCGACGATCGCCACCTTGACCTGCACCGTGGCGCGCTGGCGGTCGGCCGTCGGCACGACCTGCCGCACCGTGCCGCGGAACGCCGTGTCGGGATAGGCATCGAGGGTGATCGCGGCGCGCTGGCCGCTGCGCACGCGCGCGATGTAGGCCTCGTTCACGTCCACCTCTACCTCGAGCGTCCGCAGATCGGCCATCGTGACGACCGCGCCGCGCGTCAGCCCGCCGCCCACCGAAGGGGCCACCACCTCGCCGACCTCCGCCTCCTTGCGGAGCACGGTTCCCGTAAACGGGGCGCGAATGAACGTGTTCTCGAGGTTGACGCGCGCGAACGTGAGCGCGGCGTTCGCGGCGTCCACCCGCGCTTCCTGGGCGTGCACCCGCGCGTCGCCCTGCCGCGCCCGGCTGTCGGCCGTCTCCACATCCTGCAACGACACGAGATTCTCGTTGCGCGCGCGGATGTCGCGCACCCGGGCGAAGTCGCGCTGCAGCTGATCGCGATCCGCCTGGAGCTCGATCAGGGTCGCCCGCGCGCTCGCGAGCTGCGCCTCCGCCTCGGCGACCGCAGCGGCGTAATCCGCGTTCTCGAGACGGGCGATGACTTCGCCCTGCTGCACCTGCGATCCCTCGCTCACGCCGAGGGACGCGAGCCGTCCCGCGACCTTCGCCGAGACCGCCGCCTTGGTGCGCGCCACGACATAGCCGTTGGCGACGACGCTGACGCTCGCGCCTCCCCGCGCCGCCCCGCCCCCCCCGCCGCCGCTCAGGGACGCCGTCACGACCTGGACCGGCGTCTGGGAGCCCCCTTTGAGCCAGAGGACGGCGCCACCGATGATCACGACGGCCACCCCGGCGAGCCACAGGGCGCGCACGAACGCGCGCCGCAGCGCCGGCGGAGGCTGATCGCGGTCGATGCGCAGCTTGGCGAGGTCGGAGACGGTCGCCATCGGGTCGACGTGGAATCTAGCGAGCGGCGGCGGGAACGGAGAGCGCTCCGACCGCCGGGAGGGTCACGCGCCGGCGGGTTCGGGCGGCGGGCTTCCGAGGACCGGCCCGCGGGCGGGCGTCTTCTCTCGCGTCGTGACCGGCGGCAGCGGCTTGCCGGCCACGACCAGCTCGACCTCTTCCCGGTCGAGCGTCTCGCGCTCGAGCAGGGCTGCGGCGAGACGATCCAGCGCGTTGCGCCGCTCGGTGATCACGGTGCGCGCGCGCTCGAACGCGTCGTTCAGGATGCGCTTCACTTCGGTGTCCACCAGCTCGGCGGTGCGCTCGGAAATCTCGCGCCGCTGCACCACTTCGCGACCGAGGAAGATCTCCGCTTCCCGGTCGCCTATGGCGATCGGGCCGATCGTGTCGCTCATGCCGTACTGCGTCACCATGCGGCGGGCGATGTCGGTGGCGTGCTGGATGTCCTGCGCCGCCCCGGTCGTGACCTTCTCCGGCCCGAACACGAGCTCCTCGGCGACGCGGCCGCCGTAGGCCATCGCGAGCCGCGACAGGATCGACTGCTTGGTGTACTTGTGCAGCTCCTCCTCGGGCAGATAGGCCGTGATCCCGAGCGCGCGACCGCGCGGAATGATCGTCACCTTGTGCAGCGGGTCCGAGCCCGGGAGGTTGAGCGACACCAGCGCGTGCCCCGCCTCGTGATACGCGATGAGGCGCCGCTCTTCGTCCGACAGGACCCGGCTGCGCCGCTCCAGGCCGAGCATCACCTTGTCCTTCGCGTCCTCCAGGTCCTGCATGTCCACGACGCTCTTGTTGCGCCGGGCGGCGAGC
>WNGE01001596.1_pt1 | contig 30015 bp, 18 predicted proteins | sample 5400651 | NCBI WGS metagenome assembly WNGE01 (sample SAMN13153370, study PRJNA577476) | soil metagenome | isolation source: 60 cm soil or saprolite under grassland replicate 2 | place: USA:California | collected 2016-06-15
ACCTCATCTATGAACTGACGATGGACGTATTCGGCGTGGCATTCATCATCGGCTGTCTGTTGGCCATGTATCGCCGCGCGTTCCAACGTAAGCCGAGCCTTGGTCATAGCCGAAGCGACTGGTGGCTCTTGGGGCTACTTCTCTCGTTAGGCATCACCGGTTTCGCGGTTGAAGCGCTGCGGATGCATTACACCCAGGTGCAACCGGATGTGGCCCACTGGTCGGTCGTCGGCTGGTTGATCGATGTGACCTTGTTGCGCGGTGTCGACGTGGGCAGCGCCCAAACGATGCACCTCGCGGCTTGGTGGCTGCACGCGATTCTGGTGGCGGCGTTCTTCGCCGCGATTCCTGTGAATCGGTTCCTTCACGTCATCACTGGCCCGCTCAACATTGCGGGCCGTCCCGAGCGGCCCATGGGCGCGCTCGTGCCGTTGAAAATCGAAGAGGTCGAGCAGACGGGTCGCACCGGAGTCCACGACCTTGCAGATTTCAACCGTCAACAACTGCTCAGCCTTGATTCCTGCATGGAGTGCGGTCGCTGCGAAGACGCGTGTCCGGCGACCGCCACCGGCAAACCGCTTTCGCCGAAAGCCGTCGTGATCGATCTGCGAAATTTGATGTCGTTAGGCGGCGAGGATGTGCATCGAACGATCCACGATGAAACGCTCTGGGCGTGCACGATGTGTCAAGCGTGCGTTCAGGAGTGCCCGGTCTTGATCGGGCATGTCGATTTGATCAGCGATATGCGGCGCGATCTGATCGGAGAAGGGAAACTTTCCGGGCCACCAGCGAAAGCGTTACAACAGATCGGTAGCCAATCGAATCCCTACGGGCGGTCCAACTCCGAACGCCTGGCTTGGGCGGAGGGCCTCGAAGTGCCGACGGCCGAATCGAATCCGAGCTTTGAATATTTGCTCTGGGTCGGTTGCGCCGCGTCATTCGATCCGCGCGCGCAAAAGGTCGCGCGTGCGACGGTGCACTTGCTCAACGACGCAGGAGTGAACTTCGCCGTGCTCGGAAAAGAGGAGACTTGCACCGGCGATCCCGCGCGCCGAATCGGCGATGAGTTCCTTTTCCAACAGCGTGCACGGACCAATGTCGACACGCTTACCCGCCGCAACGTGAAGAAGATCGTGACACCGTGCCCGCATTGTTACAACACGCTCAAGAATGAATACCCCCAGTTCGGTGGCCATTACGAAGTGCAACACCACTCGACCCTGCTCGCAAAATTGGTCGGGGTAGGACGGCTGAGCAAGGGCAACAGTAACAGGGAGCCGATCACCTTGCACGACCCGTGTTACCTGGCTCGCGTCAATGGGGAAGTCGAGGCGACACGAGCGGTCATCGGCGCTACTAACGACGCGCAGTATCGCGAAATGCCGCGCTGCGGGAAAAAGACCTTCTGTTGCGGTGCGGGCGGCGGTCGGATGTGGTTTGAGGAGGCACCGTCACAGCGCGTTTCCGTTTTGCGTGCGCAGGAAGCGCTAGCGACCGGTGCCCGCACCCTCGCCACGGCCTGCCCGTTTTGTTTGAACATGATGACTGACGGGATGGCGGGCGTGCCAGGAGGGGAAAACGTGAAGGTGCTCGACATCGCTGAGCTGCTTCTCAGCCGCCGACCGCCAAGTAGTAGTTCAGCGGTATCCTGAGGCTGTGGAGCCGCAACCGAACCGGAAGCCGACGCTCAGTCACAGCCATCAATTCTTCACCTAACCACCGCGTCGCTCACGGTTAAAACTCAGAGCCGGTTAGGCAATGGACAAAGGGCCTCACGTTCCAAAGTTTCAAAGATCTGTTCCCATTAAACTCATCATTGGATACTTAGTCCAAATTGCTCTGCGCTGAGTCGGCCGGTGCGCACCGGCCACAGATCGATCGCCAACTGGCGTGCCACGGCCACGACCGCTTTTTTGCGTGTCGCTCCAGTAGCAGCTGGACCATACCGCAACACTCTCTGCCGATGGTCAATTGATAGTTGGGCCGATCGATGGTGCCGCCTAGCGCATGATCGCCCAAATAAATCCGCCCAATTCCGGCGAAAAGCGGCGACAGTTCGTGCGGAGCATTCGGATGGAAGTGTCGTTTTATGAGAAGCAAAAGTCTTGAGGAGCCGCCCGAGGCGCCCTATCGTCGAACCAAAGTTAGTCGACCTGGTAAGGGAAAAAGCTGTTTGAACAAAGCCGATGCAAAAAGACGGACGGAGTTAGAAAAGGTTTGAGGGCTCTGCGTACCAATCCCGATGCCGGGAACGTTGAAGAACTTTGAACAATTGAGCGCGGGGCCGGCCGATTTTTATTGAGCAAGATTGCATCTGGACGATAACACCGAGATGTTAGCTGGCTTATGCGGGAGCTTCATGGGTGGCTAATCCACACACTCGCCATCGCGGCGCTGTGTGGAGCGACGGCGCAACCGGGCACGGCACTGGGTCAGCGAATGATGGAGGTTGCCGATGCCACGATTCAGCGAGATTTGGTATATAAACGCGTCAACGGCGCAGTCCTCACGCTCGACCTCTATTGTCCGGAGAAGGTCTCTGGTCCGGCGCCAGTGATCGTTTGGGTCCATGGCGGAGGCTGGCGCAGAGGCGGAAAAAAGCGATGCCCAGCTGTTGCTCTGGTGCCGGATGGATACGCCGTGGCCAGCATCGATTACCGCCTTAGCAGCACGGCACCTTTTCCGGCGCAGATCGAAGATTGTAAAGCTGCCGTGCGCTGGCTTCGCGCTAACGCGGCGAAGTACAATCTCGATGCCGACCGGATCGGCGTTTGGGGAATGTCCGCGGGTGGACATTTGGCGGCGCTGCTCGGCACGTCCGGTGGGGTGCCGGAGCTGGAGGGGAGTGGGGATAATATGCAGTATTCGAGCCGGGTTCAAGCGGTGTGCGATGTGGCTGGCCCGGCAGATCTACCGGCCCTCACGAATCTCGGTCCCAAACGCATGTTTGCCATTGAAGGGTTGCTCGGCGGGCCGCTCGAAAAAGATAAAGCGAAGGCGATAGCTGCCAGCCCCATCCATTATGTCTCAAAAGATGATCCGCCTTTTCTGATCGTGCATGGCGAGGCTGATAGAGTGGTACCAGTCGAGCAAAGCCAGCGCCTTTACGAGGAGCTGCGAACAGCCGGAGTGAACGCCACTTTGAAGATCCTGCCCCAGGTAGGGCACCAGGCAGTACTAATGGACGCAGTCAAAGACGCGGAAGTCTTCTTCGATGCAACGCTGAAAAAGCGCTGAAAGAATTTCGGCAGAATTTGGTGGACTTGTCTGCTTGCTTGTTGTCATAAATCCGCCATGTTGAAAACCCGCTCACGCTCACTCCGTAGGCTGTTGTTGATCGCGCTTCTCCTCGTTGCGCTCGTGGCGGTATGGAAAGCGAGAAATTACCAGAGACGCTACACCGCCGCCGAGGCGCGAAAGGCATCACTGCCGATCCCGGTTGGCGCGGCGCACGCAAAAGTCAGCAAGCTTGAAACAACTGTCGGCGCGGCCGGGCATGTGCTGCAGTACACGACGGTCACGCTCACCTCACGTATCGCTGCGAAGATAGACAAGGTTTTGGTAAACGTCGGAGATACAATCCATTCCGGTGCAGTGCTCGTCGAGGATGAAAAGGCACCGTTTGAGGCCGGGCTGGAGTCCGCCCGGGCGCAGGTGGAATCGGCGCGCGTTGCGGAGCAGAAAGCTGCCGCCGAGCTAAAGTCAATGGAAGCTTTGAAAGCAAAAAAAATGGCTACCGAAAAGGAAGTGAACGACGCACGCGTAACGCTGGCTTCCAAACAAGCCGCGCTCCAGGAGGCGAATGTAAAACTGATTAAGGCACAACTTGATCTCGAAGCCACGCGGCTCGCCTCGCCTGTCAATGGCATCGTGCTTGCTCGCTTCGTGAATTCCAAAGAGCGGGTCGAGGTCAATCAAGTACTTTTGCAATTAGGCGATCTGGAGAAAATCTACCTACTGGCGCAGGTGCAGGACGAGTCGGTCGGCCGCATCCATGAAGGACAGCCAGCCGAAGTATTCTTTTCAGCATACCCCACCACCACATTCAACGGCGCGATCGAGCACGTCGATCCCCGCATCGACCCAAAGACTCGTGCCTTCACAGCTTACGTGACCGTTCACAATCCCGATTTGAAGTTAAAGCCGGGGCTTACTGGTTTCATGCGTGTCCGGATAGAAAAAACGGCGTTGGCCGTTCCCACCGTGGCCGTCATAAATCCATTCGGTGAGAATGCCAGCGTTTTCGCGATTGACTCCAACCGTCGTGCAGTTCTCACGCCGGTGCGCGTCGGCTTGGAAGCCGGTGGAATGATAGAGATCGTCAGCGGGTTGAAAGAAGGAACCCTCGTCGCAACCGCAGGAACCGTTGATTTGGTGAATAATGACCGAGTTCGGGTGGAAAGCTCTCGATGAACCCGGCCCAACGCGTCGGCAAAAACGTAGCGTGGATGCTGGTGGGAGGCGCACTGGGGGCCATGCTGCAGATGTTGGCCGTTCTGCTCGCCGCGCGAGGATTACAGCTCAACGATTTCGGCACCTTTAATTATCTGCTTTCCTTCGCCATCGTATTCCAGTTCCTAACCGATTTCGGACTCACCAATATCCTTACGCGCGAGGTGGCCCGGCATCCCAATGACATCCCACACTTGCTCGGGAGCGCTAAGGGCTTGATGTGGACTCTCTTTGTTGGCTCTAGCACCCTTCTCCTCGTGGTGGTGTTGCTACTGAAGCTTCCGGCTTCAACAAAGGCGCAATCCTTCGTCATGGGTCTGGCCAGTCTGACAATCCTGCAGGCTATTAGCTATTCGGCTGTGCTGCGGGCGCTCGAAGCCATGGAGTTCAATGCGATCGCTTTCACCCTCCATAAGGGACTTTTTGCCGGCTTCGTGGCAGTGAGTCTCTTGCGTCACTGGGGATTATGGGGAGTGGTGATTTCATATATGGCGTCCTGTTTGATCTTCTGGTTTTTCAACTGGCAGATTGTTAGTCGGCGCATTGCCCGTATTTCGCCCAGGATAGATTTACCGCTTTGGAAGTCGATGCTGTCGGAGGCGGTTCCGCTGGGCAGCGGGCTGGTGCTCCGGCAGTTCGCCTGGCAGGCAGACGTATTAATCCTGGCATGGCTTGTCGATGCAATCGCGTTGGGGCTGTTCAGCGGGCCGTATCGGATTTTGCTCGGCATGCGAACGATTTCCATGGCATTCGCGCTCCCGCTTTACCCGGCAATGATTCGCTCAGCTCAAGGCACAGAGGAGAAGTTTGGCGAGTTCTATAATCGAGCGATGAAATGGTTTTGCTGCCTTGGCGTGCCAGGGGCGGTCCTGTTTATAGTCTGGCCGCGGCTACTGATCGACGTGCTTCTCGGTGAAAAATTCATCAGCGCTGGATCGGTTATGCAATGGTTTGGAGTGGCGTTTGTGCCGATGTTCGTATCGTCACTTTTCGCGTTCATCTTTACAGCACTGAAGTTGCCGGGCGTGTTCTGCCTGGCGATGGCACTCGCTTTGGTGGTGCGTGTCGGAGCAGACTTGGCGGTAGTTCCGAGTCTGGGTTACATCGGCGCTTGTGTGGTCGCTGTCTTCAGTGAGATTGGCGCTTTTGCGATTCTTATCTACTTTCTCAAGCGAAAAGGTTATGCGCTCCAGATGACCGATTTCCTGGTCAAACCGCTTTTGGCTGGCCTCTTGATGGCCGCGATCCTTCTTCCCGCGCGGCAGCTTACGCTGTTACCGGCGCTGCCGGTGGCCGCGGTGGCTGGCATCGTGTATCTCGGTGCTCTCTTTTTGCTAGGGACTTTTTCGAACCAGGAGTTGCATCTCATGCGTGATGGTCTCGGTTTTGTTGGCTTTTACTTCCGTAGATCGCCGCATCAACTGGAGAAGCAAGGTTGAGAAGAAGCTACTGGCTTTTCGGTTTTGCGTTGGTCGCGCTCGGCCTTCTGTTCCCCTGGTTTGACCCGGTGACGACGCCGCGCTTTAACGGCCTGAATTTCCCCTTCGCGCACTCCGCCTACTTCTGGCCACGGCATTTTGTTTTTTTTTCCTACGGGAACGCGGCGATCATAGTGGCTGGGCTGGGCTTTGCCGCCTGGTGGATGAAAAAAACCCTGGCGGTCCTCTGTGCAGGAATGCTGCTGTTACTGGGTGGCATGACCTTTTTTCTGCAGATTACATCATGGGAACCGACATGGCTGAAAATGGCTCTGGAAGGTGGAGAAGATTTTCAGCACTGCTATCACTTGGAAGTCGCTTATAGCATTCCAGACGCCGTCGTCCGTTCGCCGGCACGCGGACTCTTCGAGCCTGTCGAAGCGCTAGCCGAGCGCTTTTGGGCTGGCATCGCATCGGTCGGTTCGGGGTGGATCTGCTTCTGCGCCAGTGCCATCTGGATCTGCGCTGCTGGCTTGTATCAAATGAACGATTGGACGCGGCTGAAACTCGTGCTACCTGCGTTCGCCGTCCTTTTCGCGGTGTTGGGAGCATTGCAACTTTGGCGCCCGATAGCTGCGGAGCGCCTTCTAGCGTCCGCCGAAATGAAGGAAACACGCGGAGCGTTCGCGGATGCTGTGAAGGATGTGCGTCGCGCGATGGCCATCGATGAATGGCAGCGGCTGCAACCTACCTGTCTCGTACAGCTTGGCACACTGTATCAGAAAATGCAGTCGCCGGATCGCCCGGAAATCCTCTTTGCCCGCGCCGCGGTATGCCAGTCGCGTGGTTTGACCGAAGAGGCCCTCTTTTACTATGGTCAAGCCGCGGACGGAGGCGATCCACAACTGCGTCGGGTGGCTCTCCTGGAGAAGGCCCGGCTGGCGTCTCGCTACGCGGCAACTCTTTATAAACAGGGGGGGATAGGCGAAGCGTGTCGGTACTGGCTGGTCAGCATTGAAGCTGCTCCGGATAAACTCAACGGATTTTTCGGAGCTGGGCGCGCCTTCCAAGATATGGCCGACTATTCGAGAGCGATAAGGTATTTCGAGCCTGTCTTTCATAAGACCTCGCAGCCGGCTCTCGTTGCCGATATAGAGGATGATCTCGGCGATTGTTGGTACAGATTGGGTCATCCGGATGTGGCCCGGAAGTATTACATGGCCTCCCGCAAAATGCACGATCGAGCAAATTTCCGAGCGCTCAAGACCCTTACTGAGAGCTACTACAGATGAGGCCGTCTTTTCGATTTCTCCAATGGTGTCAGTCACGTCCGGGCGGGACCGCCCTGCTGTTTGTCTTAATCACTGGTACGTTAGTTGGTTATTACGGTTGGCTCGCGCTCGTGGCGCCACCGCCGCCAACCTATTACCTCGATTTTGGCGCTGCCACATGGATTCAGGCGTCGGAGCCGAGTAACAATGTTTGTTTTCGTAAGAACCTGTATCTGAATGAAAAGCCGAAATATGCTTGGTTACAAATGGCCGGGATTGATGGGTTCAGAGTCTCGGTCAATGGCAAGCAGGCAACTCTCGGGCAAGCCGCTCAACCCGGGCTAGAGAACGAAGTTCTTAGCTTAACCTCAGGCGGAAACGAATCGCTGATTTGCGATATCACCCACTATCTTCTCCCGGGGACAAACACCATTGCCGTGAATGTCACTCGGGGCAGTTTTCCGGGTAGAGCCAAGCTGGTCGGTCGGGGAGGCGTAATCGACCAATCTGGGAAGCTGACTGAGTTTTCCTCTGATAAGAGTTGGAAAGTCGCTTTGACGCCTGGAACGATTCCTTCCCTGATCCCATGGACCGATCGGGAAATGGACGATGCGCGCTGGGCTCACGCCGAAGTGGCGCCGTCAGAACGGACCGGGCTCACTCAGCCTGTAACTTTGCCGCCAGTTCTTCTCCAACAACCGATGAAAGGAAAGTGGATAATAGACGAACGCCCGGGGCCTGCCCACAATACGACATTCCAAAGACATTTCGACGCGCCAAAGGGAAATACTGATGCGTGGCTTCAAATCGCAGCTAATGGCAATTTCTCGGTAATTTTTAACGGGCACTTTCTCGGAGACTTTACCGATTCGTCTCCGACGATTCACTTCCTGCATCTCAAGCGATGGATGAGAGCCTGGGGAAATGACCTATCTATCCAGGTGCAAGGGCTGGATGCTCTACCAACTCTGATCGCGGAGGTATGTTTCCTTTCCGGCAGTGCCGAGGCGGGTTCGATCGTCTCAGATCATGACTGGGTGCTGCCGAGTTCGCGCTTCGCGACGACCATTGGTGCCTATAATTACGCAGGCGAACACTGGGGGTTTCCGTCGAAAATGGCCTCACCGGCAGGGTTACCGAGCGTTGAGGCAACGCGCCAGACGATTGCCGGCTTTATTCTCATGCTGATAATTGCCGCGGCGATTTTCTTAGGCTGGATCTGGTCCGGTAGGCTGCTGGCCAAAAGGCACAAGTGGGAGATGGCGCGAGCTCTAGGCATAGATGCCACATTGCATTTTCCCGCGCTTATCGCCACCGCGACACTACTGTTGCTGCGCTACGATATTCGCCTTCGGCCGGACTCGCCGGTGAAAGTCGAGTTTTTCCTCGGGCTAGTCGCCATGCTTATTCTCCCGCGTCTGCTAGCGTGGGCGAGTCGAAAGGAGCCAGGCCCATCTCTGTTTTGGGCCTGGGAGAGATGGCGTGGATGGGCCAGCAGCCAAAACGGTTTTTGGCTTGCGCTCGGCGTCATCGTTCTCGCCTCGTTAGCCATGCGGTTGCATGGTCTAACCACTTTCTCCCTCGATCAGGACGATATTTTGATCCGCAACTATACCATGGGAATTTTCGATCGAGGCTACCCATCACTCAACTTTTACAACCACGTAATGCGAATTACGACGTATGAGTTAGTGCCTTATCCAATTGCACTTTCATGCTTCATTTTTGGCTGGAGCGACTGGGCCTTCCTCTTGCCGTCAGTACTATTTGGAACGCTCACCACGTTGCTGCTGGGACTGATGGGTCGCAACTTATTCGACTGGCGGACGGGCTTGTTGGCGGCGCTGATTCACGCCTTTAATCCATTAAACGTTTTCTGGGCGCAACACTTGTTTCATCCGTCGCAGGATCAGTTTTTTGCGATACTAACAATCTGGTTGTTCTACCTGGCAATTCGTCAGCCGGGCAAACTGGACCCAAAATATTTCTCTGCCTTTTGCTTCTGTTTTTGCCTGACCTACCTCTCGTGGGAAGGCCAGTTTTTTTTACTTCCAGTGCTGGCCGTGACACTGATGTTGATGTACCCCGGACGCTGGGGCTGGCTTCGGGAAACGCATCTATGGATCGGGCTGATCGTTGTAGGTTCGGTTGTTCTCATCCAACTTTCGTTGCGAAAGATGGTGGCACCCAGTTACCTCTTCCTAGGCTATGGATTGAACCTGCTGACTCCGTCACTGTATTTCCTCAACCCGGAATCGGACCCTTTCTACTACTTTTCCTCGGTTCTCGTAACAGAGCCGCATGTGCTTCTTACCATTCTGTGCATCGCCGGTGCCCTGTTTGTATGGCGTAATTTGGCGATGCGTTATTGCCTTCTCGTGTTCGTCGGGCTTTTACTTTGCTATTCTCTTTTCTTGCCGGTTTACTCCATTCGTTACTTTTATTTTTACCAGGCGCTTCTGATCCTCACAGCATGTGGAGCTTTTTTCCTTCTCTGGGACCGCGCGCGGGAGCTGACATTGGAATGGCCGGTGGCCCGTTTGCTCGCATGGGGAAGCGGGATAGTGGCTTTTCTGCTGGTTTTGGGAACAGCGACAGAGACAGGTTTCAAAGTCTTTCGGCTTTCGGAGCAGACACCCCAAGGACGCTCGCACATCTATCCGAGCCTGCGCTACGGCATTGTCAGACAGGATACCCGGAGTGCAGCGGAGTTTGTCGCCTCGCGGTTACGGCCAGGCGACATCGTGCTGGCAAATCTTACGCAAGCCTTCTACTTGTATGGCAGACGCATGCCGGATTACGCGCTAAACACATTCTTGGCTGCGCGCATGATCTACCTGGACGAGTACCAATCTTATCGTCATAAGTTCGTTGGCATCCCGAACGTGCGCAATCTGCGCGATATGCAGAGTCTTTTCGGCCAGGGCCGCCGAATCTGGTATATCGGCGGCGGGCCGGTAATTGAGGGACCAAGCGAGTTAAAGGATGCAACCGATTTCGTCACTGAGCGCGCGAAGATCGTTTACAGCACTTATCACGCGAAGGTTTACCTTTGGGACGGAACTGCCTTTCCTGCGCAACAGACGGTTGCTAATCCCGCATTGCCGCCTCAACCAGATATTCCGCCTGAGAAACCGCCGCCGGAGGATCGGGTGCTGGAAGAGCTCGATTGGGCAGAGAATGGCAAGCCATTGTCATATCCGCGAGTCACCAAATCGAATCTCTACCCAGAATGGACCCATCAGAAAGTTTCAGAACGAGATCCGGCACGCGTGAATGCGAAGCTAAAAGTGCAGCCACTTCAACCCCCCCGCGAGCCCGAGAAGCCCGAGTCGGATGAAAAGGCGTCTGAGTAGTCCCAGATTTAGAGCGATCTGGTCGCCTGTGCGACTTGCACTGGTCGCTTGTTTCGTATTGCTGCCGATTCCTCGCCAGCTCTGCGCCGGGCAAACTGCCGCCGTTCGGAGTCGTGAACGCGGTCCAACCGCTAAGGCCAAGCCGGTTGTTTTCCTAAACTTGCGGGAATACCTCGCGACAATTACCGCCGTAAGTCCAAAGATCCTAGCCTTGCGTCTGGAAGAGGCCGCCGCTTACTACGAAGCCAAATCCACGTACGCCGGCTATCTGCCGCGGCTTGTCGGCAATGCCGGAGTCGGCTACATTCACGGCAGGAGCCTAAGAGGATTCTTCAATCCTTTCGGCGGTCTGCCGTCATCAACCGGTGACCGCTGGTTCACACAAGAGGGGCCAGGGCTGACCATCCCAATTTATAAAGAAGGCAGTTTCCTCGGCATCAACGTGCCCCCGGAAGTGGCGCGTAAGCGCGCTGAGACGCAAGTTGCTAAGTTCAAAGGATCACTGACAGAGCAAAGTGTCATTCGTACGGCGGCCGACGCTTACCTCCAGGCGATCAAGGCCACACACTTGCTGGAGCTTCGCACACGGCATTTCACTCTGGCGCAAGAAGAAGACGCGCGAGTCGAGAACAGAGCGGGGAGTGCCTTGGCGACCGCAGAAGAACTCGGAGTGGCGAGGCTTCTGCTCGAAAGCAGCCGTGCCTCCTTTGAGGCGGCGAAAGGGGAGGCGATTTATTCCTTTCTAGCCGTTGCCGCGCTCCTTGGACGCGAGGCCGGCACAGTCCGGATCCAGGACAGCTATCCTGAAGCGGCTCCCTTACCAGACTTTGAAACAATTGCGGGAATTAGCTCCGTACAACATCCAAAAGTCCGCATGCAAGAGGCTACCATCCGAGGTGCGCAAGCTAATGTAGAGCTTCAGCGAAGCCGGCTTTTGCCAAGCGTGACGGCCGACAGCTTCGACTTTCAGTACGGGGACTTTCATGGGGACGCAGCGAATCAATGGACATCGGTCCTAACGGTACACGTCCCCATTTTTGATTTTGGAGAAGCTTACTTGGCGACCAAGTCAGCCCGCATAAAACTGCAAGCGGAGACCGAACGCCGTGTGGCCGTGGAGCAGGATTTGCTGAAGGAGTTGGTGGATGCCCTCGTGGAAATCAACCAGTCTGCCGGAAATCTCGGAAAGGCGCGCGGTGAAGTTGCCGAAGCGCAGCGGGTGGCCAGCCGTCTTGAAGAACAGGCCAGGCTTGACCAGGCGCTTTTGGGCGAACTAAATTCGGCCAAACTAAAACTCCTTAAGAAGAAGGAAGACCTTGAGCAGACGCAGTACGAGCTTCTCCATCGCTATGCGCTTTATCAAGAAGCCACCGGTGGCCAGTGGAAATGGATTGTGCCTTAACTGCTTTGACAGGTTCGCCGATCACTTCTATTTTTCGGCTCAAGCTTTTATCGCGCAACCTGCACAATAGATTCTGCGAATATTGCACTACTCGCTTTCAATCTTTGTCATTGCGATCGGGCTATCTGTGGCCCACGGCAACGCGCAGGTCCTTACGCAAGCGGCCCACAAACTAAAGCAAGTCGTCCAGCATGCTAACGCTTCCAGCGAGACGCGGTGACAGAAAACAGGTCTTAACGGGAAAGCGTCCTCTCGGCGCCGTCGCCACATTAAGTTCGACTGTTAGGCCTCGGCCGATGTCCGAGGCGAGAGATTTTAGTCCAGCTGGACGAATCGTCGCATTCCGCTGCAACCTGCTATCTTTCGCGGCGAGCTTGTGCTCTTGCTCTTCCGCCTTGCCATGCTCTTTGAGGAACTCGTTGAGCAAACATCGGCGTTCACTCTCTCATAGCGGTGATTCACATCCGGGCTTACGGCTACGGACCAAAACCCAGGTCCCAAGGCCCCGACCCTACATTAACAATTGTGGCAGAGACGGTCAGCGACGCAACATCGATAACCGATATCCTCGTGTCGTGGCCGCCGCACACGTACAGTTTCATATTGTCTGGGCTGAGCCCAATAGTCCAAGGTTTGTGTACGACGTGGATGGTTGCGATGACCGTATGCGTGGCGGTGTTAATGACCGAAACAGTGTCGGAAAATCCATTTGCTACGAAAACCTTTGTTCCATCAGGCGTAATTACCAGTTGCTGGCTAAGGATTCCGGTAGGGATGGTCGCGATCACAGTCAATGTGGTGGTATCGATGACAGAGACTGTCATATCACCCTGGTTGGTCACGTAAACCTCATTGTTATTGGGGGTAACGCCAACATCAAACGGTGCTGCTCCAACAGGAATGGTCGTGATCACTTGTTGCGTCGCCGTGTCGATAACGGATACGGAGCCTGGCGTACCGTGGTTGTTAGTGACGTAGACGCGGTCACCCGCGGGAGAGATGGCAAGACGACGGGAGCCTTCCGCGGTGGGAATACTCGTTACTTGGTAGGTGGTGGTATCAATCACGTCCACTTCTCCCAGGGTATTGTTCGCGATATATGCGAAGCGTCCATCCAGCGTGAACAAGATGTCTTTGGCCCCCTGCCCGGGGATAAGGACAGTGGTGATGATTAGATTGGTTGCCGTATCAATGACCTCAACGGGGGAGTGTGATGTATGACCCTCGAGGCCAACTTGATGCACGACCCAAAGTTGTGTACCATTCGGCGTGATAGCGCTCGTTCCCGGTCTTCTTTGCACCGGGATGGTGGCAATGTTCCTGAGCGCCACCGTGTCTAGAACCGAGATGCTTGCGGTGAGGTTGTCGGAAACAAAAGCCTTGAGCCGATCCAGTGTCATCGTAATACGAATCGGGTAAGCGCCTACGCCCACGGGGATTTGGGTGATTACCTGGTTGACCGAGGTCTCGATCACAGCAACCTCATCGGAGTATCTCGCGGGGACAAAAAGGGAGGAGGGCGTGGCCAAAGCCGAGGATGCGAAGGCAAAGGCGAAAATAATCAACAGCAAAGACAGGCGATATGTTTTCATAACTAAGGTTAGTATTAGGCAATGCATCGCGAACTATGTCAAGCCTACTTTTTGGAAATCTCCGATTTAGCTCGGTGTGGAATTTCCGCTGATAATTCGACAACCCGCCCAAGGGTGCATCTCCGTACGGACTGTCGGCTCGCTATCTCCCAGGTTTGGAGTCAAACCGGGTGGCCTCTGTGCAAACTACAATCTCAACTCATTCGGGGCGAGGGAAATTTCCGCGCTTACGGGCTCGACCACGGTGGGATTCCAGATGTTGAACACATTCAAGCGCAAATTAAACCCGCAGGGCGGCTTGCTGCTCGAGGATGCGCTCAATCGCGGCATCGGCCTGGGCGCTCACTTTATCGAGGTGTACGCTGTGGACTGCAACGAACCACGCCAAGCGCCGGTCCTTACGCAAGCGGCCGACAAACTAGAAAGTCGTCCAGCAAGCTAACGCTTCTAGCGAGACGCGGTGACAGAAAACAAGTCTTAACGGGAAAGCGTCCTCTCGGCCCGGTCGCCACACTAATTCGACTGCTAGGCCTCAGCCGAGCCGGCATTGCAATCGTCGCCGGCATCTTCGTCTCTGTTGCGTATCCGACTCAGATCGGAGTTTCCTTCGAGCGCGCCGGCTTGAACTTCAGTCTGAAGACTTGTTTTTCGAATTGGCACGGGCTGTGGCAACTCTTTCACGCAGCTTTAAGGAAGCTGCAACGTCGCGCATCAGAGTTTTTCAGAGATTTCTTTATTCCAGGTCAAATTCTTTTTCAATTTGTCACTGGCTTCGGCCAATACTTCCTGCTGTTTAGGATCGATGAGATCGGGCTCGTAAACCTCCACAAACTGCGCTTTAAGGGCAATCGCAGTATCCAACGCCGCTTTGAGAGTGCCTTTCAACTTGTAAGTTGCCCGCAGCATTTCAAACCCTACCACGGTTTGGTCCGAAAACCGATTCACCGATTGATACGATAATTTATGACTATCTGGCTTATCGTTTGGCGCAAGGCTAGCAGCCTTAAGACCAAAACGGTGGGGATAATCTTTAACACTATCTTCAACGAATTTTTTCAAAGTGGCTCTGCCTTCATCATCTCGAGAAGGTGGGCACATTGCGATAAGGAAAGGTGTGGTAGGAAAAGCTTTGTTATAGAGAGCAGCAAACCATTTCGCACCTTCAAGCCATTTCGCATTGCCTCCGATGGCATTATATTCATCCATATCATCCGGGCCTGCGAACCAAGCCTCAGTTGAATGCCCAAATCCCGTCATTATGACATAGCTTAAATAAGGAGAGGAATCGTAGCGTTCGCCGAGTTTTTTGATCAAATTACCAAATTTTTCCTGAAGCACGGGATGCCATGGTATCGGCATATAATCAGCTGGTTTGCCGCTATGGTGATGAAAGGTAAATTTTTCAGCGCCAGCGGAGTAGACCCATTCCGGAGAATGTTTTCCCGCAGGGATTAGTATTTCAATTCGTTTATTATACTTTTTGGCCAGCTCAAGTCCCCGATCAAAATAACTGAAATCAATCTTGCCCTCGGTTGGTTCGATTTTATCCCAGTCGCAGCGTAATACAATGCCATCCACGTTAGGATTCGTCCAGCATGGTGTGTCATTCAGCCTATCCATCTGATCAGGATGTTTATAGCTATAAGAGGGTAGCAAACACCAAATCCCGGTAGGCGCAGATTTTTGGATGATTTCGGTTTTTTCCTGGGCAAAAAGTTGCATAGGGATAACGACAGAAGATCCGAGCAGAAATGAATACAATAGACTGATTTTAATTTTCATGTGAAACGAATGTTTTTTTAGTTAGGTTAACGATAACCATGCTTACGCAGAGGCGAAATGATGCTCCTGGGGTTTCTCCTCTTTTATTTGGAATTTTTTGCCAGCACACACCTGCCATCCATCAGCGCTTTCAGCAGCTTTAAGAATGACTTCCAGAACATCCCGACCTTCTTCGGCTGAATGGACTGGACGAGTTCCGTTGATAAGACTTTCCGCGAGCTGTGCAATTTCAGCAGCAAAGATTTCAACTGCAGAGAAAGTTTGTTTGGCAGGTTTCCTTGAAACCCTTCGGAGCAAAATATAAATCACAGTCGGACCAATAAAACTCGTCGATCACAATTTGAACCAGCGCCGGGGCGGGGACAGCGATAAAAACTCCGAGCAGTCCGAACAATTCGGCGGCCGCCAGCGGTGATTCGCATTCGGGCCGACGGCCTACCGACCAAATGCCAGGTCCCAGGGCCCCGATCCTACATCAGCAATTGTGTCAGAGACGGTCAGCGACGGAATATCAATAACCGTTACAGTCGTGTCGCCGCCGTTGCACACGTACAGTTTCGTATCGTTTGGGCTGGCCAGTATAGTCCAAGGCTGGTGTCCAGTGGGGAGCGTTGCGATGACCGTATGCGTGGCGGTGTTAATGGCCGAAACAGTGTCAGAGAATCCATTTTGTACGAAGGCCTTCGTTCCATCACGCGTAATTACCACTCTCTGGCAAAGGGCTCCGGTAGGGATGGTCGCGATCACAGTTAATGTGTTGGTATTGATGACAGAGACTGTCCCATCCCGCTGGTTGGTCACGTAAACCTCCTCGCCGTTGGGGGTAATGGCATTTCCCATCGGTGCTACTCCAACAGGAATGGTCGCGATCACTTGTTGCGTCGCCGTGTCGATAACGGATACGGAGGCGCCATAGTTGTTGCTGACGTAGACGCGGTCACCCGCGGGAGAGATGCAAAGACGACGGGAGCCAGGCGCAGTGGGAATACTCGTTACTTGGTAGGTGGTGATATCAATCACGTCCACTTCTCCCAGGGTATTGTTGGCGACATATGCGAAGCGTCCATCCAGCGTGAACAAGATGTCTTTGGCCCCCTGCCCGGGGATAAGGACAGTGGTGATGACTAGATTGGTTGCCGTATCAATGACGGCGACGGGGGAGTGATCTGGGTCACCAATGGAAAGGGGAGCTTGATGCAGGACGAAAAGACGTCTACCATCCGGCGTGATAGTGGTCTCTCCGGGTACATTGTACACCGGGATGGTGGCAATGTTCGTGAGCGTCACCGTGTCTAGAACCGAGATGCTTTCGGAAAGCAAGTCGGAAATAAATGCCTTGCGCCGATCCGGTGTTATCGCAATACGAATCGGGGAAGCGCCCACGCCCACGGGGATTTGGGTGACTACCTGGTTGGTCGAGGTGTTGATCACAGCAACCTCATCGGAGTTTTTCGCGGGGACAAATAGGGAGTGGGGCGCGGCCAAAGCCGAGGATGAGAAGGCAAAGCCGAAAATAATCAACAGCAAAGGCAGGCGATATGTTTTCATACTAAGGCCAGTATCAGGCAATCCACCGCGAACTATGTCAAGCTAATCTGATCTCCACTGGTGATTGGACCATCGAGTACTGGTCAAAGACGGCGATTTTGAACCCGCCCAAGGCTGGGATCTCCGTACGAACTGTCGCCTCGCTTGCAAAGTCCCTTCTTCTGCTGAACCGAATGTTCAAACGACCGCGATTTCAGTCTTCGTTTCCATATTACAAGAGCGACTGCCGTGATCGCGCCGAAGGTCAACAGTTCATAAAAGCTCGACCGAACATTTCCCATGCTGAATAGCGCGGGAAGGTCTTTGTGACTAACCCCCACAACCAGTACCAAGGGCGAGCGGAATTCTTTCGTCCACGGCCAGAATAGAGGAATGCCAGAGGCGGTGGCGTTCCATCCGAGCTTTCTGCCGGTGCACAGGTCAATGAGAAGATGTGAGCTGTATGCCGAAAAACAAAGAATGGCGCTTCGCCAAAAACTGGTAGTTATCCGCCACACGCAGCTGACAGCGAGCGCAACAAAAACGGCTGCTGCGAGGCTGTGCGTGAAGCCACGGTGCAAGGCATTCGCGTTTGCTCCGGTGCCAAGGCCGAAGAGAAAATCGACGTCAGCCAGATTCGCAAGCAGAACCAGCAAGACCAGCTGCGGCAGATATTGGCGGCAGGCTGTGGCAAGGCTCACTTTCAAACGCGCTGTTAGAAGCATGAAAGTCCAGAACCCGGCAAAAGTGTGCGCTATTGGCGAGGCCACGTGACGAAGTCTGTCAGCGTTTCGGCGTGGCGGGCGCGGCTGTCGCCGTTTGCATGCGAGTGGACTCTGGCGCTTCCAGAAGCCTGTCGTAAATGCGCTCGATCTTCGCGCAAATATGCCGCCAGTCGAAGTTGGCCAGGACCGTGGCTCGCGCGTTGGCGCCCAACTCGGCTGCGAGTTTTCGATCATTCAGGAGAGTGACAATTCCGTGGCCCAAGGCTTCGCAATCACGATTAGGAACGACGAAAGCGTCGTGCAGATGACGGACACCCTTGGCACCGCCAGCGAAGGAAACAATCGGTTTTCCAGCGAGCATGTAGTTCAACAACTTCACCGGATGACCGGGGCACTCGGGCCGTGGCACTACGCAAACATCAGCGAGCGCGAGATAACTCGGGAGATCTTTTAATGTGTGCGGTGATATCCAGATCACCGAGCCCGAGATTCCCAGTTCCGCTGCCAGCTGCCGATGTTCTTTCTCCTCTGCTTCCGATACCAGTGCACTGACCATCAGTAGAACGGCATCCGGCTCTTCTCGCAACGCAACCGCGAAAGCCCGTAGCAGATAATCGATTCTTTGATAGGCGTTCAGGACTCCGGTGTACATGACGACCTGGCGGCCATCGAGCTGATACTTTTGGCGAAGCTTTTCCGGCTCGGGATGATCAAACAACTCCGGTTTGATACCCGCCGGAACCATGTCTACCTTGGCGGCAGGAACGCCTTGATCGATGAACCAGGTCCGAAGTTCAGCTGACACAGCCGTGATATGATTCGGAAAGATCGGCGTGAACCAATCGAGGCTGCGCGCGAGTCCGTGAGCCAGCCAGGCGGGCCGGATGAAGCGATAACCGGCTAACTCATCAGCCATTAGATTGACCGCATTATAAAGAAGCGGACGGCGGGTCAGCCACTTGGCCATGATTCCGACAAGCGCGCCTTCATAGTTGTGCGCGTGAATGATATCTATGTGCTCGCGGCGGATGACTCGGCAAAGGAGCCAGAGTAACTGAAAATCGAGCACAAACTTTTCCGGTGAGGGTCCAACCTTGGCATTCTTCTCCGGCCGAAAAGCCGCGGTCCGATGAACTTTGGCGCGGCGAACGCTGATTTCTTCCTGACCGGTCGGGTAAGTGACGATGTGAACGTTATGCCCCATGTCCGAAAGCGTGTCGGACATCTCCCGGATGCTCGCGGCGGAGCCGAAATTGGCGGGGAAAGGACACGCCGCTACCATGGCGATTGAATAACGGTTTGCTTGCCTCTGCTGATTTTGCGCGCGCCTTCTCACTTGAGAGCCGTTGTCGGAGTTACTTCGGTTGTTGGGAGACTGCAAACTTAAGGTAGGGGCTAACAGTTTCCCGAGAGATAATGCGGGCGGGCACGCCCATTACGGTGCAGTTACCCGGCACGTCACTCAACACCACAGAATTCGGGCTGACCACCACGTTGTCACCAACTGTGACACCGCCCATGACCTTGCAGCCAGCGCCAAAATAACAATTATTTCCGATGGTGGGACGGCCGGAACCTCGGATGTTTGCGATCGATACCCCTGAGTTAACTGTGCAACTGTGTCCGATGCGCTTTGCTAGGACGTGAATGCAGGACCAAGTGTGAACAACCAGTCCGGGACCAATGTCGCTCTCCGGGTGCACCTTAATTCCGGTAACTATGACGCAAACTACGTCGATCAATAACCAACTCGCGATGAGCAGTTGCCGAAGAATGGGAATTTTGACGCTGTAAGCCCAACGGCCAAACCGATATACCAACACAGCAAAGGTTCCGAACTCGAGGAAAGGAGTGATCCACTGACGGAAAAACGTTTGGTCCTCCGGTCGAACCCCGTAGGCGCGGCGTTTTCTGCTCAGATCAGCACGTATATTTTCAAACATGGGGACAGTTCTAAAATTAATTACTCCAAGTAGCCGAGAGCTTGGAGACGTTCCTCGACTTTGGCAGCCTCTTCATCGGTGTAACCACTTGGCCGGTCGGTCGCGGACGTGCCGGAGGCAGCACCGGATCGGATCGGCCGCGCAAGGAGAAAGTCTGGCTGAAAAGCGCTGGCCAGCACTTTGCCGTCCATGTCTTCGGGTACAGGCACGCCGAGCAAATGAAGAAGCGTCGGAGCGATATCGATGAGTCGTGCATTTGCGATCTCCGCGCCACTTTTAAAGCCCGATCCACGTCCGATCAGGATCCCATTGAGCCTGTGCGTACCACCCCATTCGGATGTCTCCGATGGCCGATGTTCTCGAATGATAAGTGCCGGCTTACCGGTGTCTTCGGGAAAGCTAGGCTGACTCGAAAACAGGCTGTCCTCGCTCCACCAATCAAGGACAAGGTCAGCGCCCTCTCTGGAAAACGGGCCGTGAAAAATTTCGTTGCGGCGGTAGACCCGGTTAATGACTGGTTTGCCGCTGCGCGGATCCTTGAGCTCGGCCAGTTTCTCGATGATAAAAGCAACCAGAGCGTCGTAATCTCCGGGATCGACGATGCCTTGCGGCTTCACACCTTTGAGATTGATCCATATACTCGGAGGCGAAGCGAGCACCTCGCTACAGTAGGCCTTGGTCCGGCTCCAGTCGATGCTCGTGAAGGATGAATAAGCCATTTCACTCTTCTGCCGGATCTTGGGGAAGAGCATAGCGAGCCGGCTCTTCTGACGCGAGGTGAGAGTGCTACGCAGCGCGGAGAAACTGACGCGCAGGAGCTTCTTGCCTAATCTCCTAATGCCGGATGTAGTTTTCTCGTCGTAATTCAGGAGGCCAAGCTGAGCCAGGTAACGGTTGAGGAAAATCGTACGATCGACAACTGGACCGCCGCCGTGGTCGGAAACCACAAAGAGAGTCGTTTCAGGCGGAAGTCGGTCGATGATCTGGCCGGCCGCGGCATCGAGGCGTTCATAGACCTTCCGCACCGCGTCGCCGAATTTCGGCGCCAATTTTAAGTCGTGCAGGAAATGACCCTTATCCATGTGCTGCCAGAAGTAATGCTGAACTGTGTCGATCGACATGAAGACAAACATCATCACGTCCTGCGGATGATTCTCCAGCAAATAGAGCGCTGCTTTCGTCCATTGGTTGTCCATCTGCTCCATCTCGGCGAGCACCTGGTTGCGCCGCTCATCGGTCGACATCGCGCCGAGGAACCGGAGATCGAGTTGGATTCCGCCAAGATGCTTGACCAGCTCCTCTCGCAACTCGGGAGGATGAATGAACGGACTCGTCTCAGAAGGCGTATCCATCCCAGAAATCTGGAATCCGTTCAGTGGTTCAGGCGGATAAGTGAACGGAATGTTCATCGTGCCAACCGAGTAGCCGGCGTTATTCAAAAGCTTCCACACAGTGGGCGAACGGCGCGATGTAGCGTTCGCGTACTTCATCGCGTAACCGCCGTATTCCGTTTCGACGAAATGAAAGATGCCGTGTTTGCCCGGATTTTTCCCGGTCATGAACGACGTCCAGGCCGGCGGAGTAATCGGCGGGAGAATGGACTCCAGCGTGCCCGAGACGCCGGCTTTCATCAGCTTCGCCAGATTCGGCATTTTGCCTTCCGCCATACATGGCCGGATAACTGTCCAGGTTGCGGCGTCCAAGCCGATGACGACCACCTTCGGAACCTTCTTCATGTGATGATTACGTTAAACTTCACGCAGGGTTCCGTAAAGCTCCGCGGGCAGGACACGCGCCGGGCTTTTCACTTGTAAACCCTCCAAGTCTGCATGCCGACTGGGTCGAATCGAAAATCAGTCACTGAAGTTCCGAGTGCGCTCAAACGCTCCCGGACAATGTGCCGTTTGTTAAACGGGCAGTAGAGCAAAAGGTGGCCACCACCCCCGGCACCAGTGATCTTGCCACCGATCGCCCCGGCTTTTCGCGCCTCTTCATAGAGCTCGTCAATGCGGGGCGTTGTAATCCCTTTGGCCATTTTCTTCTTCTGTAACCAGCCTTGGTGCAGCATTTCACCAAAGCGGTCGAGATCGCCCGCGAGCAATGCCTTCTTCATTTCAATCGCGATCGCCTTCACTTGATCCATCGCCGCGAGCGGTTCCGCTTTATGCTTCTTCGCGCTCTCTATCTGACTGTCGATGATCGGCTGGGATTCGCGGCTCCCAGTGAAACAGAGGATGAGATTGTATTCGAGTTCGTTGATCAAGAACTCGCTAAGTCGCAGCGGAGTGACCACGACCTCTTCACCATTGAATTCCATAAAATTGAAGCCGCCGAAGGCCGCCGCATACTGGTCCTGACGACCGCCTTTGATTCCGACATCGTTGCGTTCGATATCGAAGGCCAAACCCGCCATGCCAGCAGAGGTGATTGGCAGGCCAAGCAATTCACGGAACAAGCCAATCAACGCGACGGTAAATGTCGAGGAACTTCCGAGCCCGGAGCCCGGCGGCGCGTCCGCATGGACGAAAAGATCGAAGCCGTCCGAGCGGAACTTGTCGAGTTCGAAGCGCTTCAGCACCCCTTTAACGAGATCCATCTGCCCGTCGAACTGGAAGTGTTCCTCCTGGGTCCAGTAAACGACCGTTCCATAATCGAAGGAGCGAAAGCCGATCGAACGTTCCGACTTTGGCACCAATGTACCATAAACATAGCGCGAGATCGTGGCGTTGAGCACACAACCGCCATGTGTATCGGCGTAAGGCGAGACATCCGTGCCGCCCCCGCCAAAGCTCAACCGCAAAGGTGCGCGCGCACGCACCATCCTTACTCGGCTGAGAAAATTACGAGGCCGGGCAGTCATGATAGATTGGGGGAGGCAAGGGTTTTCCCTTCCATATCTACCGGCACAGGCAGGCCAAACAACTGCAAAATCATTGGTGCAATATCGATTATACGAAGCCCGTCGATTCGGCGTCTACCTGGCAGACCACCGTTAGCTGGCCGGAAAAGGAAGATGCCGTTCTCCGCGTGGTTGGCCCCGTCTGGCCCCGTATCATTTTCGAAAGTGTGTATTTTTCCGCCGCCAACCGTGCCAACGGAGCGCCAGTAGAGACCGCCAAAATAAACGATCAGATCTGGTGCCACGCCGCGCACCTCTTTATACAACTCTTCCGGCCGAAAAACTTGCGTACCGATTTCGTGTCCGTTTTCATCTGGAATTGCTTTCAGTCCAGCGCTCAGCTCATCACGCACTTTCTCATAGTCCCGTGGTGCGACAGTTCCGTTTGGCTCGCGGCCCGCGACGTTGAGAAAGACACGCGCATAATATCCGCCATCGCCCCATGCTTTCGTCCGGGACCAATCAATTTTGAGTTTAGAGAGCGGTGTCGCGCCGGGAGGCTTTTCGGCGAGGGTGAGGTAGCCATTTGCAAGCAGCCATTCGTTAACGCAGATGCCGCCATCCATCCGCTTGGCGCCGTGATCAGAGACCACCAGCACAGCCGTCCCGTCATCGGCAAACGCGAGCAACTCGCCGATTTCACGGTCCACCTCTCTGTAGTACTCATGAATCGCGTCCTCAAATTTGTTGCCAGGCTCGTAGAAGCGATGAGCCGGATCCATGTTGTCCCAAAACGCATGGTGGATTCGGTCCGTGCCCATCTCAACTATCATGAAAAAATCCCAATCTTCCTTCGCCAGCAGATGCCGTGCGAGCTGGAACCGCTTCCGGGTCATCTCATAAATGTCAGCCAGAATCTTCTCCTTGTTGCCGGATCGAAAATCACGCACATCCAAAATGTATTCGCCAACCACCCGCTCGATCTCTTGTTTGAGTTCAGGCGGATGCGTGTACTGGCAGGTCGTATCCGGGGTTAGAAAGTCGGTCACCATTAAGCCATTCAGGGGGCGTGGTGGGTAGGTTCCCGGCACGCCTATGACGATGGAGCGTTTTCCACTGCGCGAGAGGATATCCCAGAGCCGGTCCTCTTTAATCGCAAGCGAGTTGGCGATGGAATACCGGTCGTAGGAGTGATCCGCACGGTTTCGAAACCCGTAAACTCCAAGCCGGCCAGGACTCTTGGAGGACATCATCACCGACCACGCCGGCACTGTGATGGGCGGATCGCACGAGCGGAGCAGTCCGTGCAGTCCGCTCCGGCAGAGCGACTTCAAGTTTGGCAAACCATCAAGCCAGCGATCGAAGACCAACTCAGGCGCTGCGCAGTCCAGTCCAATCACCATGACTCGCCGCCGCGCTTTTTCCGGCCCGGTCCCTAGGGTCCGGTCCTGCACGTCGCGCGCGGATTGACCTGAAAACATTTCTTTCAACGTTATACTCTGTAGTGCGGCACGCTCAGATGCGAGAAGAAATACCGCGTCGAGTTATTCTTGGTATTCGTCGAGCGCGAGCTTGGTTCGTCAAAGCTGAAGTCGATAATGCGTAAGATCGACAGGTTCACAAAGTCACCGAGGCGTTAAGCTTTATGGCATCAATTCACAAACAACCCGGCCGTCGATGTTACTACTGTGCCTATTCGCTCGATGACAAAGCGACCGGCAAAATGAAGCGCGTTTCGAACCACTGGCACCACAAACAAGAAGCAAGCGTTAGCGATGTGCAACGCATGGGAGCAAGCGGCGCACAAAGGTCGCGACGGCAAGCTGACGCCGGAAGCTGCAAGGGCGATCATCGAGCGCGGAGTGCGCGAAATTCAACGAGCATCGGCGTAAGCCCCATCACTTTTCCGCCCCAAAACGAACCGTTGAAATCACCGGAACGGTGATTTGGACTGTCACGTTGAAATCAACATAACGCTTTTTCACGCTGGTTGCATTTTCCGAGTCCGCCGACGGTGCAGCCAGCTCGGTGCCCTACGCCCAACGGTCGCAACGCCAACTCGCTGCCGTTAGCGCGATACACTTCGCTCAGGTCAAGCTCGGCAGCGCGGACGGCTTCGTCGCCGGACAACTTCTGCATCTTCGGAATTGAATGGGGCACGTCGATTCCCCTGCCCGATCAAACGTTGCTGCTGGGCCTCGGCGTCGGCAAAAAGGTCCCGTCGCGGGACGAAACGAAAAACGAATTCGTCTCCAAAACCGAAGCGCAAATCACATTGAGCTTTGACCATCGCAGCATCGACGGCCGCGGCGCCAGTCGTTTGCTCAAACGCGTGATCGAACTACTGCAAGACCCGCCACGGCTGTAATTTTTTCGGTCCGATTATCGCTCTGATGCGTTGGCGATTCGTCGGGTGACTCTCGGGGAAAAACGTTCGCACGTCTCGCAGCGAAAGTAACTGAATTGTTACGATTGTTCGTTGGGAGATAGGCGCTTTTCGTGCTACGCCTCAGCAAGAACAAAAGACATCTATGACAATCGTTGGCTCAAAACTTTACTCTCGTTTGATTCTTTGCCGCGGAATCGTTACCGCGGCGATCGTGCTGACTTCGTTTATTAGTTCGCAGGCGGCGCAAGCAGCGGGCGGTGATCTGGATCCGACATTCGGGACCGGCGGCATGGTGATGACTGATCTTAGTCGTAGCACGGACATCGCCAACGCGGTGGCGGTTCAATCTGATGGCAAATTGGTCGTCGTCGGACAAACCTATAAAAACAATGATTACTCGACCGAAGACTTTGCCGTCGCCCGCTACAATACGGATGGCACGCTCGACACCACCTTCGGCAGGGGAGGCAAAGTGAGAACAGATTTCCCCGGCCTGGCCGCGGTCCCCTCGTCGGTGGTTATCCAACCGGACGGCAAAATCGTGGTCGCGGGCGGCGCCTTTCCGCTTTTTACCTTTCTGGGCGATTTCAAAGTAGTCCGCTACAACCCGAACGGATCGCTCGATAGGTCCTTTGGAAGCGGCGGCATCGTGACGACGACTTTTCCAGAGGGTAGTTACGCGTTCGACGTGGCCTTGCAGCCCGACGGCAAGATCATTGCCGCCGGAACCGTCTTCGTAGATTTCAACCCGGGCGATATATCCGATACGGATTTTGCCCTGGCCCGATATAACTCCGATGGAAGTCTCGACACAACCTTTGGCAACGGCGGCACGATGATGACCGATTTCTTCGGTAACGAAGACGATGTTTTTTCGGTCTTGATCCAGCCGGACGGAAAGATTGTCGCAGTGGGCTCCGCCAATAACCCTGCAACTTACTACGACTTCGCCGCTGCGCGTTATCTCAGTAACGGCACGATCGATACTACGTTTGGCGTGGCTGGAAAAGTGAGCACCGACTTCGGCGATCAAAATTTTGATCGCGCGCGCTCGGCCGCGCTTCAATCCGACGGACGGATTGTCGCTGCTGGATTCGCGATCTCCCAAAACGGGGTAGTCCAGAATTTCGCGGTCGCGCGCTATACCTCAAACGGCATCCTCGACACCACTTTTAGTGGCGATGGGAAAACCCAAATCGATTTCGGCAATTGCTGCCAGAGTGCTATGAAAGTCCTGCTGCAAAGCGATGGTAAAATCGTCATCGTCGGCGGTTCGAACGGCGAGTCGTCCGAGGACGACTTTTTGCTGGCGCGTTTGAGTTCGCGCGGCTCACTCGATGCCACGTTTGGTGTCGGCGGCAAGGTGCGCACCTCATTTGGTGATCTGAATGGTGGAGCCAACGGGGCCGCTCTTCAGTCCGATGGAAAGATTGTGGCCGTCGGATTTCAAGCCACCTTTAGTAATCAATGGAGCAACTTTGCCTTGGCGCGCTACCTTAGCCAGTAATTTCCCCTCCAGCTTGAAATGAGACATATGCGCCAGTCTGCTCGGATCCAAAAACGTATTGACTGCTTTCGCAACCACCACTAAACGGCGAGAAATAAAACACTAAAAACTCAGCTCAAACTCCAACTATGAAAAATAAATCCACTTCACAATCCGCATTCTTTAATGTACGCGTCTTAATCGGCCTGTTTATAGTCCTGGCTGGCGTCTTTCTGGCCCTGATAGGCCTTGGGACGTTCTCAGGGCTTACTGCCAGCTCCGCACAAGCGCAGCAAAAGCACAAAATTATCAACATCCCAGGCCTTCCTCCGGGATTTGACTGTGCCACGATTCATGATCTGGGCATCGACAAGCAAGAGAGCCTACGGGCGGGATTAATCATGATCGCCTGCGGCGAGTCGCCGGGTGGTTCACCTTCGCCTTACGCTGCCTTCTCTCAGCTTCTCAATCAAGTCACAGCGCCCCTGGCGTTTGGCGGCGTGGACGTCGATCTGGTCACCGGCACCGAAACCTCTCCGCACATTGTTCAGTCCGAGACGTACTCTACGGCTAACCCGGATAACCCCGACCAGATTTGTGTCGCCTTCAACGATTCGCGAAGCGCCGCCGCTAGCAACTTCTCTGGCATATCGTGCTCCACCGACGGTGGCGCAACTTTCACCCGCGTCACCAAATCCAACGGTCAAAGCCCATTCGCCAACACATTTGGCGACCCCGTTTTACTGTTCAACAAGCCAAGCCAGACTTGGTTTGCTATCTTTATCGACGGGGGCTGCGGCTTCGGCCTCGGCGGGTACAAGTCCACCACTCCCTCGGACCCTAATAGCTGGACCCACTTCTGCGTTCACCCCAACTCCTCAGACGACCGAGAGTCCGGCTGGGCTGACAACGATCCGTCCTCTCCCAACTTTGGAACCATGTACGTTTCCTGGAACAACTTCAGTGTAGGGGTCGGCGCTCTCCAAGTCACTTTTTCCACTGATAACGGCGCCACGTGGCACGCCGCGATAAATGTGAGCAACACCAATACCTTCATTCGCGATGTCCAGATCACTGGTGATCTGTCGGGCAACGGAACCACCTACATCGCGGGCATGGATGAAGGCGGCGGCGGCTTCCCGCACAACGACACCAATAAGATTTTCAGGTCCACGAACGGCGGCAATACGTGGACTAATACGTTCACCGGCACCCCGTTCTCGGGGCCGGGCGTGGCGTTTTGCAGCGACAACTCGTACTTCTCCTGCATGTTTAATAACCAGGGTGGATCGGTCCCGACCTTCTGGCGGCACGAGGGTTGGGGTCAAGTCGCTGCCCTCAACGACGTTGTTCACCTGGACTATGCCCAGCACGGCGCCGGTGCCGATCCTGGCGATGTTTTTTACATTCGCTCCACTAACGGCGGTGTGACCTTTGGGTCGCCGGTGAAATTGAACACCGATACCACGACCCGTCCTCAGTGGCAGCCGAACATCTCGGTCAGCCCTGGTGGCACTGTCTTCGCGATGTGGTATGACGCGCGCGGTAGCACCACCTGCACCAGAGGTAACACGGGCGTTCCGTGCTACCAAATGTGGGCACGTAAGTCCACCGACAACGGCGCGACTTGGCTCGCCGACATGACCTTCAGCGATGTGGTCTCGCCACTTCCAGGACAGAACGACCCGAACATCGTGGCGGGCTACGCGGGCGACTACGACTATGGCACGGCGTTAGCCGGCGCGCACTACAGTTCATGGGATGACGGGCGCGTGCCCATCGCCGGCCAATCCCAGCAGGATGCCTTCACTGACCAGGAGCCAGCGGGCGGTGCAACACCAACTCCAACTCCGACGGCAAGTCCAACGGCAACACCAACGGCAACACCAACGGCGACACCGACGGCAACTCCTGCACCGATCACGCTTCAGGCTCGGGTGCAGACCCAGGGAACCAACCATAGGGTGACACTGCGATGGAGGCCGGCTGATGGCGGCCAGGTGAATATATTGCGAAATAATGTTGTCATCGCGACTACAGCCGACGACGGACAAGCCGTGGACAACCTCGGAACTCGAACGGGAACATTCACCTACCAAGTCTGTGAAACGGACTCAGGCGACTGCTCGAATCAAGTCACGGTCCAAGTCCCTTAGTCGTCCCATCCGACTCCTGAAAGGCATTTAAAGAAACTCATAACCAAAGGGCATTCGGCGAAGGCGCCGGATGCCCTTTACAAGAACAGTTGACATCAAACCGCGCATTCACATCGCCGCGCTTGCGACGTCTCTTTGGTTCATTGCTCATCGTGGCAGCTGCCATCGCAGCGCTGGGGGCGTTCGGCTCCTCGCGTGCTAGCAGTCAGGGTGCGCTGTGGAATAAGAGTCAGGCCACCCAAGGCTCGATTCTGCAATTGCTGCGCGAACGGGGGCTCGAGCATCAATCCTTCTACATCGTTAACGCAATTTTAGTGAAGGGTGGTCGCGAGATCGCCGAGATGTTGGCTGGCCGCCCGGATGTGGTGCGCATCGAGGGCAATCCGCAGATTCGAAATTTGCTACCCCAACCGGCCCCTGCGGCTGATGCATCTTCGCAACCCGGGGCTCCGGAGACGATCGAACCGGGAATCAATTACACGCATGCGCCTCGCGTCTGGGCGCTTGGTTTTACCGGCCAGAATATTGTGGTGGCGAGCGCCGACACTGGTGTTCGCTGGACGCATAACGCGCTTAAACCTCACTACCGCGGCTGGGATGGGGTAACTGCCAATCATGATTACAACTGGCATGACTCCATTCATTCCGGCGGTGGTATCTGTGGTCCCAACTCCCCACAGCCCTGCGATGACTTCTTCCATGGCAGCCACACTACTGGCACAGCCATCGGCAGTGACGGAGGCGCGAACCAGATTGGAATGGCTCCCGGCGCAAAGTGGATTGGCTGTCGCAACATGGACCAGGGCGTCGGCACGCCGGCCAGGTACATCGAGTGCATGGAGTTCTTCCTGGCGCCTTACCCAATTAACTGCACGCCCAATGAGGGCGACCCGACCAAGGCACCTGATATTACCATTAACTCCTGGGGTTGCCCCCCGGTGGAAGGCTGTTCGGCTAACACGTTGCAAGCTGCTGTTGAAGCCCAGGCTGCTGCGGGAATCATGATGGTAGTCGCAGCGGGTAACGGTGGCTCGGCCTGTTCCACCGTGTCAGATCCCCCTGCCATCTATGCAGCGTCTTATTCGGTAGGAGCATTAACCACCGGCACCGATAACATCGCCTCGTTTAGCAGCCGCGGCCCGGTGACAATCGATGGTAGCGGTCGGATCAAGCCGGACATCACTGCTCCGGGCACGGGCACGCGATCGTGCTCCAACACCGGCGATAACGCATACACGACTGCCAGCGGCACGTCCATGGCCACTCCGCATATTTCGGGCGCCATGGCCTTGCTGTGGTGCGCGCTGCCGAGCTTGCGGCACCAGATTACCACGAGCCGCGATGCCTTAGATAACGCGGCGGTCTTTATCTCTTCCACTCAGTGCGGCACGGCGGGGCCGCCAAACAACGTGTATGGCTGGGGTCGGGTCGATATCGCTGCCGCTGTAGGGATGCCGTCACCAACCGCGACGCCGAGTCCTACGCCAACAGCAACGGCTACAGCTTCTGCATGCGGGGCGGGAACTGCGACTCCAACGCCAACATCGACACCGAGTCCGTGTGATACCGGACTAATCCAAAACGAAGGATTCGAGACCGGTACGTTCCCGCCTTGGGTAATTGACGGCCACACCAACGATCCCGTAGTTGCCACCAATTTTTCGCACAGCGGGACTT
>WNGE01008198.1_pt1 | contig 30014 bp, 32 predicted proteins | sample 5400651 | NCBI WGS metagenome assembly WNGE01 (sample SAMN13153370, study PRJNA577476) | soil metagenome | isolation source: 60 cm soil or saprolite under grassland replicate 2 | place: USA:California | collected 2016-06-15
CTCAAGCGCACCCAGCGCGAGATCATCCAGGGCGACATGGACGCCGAGCACGCCAAGCGCGAGCTCATCGAGGCCAACCTGCGGCTGGTCGTCTCCATCGCCAAGAAGTACACCAACCGCGGCCTGCAGTTTCTCGACCTGATCCAGGAAGGCAACATTGGCCTGATGAAGGCCGTGGACAAGTTCGAGTACCGCCGCGGCTACAAGTTCTCGACCTACGCGACGTGGTGGATCCGCCAGGCGATCACGCGCGCCATTGCCGACCAGGCCCGCACCATCCGCATTCCGGTGCACATGATCGAGACGATCAACAAGCTGATCCGCACCTCGCGGCAACTGGTGCAGGAGCTGGGCCGCGAGCCCACCAGCGAGGAGATCGCACGCCGCATGGACATTCCTGTGGCCAAGGTGCGCAAGGTGCTCAAGATCGCGCAGGAGCCGATCTCGCTCGAGACGCCCATCGGCGAAGAAGAAGATTCGCATCTTGGCGACTTCATAGAGGACCGCACCGTGACCTCGCCCGCCGAGGCGGTGATCAACGTGAACCTGAAGGACCAGACCTCGCAGGTGCTGCGCACGCTGACTCCGCGCGAGGAGAAGGTGATCAAGATGCGCTTCGGCCTGGAGGACGGTAGCGAGCACACGCTGGAAGAGGTCGGCCAGTCGTTTGCGGTCACCCGCGAGCGTATCCGCCAGATCGAGGCCAAGGCACTGCGCAAGCTCCGCCATCCATCCCGCTCGCGCAAACTCCGCGCCTTCATGGACGGCGTTCACGACTAGCCGCCAGCAGCGGAATAGACCAAGGGCACGGCCTCGGCCGTGCCCTTTTTGATCCATTGCTGAGCAGAGCGTATTATGCTTGCCGACATACTGATTGAGGTCCGGCATGTTAGAACTCAAAGACGTCGCGAACTTCGGTGCGATTGATGCGGATAATGACGCACTCCTATTAGACTGCTTCGAAGATCACGAAGCGTTCCTCAGCGTGATGAACCGTACGCGCTTCCTTGTCGTGGGCCGTAAAGGGAGTGGCAAAACCGCAATTTTCAAAAAAATGCTGGCCCAACGCGCATCACACTACTTCTGTCTTGGCCATACTTTTTCTGATTACCCATGGCACCACCACGACCTGCAAGCTCGCGTCGGAATTCCTGATTTCGATAAGTTCACACATAGTTGGAAATATCTTATCCTTCTCAGCATCTCGAAGATCGTCTTGAACTTTGACCAATCGCTCCCAATTGATGACCAGGCGATGGAATCAATGGCGAAGGTTGAAAAGTTTGTAGTGGACACATATGGCACGCGAGACCCTGATGTGACGCAGCTGTTCACACCATCAAAATCATTGCGACTGAAACCCTACTTCGAGCTTGACTGGAAAATTCTCAAGGCCGGGATCGCGCCAGAGAGCGTTCCAATGAAAGAGCTTGCCAACAATCGTGCAAGAACTGAACCAGAACCTGTCACATTACGTGATCGGCTGCCTGAATCCAGAGCACGATTACTTCATCTGTTTCGACCAGCTCGATCTCGGCTTCGATCCTACCGGCGATTACCGTAATCGACTGATTGGCCTTCTGCTCGCTGCGCGCGATCTCAATGTTGCGGCACGCGAACGCGGGAAGAAATTGTTCATAGCCATCTTCTTGCGAGATGACATATACGAAACGCTCCATTTTGAAGACGAGAACAAGCTGACTGAAAATTTCCTATCGCTAATCGAATGGGATACACCCCGCACCGATAAGACACTTAAAACACTTATGGAAAAGCGATTCAAAGCAGTTCTGGGCAACGATCCAAAATGGAACGAGGTATTCGATGAAACGAAAGAGATGCCTGGACATCAAACGAAATACCAACACATCTTGGATCGGACTTACCTGAGGCCTCGCGATATTATCAAATTTGTTAACTCGGTTTTGAATCGCTATAAAATTCGGAAAGTACAGGCCAATGGAGTTCCAAACCACTTCGAAAACATTGACTTGAATGACGCTCGCATCGAGTACAGCACGTATCTGATGAACGAGTTGGATGATAAGATACACAAACACCTGCCTCATTATGAAGACCTAGTAGAGCTACTCAGGAACATCGGCGTTTGGCAGTTCGGGCCGCAAGAGTTTGAAGCTAAATACGGCGAGATGGCACCAACTTTGTCGAAACCAGCCGGTCCGAAAGCGGCTCTGCAAGAACTGTACGATTTCTCGCTGATCGGCTTTTACCGTCCAGGCGGCCGAGGATACGGTGGGTCCGAGTACGTCTTCAAATACAAAGAACCGCGTACTCGCCTCGACCTAGCAGCGTCTCGCTTCCGAATTCATCCAGGTCTCATAGAGGTGTTGGGTCTAAAGAAGTTCACCGTGTCCGCAGGCGAAGGCGCTGGAGAAGCCATCGAGACCGAGTGAACTCGGCTTACCGGAATCGCGGTCCCTCCAGATAGAGCACAGCTCGTGATCTGCCCCGATCCAAATTGAGCCAGCTCTCCCCCTGTGCTACGATGCTTCGGTTTAGCACTACTCAGCTCGCTGAACCCAGCGCAACGTCTGCAGCGCCATCCGAACGGGCCCCCATCAGCCCGCCGTAGGCTGATGGGGATAGGCGCGCCGCTTGCGGCTGCTTCGATCCAAATCCCCGGGGGAACGATTCGAGTGAAGACCTACACAGGTGAAAACGTCCGCAACGTGGCCGCGATCGGCCACTCCCACTCCGGCAAAACTTCTCTGGTTTCGGCCCTGCTCTACACCGCCGGCACCACGCCGCGGCTGGGCCGCGTCGATGACGGCACCACCGTCACCGACTACGACGAGGAGGAGGTCTCGCGGCAGATGACCATCTCCGCCTCGGTGGCGGCCATCGAGTGGAACAAGGTCAAGATCAACCTCATCGACACCCCCGGCTTCAACATGTTCGTGCATGAGGCCGAGCTCGCCCTGCCCGTTGTCGATGCCGCTCTGGTTGTCGTCGATTCGGTCTCCGGCGTCCAGGTGGTGACGCAGAAGGTTTGGGGCGTGGCCGACAAGCTCAAGCTGCCGCGCGTCATTGTCTGCACCCGCATGGACCGCGAGCGGGCCGACTTTGAGCGCGTGATGCAGTCGCTCACCTCGGGCTTCGGACGCACCGTCGTCCCCGTCCAGCTCCCCATCGGCGCGGAGAAGAACTTCAAGGGCGTCGTCGATCTGGTGAAGATGAAGGCCTACTACTACGAGATGGGCGGCAACGGAAAAGCCCGCGTAGAAGACATTCCCGCCGACATGGCCGAGCAGGCCAAGACCGCGCACGAGGCGCTGGTGGAGCTGGTGGCCGAAGGCGACGACGAGCTGATGACAGAGTTCTTCGAGACCGGCACCATCGGCGAGGAGCACATTGTCGCCGGGATTCACAACGCCATCCGCGAGGACAAGCTCTTCCCCGTGCTCTTCGCCTCCGGCCTGGGCAACATGGGCAGCGACGAGGTCCTCGACTTCATGACCGATTACGTGCCTTCGGCCGTGGAGCGCAAGAGCTTTGCCGGCGTGCCTGCCTCAGGCGACGGCGACGCCCCGAAGCGCGAGATCAGTCCCTCGGCGCCGCTATCGCTCTTTGTCTTCAAGACTGTCAGCGATCCCTTCGCCGGCCGCATCTCCTACTTCAAGGTCGTCAGCGGCGTGCTCAAGAATGACGCCACGGTCAACAACTTCACCCGCGGCACGACGGAGAAGTTCGCGCACATCTCCGTGGTAGAGGGCAAGCAGCTTGTGCCGGTCAACGAGCTCTCCGCGGGCGACATCGGCGCCGTGGCCAAGCTCAAGGAGACCCTCACTGCCGACTCGCTGGGTGACAAGGCCGCGCCCATTCAGTACCCGACGATAGCGCTTCCCGAGCCCGCCATCACCTTCGCCATCGAGCCCAAGAGCCGCGCCGATGAAGACAAACTCGGCGTCGGCGTGCACAAGCTGATGGAAGAGGACGCGATGCTGCGCTTCTTCCGCGATCCGCAGACCAAAGACTTCCTCATCGCCGGCACCGGACAGCAGCACATCGAAGTTGTGGTCAGCAAGCTCAAGCGCCGCTATCACACCGAGGTTGTGCTCAAGGCGCCCAAGGTGCCCTACCGGGAGACGATTCGCGGCACCGCCGACGTGCAGGGCCGGCACAAGAAACAATCCGGCGGGCACGGCCAGTTCGGCGACTGCAAGATCAAAATGTCGCCGCTGCCGCGCGGCGCGCAGTTCGAGTTCGTCAATGACATCTTCGGCGGCGCCATCCCGAAGAACTACATCCCCGCCGTCGAGAAAGGCATCCTCGAAGCCGCCCAGCGCGGCTTCCTTGCCGGATATCCCGTCGTCGATTTCAAAGTCAGCCTCTACGACGGCAGCTATCACGACGTGGACTCGAACGAACTGAGCTTCAAGACCGCCGGGCGCATCGCCTTCAAGAAGGCCATGGAGCAGGCCAAGCCCGCGCTGCTCGAGCCGATCATGCAGGTGGAGATCACCGTGCCCGACGAGTTCGCCGGGGCCATCATGGGCGACATGAACTCGCGTCGCGGCCGCATTCAGGGCATGGACAATCAGGGCGGCAACACCATCATCCGCGCGCACGCCCCGATGGCCGAGATGCTCTCCTACGGCACCGACCTGACGGCGATGACGCAGGGGCGCGGCTCGTTCACGATGGAGTTGGACCACTACGACTTTGTTCCGGCGGCGCAGCAGGAGAAGATCATTGCCGCGCACAAGGCCGCCGGCGCTGGACTGGCCGAGGAGGAAGAAGAATAAACACCACAGTTCGTGCCCCAGGTCCCGCGCCGCCGCACTTGCGGCGCTGACCTTGGTTCTCCTCGGGCCCTGCCGCGCTTGCCTCGTGGCTCCGAGAGCGCAGCATTCGGCCCTGTTGAGGCGACGGCCATTCATGCGACAGGGCAGCCAATTCGGCTGCCCTGTTTGTTAGTGTTCCAATCTCGACCCACTAGCGACGACGGGGCGCCCCAGACAGAGTTTCGTTCACGAGCCGCAGAGCATCTTCGATCTTGTCCTGGGCTGTGCTGGCGTTGTTACGCGCATCGGGGTTCCGCTCGCTGCGATAGGACGCGAGTTTCTGACGGGCACGTTCGAGCAAATCGGCAACCATTTCAAGCCGATCCCCTCTGCGCGTGGTCGCCCCGGGTGGCAGACCGCCAGTTTGGCCGACGAACATCCTCGCTCCGTTCAGCTGGTTGATCGCGTAATCGATGTCGCCCTTGACATCCCTGATGTTGGGGAAATCGCGGTCGATTGTGTTCAGTATGTCCCTCGCCCCGATAAGGTCGGCTTGTGCGCTCGTATACGGGGCGCGAGACGGGTCGCTATACGGTACGCGGTCGCGTGGAGCCCTTCCCGCAGGAGGTGTTTGGTTCACGAGCCGCAGAGCATCTTCGATCTTGTCCTGGGCTGTGCTGGCGCTGTTACGCGCATCGGGGTTCCGCTCGCCGCGATAGGACGCGAGTTTCTGACGGGCACGCTCGAGCAGATCGGCAACCATTTCAAGCCGATCCCCTCTGCGCGTGGTCGCCCCGGGTGGCAGACCGCCGGTTTGGCCGATGAAAGTCCTCGCTCCGTTCAGCTGGTTGATCGCGTAATCGACGTCGCCCTTGATCTCCCTGATGTTGGGGTAATCGCGGTCGACGGTGTTCAGTATGTCCCTCGCCCCGATAAGGTCGGCTTGTGCGCTCGTATACGGGGCGCGAAATTGTGCCGTGGCGAATGTTCCCAACAGCAGCATTGCGCAGAACGCCATAACAACTGGTCTTGCTGTTTTCACCCAAATCCTCCTTACGTTCGCCCGGTGCTCCACGATTCAATCCCCAGGAACTGGTGGACTGCCGGGAGCTCTGGGGAGGCGTCTTTTAATCTTGATGCAGTCTGCCCCACACCGAGTTTTCGTCTCTAAGAACCCGCGCTGCGAATTGAAGTTGCGAGATTGCAGATTGTTCACCTTGCTGTGCCGAAGCCGCTTCGCTCCCGCCGCTCTCATGGGACGAGAAAGGACTGAAAACAAAACGAGCAGCCCGGCTTCCAAGCTGGCCTCTGATTGGCTCGCTGCGTGGAATTCCGTTCGGCTGACCACAACGTTCGCTCTATCTTCGTTGTACTAGTTCTGCTCGTCCTTGATTGGGTGCTGAATTGCTTTCTGGATTTTTCAAAACAGCAGGTTCTGCCGCTTGGGAAACTCTACGCCGAAGTGGCGGTAGGCCAACTGCGTCGCCACACGTCCGCGCGGAGTGCGGTCGAGAAATCCGATCTGAATCAGGAACGGCTCGTAGATCTCCTCGATGGCATCGGGCTCTTCGGCCATCGCCGCCGCCAGCGTGTTCACTCCCACGGGTCCGCCCTGATACTTCTCAATGATCGTCAGCAGCAACCTGCGGTCCACTTCGTCGAAGCCGTGCTGGTCCACCTCGAGCATCTCCAGTGCCGCATGCGCCGTGGCCAGGTCGATGTGCCCCGTTCCGCGCACCTGCGCGTAGTCGCGCACGCGCCGCAGCAGCCGGTTGGCGACGCGCGGTGTTCCGCGGCAGCGCGTGGCAATCTCCATCGCCGCATCGTCATTGATGCCCACGTTCAGAATCTCCGCCGAGCGCTTCAGGATGATGCGCAGGTCCTGCGGCGAATAAAACTCCAGCCGCAGCACCAGCCCCAGCCGCGAGCGCAGCGGGGCCGAGATCAGCCCGATGCGCGTCGTCGCGCCAATAAAGGTGAAAGCCGGAATATCGATGGAATGCGTGCGCGCCGAGGGCCCCTGGCCGATCATGATGTCCAGACGGCGGTCCTCCAACGCCGAGTACAGCAACTCTTCCAGCGCGGGCTGCAGGCGGTGCACCTCGTCCACAAATAGCACCTGCCGCGCGTGCACGTTGGTCAGGATCGCCGTGAGGTCGCCCTTGATCTGCAGCGTCGGCCCGGAGGTCTGCTGAAAGGCCGCATTCATCTCGTTGGCTATGATTGTTGCCAGCGTCGTTTTGCCCAGCCCCGGCGGTCCGTAGAGCAGGACGTGATCGAGCGCCTCGCCGCGCGCGCGTGCCGCCGCGATGGCCACGGCAAGGTTCTCCTTCACCTTGGGCTGGCCGATGAATTCGCCCAGCCTCTGCGGCCGCAGCTTCAGCTCGAAGCCCTCTTCCCCCTCCAGCACGCCGCCGGTGACCAGCCGCGCCCGCTCATCCATCCCGCGCGAATCCATGCCCGCCATGCAGCGATGTTATATCCAGCGCGCACGGGCAGCAATCGTGATCTGCCGCTCAGGGACTCAGGGGAATCACGAGCAGCCTGGGACTGATTTCTGCCCTTTTATTGTTGCAACAAAATACTTTCCACTGCCTTCGCTCTTGATTTTGCTCTTTATCTTCAGCCATTTCGGGAAATCACATCGATTTGAAGCCTACCTCACCGATCCGGAAGCTCCGATTGCGCTACTATGGCCCATTCATACGGAGGCCTTATGTCGACTCTAGCTGTTGTGAGCCGGGAACAATCGCTAACGAACTTATGTATTGCCTTCAACGGGGAGTCAAACGCCGCGGTCCGCTACGCGGCATTCGCCAAGATAGCCGACGAAGAGGGCTACCTTAGGATCGGCAGCCTCTTCCGCGCGATCTCGCCCGTCGAGATGCCAAGGGTGAAGAGCACGATCGAGAACCTGCACACGGCCATCGACGGCGAATTTTACGAGGTGAACGAGATGTACCCCGAGTTCATTCTCGAGGCGGCGGCGCAGGTCCTGACCAGCGCCCGGCGCAGCTTCCAGCACGCGCTCGCTTCGGAGAGGGGCCACCTGCAGCTCTTCCTCAGTGCGCTGGAAAAGATCGAGCATCCTGACGAACAGTCGGCCACAATGCTCTCCCGCAGAGCTGTCTTTTACGTCTGCCCGGAGTGCGGCTACACCGCGGAGATGATCGAACATGACGGCTGCCCGATCTGCCGCCACAGCAAGGACGAATTCGAGTTGATCAGCTAGAGCGCGCGCGAAGGTTGAACGCGCGGAAGAAGCGGCCTCCGCTGCGCGTTCAGCAGAACTTGATGGTGCCCCATTTCTGCCGGGGCCCCAGACAGGCCCGCAGTTGGCTTGTTGGGGCAACCTCCTTTGGCAGAAGTGGGGTAGTTGCTTTGATCTTCAACTTGCAGGAACGTTGTTTTCGCTTTGACTCTCGCGCTTCTCCTCCGGAGGCGTCATCAGCGACATCTTCTGCGAGGTCTTCACGTCCTGCGCGGAAAGGTGCGCGCCCGCCAGCAGCAGCAGACCCACAAAAAATGCCCAGAAAATCAGCGTGACGGAGATGGAGAAGTTCCCATAGGTCGCCTTGAAGTCCAGCCACGGCACGACCTTCATGAAGATCACCTGCGCCACCTCAAAGGCCACTCCGGTGATGATCGCCGAGGGCAGCACCGCCCGCGCCGCGATCTTTCCGTTCGGCAGCAGCCAGTAAATCAAAAAGAAGATCAGGATGGCCGCCAGTAGCCCGAAGGTCTTCAAAACAATTTGTTGCAACGTGGTGTTGATGAAGGTCATCGCCGCATGGATCCAGCCCGTGCCCAGGTGCGCGTCCATCCAGGCCTGCGCCTGCGAGGTGGGAGCCCAGATGCCCGCCGAGGCCGCCACCGAGGCGAAGGCCAGCAGGCCGCAGCCGAGCGTCAGTCCCAGCGAGACCAACTGGTTCATCAGGTAGTTGCGCGACTTGAAGCCCCAAACCGAGTTCAGCGCCACCTCCAGCGGCTCGAAGACCCCGGTGCTGCTGATCAACAGCATCACCAGAGAGAAGAGCTCGATGGCGTGGTTTCGCGACTGGCTGTTGATCCACCCCGCAATCATCGCCTGGGTGTTCGCATCGAACGGCAGAAACACCTTGACCATCGCCAGCACCGTGCTGGACATGGCATGCGAGTGCAGGATGGTGCGGCTGACGGTGAGCATCAGCACCGCCGCCGGCATGAAGGACAGGATGGCGTTGGCGGCCACCGAAAACGCGTAGGTGTGCACTTCGGTGGTGCCCAGGTACTTCAGGGTGGAGAGGCCGTTGCGCCGCAGCGTCTGCAGCATGGAGCTGCGCAACTGGTCGATCGGGTCGCCTCCGGCGAAAGTAGTGCCGCTCTCCGCCGCAGGCTTAGCGGCGGCCGATGTAGGTTCGGTTGTCATGGTAGCTGCTCTTATTGTAGCGAACGGCCTCGGCGCCTGAAGTGCGGGATCCCCAACGCGCCTACTGCTTCGCCCCAACAGGCCAATTACGGGCTTGCTGGAGGCCCCTCGGCGTGCTGGGGTGAAAATCTGGAGCGCGCGCGCCGGATCTTCAGCATTTCCAGCGCTTTGCGCCACCAATCCGCCACGATTTTTCCCAATTTGCGCCTAATTTCATCATTTTTCTGCAGTGCAGCAACTATCGCTTGCTTACTCGTTCGCCCTGCGCTAAATATGGTTTTGCTGCCCGGGGTTGCGGATGCGGTGCGTCACGTGCGTTTGCCGCGTCGTGCAGTGGAAGTAAGGATAAGTAGATGTGCAGTCGGCAGCAAAGTAGTCTTCGTCGAGTCCGGATTCCAGCCTCTTTTCCATCCAGCGGTCGCCGCGGATGAAAATGCGCTGGAATCCGGATTTGCGTTTAGGCTGCTTTCGGTGACAGGGCCCCGCGGCCGTCCGCATCTCCGGATGAGCACTGTTTCGTTTGCATGGCTGAAAGGAGTCTGTTGTGAAGGAAAAGGGCACAGTAAAGTGGTTTAACGGCGCAAAAGGATATGGCTTCATTCAACGCAGCACGGGTGAAGATGTGTTCGTACACTACTCCGTCATTCAGGAGAACGGCTATCGCGTGCTGAATGAAGGCGAACTGGTGGAGTTCGAATGCGTGAAGGGCCCCAAGGGCCTGCAGGCGCAGAACGTCAGCCGCGGATAAGTCACCTCAATCCAGGAACGGAAAGGCCCTCACCCGCTGGGGGCTTTTTCACTGCGCAAATTTATCCATCTACATGTATCGATGTGTGTCTCCGATGTGTCTCATCGACACCCTGGGACTGCGTTGCTTCAGGAGTAGCAGAAGTCGCAAAGCAGAAGGCGCTGCTCCGCGGTGGGCTGCAGGAATTCCAGCCCGGCCCTGAATCCCCGGCGGCGCACGACCACGGCACGGAGACAGAGCGGTTCGCCGCTGCCGGGAAGATGCACACTGAGCACCACCTCGGCGCCTGCGGGCAGTTCGCGGGTCAATGTCAACCCCGCGCCGCTGCGCGACAGGACGAACGTCCGCCCATGTACCACCACTTCCACAGTGCGCCCGTTCACCTGCGGCCCCATCACGAGACGCGCACGCACGTCGACCGGACGCCGGTAGTAGCGGCGGCTGGCATAGATCGAACTGCAGGCGACGGAGCTTCCAGTGGAAACCCGGTCGCCTGTGTTATTCGGAAAGGGGATCGGCGACACGGTCGGGAACACGGTCGGCATCGGATGTTGCCTCCAATTTTCGAATCGCCCAGCGCGCATGTTCGGCCACTGCCGGGTCCTCGTAGTGTGCCAGCTCTCGCAGCCGCGGCAGAAATGCGCGCTCGCCGCTGTTGCCCATCGCAACGGCGGCGTTGCGCAACAGGCCAGTGAGTTTGGCGCGCTTCACCGGCGAGTGGCGAAATGCGCTGCGAAACTCTTCCATGTTCATACCTGAAATCCACTCCAGCGAGGGATTGACCAGTTGGATGCGCGGCGCAAATGCCGGGTCGGGAGAGGCCGGAGCGCGACGGGGCCGCCGGTTCCACGGGCAAACATCCTGGCAGATGTCGCAGCCGAAGAGGTGCCGTCCCATCTGCGGGCGGAGCTCCTCCGGCGCCGGACCGCGCTGCTCGATCGTGAGGTATGCGATGCAGCGCCGCGCATCGAGCTGCCCGGGCGCGAGGAACGCCTGCGTCGGGCATGCATCCAGGCAGCGCGTGCACGTCCCGCAGCGGTCGGCCGCGGGAAGGTCCGGCGGCAAAGCGTGCGCACAGAGAATCACGCCAAGGAAGAGCCACGAACCAAGCTGCTCGTTCAGGATGCAGGTGTTCTTGCCGATCCAGCCAATGCCGGAGTGCGCGGCGAGCACGCGCTCTATGACCGGACCGGTGTCGACGTAGCACCAGGTACGCGGCGCGGCGTGGCCTTCGGCAACGATCTGCTCGATCATCTTCTGCTCGACGCGGCGCAGCCGGGCCAACAGAAGCTCGTGATAGTCGCAGTCCACAAACGCATAGCGCGAAATCCATCCGCGCCGCGGGTCCTCGCACTCGGTTGAATACGGCGCATCCGAGTTGTAGTTGACGGCGCAGACCACGACCGAGCGCGCCCATGGCGCAACGTTCTCAAGCGCAGCCCGCCGCAGTGCTCCGACGTCATTGGTTTTGGCGAGATAGTCCATCTCGCCGTGACAGCCGGCCTCGATCCAGCGCGGAAAGTAGTCGAGTTCGCGCAGTGGTGTGGCCGGAGCAATGCCCGCCAGCGAGAAGCCTTCGGCAAGCGCCGTTCGTTTCACGAACTCGGTGAGATGGGACATCGAACAGCTCAGCAGATCGGAATCGTCCGACCTCAAAATCGCTCTGGTGCCTGCGACTGCGCGCCACGGCCGCTTCTCACCACGGCGACGATGGCCGCAATCTCCGTCAGTGAGATGATCGTGGCCGAGGCCACGCACCAGATGCAGTAGGTCTCCAGCAGCCGGGCCTCGACGTAGGTAAGGTAGGCCGAAAACGCGACAGCACCCGTGGTGAGCAGCAGCACGACCCACCAGCGCCTCGCCAGCGCAAAGGCGCCGATGAGGAGATAGCCGGCGATGCCAACGGCCGCCACTGGTGTACTGGCAAGCCCACCCGGCATCTCGCCCGGCGGCTGCGACAGCACGTGCTGCGCTATACCGCCCACGACGGCGAAGGGGCTGTGATTCACCGCGCCGCAGTCCCAGCGATCATTGATGCTGCACGGCGCCGGCTCGGTGCGGTAGTGTTCGCGCAGGGCGAAGCTGGAGATGACCAGTCCGACCAAGGCAAGGACCGCGATCAGATAGCGCATGGATCCTCCGCCCCCATTGTAACTACGCCGGCAAGCCAGGAAGGCCCTAACGGGCTCATTTCGGGCAGCTTCCCGGCTTCAGGGCTGATTCTCCACCCAGCCAGCCAAAATCCGGCTTGCTGGAACCCCGGGGGTTGCGTCCAAACTTCCGGCTGCGCATCGAATGAAAATGTTACGATGGAGTCCGCACAGCGCGGCGAATGCCGCGGCATGCCCCGTGTTCAGAGCTCTGAGTTCACAGCTTTGCATACAGACCCTGGAGGAAGAATGGCGAGCGACGCAATTCTGGAAGTCAACGACGCAAACTTCGATCAGGAGGTGCTCAAGAGTGAGCAGCCTGTGCTGATCGACTTCTGGGCCGCATGGTGCGGTCCGTGCCGCGCTCTTGCGCCGGTGGTGGATGAGATCGCGAAGTCTTATCAGGGCAAGCTGAAGGTTGCCAAGATGGATGTGGACCGCAACACCGCGACCCCGCAGCGCTACGGCGTGCGCGGAATCCCGACCCTGCTGGTCTTCCAGGGCGGCCAGGTGAAGGAACAGATCGTCGGCTATGTCCCCAAGGAGACCATCGAAAAGGCGCTGGAAAAGCTCGCCTGAGCCCGGCCCGGCTGAAAAGTTTAGCGCCCCCAAACAAAAGACCCACTTCTGCCGGAGTCCCCGGCAAGCCCGCTGTTGGCTTGCTGGGGCGGAGAAGTGGGCACAACTTTTTTCCGCAGTTCTCAGTATTTCCGCAGCACCGCCACCACACGACCCTGCACCTGTACAGCCTCGGCTGGAACCACGATCGGTTGCATTGCTGCGTTAGAAGGCTGCAGGCGCACCTGCGAACCGGCGCGATAGAGCCGCTTTAAGGTGGTTTCCGAGCCATTTACCAGGGCAACGACGATCTCGCCATCCCGCGCGTCCTCGGTCTTCTCCACCAGCACGTAGTCGCCGTTGACGATGTGTTCGTCCTGCATGCTCTCGCCCATCACCTGCAGCACAAAGACGTTCTTTGCGCGCGTGAAGTCGGTGAGGGAGATTGTCTCCGGCGTCTCCGTTTGCTCGATCGGCCTTCCGGCCGCGATGCGCCCCAGCAGCGGCAGCTCGAAGGCATCTGGTGAAAATGGGCGAGCGCCGCCAGGCAAGGGGGTTCCCAGCGCGCCTGCGGCCGGCGGGCTGGGGCGGAGCTCCGGGGGCAGCGGAAGCACATCGATGGAGCGGCTGCGGTTGTAATCCCGCCGCAGAAGCTTCTTGGCCTCCAGGTTGTTGATGTGTTTGTGCACGGTGGCCAGTGAGCTGAGTCCCAGCCCCGCGCCGATCTCTTCGAACGAGGGAGAATAACCGTTCTCCCTCACGAAATCGGCGATGAAGTCGTAGATCTGTCGTTGCCGTTTGGTCAGCGCCATTTCCGGCCTTTCCTTCCACTCAAGAATCCGCCCCAGCATGCGCACGGAACAGGCGGCTGGGGACTCCGGGATCAGCTTGGCGAATAAAAGGCGAATTGTCAATATGGGCGTGCTCCGGCGTGCACTCCCTTTCTCATCATTTTTCGCGGCCAAGGTAACGTGCACCCGTCCGCATTGCGTCATAAAATCGCTAGCAGCCATGGCTGACGTCTCCAAGCTTATCGAGCGCGCGGAAAAATATTTGGAGAAGGGCAAGCCGGAACCTGCCCTGGCCGAGTTTCGCGCCGCCATCGAGTTGCAGCCGGACAATGAGGCCCTGCTGCAGCGGGCCGCCGACCTGGCGCTCTCCATTGGAAAGCTTGGCCTGGCCACGGACATGCTCCGCCGCCTTTTTGCCATGGCCGTGGAGAACAAGCAGCTCGGCAGCTCCGCCGTGGTCTTCCGCAAGCTGCAGCGCATGAAGGCGCTGGATCCCGAGGTGGTCTACCGCTACGCCGAGCTGTGCGAGAGCACCAGCCGCAAGGACGCAGCCGAGGCGTATCGTTTCACCTATCAGGAATTTCAACGGCTGGGCGATCCACGCAGGTCGCTGAACTGCATCAACCAGGCGGTGCGGCTCGATCCGCGGCTTGACGACTACCGCGAGCAGGCACGCATCGCCGAGGCCCTGCACGAGCGGGCTCTGGCCGCAACAGCGTTCGTGAACCGCGGTGTGCTGCTGGAGCGGATGGGCCAGGATGCCTGCGGGCCTTATGCTCGCGCCTACGCCAACGATCCCAGCAATCCCGCGGCCCGCCTCGGGCATGGCCGCTCGCTCATCGCAAAGCACCAGCATGAGGAGGCGATTGAGCTGTTGAAGCCGATCGCGGCTTATCCCTCCAGTCCGGAAGAGGCGCGCGAGCCTTATTGCATCGCGCTGCTCGCCGTGGGCAGGGTGGAAGAGGCCGAGCCCTTCGTCTGGGGCATCTTTGAGCGCAATCCCGCCCCCAATCTCACGGTGATTCATCAGGTCATCGGCGGCCTGCTGGATCGCGACTGTGTGGAACGCGCGCTCGCCCTGGCGCGCAGGCTGGAAGACTTCTTCCGCAAGGCGGGACGGCGCAGCGAATTCATGTTTGACATGGCGCAGCTTTCCGCCAAGAGCAAGCCCAGCATTCCCTTCGTGGAGTACCTGGCCGAGCTCTACAACAGCGCCAATCGCGAGGCGGAGTATTCGCAGATCCTTGCCCGGCTTTTCGATCTTTACTTCGAGGCGGGCAACTACTCCAAGGCGCTGGATGCGCTGGACCGCGCGGTCGATCTCGACTCGTACGAGGCCGCGCACAAGGAGCGCATGCAGCGGCTCTCAGGGTGGGCGTTGAGCCGCCCAAACCGGTCACGGTGACGGTGGCGGATGAGGCACCGACTGATGGCGGCAGTCCCGCGCCGAAGCAGTTGGAGAACCTGGTCCTGCAGGCTGAGATCTTCCTGCAGTACGGCATGCGCGACAAGGCGCTGGAGAAGATCGAGCAGCTCAAGCAGTCGCCTGCAAGCGAGCTGCAGGGCAGCTCCCGCGTGCGGCAGTTGTTCGCCAGTGCGGGCATACCGCTGCCGGCCGACTTTGAGGAGCCGGAGCCGGAGCACAGCGGACGCGCAGCCGATGGTGTGGCGCGCGCAGCCGAGGTCAGCCGTCTCATCGCGCGGCAAAGCGATCCGCGCCAGGTGCTGGTGACGGCGGTCAACCAGATCGGCGCGCGTTGGCAGTACAGCCGCTGCCTGGCCGTGCTGGCCAGTCCGGGCAAGCCGCCTTCGATGGTGGTGGAATACTGTTCGCCGGAGGTACCCAAGTCCGAGCGCGCGGCGATGGTCCGCCTGCTGGCCTACAGCCAGCGCCTCACTCAAGTCGATGGTCGCACTCGCGCTGCTCGAGGAAGACAAGCCCATTGGCCTGCTGATCGTGCAGCAGTGCGGCGCGCGCCGACGCTGGTCGGCCGATGATATTGCGCTGCTACGCTCGCTGGCCGATCAGGTTGCGTTGGCCATCCACGGCGCGCGCCTGCGCTCGCTCGTCTCCACGCTCGGCGTGGCGGAAGAAGAGACCGGCCTGCTCAAGCGTTCGTCCTATCTTGATGTCATCGTCGCCGAGCTCGGCCGCCAGCGCGGCGCCGATGAGGGCTCGCGGACACTGGCGCTGCTGCAGGTCCGCTCGCTCGGCTCTGAAGCCAAAACCGAGGCCGCCATGACCGACCTGGTGCGCACACTGCGCTCCGTGGCGCAGGACCAGGCGATGCTCTTCCGCTACGAGCGCGACACCGTGGCGCTGCTGCTGCCGCACCTCGGGATTGCCGAAACCGGCGACCTGGTGCGGCGGCTGCGCGAGGCCCTGGAGCCGACCGCGATCACCCTCACCGCGGGAATTGCGCAAGTTGCGCCGTTCCACGGCATCGACCCGGAGGACGTCGCAACCGAATGGGTCAACCGTGCGGCGCGCGCCCTCGCCGTGGCGTCCTCGCGTTCAGAAAGAGTTTGCGCCCTGCCTCCGGCGCCGGCTTCGATCGCGTAGCAGTCTTCATCAGCAAACATCCCTGTCGCTTCTCAGTGAGTATCCGCTCGGCGAGTACCCGCTCGCTGCGCCGCGCATGTTACACTGGCTCGGTTTTCGGGGTCCCCAGTGCGCCCGCTGTTGGCGTGCTGGGGTGGAAGCCATCGATCCACAAACAGCGAGCCACGCCCATGCAGAGCAGCGCCATCCTTCAGCGCTTCCGGGCGGCTGCCAGCCGCTATCCGGACCGCCCGGCCATCATCGGCAGCGAGTCTTCCATCAGCTACTCCGAGCTGGAGCGGCGTGCCGCCGGCGTCGCCCGGCGCATTGTCGAGCGCGTGCAGTCGCCGGCGATTGCCCTGCTGCATGCGAACTCGCCGGAGTTCGTCCCGCTGTTCTTGGGAGCGATTTGGGCGGGCAAGACGGTCGCGGTCCTGCCCACGCTTGCGCCGCCGCCGCTGCTCAAGCTGATGGCGATGGAGGCCTGCTGCGAGCTGGTCGTCTGCGGGCCGGAGTTCGAAGCCGCAATGCAGGGCGTGGGGATGCCGTACTGGGTAGGCGACTCATCAGCTGATACCGATACAAGCCTGATCTCACCGCAGCCGGCGCCATCTCATCCCCAATCTGCCAAAATCGGGCAGACTGGGGGCCCCGCCGGGGCCGCGGTGATTCTCTACACCTCGGGAACCACCGGCCGGCCCAAGGCTGTGGCGCTCAGCGAGCAGAACCTGCTCTCCAATGTGGACGGATGCAAGGAGGCCACCGGCTTCGACCAGTCCCGCACCATGCTGGCCGTGCTGCCGCTCTTCCACTCCTATGGGCTCACCGTCACCCTGCTGCTGCCGCTGACTGAAGGTGCTTCCGTGGTGCTGCCGGAGCGCTTCATCCCGCGGCAGGTGTTGCAGCTCGTGGAGCAGCATCGCGTGGCCTGCCTGCTGTGCGTCCCCGGGCAGTTTCGGCTTTTGGTCAAGGACCCCACGCCGATCGACTCCAGCTCCCTGTGGCTCTGCGTCTCCGGCGCCGAGCGCCTGCCGGAGTCCGTGGCGCAGGAGTTTCAGCAGCGCTTCAACTACCCGCTGATTCAGGGCTACGGCGCAACCGAACTTTCGCCTGTGGTCTCATTCACCGGGGCGGGCGACTACGCCGCGGGATCGGTCGGACGGCCCCTGCATAACATTGAGGTGACCATTCGCGGCGAGGAGGACGAGGTGCTGGGCACCGGCGAGATCGGCGAAGTCTGTGTCAGCGGCCCCTCGGTGATGCTCGGCTACCTGGGCGATCCCGAGGCGACGGCGAAGAAGATCCGCAACGGCGTCCTGCACACCGGCGACAAGGGCTATCTCGACGAGGCGGGCTTCCTGTACCTCGCCGGGCGCTCCGACGACCTGCTGAAGATCTCCGGCGAGAAGGTCTACCCCTCCGAGGTGGAGAATGCGCTGGAGATGATCGACGGCGTGGAGGAGACGGCTGTCATCGCGCTGCCCGACGAGAAGCACGGCGCTCGCCTGCACGCCTTCGTGCATCTGCGGCCGGGGGCCGACATAAAGGAAGCCGCGCTGCGCGCCACCTGCCGCGAGATGCTCGAACAGCACAAGGTCCCGCGCAGCTTCTCATTCGTCCCGCAAATGCCGCGCACCGCCACCGGCAAAACCGACAAGCGGGCGCTAGCGGCGACGCTGACGACGGTAGGATAGCGGTGCTGCGTCTTGTGCGAGCGAAAAGCATGCCCCTCTATTGTGTGAATTTGATTTTGGGGTCCCAAATCAAAACCAGAACTCGGGGAGCGATGCACTTGCTGTGGGCGTGAACCCAGTCCTGCGCTACTGTGGGGGGTCCTTCTGACGGGTTGCCTTCGCGCCCGTCAGAATCCCGAGTCCAATCATTACGATGGCGCCCACCACAATCCAGTGTGTGGGCACGTGAAGCAGGTGCGCCCCATAAATCAGGCCAGCGATCATGATCGCGAATCCAATCGTGTAAAGAGCGAACGACATAGCATCCCCTTGCGATCAACTCCGCAACTGCGATGAACGTCTGAGTGGCATGAGGTGGCGATTGGTTGCCCGACATGTTCGGTCCTGCATCCGTGACTCTCTAAAAATTGGTACCGGAAAACGCCCTTGGCTCAATGAATGGGGTACTTCTACGGTTTGCCGGCAACCCGGAGTGGCTCACTAACGGGCCGGCTTGCCAGCCGCAAAAAGTTCCTTGATAATAAGTGTTGCTGCAAGTATTTGCCGGGCGAGTGGTTCCGGCGATTCCTTTGTGGTAGGCCCGTGGCGGATGAATCCGTCGAATCGGGCATCGGCGTTCGAATCCCAACAAACCTGGCTGCCAATGCGGTTGGGAGAGGTTGCGATTTCCGGTCTCCGGCTTGTTTGCCGGGGATGTCGAGCGCCGGAAAAACGAAGAGAGGAAGAAAAGCCTGTGTTGATGATTCGTCTTTCGCGCCGTGGCGCGCGTAAGCAGCCTGTGTATCGCATTGTGGTCATCGAGAAGGACCGCGCGCGCGACGGCCGCTCCATCGAAGTGGTCGGCCTCTACAATCCGCGCACCAATCCCACAACCATCGAACTCAAGAAGGACCGCGTCGATTACTGGATCGGCAAGGGAGCGCAGCTCTCACCGACGCTGGCGCGGCTCTACAAGATCGCTGCCGCCGCGGCCCCGGCTGCGCCGGTAGCGTAGGCGAGGAGCAGAGCGCGATGGCCGCCAATCTGGCAGGACTGGCAACGGAGCTGGCGAAGGCGCTGGTGGAGTCGCCTGACGAGGTTTCGGTTGCCGCCGCGGGCGATGGTGAGTTTGTGCGCATCGAGCTGGAGGTCGCCGAAGAGGACCTGGGCCGCGTGATCGGCCGCTCGGGACGCACCGCGCGGGCGCTGCGCACGATCCTCTCCGCTGCTGCCGCACAGAACGGACAGCGCTGCTCGCTGGACATTGTGGAGTAACTTGAGCGCGCGGACGGAATGAGCGAAGCATCCGGCGCCGGCGCGTTCATCACCATCGCGCGGGTGCTGAAGGTGCAGGGACGGCGAGGCGAGGTCCTCACCGAGCTGCACACCGACTTTCCCGAGCGCTTCGAGCAGCGGCGCACGCTGTACGCGTGGCCGGAAAAGGGCGAGCGCCGGCAGTTGCACCTCGAGGCGTACTGGCCGCACAAGGGCGGCATGGTGCTGAAGTTCGAGGGGGTGGACTCGATCGAGGCGGCGGAAGAGCTGCTGCGCGCCGAGATCCAGATTTCCGCGGCAGAGCGCGCCGAGCTGGAAGAGGGCGCGTTCTACATCAGCGACCTCTCCGGCTGCGCGGTGCTTGAAAGCGGGCGCGAGATCGGCCGCGTGGCGGATGTAAATTTCGGGGCGGGAACGGCCCCGCTGCTCATCGTGCGAAACGAGAGCGGCAAAGAGTTCATGGTCCCCTTCGTGGAGAGCTTTGTTCGAGAGCTCGACTTGCAGGCGAAGCGGATCGAGATGCAGTTGCCGGAAGGAATGCTGGAGCTGGACGCCCCTGTGCGATCGGTGCAGAAGAAGTCCGGTACGGGAAAAAAGGCGAGCGCGGCGAAGCAGCGCAGGCCGGCAACTAGATAGTTAGGATAGTGGCCCACATTTGCTTCTGTTGCGGGGTCCCCGGCAAGCCTTGTAGTTGGCTTGCTGGGGCGAAAATGTGGGGGACCAAAGCAGGACACAAGAAGGGTCAGGAAGTGCGGTTCGAGATTGTTACCATCTTTCCGGACTTCTTCCGTGGTCCTCTGGATTACGGCATTGTGCGCCGGGCGCGCAACGCCAGGCTCATTGACATTGGGATTCACGACCTGCGGAGCTTCACCGCGGACCGTCATCGCACGGTGGACGACCGGCCGTTCGGCGGCGGCGAGGGAATGCTGCTGAAGCCCGAGCCGCTCTTTGCATGCGTCGAGTCGCTCGGGGTTGCGCCACGCGCCGAGCGCGTAAGCGGCGCGGCGCGCGAGTCGGTGGTGCTGCTCTCGGCCTCGGGCCGGATGTGGACGCAGGCGATGGCGCACGAGCTGGCGGCGCTCGACCGCGTTGTGCTCATCTGCGGCCGGTACGAAGGCGTGGACGAGCGCGTGACCGAATGCCTTGCAGACCGCGAGGTATCGGTGGGCGACTTTGTGATGAGCGGCGGCGAGTTGGGTGCTGCGCTCATCGTGGATTGCGTGACGCGTCTGCTGCCGGGTGCGCTGGGCAATGAGGCTTCGGCCAGGACGGAGAGCTTCAGCGGCGTGGAAGCCGGCGCCAGGCGCGACGAGCTCGGCAGGTTGGAGCCGGATTCGACCGCGGCCGCCGGCGGATTACTGGATTATCCGCACTACACGCGCCCAGCGGAGTTTCGCGGCATCGCGGTCCCCGATGTGCTGTTGGAGGGGAACCACGAAGAGATCCGGCGTTGGCGGCGTCGCCGCGCATTGGAAAAGACGCTGAGAAATCGCCCGGACCTTCTCGAGAAGGCGGCGCTCAGCGCGGAAGACAGGGCGGTGCTTGGCGAGTTGCAGCGCGAAGCGAAAAAGATCTAGAGATTCAATACGGGACGCCCGGCAATTTGCCCGCAGTCCCGAGAAGAGAAGAGGAAATCGTCATGTCGTCATCTCCCATCATTACCCGGATGCTTGCCAAGGTGAAGCGTACGGACCTGCCTGAGTTTGCGGTCGGCGACACCCTCAGGGTGCACGTGAAGATCAAGGAAGGCGATAAAGAGCGCATCCAGATCTTTGAAGGCATCGTGATCAAGAAGGGCGGTGGGCAGCAGCCGAGCTTCACGGTGCGCAAGATGAGCTTCGGACAGGGTGTGGAGCGCATCTTCCCGCTGGGCAGCCGGATCATCGAGAAGCTGGAAGTGGTGCGCTCGGCCAAGGTGCGCCGCGCCAAGCTCTATTACCTGCGCGCGCTGCGCGGCAAGGCCGCCCGCCTGAAGGAAGTGGAGCGGACGCGGTAGTTCGCGCTGTCACGCAAAAATTGACGTGCAAAGGGCGAGGTGTATCCTCGCCCTTTTTTGTCACTGAATTTTTCAGATCGATACTTAAGTCAGCTCACTCGCGCTAGTCTCCAATTCCAAAGTGCCTCCTGATAGCGATGCTAGAATCGTAGGCTCGGCGCTGGAGCAGCGCGTTGAGAGGGCGTAATGAGTACCGTGCTAACCCCGCAGCAGGCCAATCACCCCGGGCTTACCGCGGAGCCGGAAGTTCCGTTGACCACCGCTGAAAACGCAGCGGCCAGGCCATTTGTCAACGAGCCCCACCTGGACTTTACCCGCCCGGAGAACCGCCGGGCGATGCAGCACGCTCTTGAGAAAATTGGGCGGGAGCTCGGCCGCGAGTGCGAGAACGCCATCGCGGGACGTCGCGTGCGCACCACGGCAAAGCTGCGGTCGATCAATCCTTCGCATCCCGAGCAGGTGGTCGGCGTCTTTCAGAGCGCCGGCCCCGAAGATGCCGCGCCGGCGGTGGAGGCTGCGCAGAGTGCATTCGAGAGCTGGAAGCGCACCTCGGCGGCGCAGCGGGCCGAGCTGCTCTTCCGCGTTGCGCACTCGGTGCGGCAGCACAAATTCGAGTGGTGCGCGTGGCTGGTCTATGAGGTGGGAAAGAACTGGGCCGAGGCCGACGCCGACATCTCCGAGGCCATCGACTTCGCGGAGTTCTACGGGCGCGAGGCGATGCGCCTGGACAAATCCACGCCGCCGATCCAGTATCTGGGCGAGCGCGACGAGCTGCACTACATACCGCTCGGTGTGGGCGCGGTGATCCCGCCCTGGAACTTCCCTCTCGCCATTATGGCCGGCATGACGATGGCCGCGATCGTGACTGGCAACACGGTGGTGCTGAAGCCGAGCGGCGATGCCATGACGATTGCCGCACACTTCTTCCATACTCTCGAGGAGTGCGGGATGCCGGACGGGGTGGTGAACTTCGTCACCGGCAGCGGGAGCAGCTTCGGCGAGGCGCTGGTGCGTCATCCCAAGGTGCGCTTCATCGCCTTCACCGGATCGAAGGATGTCGGCCTGCGCATCAACGAACTGGCGGCCAAGCCGCAGCCGGGGCAGATTTGGATCAAGCGCGCGATCCTGGAGATGGGCGGCAAAAACGCGATCATTGTAGACGCCGACGCCGACCTCGACGATGCCGTGAATGGCGTCGTTGCCTCGGCCTTCGGCTTCAGCGGCCAGAAGTGCTCGGCCTGCTCGCGGGCCATTGTGGATGAGCGAATCTATGAAAAATTTGTGGAGCGGCTCAGGCAGCGGACGCAGCAACTCACGGTGTCGGGCGCGGAGGAGAACCCATCGCTCGGCCCGGTAATCAACGAGGGCGCGCGCAGCTCGATCCTGAAGTTCATCGAGGAGGCGCTGCGCCAAGGCGGCCGCCTCGTTACAGGCGGACACGCCGTGGAGGGCCGGGACGGCTTTTTCATCGAGCCGACCGTCATCAGCGACGTGAAGCCGGGCGACACTCTGGAGCAGAAAGAGGTCTTCGGCCCGGTGCTGGCCGTATTGCGTTGCAGCGGCTTCAACGAGGGACTGCGGATCGCCAATGACACCGAGTACGGCCTGACCGGCGGTGTCTACACACAATCGGAGGAGCGCATCGAGCAGGCGCGCCGCGACTTCCACGTGGGGAATCTCTACATCAACCGCAAATGTACGGGGGCCATGGTGGGTGCGCATCCGTTCGGCGGCTTCAGTATGTCCGGCACGGACTCCAAGGCCGGCGGGCCAGACTACCTGCTGCTCTTCACGCAGGCAAAATCCATTGCACGGAAGCTGTGACGGAATTTGTGACCCAGGGGCGTATTCGCACTATACTAGTCGCACCTGATCTCAGCGACCACCGGCTATCACCCCAGCGGGCCAATAACAGGTTTGGCGGCTGCCCCGGAGGCTTGCTGGGCCCCCCCGACGAAGAGAGCCCATGGCGCGAATACTCTGTGTGGATGACGAAGCCAATATAGCGAACTTAAAGTGCGCGATCCTGGAGCATGCCGGACACACGGCAACGCCCGCCACCTCGGCCCGCGAGGCGATCGAGCTCATGGAGAACCAGGAATTTGACGCCGTGGTGACGGACTGGCGGCTGGGCTCGGCCAGCGGCCACAGCGTGGTTATGGCGGCGCACCGCTCGTCGACCCCTGTGGTGGTCGTCTCCGGCTATATCAGCGACGCCTATCAGGCGGCCAAGCCGCTGGCAGATCTATATCTGGAGAAGCCGGCCAATCCCGAGGAACTGGTGACTATCGTCAATGAGCTGCTGAAGGCAAACGAGCGCCCATCGAATTCGCCCAGCTAGATCGAACCGCTCCCGTACATTCTTCGCGTTCACCGGCGCCAGCTCGCCCACGGTGAAGCTGTCGGCTGAGATGAACCTGTCGCCGTCCAGCCGGTACATCGTTGCCCGCAGCTTGCCTCCGTCGCTCGCGAACTTCACGTAGTGGAAGACGGGAAAGATGTTCTCCTGATAGAGGTCGCTGGGCGAGCGGGCGACGCGGTACGGCCTGGCGCCGCCGCCGCCGCTCACCAGGTAGTCCACGCCGCCGCGCTGGAAGCGCTCATAGTTGTGGATATGTCCCGCGACCACGACGATCTTCGCCTTGATCTGCTTCGCCGCTGCCTCTAACTGTTGCGCCAGGGCCTCCTCATTCGGACGCGCACTGTGCGAGTCCTTAAGGTACACCGGATCTGCGATCGGCGGGTGGTGCAGCGAGATGAATACATATCGGATGTCGCTGGGCAGTTCCTGGAGTTGCCGCGCCAGCCACTGGCCTTGCGCGCTGCCCGCATAGAGGTCGAGATTGCTGTCGAGCGTGAGGATGTAAGCCTCGCCGAAGCGCACCGAGTACCAGCGCCGGCCGCGCAGTTCGGGAAAGGTCTTCCACCAGTTCTCAAGACAGGTGCCGCAACCGTTTCGATCTCGCGGGTCGTAAAGCTCGTGATTGCCCAGGGCAGGAAAGACGCGGATCCCGGCCTGGCGCCAGGGCTCGGTCTCCGCGTGGTAAACGACGTAATCGTTCCCATCGCCGCCATGAAATGGCAGGTCGCCGCTGAGCAACAGCACACTGGGCTTCTCCTCGGCGATCTTGCGCACCAGCGCCTGCCGGGCCATCGGATTGCTGTTCACGCGGTCGGCTGGGTCGGTGAATCGCGTGTCGCCGTAGGCGATCAGCGTCCAGGAGCCCTTGGGAGGAGACACCGTGAATGCCGGCCCCGAATCGCTCGACTTGGAAGGGGCCGCCTGCGCCAAGCCCACCAGGCAGATGAAGAAGGCCGCCAGGAAACCATCTCGAAGGCTCCAGCGCCTTTCGCTTCCGCTTACGTTCGATTGCCGCGTCATCGATCCCATATTTTGATTCGCATCCGGCGGTACGGTCAATGGAACCGCCCTCTCGTAAGAGAGTTTGCCCTGCTTGAGATTAGGTCTGGGAAAAACAGAAAAAATCTCAAGCCGCCGCGGATGGCCCACTTATTTCCCCGAGCGATAGGAGCCCAGGACGCGCAGTTCCACCGTTCGGTTCTTGAGCTCGTCCAGAACTCTGGTCATGCGCGGGTCCGACGCGGCGGCGGCGACCTCAAAAAAGAAGCGATAGTGCCACGGAGTTCCCACCAGCGGACGGCTGACCAGGCTCATCAGGTCGACCGAGTTTGCGGCGAAGGGCTCCAGCGAGCGGAAGAGCGCGCCGGGCTGATTGGTGACGGTGAGCACCAGCGTGGTGGCGTCCGCATCGGAGTTCGAGCTGGCTTTCACCGCCGATTGCGGCTGCAGCAGCGCGAAGCGGGTGAAATTGTTGGGATCGTCCTCCACGCCGGCGGCCAGGATCACGGCGCCGTACTGCTGGGCGGCGTGCTCGCCCGCGATGGCGCCGACCGTGGGATCGAAGCTGTCCATGATCTGGCGCACACTGCCGGCGGTATCTTCGGCAACAGCCTTCGCAATGCCGGGATGCGCGGCGAAGAAGCGCTCGCATTGCGCCAACGCCACCGGATGCGATTGAACGCGCCGCAGGCCCTCGAGCGTTGCGCCGGGGCAGCCGATGACGCAATGGCTGATGCGCAGCACCACCTCGCCTATCATGGTCAAGGGCTCTTCCGAAGATGCGCTCTGGTAGAGCAGGTCGTAGCAGCGCAGCACCGGCCCAGCGAGCGTGTTCTCCAGCGGAGCGAGGATGAGGTCGGCGCGGCCCTCGTCGATGGACGAGAAGAGCGATTCAAAAGTTGGGCAGGCCACGGTGCGTATGCGCGCGCCGAGCAGCTTGCGGGCGGCGATCTCGCTGAAGGCCCCCGGCTCTCCCTGGAACGCCACGCGCGCGGTGGGATCAATCCTGTGCATCGTCCGCTCCGTTTCACCCCGGCACGCCAACAGCAGGCGCGCTGGGACCCCGTTGTAATGGAAGTGAGTTGAAGCTGTCAAACCGCGGGCAGAACGAAAAAGTTCAAGAGCAAAACCTAAAGCTAAAGGCCCCACCCTAACAGGATGGGGCACCCTGAAATTCTTTCTAGTACGGTCGCGGCCGCGCTTCGTACTGCGAGATGGAGTTCTCCTTCTGCAGCGTGATTCCGATCTGGTCCAATCCGTTGAGCAGGCAATGCTGGCGGAAGGGATCCAGCGGGAACTGCGCGCTCCAGCCGTCGTCGTCGGTGACCGTGAGGTTCTCGACATTGACCGTGAGCTGGTAGTTGCGCTCGGACTTGGCCTCCGCGAACAGTTCCGCCATCTTGTCTTCCGGCAGCTCCACCGTGAGCAGGCCGTTGTTGGCGGCGTTGGAGTGGAAGATGTCGGCAAAAGACGGCGCAATCACCACCTGTATGCCGAAGTTGATCAGGGCCCAGGCGGCGTGCTCGCGCGAGGAGCCGCAGCCGAAATTCTTGCCGGCCAGCAGAATGCTCCCCTTGTCATACGGCTCCTGGTTGAGGACAAAGTCCGGATTGGGATCGCCCTCCGCGTTGTAGCGCCAGTCGTTGAACAGGAATGGCCCGTACCCCGTGCGTTCAATGCGCTTGAGGAACTGCTTGGGAATGATCTGGTCGGTATCGACATTGGCGCGGTCGAGCGGTATGACCTGGCCGCGATGAGTGCGCATCGGCTCCATTCGGCTACTCCTTGAAGTCCCACTGACGGATGTCGCTGAAGTGCCCGGTAACGGCCGCTGCTGCGGCCATCGCGGGACTGACGAGGTGGGTGCGGCCGCCCCGTCCCTGGCGTCCTTCGAAGTTACGGTTGCTGGTGGAGGCGCAGCGCTGGCCGGGCAGCAGGATGTCCGGGTTCATCGCCAGGCACATCGAGCACCCTGGTTCGCGCCACTCGGCTCCGGCCTCGCGGAAGATGCGGTCGAGGCCCTCGGCCTCAGCCAGGCGCTTCACCGTCGCTGAGCCGGGCACCACCATCATGTGCACCCTGGGGCTCACGTGGTGGCCTTTGATCACGCGGGCGGCTTCGCGCAGGTCCTCGATGCGGCCGTTAGTGCAGGAGCCGATGAAGACGCGGTCGATTCCCCGGCGAGGTGCCCCAGGTGACCCACGGCTGGAGCTTCGAGGCGTCGAATTCGACCACGCGGTCGAACTTGGCGTCGGGGTCGCTGGGCAGCGTGCGCCAGTAGGCAACGGCGCGCTCCCACTGCTCGCCCTTGGGCGCGTGCGGACGCCCCTTCAGATAGGCATAGGTGGTCTCGTCGGGCGCAACCATGCCGGCGCGCGCGCCACTTTCAATGGCCATGTTGCATAGCGTCATGCGGCCTTCCATCGAGAGCGAGCGGATGGCCTCGCCGGCATACTCGATGACGTACCCGGTGCCGCCGTCGGTGCCGATCTGATGGATGATTGCCAGCGCGACGTCTTTGGCGGTGAGGCCCTTGGGTACTGCACCGTTGACCTTGACCAGCATCGACTTCGGGCGCTTCTGCTGCAGGGTCTGCGTGGCCAGCACGTGCTCGACTTCGCTGGTGCCGATGCCGAAGGCCAGCGCACCGAACGCGCCATGCGTGCTGGTGTGGCTGTCTCCGCAGACAATCGTTTTGCCTGGCAGAGTGGCGCCAACCTCCGGACCGATGACGTGGACGATGCCGGTCTCGGGCGAATCGATGTCGGCCAGATGAATGCCGAAATCCTTGCAGTTCTGGCGAAGCGTGTTGATCTGCTGCGCGGAGATGGGATCGAGAATGTGGAAGCGCTCTTCCGTGGTGGTGGGCACGTTGTGGTCGATGGTGCCGAAGGTGAGGTCGGGACGTCGCACCTTGCGGCCAGCCAGGCGCAAACCTTCGAAGGCCTGCGGCGAGGTCACCTCGTGCACCATGTGCAGATCAATGTAGATCAGCGCGGGCTGCGGAGGCTCGTGCGAGACGACGTGCGCGTCCCACAGTTTTTCAAACAGACTGCGGGGCGGACCGGATGGCTGCGTGGACTGCGGCGCGGAAGAAGACACGGTAGATGATTGCGTGGTCACGGTAAACCTCAGACAACTAGTATGCCGGCGCGCGTTGCACGCCTGCTAAACGGGATGCCCAATTTTCTGGGGCGGGGCGCAGAGACCCACTTCTGCTCACTACGGCAGAAGTGGGGCACCAAGACGTCGGCGGTCCTCATTCCAAACCAAGTGGAAGGACCGCTGCTTACTTCTGCTGCGCCGTCACCAGATTCGGCGCGTCACCCACTGAACCGCGATGGATGTTGACCATCGAGATCAGGTCCTGATCGTATACCTTCTTCTTGCGGTCGGCCAACTCGGTGAACTTGGTGTACAGCGCGTCCAGTTCATCGTGGCTCAACTCGATGCCAAGCTGCTTGAGGCGATACACCAGCGCGTGCCGTCCCGAATGCTTGCCCAGCACGATGCGGTCGGCCGGCATGCCCACCGACTCCGGCGTCATGATCTCGTAGCAGAGCGGATTGCTGAGCACACCATGCTGGTGAATGCCGGCCTCATGGGCAAAAGCATTGCGTCCGACAATCGCCTTGTTCGGCTGCACGCCGAAACCCAGCGTCTGCGTGAGCAGTTCGCTGGTGGCGTGGAGCTGCGCGCGGTCGATGCCGCACTCGTACGGATAGATGTCGTTGCGGACGTATATGCCCATCACGACCTCTTCCATCGCGGCATTGCCGGCGCGTTCGCCGATTCCGTTCACCGTGCACTCCACCTGGCGCGCCCCTGCTCCAACCGCGGCCAGCGAATTAGCCACCGCCAGGCCAAGATCGTTGTGGCAGTGGCAGGAGATGGTCAGGTCCTTGCCCTTTACGGTCTGCTTGATCTTGCGGATCAGCCGCCCGTATTCCTCGGGCATCGTATAGCCCACCGTGTCCGGAATGTTCAGCGTGGTAGCGCCGCTGTCGGCGGCCACCTGCAGCACCTCGCAGAGGAAATCCGGCTCCGAGCGGGTGGAGTCCTCGGACGAAAACTCAACATCCTCGCACAGCGAACGCGCGTGGGAGACATAATCGCGCACATTGCGCAGGCAGTCCTGGCGGGACATCTTCAACTTGTATTGCAGATGAATGTCGCTGGTAGCAAGGAAGGTGTGAATGCGGGGACGCGCCGCCTCTTTCAGGGCCTCCCAGGCGGTGTCGATGTCCTTGCGGGTGCAGCGGCACAAACCCGCTACCCGGACGCCGCCGATCTCGCGCGCTACGCGCTGTACGGCCTCGAAATCGCCATGCGAGGCGATGGGAAAGCCGGCCTCAATGATGTCCACACCGAGCCGCTCCAACTGCCGGGCCAGCACCAGTTTCTCTTCGGTGTTCATGCTGCAGCCGGGCGACTGCTCGCCGTCGCGCAGGGTCGTGTCAAAGATGAGGATCTTCTCTGGTTGCGCCTTCACGTCGGTGTCCATCTCTCTACCTTCGATGCTGCAATGACATTAGTCAAACTACTTTTCTTACAACATGAATAAGGTATAATGATTGAATAAGCTTTCCTAATTATCAACCTTGGATCCCTTAATACATGGACCTATATCAACTCGAAGCCTTTGTTGCCGTTGCGCAGGAACGCAGCTTTTCGCGTGCGGCTTTGCGTCTCCATCGAACCCAATCTGCCGTAAGCCAAACTATTGGCAAGCTTGAGGACACTCTGGGAGAAAAGGTGTTTGAGCGCTCCTCGCGCGACGGCACCCTGACCGCCGCGGGAAAAGTCCTGCTGGAATACGCCGAGGAGCTGCTGAACCTTCGCGAGCGCGCCACCGACGCCATCACCGAGCTGCGCAGCCTGCACGAGGGCAAGCTGACGGTGGCGGCCAACGAGTTCACCTCGCTGTGCCTGCTGCCGGCTTTGCACCTCTATCACCGGATGCACCCCTCGATCAAAATTCAAGTGCAGCGCTCGCTTGCGGGCGACATTCCGCGCCAGATATTGATGCATCAGGTCGAATTCGGGGTTCTGTCGTTCAAGCCGGAGGACGACCAGCTCAGCTCAACTGTCTTCTATCGCGACGAGCTCGTCTTCGTGGTCTATCCAGGACACTCGCTGGCCTCGGCCGGCAACGTGAGCATTCACGACCTTGGCGCCGAGTCGTTCGTGGCGCACAACGTGACCTCGCCGCTGCGGATCAAAGTCATCGAGGCCTTCAAGAAGACGCGCACCACGCTGCACATGGACGTGGAGCTGCCAACGCTCTCGAGCGTGAAGGAGTTCGTGCGCATGGGCAACGGCGTGGCGCTGATGCCGCGCATGAGCGTGGAAGGCGAGCTGCAGCGCGGCGAGCTGGTCGCAGTCAGCGTAGACGAGCTGCGCCTCGAGCGCACCCTGCGCCTGGTGACGCGCAAGGGCGCAACCCTCTCGCACGCCGGCGTGGCCTTCATGAACATCTGCCGCAACATGGCCGCCGACCCGAAGTACCGCGCAGTGTTTGAGCCCGAGGGAGAGATGGTGGGACGGCGCAAGGCGAAGGGGTAATGACTGAAAGCGCGGTCCAGGCGAGGTCATTCCAACTCTTCACCACTCACGAGGGTGCCCCGTTCAACCTTCTTTTGGTTGGGCGGGGCTGTTTTTTCGCGCCACGGCAGCGGGATTCCGGCCGGCTTCTCTGCGCCGCGCCGTCCAGTGCTACTCGATCTGAACGGTCCCCTCTTCGCCCGATCGATAGTGACGAAAG
>WNGE01004446.1_pt1 | contig 29993 bp, 26 predicted proteins | sample 5400651 | NCBI WGS metagenome assembly WNGE01 (sample SAMN13153370, study PRJNA577476) | soil metagenome | isolation source: 60 cm soil or saprolite under grassland replicate 2 | place: USA:California | collected 2016-06-15
GAGACATCGGCGGTGACACCGGCGAAGGGCGCGCCGGCGGCGGCGAGAAGACGACCCCGAGCGGCTTCCCGCACGCGACGCAGGTCCTCGCGCCAGGGTCGTTGTAGGCGTCGCAGGCGCGGCAGACGAGGCCGAGCATCCCGGTGAGCCGGCCCATCGGCGACTCCGCCGAGCAGGCGGGGCACGCGGTCATCGTGGCGTCCAGCGCGGCGCCGCAGGTCTTGCAGGTCAGCAACGATGGCCTCCCCGGACCTTCTACCCCGCGTCCCCGCCGCCGCTCAACCGTCTGGGACCGCGCCGGGCGGGGACCCAGGCGCGCGCTGGCGCGCGATGCCGCGCCGCGTTACGAATTGCCGTACGCTTGCCGGGCCTGGAACCGGCGGATAGGCTTTCTGGTCGGACCTTGCTTCGCCTCAATGACATCCTCGATCGCGTAGGGGGGTACCACCCCGACCCCGACCTCGACCTCATCAAGAAGGCCTACGTCTACTCGGCGAAGGTCCACCAGGGACAGATCCGCAAGTCGGGGGAGCCGTACCTCGTCCATCCGCTGGAGGTCGCCGGCATCCTCGCCGAGATGCGCCTCGACGAGGCGTCCATCGTCACGGGCCTCCTCCACGACACGATCGAGGACACGCTCGCCACCAAGGACGAGATCTCGGAGCTCTTCGGGCCGGAGATCGCGGAGCTCGTGGACGGCGTGACGAAGCTGTCGAAGTTCAGCGCCGGCAACACCCAGGAGGAGAAGCAGGCCGAGAACTTCCGCAAGATGGTCGTCGCGATGGCGAAGGACATCCGCGTCCTGCTCGTCAAGCTCGCCGACCGGACCCACAACATGCGGACGCTCGACGCCATGAAGCCGGAGTCGCAGGAGCGGATCGCCCGCGAGACGCTCGACATCTACGCGCCGCTCGCGAACCGTCTCGGCATCCAGTGGATCAAGAGCGAGCTCGAGGACCTCTCGTTCAAGTACCTCCGGCCGCAGGAGTACGGCGATCTGTCGACGCGCCTCGCCGTGACCGCCCGCGAGAAGGAGCGCTTCGTCCAGGAGGTCGTGGCGATCATCGAGCAGCGCCTGCGCGAGTCGGGGGTGAAGGGCGCGGAGGTCTCCGGCCGGGTGAAGCACGCCTACTCGATCTGGCGCAAGATGCGCGAGCTCGACGTGGACTTCGACCAGATCCAGGGCGATCCCGAAGCCGAACATGTACCAGTCGCTGCACACGACCGTGATCGGGCCGCGGGCGGAGCGCATCGAGATCCAGATCCGCACCCAGGAGATGCACAAGATCGCGGAGGAGGGCGTCGCCGCGCACTGGGCGTACAAGGAGGGCAAGCACGGCGAGGGCCCGAGCGCCAAGGACGCCGCGAAGTTCGGGTGGCTGCGCCAGCTCCTCGAGTGGCAGCGCGACCTCACGGACCCCACCGAGTTCCTCGAGACGGTCAAGGTCGACCTCTTCTCGGACGAGGTCTTCGTGTTCACGCCCAAGGGCGACGTGAAGAGCCTGCCGCGCGGCGCGACCCCGGTGGACTTCGCGTACACCGTCCACTCCGAGGTCGGCGAGCGCACCGTCGGCGCGAAGGTGAACGGGAAGATCGTCCCGCTCCGCTACAAGCTGAAGAACGGCGACACGGTCGAGATCCTCACCTCGGCCACCTCGCACCCGTCCAAGGATTGGCTCACCTTCGTCAAGACGAGCCGCGCGCAGACGCGCATCCGCGGCTTCATCCGGCAGCTCGAGCACAAGCGCTCGCTCGAGATCGGCAAGGAGGTCGCGGAGCGCGAGCTGCGCCGGTACGGCCTCTCGCTGAACAAGCTCACCAAGGGCGGCGAGCTCGACAAGGCGGCCGGGGCGCTCGGCTACAAGAAGGGCGACGACGTGCTCGTCGCGCTCGGGTACGGGAAGCTGGCGCCGACGCAGATCCTCCACCAGCTCCTCCCCCCCGAGAAGCTGGCCCAGCCGGCGCCGGCGCAGGAGCCGACGTCGCGGCTCACCGAGATCTTCCGCAAGGTGGCGCGCCGCCCGACCGGCGGCGTGCGTATCAGCGGCATCGACGACGTCCTGGTCCGGTACGGCCGCTGCTGCAACCCCGTGCCGGGCGACGACATCGTCGGGTTCATCACTCGGGGACGGGGGGTGACCGTCCACACGCGGGCCTGCGAGAAGACGCTCCCGCTCGACCCGCTGCGCCGCGTGGACGTCTCCTGGGACACGAAGGCGAGCGAGGTGAAGCGCCCCGTCTCGATCCGCGTCGTGACCGACGACCGCCCGGGCGTGCTGGCCGAGATCTCGAAGACGATCAGCGAGGCGGGGATGAACATCTCCCAGGCCACGTGCCGCACGACCGGTCTCGGGCGCGCGGTGAACACCTTCGAGATGGCCATCGGCGAGCTGAAGCAGCTCCGGAGCGTCATGCGGAGCATCGAGGGGCTGCAGGGCGTCGTCTCCGTCGAGCGCATCTACTCGAGCGAGCGGGTGCCGACGTAGGGGGTGCGCCCGGCTCGCGCGCCCGCTATCCTGGCGCGCCATGCCGACCCACATCATCGCCACCCCGGACGCGCCGAAGGCGATCGGGCCGTACAGCCAGGCCGTCCTGCTCGAGCGCGCCGGCGCGAGGACGCTCTACTGCTCCGGCCAGATCGCGCTCGACCCCGCGAGCGGCGAGCTCGTGCAGGGCGACGTCGCCGTCCAGACCGAGCGGGCGATGCGGAACATCGAGGCGGTGCTCGCGGCGGCGGGCATGACCTTCGCGAACGTGGTGAAGACGACCGTCTTCCTCGCCGACATGGCCGACTTCGCCCGGATGAACGAGATCTACGGGAGGCGCTTCACGGCCGCTCCGCCGGCCCGCTCGACGGTGCAGGCGGCGGCGCTGCCGCGCGGCGCGCGGGTGGAGATCGAGGTCACGGCGGTCGCCGGCTGACGTGCGCCCCGGCGCGGCCGCTACGGCTCGTCGTAGGTGTACTGCTTGCCGGCGTAGTTGCGGAACGTCCAGCGCTTCCCCTCGTGCGACACCACGTACTCGGGGTTCACCGGGATCTTGCCGCCGCCGTGGGGTGCGTCCACCACGAACTGCGGCACGGCGAGGCCGCTCGTGTGACCGCGCAGCGCCTCGATGATGGCGATGCCGGCCGCGACGGGGGTGCGGAAGTGGCTGATGCCCTTCGCGAGGTCGCACTGGTAGATGTAGTAGGGCCGGATCCGCATCAGCAGGAGCTTGTGGTTCAGCTCCATCACCGTCTTCGGATCGTCGTTCACGCCCTTGAGGAGCACCATCTGGTTGCCGATGACACAGCCCGCGTCCGCCAGGCGGCGCGCCGCCTCGAACGCCTCGGCGGTGCACTCCTTGGGGTGGTTGAAGTGCGTGTTGACGAACACGGGGTGGTGCCGGCGCAGCATCCTCACGAAGTCGTCGGTCACGCGCTGCGGCAAGGTGACGAGATTGCGCGTGCCGAGCCGGAAGATCTCGACGTGCGGGATGGCGCGCAGCCGGCCGAGGATGTAGTCGAGGCGGTCGTCGGAGAGCGAGAGCGGGTCGCCGCCCGACACGACGATGTCGCGGATCTCGGGATGCGCCGCGATGTAGGCGAGCCCGTCCTCGACCTGCTTCTTGGCGGCGGCGCTGGTCGGGTCGGCCACCTTGCGCTTGCGGGTGCAGTGGCGGCAGTACACCGGGCAGTTGTGCGTCGTGTAGAAGAGGACGCGGTCTGGATAACGGTGCGTGATGCCGGGCACCGGCATGTCCCGCTCCTCGGCGAGCGGGTCCTCGAGGTCGGCGGGCGCGATCTGCATCTCGCCCATGGTCGGGACCGACTGGAGGCGGATGGGGCAGGTCGGGTCCTCCGGGTCCATCAGCGCCGCGTAATACGGCGTGATGCCCATGTGGAACTCCGCCTCGGTCTCAGCCGCGGCCTGCCGCTCCTCGGGCGTGACGCGGATCACCTTCTCGAGCTGGGCCAGCTTCGTGATCCGCTCGCGCTGCTGCCAGTGCCAGTCGTTCCAGATGCTCTCGGGGATCCCCTTCCAGATGGAGCGCGGACCGGGCGCGAACCGGGACGTGACGTGATGGACGGGGCGGACGTCGTCGTCGGGGAGCAGAGCGCTCTCGATGGAGGCGCTCCCGTTCGAGGGCGGCGCGACCGCTGCCTCCTTTCCCGTCAACACCGGAAGGGTTGCCATGTCCCCGTCACTCCTCGCGGCGCGCTTGGCAGCCGCTCGATCCCACTCTTAACACCGATGCGGCAGAGCGACACCCCCTGCCGGCGCCCCCTCGACCTCGTCCTGCGCGCGGCGAAGCCTACCTCGGGGGACCGACGCTCGGAGGCGAGCGGGCGCTCGCGCGCCGCTTTGACATTCCGGGATGAGGCCGCTAGGTTCGCGCGCCTTCCGGGCTTTCCATGAGCTGGCGCGCGCGTTTCCCAGGTGTTTCCGAGGCGGAGTGGCGCGATTGGCGCTGGCAGCACCGCCACGCGTTGCGGACCCCGGAGGCGCTCGCCGCGGCCGTCGACCTCACGGAACACGAGCGGCGCGGCCTCGCCGCGACCGCGGCCGTCTTCCGCCTCGGCATCACCCCGTACTACGCCTCGCTCATCGACCCCCGCCACCCGTTCTGCCCGGTGAGGATGCAAGCTGTCCCCGTCGTGGAGGAGGCGTCGCCCGCCGAGGGCGACCTGCGCGATCCGCTGGGGGAGGACCACCACCGCCCGGTGCGGGCGATCGTCCACAAGTACCCCGACCGCGTCCTCCTCCTCGCGACGGACACCTGTTCGGTCTACTGCCGGCACTGCACGCGCCGGCGCATCACGGCGGGTGACGAAGGCGCCTTCGACCGCGCGGCCGCGGAGGAGGCGATCGCTTACGTGGGGGCCCACCGCGAGGTGCGCGACGTGCTCGTCTCCGGCGGCGATCCGCTCGTCCTCGGCGACGAGCGCCTCGCGTGGCTCCTGCGCGAGCTGCGCGCCATCCAGCACGTCGAGATCCTGCGCCTCGCCACGCGCGCGCCGGTCACCTGCCCGATGCGCGTGGACGACGCGCTGGCGCGCCTCCTCCGGAGCGTGAAGCCGCTCTTCGTGGTGACGCACTTCAACCACCCCAAGGAGTGCACGCCCGACGCGCAGGAGGCGTGCGAGCGGCTCGTCGACCACGGCGTGCCGGTCGAGAACCAGACGGTGCTCTTGCGGCGCGTGAACTCGTCGGCGCGGACCGTCGCGGATCTCAACCACCGGCTCCTCTCCTGGCGCGTGCGGCCGTACTACCTGCACCAGGGCGACCTCGCGGAGGGCACGGGGCACCTGCGCACCCCGCTCTCCTGCGGGATCGAGATCCTGGAGAAGCTGCGCGGCCACACGAGCGGCCTCGCCGTGCCGCACCTCGCCGTGGATCTGCCGGGCGGCGGCGGGAAGGTGACGATCCAGCCGGAGTACCGCCTCGAGTCCGCGCCCGCCGGGCGCGGCACCGCGTTCCGGAACTACCGCAACGAGCGGTACCTCTACCCCGACCCGCCCGAGACGGACTGCACCTGTCCGTACGACGAGGTCTTCTACGCGGGCGCGCCCGCGGCGGAGCGTGGATGATCGCGAAGGTGATCGAGGCGCTGGCCGTCTTCACGACCGGCGTCATCTCGACGATGGGCTACGGCGGCGTGGTCCTCCTCATGGGCATCGAGAGCGCCTGCATCCCGCTCCCGTCCGAGATCATCATGCCGTTCGCCGGGTACCTCGTGTACACGGGGCAGTTCTCGCTCCACGGCGCCGCACTGGCAGGCGCGCTCGGCTGCATCGCGGGCTCGATCCCCGCCTACTACCTCGGGCAATACGGCGGACGGCCGCTCATCGAGCGCTACGGGAAGTACGTCCTGCTCTCGCGGCGCGAGCTCGACTTCGCCGAGCGGCTCTTCGCGCGCCACGGCCAGTGGGTGGTGCTCGCCGCGCGGCTCCTGCCCGTCATCCGGACCTTCATCGCCTTCCCGGCGGGCGTCGCGCGGATGAACATGACGAAGTTCGTCGTCTACACCTTCGTCGGCTCCTATCCCTGGTGTTACGGCCTCGCCTGGGTGGGCATGAAGCTCGGCGAGCACTGGGACAAGGACCCGCGCCTCAAGGCGGCCTTCCACCGCTTCGACCTCGCGGTCGGGATCCTGCTCGTCGCCGGCGTCGCCTGGTTCGTGTGGCACAAGATGAAGGAGGCGAGGGCGGGGGCGCAGGCGCCAGAGGATGCGTGATCGGCGAGGAAGATCCCCTCTCCCCGGCCCTCCCCCTTCCAGGGGGAGTGGGACGACACGCAAGGGCAGAGGGACGAAAGCCACGGCGCTCGTCGTCTTGGCGCTCCTGGCGCGGCCCGTATTTGCCGCCGAGATGGTCCGCATCGCGGTCGCGGTGGGCGTGCAGAAGGCGTCGCTCTCCGGCGCGGGGCTCGCGATGGCGCCGCTGCGCGAGGGCGCCGCGCCGGCGCCGGTCGCGGGCGGCCGGGCCGAGGTCGCCCTCGACGGCGACGCGCTCACCGTGAACGGCGCGCCGCTCGACGCGGGGGGCGCCACGTTCACCGCGGAAGGCCCGCTGCGGAGCGGCGCGGCCGCCGTCGCGCTCCGCGAGGGCGAGGTGGAGGTCCGCCGGACCGCCGCGGGGCTCGTCGTCGTCCACGCGCTCCCGCTCGAGGACTACGTCGCAGCCGTGGTCGGCGCCGAGATGCCACCCGCCTTCCCCGCGCAGGCGCTCGCCGCGCAGGCGGTCGCGGCGCGCACCTTCGCGATCTTCAAGAAGCTCGAGTCGGTCGCGGAGGGGAGGACGTGGCACCTCGGCGCGACCGTGCTCGACCAGGTCTACGGCCGCGCGGAGGTCGACCCCCGGGCGCGCGCGGCCGCCGAGGCGACCGCGGGCGAGGTGCTCGTGTTCGACCACGCGCCCATCGAGGCCTATTTCCACTCGGCGTGCGGCGGCCACACCGAGCGCGGCGCGGAGGCCCTCGGCCGCGACCTCCCGTACCTCGCGTCGGTCGCCTGCGGACTCTGCGACCGCTCGCCACGCCGGCGCTGGACGCTCCGCGTGCCGGGGGAGGAGCTCGGACGCGTCGCCGGGCTCGGCGGCGCGGCGACGGCCGCCCGCGTCCTCCGGCGCACCCGCTCCGGGCGCGCCGAGCGCGTCGAGATCGCCGCCGGGGCGCGGAAGCTCGCGATCCGCGCGGTCGACCTGCGGCAGCGGCTCGGGTTCGACCGGTTGCCGTCGCTCGCCTTCGACGTGCGCGCGGAGCGCAGCGGGATCGTCTTCGACGGGCGCGGCGCGGGCCACGGCGCGGGCCTCTGCCAGTGGGGCGCCGCCGGCGCCGCGCGAGCGGGGGAGGGCTACCGCGCCATCCTGGCCCGCTACTACCCGGGCACCGAGCTGGTGCGGATGTACTGACGCACGGGCCGTCCGTGTCCGCGCCGTATAGGATCGCGTGGTGACGCTCTCCGACTTCGACTACGACCTCCCCGAGCCGCTCATCGCGCAGGAGCCGGTGTCGCCGCGCGACGCGTCGCGGCTCATGGTCGTGCCGCGCGGGCGCGGCGCCGTCGAGGACGTCCGCTTCGCGGACCTGCCGCGCTTCCTCCGGGCGGGCGACCTCCTCGTCTTCAACGACACGCGCGTGATCCCGGCCCGGCTCGTCGGGGTCAAGGAGAGCGGCGGCCGCTGCGAGCTGCTCCTCGTCGAGCCGCTCGACGCCGAGGGCAGCGCCCGCTGGCGCGCGCTCGGCCAGTCCTCGAAGCCGATGCGCCAGGGCGGACGGATCGTCTTCGGCACCCTCGAGGCGAGGGTCGAGGAGGTGGAGGGGGAGGGGTTCTTCACCGTCCGCTTCGACCGCGACGGTGGCGAGCTCGCGTCCGCCATCGAGCGCGAGGGCCGCATCCCGCTGCCGCCGTACATCCGGCGCGAGCCGAACGCCGCCGATCGCGAGCGCTACCAGACCATCCTCGCCCGCGTGCCCGGCAGCGCCGCCGCGCCGACGGCGGGGCTGCACTTCACGGAGCGGATCCTGGCCGAGCTGGAAACGCGCGGGGTCGCGCGGACGGCGGTCACGCTGCACGTGGGGCCGGGCACGTTCCTTCCCGTCCGGACCGAAGACGTGGCTCATCACCGGATGCATGCGGAGCGCTACGACGTGCCCGAGGACGCCGCGCGCGCCTTCGACGCCTGCCGCGCGCGGAGCGGAAGGATTGTCGCGGTCGGCACCACCGCCGTTCGGACGCTCGAGAGTGCCTGGGATGACGGGCACTTACGGGTGGGCCACGGGAGTACCTCCATCTTCATCCACCCGGGGTATCATTTCAGAGCCGTGGACGCGCTCGTCACGAACCTGCATCTCCCTCGCTCTACCCTGCTGATGCTCGTGTGCGCATTCGGAGGGCGGGAGCAGATTCTTGGCGCGTACGAACGAGCGGTACGCGTGAGTTACCGATTCTTCAGCTACGGAGACGCGATGTTCCTCGGCTGAGGCGGGGGCCCGGCAGATGCCATTCGGTGTGCGGAAGTTGCACAGCCTCGCGCTCAACCTCGAGGCAGCGCAGTACCTCGCCGGATGGCGCCCGGACTCGGGATCCCTCTTCCTTCCTACGCTGTCGGAGGGACGCGTCGGCGACGAGGTCGCGGTGCGCATCGGCATCTTCGGGCAGACCATCCGCGCCACGGTCTTCGGCAGCGTCGCGCTCGTGCGGCGCGTGGGTCGGCCGTCGCTGCCGCCGGGCGTCGAGCTCTCGCTCGATCGCGTGAGCCTCCCGGCCGCCCACTTCCTCGGCCTCGCGGCCCGAGGCGAGAAGGTGAGCTTCCGCGAGCGCGCGCCGCGGTTCGCGATCTCGAAGCCGCTCCTCGTCCTGCGCGACGGGGCCGAGCGCGAGACGGTCGCCTTGAACGTGTCCGAGGGCGGATGCGCCGTCACATGGGAGGGGCCCTTGCCGATGGTGGGCGAGGTGGTCTCGATCAAGCTGCGCGAGGGCTTCTTCGGGAGCAGCGCCCGTGCCGTCGTCTGCTGGAACAGCGTGGGCGGTCCGCTGGAGCGCTCCGTCGGGCTGCGGATCATCGCCGAGGGCCGCGCCGCCCGCGCCTGGAAGAGCGTCGCCGCCGAGGCCGCCAGGTCGGGCGGCCGGGCCGCGTGAGCTTGACACCGGGGGCGCCGCGCGCGACACGACGCGCGTGATCTCCTTCGCGCTCCTCGGACAGGACGGCGCCGCCCGCCGCGGACGGCTCACGACGCCGCACGCGACGGTCGAGACGCCCGTCTTCATGCCGGTCGGCACGGCCGCCACCGTGAAGACGCTCTCGCCGCGCGATCTCGACGAGCTGGGGGCGCGCATCCTCCTCGCGAACACGTACCATCTGTACCTGCGACCAGGCCACGAGCGCGTCCGCCGCCTGGGCGGGCTGCACCGGTTCATGGCGTGGGGCGGGGCGCTCCTCACCGACTCCGGCGGCTTCCAGGTCTTCAGCCTCGGCGAGGCGTCCCGCGGGGAGGACGAGGGGAACGGCGGCAAGCTCGGTCTCGTGAAGATCGCCGAGGAGGGCGTCGAGTTCCGCAGCCACCTCGACGGCACGAGGCACTTCCTCTCGCCCGAGCGCGCGATGGAGATCCAGCGCGCGCTCGGCGCCGACATCATCATGGCGTTCGACGAGTGCCCGCCGTCGCTCGCGGAGCGCAGCTATCACGAGGCGTCGCTGGCGCGCACGCAGCGCTGGCTCGTGCGCTGCAAGGCGGCATGGCTCGAGGGCGGGGGGTCTGGGGGGGCCGGCGCAGGCGGCCCCACCAGCCTGTTTGCCATCGCCCAGGGGGGCCTCTTCCCCGACCTGCGCCGCCGCGCGATCGAGGAGGCGGCGGCGCTCGACCTCCCGGGCTACGCGCTCGGCGGCTACGCCGTCGGAGAGGAGCGGGAGCAGATGTGGGCCGGCGTCGCGCGCGACGCGCCGCTCATGCCGGCCGGGAAGCCGCGCTACCTCATGGGCGTGGGTACGCCGGAGGACCTCCTCGCCGGCGTCGCGGCCGGCATCGACATGTTCGACTGCGTGCTGCCGACCCGCTGCGCGCGGAACGGCCTGCTCTTCACGAGCGAGGGGCGCCTCACCATCCGCAACGCCGCCTTCCAGGACGACGAGCGTCCCGCCGATCCAGCCTGCGGCTGCTACACGTGCCGGACCTTCTCCCGCGCCTACCTCCGGCACCTGTTCAAGTGCGGCGAGGTGCTGGCGCTCCGCCTCAACACGCTGCACAACCTCCACTACTTCCTCGACCTCATGGCCGGGGCCCGCCTCGCCATCGAGGAGGGTCGCTTCGACGCTTACCGGCGCGCGAAGATCGAGGGCTGGCGCGCCGCGCCGGCGTGACCTCGTCGCGGCCGGACGCCGGGAAATAAGAGGTTGCGGCGCGCGTTCAAATGCTGCTAAAAGACAGCACTTTTTCCGCTTCCACCGGAGATCGAATGCACCCGTTCTTGACTGCGTTCTACAGCCAGACCTCGGACGGCTCGGGCGGCGGCTTCGGCGGCCCGATGTCCATGCCCCTCATGCTGGCGCTGATGTTTGGCGTCTTCTACTTCGTGCTCTGGCGGCCGCAGAGCAAGGAGCGGAAGAAGGTGGAGTCCTTCCGCCAGAACATGAAGAAGGGCGACCGCATCTGGACGCAGGGCGGCCTCATCGGCACGGTCACCCAGGTCGAGGACCTGGCGATCATGCTCGACATCGGCGCAGGGAAGGTCCGCGTCCTCAAGACGTTCGTCGGGGGCGAGTGGAAGGAGAAGGGCGAAGCCCCGGAGCCGGCGAAGGCGGAGGCGAAGAAGTAAATGGAACGGAACTGGTACGTGAGGGTCGCCCTGATCACGGGCGTCCTGCTCTTCAGCGTGTACCAGCTCGTCCCGAGCTGGTTCTATTTCAAGCTCCCGCCCGACCAGCGGAACGGCCAGCAGTACGACCAGTCCGTCCCGAGCTGGGCCCCGAGCGCGCGCAAGCACCTGAACCTCGGCCTCGACCTGCAGGGCGGCATCCACCTCGCGATGGGCGTGGACGTGGACCGGGCGGTGAAGGCCAAGGTGGCGCGCCGCGCCGACGAGATCGCCGACTTCCTCCGCGAGAAGAAGATCGCCGTCGAGGCGTCTGCGCCGTCTCCCGACGGCACCCGCATCGCCGTGAAGACCTCCGACCCGCGCCGCGTCGAGTCGATCGTGCTCGACCAGTACGGCAACGAGCTGTCGGCTCCGTCCGGCGCGCCGGCCGGGACGGTGTGGTTCGCCTTCAAGGGGAAGGTCATCCAGGACTTCCAGGCGAAGGCGGTCGACCAGGCGGAGAAGACCATCCGGAACCGCGTCGACAAGTGGGGTGTCTCGGAGCCCGACATCAAGCGCAAGGGCAACAACCAGATCCAGATCCAGCTCCCCGGCTTCAAGGATCCGGAGAAGGCCAAGGAGCTGCTCGGCCGCACGGCGCAGCTCGAGTTCAAGATCACCGACGACGAGTCGCCGGTCCTCGACGCCGTCCGTGGCGAGGTGCCCTCGTGTCCGGTCGAGCAGGGCGTGATGCGCACGCCGCTCCCGGAGAGCGGCTGCTGGTCCATCGAGGGGGTGGAGCTCCCCGGCGGCCAGCAGCGGCAGGTCACCTTCATCGCCGCGAGCACCCGCAGCCAGCTCGACGCCGCGATCGAGAAGGTCGCGAAGCCGAAGCTGCAGCCCGGCCAGGAGATCGGCATCGGCGAGGGCACGGTCGGCGCCGGGATCGTGAAGGAGCGCTTCTACCGGACCTACCTCCTGCACGCGAAGACCGAGCTCACCGGCGACTACATCTCCGACGCGCGCGCGTCGATGGACAACTCGCAGGGCGCGGGCAAGCCCGTGGTCGTCTTCACCATGACGCCCGAGGGCGGGCGCCTCATGGAGAAGCTCACCTCCAACAACCTCGGCCGCCGGATGGCGACGGTGCTCGACCAGAAGGTCGAGACCGCGCCCTACATCCAAGGCAAGATCTCCACCAACGGGCAGATCACGCTCGGCTCGAACCGGCCGTACCAGCAGATGTTCGAGGAGGCGAACGAGATCGCGCTCGTCCTGAAGGCGGGCGCGCTCCCGGCGCCGGTCACCATCTACGAGGAGCGCACCGTCGGCGCGACCCTCGGGCCCGAGCTGATCCGGAAGGGCACCACCGCGGCCTTCATCGGGCTCATCCTGGTGGTCGCCTTCATGATCCTCTACTACCGGGCGACCGGCCTCATCGCCGACCTCGCGCTCGTCCTGAACGGCCTCCTCGTCCTCGCCATCATGGCCATCATCGGCTCGACGCTGACCTTGCCCGGCATCGCGGGGTTCGTGCTCACGCTCGGCATGGCGGTCGACGCGAACGTGCTCATCAACGAGCGCATCCGCGAGGAGCTGCGCGCCGGACGCAACGTCCGGCAGGCCGTGGACCAGGGCTACGACAAGGTCTTCTGGACCATCGTGGACGCCCACGTCACCACGCTCGTCGCCGCCGTCGTGCTCATGCAGTACGGCTCCGGGCCGGTGCGCGGCTTCGCGGTGACCCTCGCCATCGGCCTCGTCGCCTCGATGTTCACCTCCATCGTCGTGACCCGCGCGTTCATGGACTACTTCACGCGCGGCGACACCACGCGCCTGAGCGTCTGATGCAATTCAAGACCTTCGACATCATCCCGCACGACACGAAGTTCGACTTCGTCGGGAAGCGGTACATCGCCGTCACGCTGTCGCTCATCGCGAACGCGGCCGTCATCCTGTGGGCGGTCTTCCACGGCCTCAACTTCGGCGTGGACTTCGCCGGCGGCACCGAGATGGAGGTGAAGTTCCAGCAGGTGGTCGATCCGGCCTCCATCCGCAAGAGCGTCGAGGACCTGGGCTTCAAGGACGCGTCGGTCCAGACGTACGGGCCCGAGTCCGAGCACACGTACCTCATCCGCGTCGGCCGCATTGCGCTCATGAGCCAGGAGGACGTGAACCGCGTCGTCCAGGCGGTCGAGGCGAAGTTCCCCGTCCAGGGCACGCCGCACTTCAACCTCGACGTCGGCGACAAGATCGACTTCCAGTTCAAGGGCACGCCGCCCACGCCCGATCAGCTCCGGGCCGCGGTCGAGGGCGCCGGCGTCCGCGTCCGCGAGGTGCGCGACGAGGCGGGCCTGACCGCCGGGACGAGGTCCTTCGCCGTCATCACGCAGGGGATCCAGGACAAGATCGAGCGCGACCTGGCCTCGCGCTTCGGCGCCGCGAAGCCAGAGGTCCGCCGCGTGGAGTACGTCGGCCCCGCCGTCGGCCGCGAGCTCCGCAACCAGGGCTTCAAGGCCATCCTTTACGCGATGGGCCTCATCGTCGTGTACGTGGGCCTGCGCTTCGACTTCCGCTTCAGCCCGGGGGTCATCATCGCCCTCGTCCACGACGCGATCATCACGCTCGGCTACTTCGCCTTCAGCGGGCGCGAGTTCAACCTGACCTCGGTCGCGGTGATCCTGACCGTCGTCGGCTACTCGGTGAACGACACCGTCGTCGTCTACGACCGGATCCGTGAGAACCAGGCGCGCTTCAAGGGGAAGAAGCTCTCGGACCTCGTGAACCACTCGATCAACGAGGTCCTCGGGCGGACCTTCCTCACCTCGTTCGCGACCGCCCTCTCGCTGGTGGGCCTCCTCGTCTACGGCGTCGGGACCATCTTCGACTTCTCCGCGGCCATGATGATCGGCATCATCTCAGGCACCTATTCGACCTGGTTCATCGCCGCCCCGATGACGATCTGGCTCGAGGAGCGCGCCGAGCGGAAGAAGGTGGCGCCCCGCCCCGAGCAGGCGCCGGCGCGCGCCGCGCGGTAGGGAGAACATCCGCTTACACCCCGCCCCGCCTGTCCCTCGGGGTTGGGAATGGTGCGGCCGCCACCGCGGTGGCTACATCAGACCCATGCGGACCACCGTCCACCGCGCGCGGGCCGGCGCGCAGGAGAACGGAACATGAACGTCTCGAGAAGGATGCTCCTCTGCGCGGCGGCGGTCGCCGCGCTCGTCTCGAGCGCCCCGGCTTCCGCGTGCTCCGTCTGTGGTTGTGGCGATCCCCTGCTCGCGGCGAGCGATCCGGCCGCCCTGAGCGGCCGCATGCGGCTCGGGCTCGAAACCGAGTACCTGAACGTGAAGTCCGGCAGCCCCGCCGACAAGCTCGACCAGTACACGCTCCGGCTGAACGCGGTGTACAGCCCGCTCGCGCGCCTCAGCGTGATCGCCCAGCTCCCCTTCACGCGGAAGGACCTGAACAACGCCGACGGGAGCGGCTCGAACCTCTCCGGCCTCGGCGACGTCGAGGTGGGGGCGCGCTACACCGTCGTCGATCTGCCCGACTTCGCCAAGCAGGGCCGGCAGACCTTCGCCGTCTCCGCCGGCACGTCGCTCCCCACCGGTGCGCGCAGCGCCACGTTCCAGGGCCACGAGGTGGACGAGCACGGCCAGCTCGGCACCGGCTCCTGGGGCCCGTACGCGGGGCTCCACTATCGCTTCGAGCGCAAGCAGTGGACGGGCTTCGCGAGCGTCACCGGCCGGCTCCGCTCCACGAACTCGGATCAGTACCACTACGGCAACGCGCTCCTGTGGAGCGTCCACGGCGAGTACTGGCTGCATCCCAAGCTGGCGCTCGATCTCGGCGTGGACGCCCGCCACGCCGCGGCCGACACGCAGGCCGCCGTCGCCATGGAGGACACCGGCGGCACCGTCCTCGCTACGTCCCCCGCCATCTACTGGAACGCGGCGGGGCCGGTGTGGTTCACGGTCCGCGCACAGCTGCCGTTCTACTCGCACCTCTTCGGCGTCCAGAGCGTCGGGCCGACGGTGGTGGCGGGCTTCCAGTATCAGGTGTTCTGAGCGACCACCCCGTCGGGCATCGATCGCGGGGTGTCCCGTCTCATGGGCGTGCTCGGTTGCGCTGGTCCCGTGAACGAGCCCGCGCCCGTGCCCGCGCCCGGCTTCTTTCGGGCTCGGACTCGGACTCGGGCTCGGGGCTCACTCCAACTGGGCAGCGCCGTCATGGGCGTTGCGTCCTCCTCCCCGCACGAGAAGCGGGAGGAGGGCCGGCGACGTCCTAACCAACAGGAATTCGGACGCATCTACCTGACCCAGAGTAATTCATGAACTACTCTCGGTAGCGGCCGAATTACTCTGGGTCGGGATCCGGAACTACTCTGGGTCGGGATCACGGGGGACCTCAGTCCCGTTTCGGTCCCTCGCGGGGCCTGTGCGCGGAGGTCGCATCCTTCGTGCTATCTTCTCGCGCCGAGAGGGGGGCCTCTCCATGGCTTCTTCGAAGGAGCACGGCCAGCGCCTGCTGGACGTGAGGAGTCTCGTTCAACGCAGGTCCGGCGGGAGCCTGCCGTGACCGGCCTCGCGATCGCAGCGCTGCTGTTCGCCGCTGCGCCCGACTTTCGCGCCGACTTCCCGACCGCCGAGATCGCGCTCTCGCGCGATGGCAAGTCCATCGAGCGCGCCAGCAAGTTCTCGGCGCCCGGCCTGGGGCGCACGTGCGCTCAGGCGGCGCTCGCCTTCCTCGAACGCTATGGCGCGAGCTTCGGGTTGGCCTCGGAGTCATGGCGAGCGAAGCCCGACGCAGCGCCGGCGCGCGTGTCGTTCGAGCGCGCCATCGACGGTCTGCCCGTGTTCGAGCGCACGGTCATCGTCGGCTGCGACGACGAGGCCACGGTCGTGCTCATGACGGCGCCCGCCGTCCCGCCGCGAGCTGGGGTCGGGTTCGTCGTGGGACGGGCCTCCGCGACCATCGCGGCGAAGCACGCCGTGGGCGATCACGGTGGCGCTCGCTTTAGGCACACCTCGGCCAAGGGATGGTACGTCGGCGACGGCGAGATCCTCCCCGCCTGGCAGATCGAGCTGAGCGGCAGCGACGGCATGGCCGCCTGGCGCGTGTACGTCGACGCTGCGCGCGGCACGGTGCTCTCGAAGACGAGCCTGGGGACCACCGCCTCGGCGCCGATGTGACCCGCCCCGCGCGATCCCCTCGATGATCAGGTCTGTCCCCTCGACGTCGCCGTCAGGGCCGCGTGGTACGTCGCGGTCGTGCTCGCGCGACGCTGGGTCGAGGTGGGGTGTGACGAAGTGGCGGCGGAACGGCTCGCCCGCGAGCTCGCGCTCGATCCGGTGGCGGCGCGGGTCCTCGCGTGCCGCGGGCTCGGCGAGCCGGTGGAGGCGGAGCGGTTCCTGGCCTCTCGCCTCGCGGACCTCCCCGATCCGTTCCGGATGAAGGGCATGGAGAGCGCCGTCGCGCGGGTCGCGCGGGCGCTCGAGACCGGAGAGCGCATCGCGCTCTACGGCGACTACGACGTGGACGGCGTCACCTCGACGGCGCTGCTCGCGAGCTTCCTGCGCGCCGCCGGGGGCGACGTCGTCACCTACGTGCCGCACCGGCTGGTCGAAGGGTACGGGCTCAACACCGATGCCGTGCGGCGGCTCGCGGCCGAGGGCGCGCGGCTCCTCGTCTCGCTCGACTGCGGGATCACGAGCGTCTCGGAGGTGAAGGCCGCGGCCGAGCTGGGCGTCGACACGGTCGTCGTGGACCACCACACCGCCCCCGTCGAGCTGCCGGCGGCGGTGGCCATCCTCAACCCGCACCAGCCCGGCTGCGACTATCCCTACAAGGCGCTCGCGGCCGTCGGCGTCACCTTCTGCCTCGCCATGGCGCTGCGCAGGCGGCTCCGGGACGCGGGGCGCTTCGGCGCCGGATGCGCGGAGCCGAACCTGCGCGAGGCGCTCGACCTCGTCGCGCTCGGCACGGTGGCCGACGTGGTCGCGCTCACGGGCGTGAACCGCATCCTCGTCCGCTGGGGGCTCGAGGAGCTGGCGAGGACGCGGCGCCCGGGACTCCAGGCGCTGAAGCGCGTCGCGGGCATCCCGGCGGGAACGGCGGTCAGCGCGGGGCAGGTCGGGTTCCGGCTCGGGCCCCGCATCAACGCGGCGGGTCGGCTCGACGACGCGACGAGCTCGATCGCGAGAACCGATCGCGCCAGGAGATCGAGCGCGAGATCCTGGAGCAGGCCATCGCGATGGCGGACGAGCGGGTGCAGGCCGGGGCGCGCGGGCTCGTCCTCTCGCGCGAGAGCTGGCACCCGGGCGTCGTCGGGATCGTGGCGTCGCGGGTGGTCGAGCGCTACCACCGCCCCGCCGTGCTGGTCGGCGTCGCCGGAGGCGTGGGGAAGGGCAGCGGGCGCAGCATCGAGGCCTTCCACCTCCACGACGCGCTCGCCCACTGCGCCGCGCACCTGACGCGCTTCGGCGGGCACAAGCACGCCGCCGGGCTGACCCTCGACCCCGCCCAGCTCCCGGCGTTCCGGGACGAGTTCGAGGCGTACGCGCGCGAGCGGCTCGACGAGGACGACCTCGTCCCCCGCTGCCGGATCGAGGGGCGCTTCGCGCCCGAGCAGGTGTCGGAGCGGACGGCGCGGGCGCTCGAGCAGCTCGCGCCCTACGGCGCGGGGCACCCCGAGCCGCTCTTCGCGCTGCGTGGCCGCCCCCAGCGCGCGCGCACCGTCGGCGCCGGCGGAACGCACCTCAAGCTCGCCTTCGGGGCGGGGGTGGACGCGATCGGCTTCTCGCTCGGAGACAGGCTCGGCCTGTGCTCGGGAGAGGTGGAGGCGGCCGTAACCCTGGGGTTCGACGAGTGGGACGGCGCCCGCCGGCTGCAGCTCAAGATCCGCGACCTGCGCGGCGTCTGAGCCTCGACCTCGCCGGCGCCCGCGGCGCCGCCACGCTCCCGGCGGAGGGAGACGGCTAGGCCACGCCCCAGCGGACCTTCTGGTTCGCGAAGAGCGCGCCCATCCGGGCGAGGTCCTGTACGCGGTGGCGCTCGGCCTGGCGCTCGAAGCGCTCCTTGCACCGGCCCGAGCAGAAGAAGTACTTGCGCTTCTTGTACTCGACGGCCTGGGAGCCGATCGGGTCCACCCGCTTGCCACAGATGGGATCGAAGGTCGTGTCGTCGCCCTTGGTCTGCATCGGCTCCTCCGGCGCGCAGCAGTGCAACGGAGGGGCCATCAGCAAATCTCACGATCTGCGAGCGCCCGGTCGCCCCGGGCTCCGCCGGCCATGTCATTTTTCCCGCCGGGGTGCTGTAAGTATGGGAGCGCCACGCGCCTGGCGGGGGCCGTCGCCGGCGGCAGCGGACGGCGCAGCGCTGCCTTGACGCGCCGCATTCGCGAGTGTTAGCTGCCTATCCACCTCAGGGAGGCACGATTGCCCCGCTTCATCACCGAGCTCAAGCGCACCCATACGTGCGGTGAACTGATCAAGGCGGACCTCGGCAAGGAGGTCGTCCTCTTCGGCTGGATCGCGAACCGCCGCGATCACGGCGGCGCCGTGTTCATCGACCTGCGCGACCGCGAGGGGCTGACCCAGGTGGTGTTCGAGGAGGACGTCCGCCCCGACGTCCACGAGCTCGCCGGCCAGCTCCGGCTCGAGTACTGCGTGGGCGTGCGCGGGAAGGTCGTCTCGCGCGGCGGCAACGTGAACGCGAAGCTGAAGACGGGCGAGATCGAGGTCCACGCCACCGACCTCGAGATATTCAACCGCTCGGAGCCGGCGCCCTTCCAGATCGAGGACAAGATCGACACCGCGGAGGAGAAGCGGCTGCAGTACCGGTACCTCGACCTCCGCCGCGCGCCGCTGCAGAAGTCGCTCATGACGCGCGCGAAGGTGAACCACCTCACGCGCAACCACTTCACGGAGAACCGCTTCCTCGAGCTCGAGACGCCGTTCATGGGGAAGTACACGCCGGGCGGCGCGCGCAACTTCCTCGTCCCGAGCCGCCTCAACCCCGGCAAGTTCTACGCGCTCGCCGAGAGCCCCCAGCTCTACAAGCAGCTCTACATGGTCGCGGGGTTCGACCGGTACTTCCAGATCGTGCGCTGCTTTCGCGACGAGGACCTCCGGCTCGACCGGCAGCCCGAGTTCACGCAGATCGACGTCGAGATGAGCTTCGTCGAGCAGAACGACGTGTTCGACGTCATCGAGGGGCTCGTGGTGAAGCTGTGGAAGGAGGTGCTCGGGATCGAGCTGCCGCGCCCCTTCCAGCGCATGCCGTTCGCGGAGTCGATGGAGAAGTACGGCAACGACAAGCCGGACCTCCGCTTCGACATGCCGCACACGGACCTCACCGCGCTCGTGAAGCAGCACGGCGGCGGCGGCATCCCCATGCTGAAGGACGCGGTGGAGGGTGGCGGTATCGTGAAGGCGCTGCGCGTCCCGGCGGCGTACGGCTTTTCGCGCACCGAGATCGACAAGCTCGAGGAGTACGTGAAGGGCATGGGGGCGAAGGGGCTCGCGCGCGCCAAGCTGGGCGAGGGCGGCGAGTGGACCCAGTCGCCCCTCGCCAAGACCATCACCCCGGAGATGCGGCAGGCCATCAACGCCGCCACCGGCGCCCAGACCGGCGACCTCGTCCTCTTCCAGTTCGGCAAGCCGTCGACGGTCCACACCGTGCTGGCCAACCTGCGCGTCCACCTCGCGAAGAAGCACGGGCTCATCCCGGAGTACGGCTCGGGAGGGCAGTGGCGGTTCCTCTGGGTCGTCGATCCGCCGCTCTTCGAGTTCGACGAGGAGGCGGGCGTGTGGGCGGCGGCGCACCACGCCTTCACCCGCCCGCACGACGAGGACGTGCCGTACCTCGAGAGCGATCCGGGCAGGGTGAGCTGCTACCGGTACGATCTCGTCCTGAACGGCTTCGAGATCGGCGGCGGCTCGATCCGCCTCCACGATCCCGCCGTGCAGGCGCGCGTCTTCAAGGCGATGGGGATCGGCGACGAGGAGGCGCGCTCCAAGTTCGGCTTCCTCCTCGACGCGCTCAAGATGGGCGCCCCGCCTCACGGCGGGATCGCCCTCGGCATGGACCGCCTCTGCATGCTGCTCACCGGCGCCGAGTCGCTGCGCGACGTGGTCGCCTGGCCGAAGACGCAGAAGGGCGCCGACCTCATGACCGGCGCCCCCGGCGACGTGGACGCGAAGCAGTTGCGAGACCTGTACGTGAAGAGCACGTACGAGCCGAAGTAGGGCCGGTCCCGGGCGGTCCTGGCGCCGGACGGCGGCGATGCGCTATGGCGACGCCATGGCGAACCAGCGCCTGCGCCTGCCGATGGCGCAGCTCGACGTCTTCTCCTCCGAGCCGCTCGCGGGGAACCCCCTGGCGGTCTTCACCGATGCGCGCGGCCTGAACGACGCCGAGATGCAGGCGCTCGCCCGCGAGATGAACCTGTCGGAGACCACCTTCGTGCTGCCGCGCGACGCCGAGACGGAGCGGGAGCGCGGCGTCCGCGTCCGCATCTTCACGGTCGAGGAGGAGCTGCCGTTCGCCGGCCACCCGACGCTCGGCACCGCGGTCCTGTTGCGCGGCGCGAGCGGCGCCCGCGAGATCGCGCTCGACCTCGGGGTCGGGCGCGTCCCGGTCCGCTTCGAGGAGCGGCCCGGCGAGCCCGTCTTCGGCGAGATGACCCAGGCCGACCCCGTCTTCGGCGCCGTGCACGATCCGGACGACGTGGCGTGCGCGGTCGGGCTCACCCGCGACGACCTCGACCCGGCGCTGCCCGTCCAGACGATCTCGACGGGCCTCTCGTTCACGATCGTCCCGCTGCGGTCGCTCGCACGCCTGCAGCGCCTCGTGCTCGATCAGGCCCGCGCGGGCGAGCTCCTGGCCAGGACCGGCAGCAAGTTCTTCTATTTCGTGAGCCGCGAGAGCGTCGATCCCGCGGCGCGCCTGCACGCGCGCATGCTGTTCTACGGCGGCGAGGACCCTGCGACCGGCTCGGCCGCCGGGTGCGCGGCGGCGTGGATGGTCGCCCACGGGGTCGCGCGCCACGACGAGCGCGTGCTCATCGAGCAGGGCCTCGAGATGAACCGGCCGAGTCGCCTGTTCGTGCGCGCAGGCCATGGCGAGCGCGGTGTCGTGGACGTCCGTGTCGGTGGGCACGCCGTGGTGGTGCTTCGGGGCGAGGTGACGCTGGGCGAGAAGGACGTGGTCGCCGCCCGGGGCCGGGGATAGACTCCGGCGCGGTGAGGCCGCCCGGTTCCGAGCGCTACGACGTCGTCGTCCTCGGTGGCGGCGTGAACGGCACCGGGACGGCGCGCGACCTCGCGCTGCGCGGCCTGTCGGTGCTGCTCCTCGAGAAGGCCGACCTGGCGTGCGGCGCGAGCGGCGCCAACTCCGGGATGATCCACGGCGGGATCCGCTACATGCTGTCGGACCGGAAGGTGACCGAGCTCGCCTGCCGCGACTCCGGCTACATCCAGCGCATCGCGCCGCACCTGCTCTTCCGGATCCCGTTCCTCATGCCCTTCACGTCGCGGCGGGAGGAGGCGACGCTCGTCGAGCGCGCCACCTGGTACGCGACGGAGGTGTACGTCGGCACGTACGACCAGTACCAGCCGCTGAAGCGCGGCAAGCCGTCGACGCGCCTCACGGCGGAGGAGCTGTACGAGCTCGAGCCCGCCCTGCGGCCCGGCCTCTCCGGCGCGGTGACGTTCGACGAGTGGGGCATCGACTCGCACCGGCTCTGCGTCGCCAACGCGCTCTCGGCGCGCGCCCACGGCGCCGACGTCCGCACCTGGACCGAGGCGCGCGAGGTGCTCACCGAGGGCGGGCGCGTCACGGGCGTCCGCTTCCGGGACGCGCTCTCGGGCGAGGTGGGGGAGGCGCGCGCGGGGGTCGTCTACAACGCCACCGGCGCCTGGTCGCCCCGCCTCGCGCGGCGGAACGGCCTGCGCGTCCCGATGCGGCCGGGGAAGGGCGTGCACCTCACGCTCGATCGCCGCTTCTCCAACTACGGGATCACCTGCACGGCAGTGGACGGCCGACAGATGTTCCTCATGCCGCACGAGAACGAGTCGATCATCGGGACCACCGACGACGACTACTACGGCGACCCGGACGACCTCGAGGCGACCCACGACGAGGTCGAGTACCTCCTGGAGGGCGTCGAGGCGCTCGTCCCGGGCGTCCGTCGCGCCCGGGTCTCGCGCGCCTGGTGCGGGCTCCGGACCACGCTCTACGAGTACGGCAAGAACGAGGACGCGCTCTCCCGCGAGCACGCCTTCCTCGACCACGCGGACGAGGGCGCCGCGGGGCTCCTCTCGATCGTGGGCGGCAAGCTCGCGAGCTACCGCGCGCAGTCGGAGGAGGCGGCGGACCTCGTCGTGCGGCGGCTCGACCGCGCCGCGCCCGCGAGCCGCACCCACCTCGAGCCGCTGCCCGGCGGCGAGACGATGCCGGACGTGGCGGCGCTCTCGGCGCTGCATCGCGTGGCGGCGCCCGTGGTGGCGCGCATCGTCTACCGCCACGGGGCGCGCGCGGCGGACGTGCTGCGGCTCTGCGACGACGACCCGCGCCTGCGGCTCGTCCTCTGCCGCGAGGAGGGCATCCTCGCCGCCGAGGTGGTGCACTGCGTCCGGCACGAGCTCGTGCGCAGGCTGCAGGACCTCCGCCGCCGCTGCCGCCTCGCCGTCGGCGCCTGCGGCGGGCTCGACTGCGCGCGGACGGCGGCGCAGCTCGCGGGCCGCGAGCTGGGCTGGAGCGCCGACCAGATCCGCGCCGAGCTCGCCGATCTGCTGGAGCAGGGCTGGCGCGAGCGGCGCGCCGTCCTGGACGGGCACCAGCTCGCGCAGGAGGAGCTGCTGCGCGGCGCCCACCAGGGCGTGGGGCGCCTGTGATCGGCAGGCGAGATCCTCCTCCGGCCGGCGCGTTGACGCCCGACGTGCTCGTCGTCGGCGGCGGCATGGCTGGCGCGATGGCGGCGCTCGCGGCGCGCGCGGCCCAGGCCAGCGTCGTCCTCGTGCGGCGCGCGCCCGGCGCGACCGCGCTCTCCTCGGGCGCGATCGGCGTCGCGCCCGACGCCTGGGCGCCCCCCGGCGAGCCCTTCGCGTCGCGGCTCGGCACCGTCGCCGCCGCCCGGCGCATCGCCGCGAGCCGCCCCGAGCACCCGTACGCCGCGATCGGCGCCGCGCTCGGCGCGCTCGAGGAGGCGCTCGCGTTCGCCGCGGCGGAGCTGGGCGAGGTGCTGGCGCCGCTCGGGCCGCGCCCGCTCCAGCTCGCGACGCCCTACGGGTCTGCGGTGACGTGCGCGCTCGCGCAGCGGACGATGCTGGCGGGCGACCTCGCGTCCGCGCGCGGCGTGCTCGCGGTGGTGGGGTTCCGTGGTCACCTCGGCTTCGACGCCCGGCTCGTCGCCGGGGGCCTCGCCCGCTACCAGGGCGCGGGCGCCCCCCGCGCGACCGCGATCGAGATCGACCTCTTCATGCGCGAGGAGACGTCGATCGCGCGCCCGCACGAGCTGGCGCGCGCGCTCGAGGCGCCGGGCGCCGCCGAGCAGGCGGGGCGGCTGTTGCGGCGGGCGCTGCCGGCCGGCGCGGGCGTCGCGCTCTTCCCGCCCGTGCTCGGCCTCTCCCCCGCGTCGCGCGTCATGGAGCGCATCGCGGCGGAGGCGGGCGTGCCCGTGGCGGAGACGGTGGCGGACGTCCCGAGCGTGCCCGGGCTCCGGCTCCAGGCCGCGCTCGACGCGCGCCTCGCCGCCGCGGGCGTGCAGGTCGTCCCCGCCGAGCTCACGGGCGCGACGGGACCCGGCGCTCCGGCCCGCGCCGGAGATCGCGACGTCCGCGCCCGGAGCTGGGTGCTCGCGACCGGGCGCTTCGTCGGAGGCGGCATCGTGCGGCGCGCGCGCCTCGCCGAGCCGCTCCTCGGGATCCCGGTCCAGGCGTCCGTGAACGGCGAGTCGGGCGCGCACCTCGCCGTGCGCCCGCCCACCGCGCTCACGCTGCGCGAGCGGCGCGCCGCGCAGCCGCTCCTCGCGGCGGGCCTCCGCGTCGACGGGCTCCTCCGGCCGCTGGGCGGCTCGGACGCACCGGTGCACCCGCGGCTCTTCGCGGCGGGCGCGATCGTGGGTGGCCACGAGCAGGCCGTGGACGGGACGGGCCTCGGCGTCGCGATCGTGACGGGGTACCTGGCCGGGCGGCACGCCGCGTCCGACTGACGGACCGCGCGCGCTATACTCGCCCCGTGTCTGCCAGCCGCCTCCAGGCGCTCTCGTACCTCGCGTACCGCGCCATCCTCGCCCACCCGTTCAAGCGGCTGCGCCACGAGGGCAGCGGGCTCGAGCGCTTCCTCGGGAACTACGCCGCCGAGGGGCTCGTGCCGACGCGCCCCGCGGACCGGGCCATCGGCGAGGCCGCCAGCGCCTGCATCGGCTGCGGCGTGTGCGAGGTCGGGTGCGACCTGGCGGGCGCCGCGCCGGCGGTCCGGGCGCTCGGGCTGCACGCCGCGTTCCGGCTCTACGGGAAGAGCAGCGGCGAGCTCGCCCACGCCCGCGAGGCGCTGGCGTCCTGCGCCGCGTGCGACGGGTGCGACCCCCTCTGCCCCACCGGCGTGCCGATCTCGCGCATCGTCCAGGACCTCCTCGCGCGCGCGATCGGAGACGCCGCGCCGCGGCATGGTGCCACCCGATGAAGCCCCACCTCATCGTGAACCCCGCCAGCGCCAACGGCCGGACGGGGCGCCACTTCGACGCGATCGCCCGCGCGGTGCGGGGCGCCATCGGCGACTTCGACTGCTCGTTCACCCGGCGCCGCGGCGACGGCGCGGTGCTCTCGCGCGAGGTCGTGCGCGCCGGCGCGAACCTGGTGGTCGCGGTCGGCGGCGACGGCACCGCGAGCGAGGTCATCGACGGCCTCGTCGAGGGCGGCGCGCTGGCCCGTCCCGGCGTCACCTTCGGCTTCATCCCGCGCGGCACCGGGGGCGATCTGAAGCGGAGCCTGGGCTGCCCGTCGGACACCGCCGAGGCGGCCCAGGCGCTCTCGCGCGGCGCGGAGCAGCCGCTGGATCTCGGGCGAATCGAGCTCATCGGCCCCGACGGCCGTCCCCATGTCCGCCACTTCGCCAACGTGGCCGGGTTCGGCATCTCCGGGCTGGTCGTGCAGCACGTGGACGGCATGAGCAAGGCGCTCGGCGGGAAGGCGTCGTTCATGATCGCTTCGGCGCGGGCCCTCCTCGGTTGGCACGACCAGGCGGTGCGCTGGCGCGCCGACGGCGGGCCATGGCGTGAGGACCGCATCACCTCGTTCTCGGTGTGCAACGGGCGCTTCTTCGGGGGCGGCATGATGGTCGCGCCGGACGCGCGCGTCGACGACGGTCTCTTCGACGTCACGGTCTGGAAGGGCCTCGGGATCTCCGACTTCGTGCTGAAGAAGAGCATGCTCTACGACGGCACCCACGTGCGGCTCCCCAACACGACGACGCTCCGCGCGCGCGTGCTCGAGGCGGAGCCCCTCGGCGGGGCGCGCGTCCTGCTCGACGTGGACGGCGAGCAGCCCGGGATGCTCCCCGCCCGGTTCACCATCTTGCCTGGGGCGATCAGGGCGCGGGTCGCTCGCCCCGATGCTTAGAATGGAGCCATGCTCGCGCTCGCCCGGACCCTCGCCGTCACCGCGTCCCCGCCCACGACCGCCCGCCCCGTCGAGCGCTCGCGCGCGGGCGCCGAGCACGCCGCGCGCAGGGAGGCCGCCCTCAACGGGCGTTACCGAGTCACGATCCCCGCCGGGCGGCTGTGGTTCGCGCCGTACGATGCGGAGGAGAGGCGGCTCGAGCTCTCCGAGCGGGCGTTCCTGACGGGCGCGGGCGGCGCCCTCCACGTGTGGGCCGTCGAGAGCGCGGCCCTCCCGGTGGCGCTCGACACCGCGGCCGCGGAGCGCCTGATGCAGGCCGCGCAGCGCAAGACGCTCGCGCTGCGGCTCACCTTCACGCTGCCCGACGACGACGAGGAGGCGATCTGCGCGCACTCCGCGGGATCGGGCTCGTACGCGCTCGGCGTCGACCCGACCGCGTGGGAGTACGTCGAGGGCGCGCAGGTGCTGGCGCGCGGCGGGGAGGGCGGGGACCGCCCGATCGTGACCGCGGCGCAGGGCGCGCGCCCGCGCGTCGAGGTGGCCGATCCGGTGGGCGACGGCGGCCGCGATGTGAAGCGGGCGGTCCTCGCGAAGCAGAAGGACCTCGAGGGCTGCTACGCGCGCGCGCTGCAGCAGAACCCCGGTCTCGACGGCAGCGTCGTGGCCGAGGTCGACGCCGGCGGCGGGGCGCGCGGCGTGCACCTCGCGGCCGACTCGCTGCAGGACGAGGGGCTCACCTCGTGCGTGCGCGGCGTCCTCTCCGGGGTGGAATTCCCGAGAGGCACGGGCGAGCGCGCGGAGATCCCCATCCACTTCCTGCTCGAGGCGCCGCCCGCGAGCTCGGGGACGGGGTCGAGCCGGTAGGCTACACGCAGCGCCAGTACGCCGTCGCCACCAGCGTCCGCCTCTCCTTCGGCTCGGCCCGGCGCTTGAGGTCCGCGAGCGTCCGGTCCTTCTCGCCATAGCGGAGGGCCTCGGTCGCGCGCAGCTCGTCGAGGCGGCGCCGGTACTCGCGCTCGGCGCGCTCCAGGAGCGCGCGGCGGTCGCGCAGCAGCAGGTCCTTCTCGTGGAGCGCCGCGCGCGCCTTCCCCCACGCCTCGCGCGCCTCCTCCACCTGGCGGCGCGGCGCGGCGAGCGCGTCCTCCGCCGAGCGATCCCAGCGCTCGCGCGCCTCGTCGTACGAGGCGCCGGTGCGCTCGGCGAACTCGGTGAGGAGCCGCGAGGAGAGCGCGGCGAGCGCCTCCTCGTGCGCACTGCCCATCGGGATCGAACCGCCGCGGAGCCCGGCCCGCGCCTCGCGCGCGGGGAGCTGCGCGAACGCCTCGGCCGCGTCCAGCTGCAGGGCGCGGTAACGGTCGCCGTCGGCCCAGAGGATGAGGTGCGCGACCTTCTCCTCCGGGGCGAGGCCTTCGAAGCCGAACTTGTAGGCGAACCACCAGCCCTCGCGTCCCGTCAGCTCGCCGAGGGCGAGCGGGAGCGACCTCGCGTCGAGCTCGAGGAGGGCGACCGCCTCCTGCGGCCGCGTCTTCACCGCCTCGGCGGCGGCCTTCGCGAGCCGCGCACGGCGCGCGCGTGGCCGCGCGTCGGCGGGGGAGGGCTCCGGGACGGGGGGCGGCGGCTCGCCGTCCGCGTCGCCCTCGAAGACGCTCCGCACGAGCGCCTCCTCCTGCGCCTCTCGCCGCGCGACGGCCTCGCGCGCCTGCTTCTCCGCGACCCTGAGCCTTCCGCGCACCTCGCCGTCGAACTTCTCGAAGAGCAGCGCGCGCGCCGCCGCGAGGCGCGCCTCGATGCGCTCGTCGAGGTCCTGCCGGAGCGCATTGAACGCGACGTCGATCTCCTCGCTCGAGCGGCAGGCCTGGTAGATGTCGAGGACGCGCTTCTCGAAGTCGATGCCGCTGCCGAGCGCGCCCAGGATCTCGTCGGACGAGCCGAAGACCCCGTCGAACAGCGCCAGCTTCTGCGAGAGGAGGTCGTAGAGCCGGGCGTCGGCGGCGTTCTGGCGGTTGAGGAAGTTGAGGACGAGCACGTCGCGCTGCTGGCCGTAGCGGTGGCACCGGCCGATGCGCTGCTCGACCCGCTGCGGGTTCCAGGGCAGGTCGAAGTTCACGACCAGGTTGCAGAACTGGAGGTTCAGGCCTTCGGCGCCGGCCTCCGTCATGAGGAGGATCTGCGTGCGGCCGCGGAACTCCTCCAAGAGCGACTGGCGCTTGTCGGGTCCACCCGCGTCGCCGGACAGGCAGGTCACGCTGTAGCCGGCCGCCTCGAGCAGCTTCCTCAGATAGTCCTGCGTGCGCCGGAACTCGGTGAAGACGACGGCCTTCTGCGGCCACCCGCAGGCGCGCGCCACCGTGAAGGCGCGGTCGATGCCGCGCGCGAGCGCGTCGCCCTTCGCGTTCGACTTGATGCCGGCCGCGAGCTTCGCGCACGCGCGCAGCTCCGCGAGCTCGTCGCGCATGCGCGACACCGCGGCCGCGCCCTTCGGGCGTCCGTCGTCGCGCCCGGAGCAGCCGAGCTCCTCCGCCTCCTCCTCGAACCCGGACAGGTCGAGGAGCGCGTCCGCCTGCGCGGCGCACTCGGCCCCGGCGAGCTTCGCCTCGAGCCCGTCGGCGAGCTTGCCGAGCGTGTGTGAGAGGGCGAAGGTCGAGGAGGCGAGGATCTTCCGGTAGACGAGGACGAGGAGGGCGCGGCGCGACTGCGGGATGGCGACGGCGTCCTCGCGGCGCAGGTACTCCGAGACGCGGTCGTAGAGCGCCTGCTCGTCGGGCGTCGGCGCGAAGTCCTCGACGAGCGAGCGGCGCGCCGTGAACTTCACGTACTCCTTCACCTGGCGGCGCAGGGTGCGGATGACCACCTGGCCCAGGCGCTCCTTCAGATCGGCCGCCTTCTCGTCGGTGAGCTCGCCCGTCGCGAACTGGAGGCGGAACGCGTCCTCCGTGCCGAGGAGCGCGTCGTCGATGAAGGCCGTCAGCCCGAGCAGCTCCATGAGGTCGTTCTGGAGCGGGGTCGCGGTGAGGAGCAGCTTCGGGCACTTGCGGAGCGCCTTCCGGAGGGCCTGTCCGGTCTTGTGGTCGCGCCGGTAGGCGTTGCGCAGCCGGTGCGCCTCGTCGATGACGGCCACGTCCCACGGCACGCGCTCGACCTCGTGCGCGCGCAGCGCGACGAAGGCGTGCGAGGCGATGACGATGCCCCCGGTGTCGAACGGGTTCGTCTTGAGGCCGTGCTTCTCGCGGGCGCGCGCCGACACGCCGTCCACCACCTCGCTCTCGAGCCCGAACTTGGACCGGAGCTCGTCCCGCCACTGGTTGCGCAGCGAGGCGGGCACCAGGATGAGGACGCGGCCGCGGCCCTCGGCGGCGAGCTGCGCGAGCACGAGGCCCGCCTCGACGGTCTTGCCGAGGCCCACCTCGTCGGCGAGCACGCAGCCGCCGGTGGGCAGCGAGGAGAGCGCGAACGCCGCCGCCTCGATCTGGTGCGGGTTGAGATCGACCGCCGCGTGCGCCAGCGCCGGCGCGAGGCGCGACGCGCCCTGACCGCTCTTGGCGGTGAGCGCCTCGGCCGCGATGCGCTGGTGAAAGCGGGTGAGGGCCGCCGCCTTCGATCTCGGCGCGTCCACCTCGCCCACGGCCGTGCGCTCGCGCACGGCGACACCCGTCCCCACGACGCCCATCCCACCCACCTCCGACCCCGACCGACACCTTCCGCCCGCGCTCCCCCAACGAGCGCCCGAGGCGGAGAGCGCATCTTAGCGCAAGTCGAGGCTCGGCGGTGCCGCTACCAGGGAGTGAACAGGATCCCGACTCCACCCTGCACCACGACGCCGTCGTACCTGACCCTGTCGATGCCGCGCGCCGGCCCCGAGACGGGGTCCAGCACCATCACCTCGGGGAGGACGGTGACGCTCTCGGCGACCTTCCACGCGAACGCGAGCGAGCCTCCCGCGAAGAGGACGTTGGACGTCGTCGAGGCGGCGCCGTCGACCTTCACGGCGTACCAGTGATGGACGAGCCTGGTCGTCACGACGAGCTGGCTGCCGCCGCCGACGTTGAAGCCGACCGGGACGGCGGCTTCCGCCGAGATGATGCGGGTCGAGACCCAGGTGATGACGCCGTCACCGTCGATGCCGCCGGGAAAGCTCCCGCCACCGAGACCCGTGGCCCAGGCGAGTGCCACGTCGACGCCGGTGTCCGGCGACGGCGAGCGGACCAGCTGGAGCTTGCCCTGAGCTCCGGCGCCGAGCACCCAGACGCTGCCGCCGACCTCGATGCCGTCCGTGACCCCATATCTGAACCCGGCCTCGAGCTGCGCGAACGTGGGCGTCGTGTTGGCCGCGCCCGTTCCGGAGGGGCTCGCGATCACAGTGCGGCTCCTGTTCGCCGCCGCGAAGACCTGCAGCTCGCCGCGCTCGACCGTGCGGGCGGTGCCCATCGACCTGAACGTCGCGCACCCGGTCACGGCGAAGAGGCAGAGCGGCAGCGCGGCCTTCATGCCCTCACCTTAGCGGATCGTGAACCGCTGGGGCGACCACCAGTGATCTTGCCGTTCGCCGTTCGCCGTTCGAGTACGACCCCGACCTCGACCTCGACCTCGACCTCG
>WNGE01001448.1_pt1 | contig 29988 bp, 26 predicted proteins | sample 5400651 | NCBI WGS metagenome assembly WNGE01 (sample SAMN13153370, study PRJNA577476) | soil metagenome | isolation source: 60 cm soil or saprolite under grassland replicate 2 | place: USA:California | collected 2016-06-15
CTTTGACGATGATGCCGACGCGACTACAGACCTGCTGGACTTGCTGCAATTGGTGCGACGAGAGCAGGACGGTCAAATTATACTCGCGGTTCAAATTCTCGATCAATTCAAGAATTCGAATGGCGCCATCGGGGTCGATGCCGAGAGTCGGTTCGTCGAGAATGATCGCCGTGGGTTTTTTAACCAGGACCTCGGCGATCCCTAGGCGCTGTTTCATGCCGCGTGAGAACTCCTTAACCAAGCGGCGGCCATCCTCCGGCAACCCGACCTGCTCCAAAACCTGCACAGTTCGGCGCTGCGCTTCATCCTCTGGAATACGGTTTAAGCGCGCCATATAGAGGAGATTCTCCCGCGCGCTGAGATCGTCATAAAAGCCGGGATTCTCCGGCAAGTAGCCGACGCGTTTTTTCACCTCGAGTGAGTCAAGCGTGGGATTGTGGCCGCAGACGGTAACCTGCCCGGATGTCGGCTCAGTGAGCCCGAGGAGCATGAGGATCGTGGTTGTTTTGCCGGCGCCATTGGGGCCGAGAAAACCGAAGATCTCACCTTCCTGGACGGTCAGATCGAGCGCGTTGACCGCGAGCTTTTCGCGGTAACGCTTTGTCAACGCCTTGGTTTCGACGACGGCGCTCATCTACGACCCAAACGGAAAAATACGATCGCCAAGCCGAGCACAACTAGACCCACGATGCCAAACCCGACCCAACCCCAAATCGTTGGCGTCGAAACCGTGACACGGAATTCGACAGATTTGTTCGTCTCTGGCGAGTTCGCCGTAAGCGTCAATAGGTAATCGCCGGCGATAGTCCGGTCCGGCGCCAGAATCTCCATCTTGATTTGCTTCACTTCTTGCGGGCCCAAGGAATCGATCTTGTCCGGCTTGAATTCAACCGTCCATTTGTCGCTCGGTTTTTTCGTGACAAATCCGAGATTGCGGATCGGCGCGGTGCCGGCATTGCCGACCACAAAGTCGATCGGGGTTTTTGTGCCGGCGGTTACCGAGGTGTTGAGTGTCCCCGCCAGAGAGCCCATCTTTAGATCCTGGGTGCCTTTGAGCGAAACCTTTATGTTGGCTGAGGCTTCGTACCCGCCCGCGCGCGCTTGGATCGTTACCGGATACTCTTTCGCCTCAGCGGTCGCGGGAGTATCAATCTCGACGCTCAAAGTTTCCGAGCCGTTCTCTTTTAATTGAATCGACGAAATTTGCTGGTCGCCGAACTGCGGCTTGAAACGGACTGTCCAGCCTTGCGGCGGCTGCGCGACTAGAGAAGTGGTGAGCGGTTTGTTGATCTCGTTTTTGAGATCGACGGTAAATTTCAAGGTTTGTCCCGAAGCCGTGCTGAGCACTGGATATTGGCTGTTTAGCTTGATGCCGCCGGTCTCAATCTTCTTGGAAGTCACCCTGTAATTGATGGTTTCGACGTACTGAGTTGCTCCCTTGGTATCTTTGGCGGTCACTTTGATCGGGTAGGTTCCCGGTTTGGTCTTCTCCGGAATTTTTGCCTTGAACTCAAGTGTCGTTGATTTGTTCGAGTTTTGATCGCCTCCTTGTACCATCACAGAGCGCACGGGAAAGCTGGGGTACCTGGAGTTGAAATTGATGTCCCATCCTGCGGGGATGCCTTCAATCGTCAGACTTACTTCCACCGGGTCCTTCGTTCGGTTGACTACCTCGGCATCCATCGTGGTCTCTTGCCCCTGACCCACGGTGAGATCCTTGAACGGCAGAATCAAATTGAACGATTCCTTCGAAGGAGGCGAGGCTTCCGCTTTTTGTGCTTCGGCGGCGAATCCCTGGGAGACTGACGTCGAAGCGAGGAATAAGCTTATGAACAAGAATAAAACTATGCGCGGGCGAATGCTCGTTGCCCTAACCCTCATATCTACCCCCCCTCAGTAAGAAAAGTTTGCAGATAAATAATCATAAACTCCTTTACGGTCAAGGCCCTGGCGAAATTATGTTTTACCCAGTTGCCGAAGCGCCTCATAAAGAACAATGGAAACCGCGTTGGAAAGATTTAAGCTGCGCACCCCGATACCCATCATCGGGATTCGAAAAAAACGATTCTGGTTTGTCTCCAACAGGCGCGGTGGTAAGCCCCGCGTCTCCGGGCCGAATACGAGAAAATCATTTTCATCATAGCGGGTTGAGGTGTACGAGTTGGCCGCCCGTTTAGAAAAAAACAGCAGATTTTTCGGCGCCGCTGTCGTTAAAAAATCATCCCATGACTTGTGAACATGCAACTCGACAAACTCCCAATAGTCAAGACCAGCGCGCTTGAGATGCTTATCGTCGATCTTGAAGCCCAATGGCTCAATCAGATGCAGTGGCGTAAGCGTCGCGGCGCACAGTCGCGCGACGCTCCCCGTGTTGGGCGGGATCTCGGGTTCGAACAAGACGACATGCATGTTTAGATTTCCAGAATAAAAGTGACGGGCCCATCATTGACGAGCGAGACTTTCATGTGGGCCTGAAAGCAGCCGGTCGCGACCTTGAGGCCTGCGTCGCGCAGCCTTTGGGTAAAGAATTGATAAAGCTTATCGGCTTCGACGGCAGCCGCGGCATCAGAAAAAGACGGCCGGTTACCTTTACGGCAATCGCCATAGAGGGTGAATTGCGAAACCACGAGCGCCTCGCCGCCGATGTCGATAATAGATCGATTCATTTTGCCCTGATCGTCCTGGAAAATTCGCAGGTTCTTGATTTTGTCAGCGAGCGACTTGGCATGCTCTTCGACATCTTTCTTGCTGACACCCAGTAGGATGCAGAGACCCGGCCCGATGTGACCAACGATCTCATGTTCCACAGCTACACGTGCTTCAGTGACTCTTTGAATTACAGCGCGCACGTGAAATCAGTTCAAAAGCATAATTGTATGGAGACGTGGTATGTAAAAAGACACGCGAGTTCGGCTGAGGATCATTCGTATCACTGTACGACTGTTAACAAAGAACGAACATAGTGACAACAAGGTCGCCAGCATTAGGATGGATAAGGTACGGCAGATAAGCTGATCATGTTAACACGGCTAGCGAAAGTTTTGTTGTGTTTTCTAGGTATTGGGCTTTCGCCATTTTGGCAAGAGAGTTTCGCGCAGGACGATCCTCGTGCCGCGCCAGGCAAAGAAGTATCTTCGCTAAAAGGGATGGGAAGGGTGAGCGGTCGAGTGATCATTGGTGGCAGCTATAATAAGCCAAAGCCGTTGCCGGTGTTCAAAAATCGATCCTTCTGCGGCTCGCGAGTGCCGAATGAAACCTTGCTCGTTGGACGAGAAGGCGGATTGCGGAACGCGGTTGTTACGCTCCATCCTCTTGATCGGAATGCTGCAGCGCAGACAATGTCATTAGTTCTCGACAATAAGCAATGTGCGTTTGCGCCGCACCTTCAGGTCGGTGCAGTCGGTAGCGAATTGCTGCTCAAGAATAGCGACCCGATCCTCCACACAGTGCATGCGCGCATGGGTAACGAGACATTGTTTAACGTCGGCCTGCCAACTTGGCGACAAGTCACGAAACGGCTGGACCGAATCGGGGTGGTCAGAATTGACTGTGATGTGTTGCACACATGGATGAGCGCTGTCATCGTCGTCACCGACACGCCATACTTTGCGGTCAGCGACCAGAACGGAAATTTCGTCATGGAACAACTACCAGTGGGGCAATACCGGGCCGAGATCTGGCATGAAAAGCTGGGCGCAAAGACGATCGGAGTGGCGGTAACCCCCGATAGGATCGTTGGGTTGGACCTCGTCTACGCTTTGAAGAGCCTTCATTAGAAAAAACGCTTCCACTCGTCAGTCGCGTCGGTTGTTCACCCCAGAACCTTCCTCACTTTGGAATCGGGCAAATTTTCCTCGCTTATCACCTGTCCTACCTTCAAACTGATGCGTGGTCGCACGACAGCGTTTAAATAATGTTTCTACAAATCAAGACCTTATGATTGAATTGAAGTCTCTCAGATAACCGCTTGAGCTCCTATTTATAGGCCTTAGAGCTGTAATATTTCGGGGCTTAAGCTCTTCTAAATATATAATACAGCTGGGTATTGACAAAGAGCTGCTCGGCTGTTACAAATCAGCTCATGCTTAAGTGTTCGAGAGCTGGAATGATGACAATAAGGGTGATTACCGAATGAAAGTTACTTTTCCTGTCATGAGGGGAAACATGGGCGGGCGTCAGTACTATTCGCTACTGATTCCGCTTTCAGAGATTCCTCATTTGTTCAAGTTCAACGACTGGGAACACTGCCCTCCGGAACTCCGGGCGCAAAGGGTTCTGAACAAGGCAAGAGTTCCAGACATTACGAGCTACATACTCGAAAATGAGGACGGATACCTGTTTTCGTCGATCACTGCATCCTACTCGTGTCCGGTAAAGTTCGTCGCTTCAGCAGAGAATGCTGAAGTTGGAACTCTCGAGATGGAGCTCGAAAACGTGGAATTCATTATCAATGATGGTCAGCATCGTTGCGCGGCGATTGCCGCGGCACTCAAAGAAAGTCCTGCGCTTGGGAAGGAAAAAATTTCGGTGCTTCTCTTTGAGACGGAAAGTTTGGAACGGCTTCAGCAGATGTTCTCAGATTTGAATCGGTTCGTGCAGCAGACCTCAAAATCCTTAGGGATGCTCTATGATCGTCGGGATAATCTTTCCGCGCTCACAATGGAAGTATCCGAGCATGTGGACGTGTTCCGCGACATGGTGGATAAAGAGAAGGTAACGATTCCGCGGCGGTCTCTTAAGCTTTTTACCATTTCCGCTTTATACGAAGCGAATGAAGAATTGTTGGGTAAGAAAGTCCCTGAACAGGGATCACCGCTCTACGCAGAAATTCTCAGGAGAGCTGTCAAATACTGGACAGAGCTTTCAAAGATCATTGGTGACTGGCAGAAAGTCAAAAATGGCACACTTAGCGCTTCCGAACTTCGTCAAGAAAAAATCAACACTCATGCGGTTGTTTTGCGCGCGCTCGGAGGCGTCGGCAGAACGTTGCTGGCAAAATATCCCGAAGACTGGCAAGTGAAACTTAGGCTATTGGAAAAGATCGATTGGCGGAAATCTGTGGGTAGTAGTGCGAATCCTCTGTGGGATGACGTGTGTATCACAGCTGGCTCAGTCGTCTCCAACAGGCAGGCACGAGCAGCTACTTTGGCGGTCTTGTTGCGGGAAATCGGCGAATCGCCAAACGGAAAAGTGACACACAAAGAATCTACGGAGGTGACTAGTGCGCAGGCAGCCGAATAACGGAAAGCAGCCAAAAAATTCTACCGTTGCCGATCGTCAGAAATCTGCAGGCAGCATTCAAAGTTCGACCGATGACGAAGTCGCCCCTCCAAGTCCTACCGAAGATTCAACCACAACTCGTCTGCGGCAATTGCTCCCAACAGCATGGGCGATGATTCGCCCATACTGGTCCTCGGAGGACCGCTGGGCGGCCTGGGGGCTGCTCACCGTCGTGATCGCGCTCACTCTCGCGATGGTTCACATGAGTGTTCTTTTTAATCACTGGAACAACGCCTTCTACACCGCTCTGCAGGATAAGAACCATACGGTCTTTTTCCGGCAGCTGATCGGTCTTTCCTGGCTTGTAGGCCTTACAATCGTTTTCGCTGTTTATCAGCTTTATCTCAACCAGATGCTGGAGATCCGCTGGCGGCGCTGGCTTACCGAGCGATATCTTCGCGCTTGGCTGACCGACGGCGCCTATTATCGGATGCAGCTGGTGGCGGGTGAGACGGACAATCCCGATCAGCGCATCGCTGAAGACGTTCATCTACTCATTTCTCATACCCTCACGCTTGTCATTGGAGGTTTGCGCGCGCTGGTAACTTTGGTTGCCTTTGTGGCGATCCTGTGGGCGCTCTCCGGAGCGCTCAGCGTTCCTGTTGGCGGGTGGTTCTCCATTATGCTGCCCGGCTACATGGTATGGGCGGCGATCTTATACGCGATCGGCGGCACTTGGCTCACCCACTGGATTGGCCGTCCGCTCGTGCGGCTAAACTACGACAAGCAGCGTTGTGAAGCCGACTTCCGGTTCGGCCTGGTACGCTTCCGGGAGAACACTGAGGGGGTGGCCCTTTACCGCGGCGAGACGGACGAGCTCCGTGGTTTTCGGGAACGGTTCGAGGCGGTGGTGATGAACTGGTGGGACATCATGCGCCGCCAGAAGCGGCTGACCTACTTCACTTCGGGCTACCAACAAGCGGCTTGGATCTTCCCGTCGCTCGTCGCGGCGCCCCGCTATTTCCGCGGCGAACTGGCACTTGGAGGGCTCATACAGACCATCGGCGCCTTTAGCCAGGTACAGGCTTCGCTTAGCTTTTTTATCGACTCGTATAAGATGATTGCTGAATGGTGCTCGGTGGTTGAGCGGCTCTCCGGTTTCGAGCGGGCGCTAGAGCGGGTGCGCATCCAGGCGGCGACTGGCGGCGGCGTCCGGCGCTCCGATGGAGAGGCCACAGACCTGACCGTTGAGGGGTTGGATCTCGATCTCCCGGATGGTCAGCCGCTCATCGCGAATGTGAATCTCTCGCTCTTGCAAGGAGACACAGTTCTCCTGGGGGGAGCTTCGGGTTCAGGGAAGAGTACGCTCTTCCGCGCCATCGCCGGAATCTGGCCGTTTGGGCGCGGCGAGATCCGGGGGCCACGCGACCGCCACGTCCTCTTTCTACCGCAGAAGCCATACTTGCCTATTGGTACGCTTCGAGAAGTGGTGAGTTATCCGATGCCGGGGAGCGGTATCGATGACGTGACACTGCGCGAAGCTCTGCAGGCCGTGGGACTCCGTGACCTGGCCGAACGACTCAATGAGGTTGGCCATTGGGCGCTCCAACTCTCCCCAGGCGAGCAGCAGCGGATCGCTTTCGCCCGCGCGCTCGTTCAGAAGCCCGATTGGCTCTTTCTCGACGAGGCAACCTCGGCGGTTGACGAAAATACCGAGGCGCGGCTTTATCGACTGGTACGCGAACGGCTTGAGGGAACGACGGTATTCAGTGTGGGCCATCGCGCGACACTGCGTCCCTTCCATGCTCGCCAGCTTCTGGTGCGGGCCAATGGGAACGGGCCCGCCTCCATCGTGGAAGTAACGGCTGTGCCTGAGTTGGCTCGACGCGTTGCTGTGCACGACGAAGCGGTTGCGATGGCTGGATAATCGTCATCGAACGATACCATTCTTTTCACCTCCGGTCCGGAGGTGCGCGGGACCGGATCTCTTCAGATGCTTCCAGTTCGGCCATCGTGCTGCGCGAGCTTGTGTATCAAGAAATAGACCGAACTAAGCCACTCTTCTATTTCTTTGCCTTGGACCTTGAGATATGCGCCTGCACTATGTTTTGGCTCTATCTTGCGCTCGCAGGCTTAGCGCGCCTGGTCGTCGAATTCTCCCGGGTGAATCCAGTCCTTACTCTGGGTTTGACCGAAGCTCAGTGGTTTAGCGTTGCGATGATCATCGTCGGCACGTGGCAATTGCTCAAGACGTGTCACGGCCAAGAGAGTTGCAACTACTTGAGTCGCCCTTCACCGAATTATTGGTAGCCCGAATGCCGAATGGCCGATTCGCATTGCCCTAAAACATCTCGTCGATTAGAATACCGATATTCTCAGTGCTCCCTTTTCTCATGTTTAGCCCAAATCTCGAATACTCACTTATTTAAATTCAGGCATCGTGTCTTCGCCCGCTCTTTGTTCGCCCTTTTTTGACCCATGAGGAAAAGCTCGTTGGCTCTAGCAAAGCTCATGAGATATCGCCCCATGACCAGCATTTGGGTATGGTATTCCATCAGGCTTTTTCGTTTCTTCGCTAATTCCTCGTCGGATAGTGCGAATGAGATCCAGTCGGTTTCCTCCTCAGAAAAACCCTCGGGAGGGTTTAGTCGGGACCCAGTGCCTGCCCCGCTATCAACCGGCCATTGGCGAAAGTGAATTAAGTAAGTGAGAACGTAGGGATCAAGAGTGAGATGCTTCTTCCTAAATTCTTTTAAAGAGGCGCTAACAAAAAAGTACGTCGAGCAATGATCGGAGTGTCGATCCCTGTAATCAGCAAGCACGATGAGAGTGGAACGAAAATCTACCAGCAATTTTTCGATCTCTCGTTTTACGTCCTCTCCGTTAAACTCTATATTTGGTAGCACTGTGTCATCTGCTTGCGGATGATCTTCCAAAGTATAAGGAGATCGAAAATATGGGAATCTATCAAGCCAATGCTGGCGCAGGAGATTGCGAAGCCCACCATCGGGAAAGTTCAAAAAAACTACATCCTGCTTTTTCATTCCCAGAATCCGAAGCGCCTGACGCGCCTCCTTTTTGCGCGTCTTTCCATAGTTGCGATAATCCTCCGCGGTGGGACGGGCAATATGATTTTCCTTTTCCACCCCTTCAGGAAAACCGTCGCCGCTGGTCATAAACACGACCTTGACGGCTCCGCCAAGGCTGAGCACCCGCTGGATAAGACCTCCGGCTGCCAGAGTCTCATCGTCTGGATGCGGAGAAAAAACCATGAGTCGGGTATTTTTAGAGAGGAATGGCTCGAGCGGCCGCGGCGGCTCTGTCCCGTGTGCGCAGGGAGTGAGTACTAGCGTACAGACAAGAAAGCCTAGCAGACATCCTTGCCATTCACGGACGATCGAGCTATCACTCTTTAATCTCACCGCTCTATTTAATTTAACAATGTCGTACAATGTCGTAAACAAATAACTAAGCGGTCGTCAAATAATAGTGGAGAAAAAGATTTAAGTCTCTCGGCGGCTTCATCCTGATCCTCATCATGCGACGTGTGCAGCGGGCGAAAGAGCGGCTGCACCTATGTCATTCTCTGGGTTCTCATTGTCTTCGTTCCTGTATAGCTCAATTTTCCGTCCGTCGCCAAACTCATTCCTAGATGCGCATTAGAGTTTACTGATTCGGTAAACAGATTGTTGACATTAGAACCTATCGACGACACTCTTAAATTCCAGCGATGAAATTCACAAAAGCAAACCGTTTCTGGTGGTTTTTGTTGATCGTCATCGCATGTGTTGCCTCCTTGGCCATAAGCGATCTCGGCACGATAGCGAGCGACTCTTATCGCCGTCGGATCAGGGACCCGAGAGTCATTCGCGACTATCTCGAATCATACTCGGTTCGCAAGCTGCAACTTGGAGCTGGTGGTAACGACCCGACCGGGTGGTTGAATACCGATATTGCACCCAGACGTGACGAGGTCTATCTCGATGCTACCAAACGATATCCATTCCCAGATGGATCCTTCCAATATGTTTTCAGCGAGCATATGATCCAGGCGGTTCCTTGGGAAGGCGGTGTAGCAATGCTAAAGGAGTGCTATCGCGTACTTGCACCAGGTGGAAAATTGCGGGTCGTAACCCCGAACCTCACTAAATTCGTTCAATTGTTAACAGGGAACCCGGATGCCGACGCGCAGCGGTTCATAGCTGCGAAGCTCCGATTGACTGGCTGGCCGGAAAGCCCCGTGACCGGTGCATACATCTTTAACCGACAAGTGCGCGACTGGGGTCATCAGTTCCTCTACGACCCGGCAACGCTACGGAAGAGTCTCGAACTGGCGGGATTCAAGCGGATCACCGAATACCGTGTTGACGAGAAGACCGATTCCGTTTTTCACGAGGTAGAATTTCGTACACGTAACGAGGGCTCCGATCTTTGGCTGGTCAACCGTTGGGAATCAATGGCCTTCGAGGCGGTGCATTAAATTCGCCAGTCTATACCGCCGACCAGACGCCAAATGGCTTAGAGAGGCTTGTCTGTAATCAGCAGTCCTTTTCTGTCGCGTAGTCGATTGTCTTGTCGTCCAATTAATTTCCCTTCTTGCCGGGCGAAATAAATAAAAGAACGGTTGGGATCAACAGGACGTAACAAGCCGCCCCGATCGTTAGCGTCGTGGCGATTCCAAAAGCAATGCTACTGGCAACAGCGACGGTGGACGCGAGTGTCCCCGCTGCCCCGTTGATACCCCAGAACCAAGGTGTTGGTCTGCGATCAATCGCGGAGACTAGCCTCATGCCGGTGGGGAATCCAAAGCCGAGCAATAGACCAGCCGGTGCGATAGTAACGACACATAATATGGCCCTGAATAATAGACTGGCGCTGTTGAACGCCAGAAACACGCCTGACAGCCAATGGGGAAACGCTGCGACGTAGGCTCCTGTTAACAGTGCCCAGATCAAAAACCTTGGTCGGCTATCCAGCGGGAGCATGTCGGAAACAGGCTGCCGATTCCTGTTGCCAATATGAGCGTGAAGAGAAGCACGCTGAGCGAGTACCCGGGGTGCCCCAGGAATACACTCATGCGGCAATAGACCGATCTCAATTATCCATGAAACCGATACCGATGAAAGTTATCGGGCATTTTGCACCTTTTCTCTCTGGGTCATTGGTTAGGTCGTAGATGAAAATAGAATAGCCAATTTTCCCCACAGGCTGGCGCTTCCAAAGCCAGCGGATGAGGGGATCATGGGGGCTAGAGAACGTCCTGTAAGTTGTAAACGCTGATCGCCAGAATTTTCCTCCGCAGTATTGCTGGAACCTTGTCTGCAGGTGGTGGCCACTCTAATGGCCAGATTCCAGGCTGATATTGATGGCCTTTCCCGTCGTAAGAAGACGGATCTGATCGAGTTTGCGAGAGACGAACTGGATGAACGTGTTGATAGCGGATTCCGTAGTAAGGAAAGGGCGCGGTGCCGAAGTACGATAAATAGACAATCGGCAGGTTCTCCTTCTCCATGTAAGTTTTTACAGCTTTCAAGTCTTTGGCCCCAACCGAGGTTCGAATCGCTAAGATAATAGTAGGACCGCCAACAAATTCATTAAAATATGCAAGCTGGTGTGGTGCAATATGGAGTGAAGAAACAGCCGTCAAGGATAGCGCGATACCGATCAAGCTGTGTGAGAGCATACTGCGGCTGATCGAGACTGTTGCCAGCCACCCGGCAAGCACGAACAGAACGGAATAAACTGGAAGAATATGGCGCAGGCCTATGTTCACTTTTGCTTCGCTGGTGGTGAGGAAAAAGATTATGATCGGATACCAAAAGCAAAATTGCTTCATGCCGACGAAGCGGCGTCCCGGCGGTAAAAATGAGGGAGGGGACAATCAGTATCAGACTACCAATCGGGCGTCTTGATGAGAAGAGAGCTAACAAAAATATTCGCACGAGCCTTGGTGGATAGTCTCCTAACTTACCGATAATTTATTAAGAAGGATGATAACATTTAAACACGTGGGAAATGAATGGTGGTGGGGTAGAATGGGTAACCAATTTTTCCAAATAGCATCAACTCTAGGTATCGCACTAGATCATGGACATAAGTTTTACTTCCCGGAATGGAAATACAGAGAATATTTTAAAAATCCATTACCGTTTAAATCATTTGCTGAATTAGAACAAATGGATCTAATAGTATTGGAAGAAAAGAGTTTGGGTCATAATTGTTTTAGCGTCCACTCGGATAAAAACTACGATTTACAAGGTTTTTTTCAGTCATTTAAGTATTTTGATAAGTATAGGAGCATAATTCAATATTATTTTGATTTTAATGATGAAGTAATAACTACAACAAGAGGTAAATATTTTGATCTATTAAGAGAAGAAAATCTTTGTTCTATACATTTAAGAGCCGGTGATTATCACCAATTCCCGAACCATCACCCGATACTCAGAAGCGACTATTATCAGAGCGCAATATTACATTTTCCAAACCATAAATTTTTGGTTTTCTCTGATGATATAAATTATTGTAAATCTATATTCGTTGGAGATAATTTTCATTTTGTTGAAGGAAATTCCAATATTAAAGATGTGTGCCTAATGAGCCTTTGTAAAAACAATATCATAGCAAATAGTAGTTTTAGCTGGTGGGGGGCGTATTTGAACAGGAATGGGAATAAGAAAGTAGTAGCACCCCAAAATTGGTTTGGTCCGGCTTTGAGTAATGAGCATATTGACGATAGATTACCAGCAGAATGGATAAAGATATGAATAACGAAACACTACCGTCGCCTGCAGAAGCATCTGCCGGGACTTTTTGAGTCGCTTTTGGTGGCAAGAGAAATAAGTGTTACGGCCGATTAAGAAGGATAAGAAATGATCAGCGAGAATTGCGATGAAGCAGTACCGCTGAGAATTTGGAAAACAGGGCTATGCCTGTTGAAATGCCGATTGTCGCCAGAGGTCCCAAGTTGGCGCGGATAAAGAAGATGCCGGTACGAGAAAAAGAATAATTAGTAGTCCAGCGCCAAGAATCGTTCCTGCTTTGCGCGGCATCACGAATGGAAATGGCTCGACCGGGTCGTCCGGGACGCGACCGGTACGGAGTGAAACGCCGGTTTGTCATACACCCGTAAGGCGCAACAAGCGGCCCAAAACCAGGTCTGAATCAAGAAACTCGTGTGCGAAGGCCTCAGCGGCTGCAGCGTGCTGCGAATAGTCACTCTCGACGTGATTGATCGCTTCGGCAGCGCTGTCGGCATCAGTAAAAGTTAACAAGCCGGTGCCGGTTGGTAGGTAGGCGCCTATGCCGGTGTCCTGAACGATCACGGGCCGACCTGCAGCCAGATAACAAGCGCTCCGGTCGCTGAACCAGCCTGTACGCCCGAGCGCATAGGTGTGCTTCACCGCGGTAAATTCACCACGGGAGTGAACAATATAATCGCGATAGGAGTCAGGAGTGGCGGTATGATGACGAGGCTGGACAATATGCCAACCATGTTCTTCAAGCTTGGGAGGCTCCGGCTCATTAGGATAGACGCAGAGGCAGAGTTCCAACGGCGCTGCAACCCTTCGGGGAAGGTCAATGAGGCGTAGAAACTCATCCGCCTTTTGACCGTACCAGACGCCGCGCCATTCTATCGGGCTGAAGCCACGCCACTCTGCAACCGTAGTATATGAGGTGCCAGCCGGCTGAGCAGTGCTCCATTGGTCGAGAACTACAGGCGGCAGAGTTGTCTCCCATTTTAGGCCGCAGATGGGCAGCGGACAATCAGACTTGCCGAGGTTCAGACCCACGGTGACATAGAGGTCATGTCCGTCGAGATTCATGTGGGCGCCATAACGCTCCCTCCAAATTTGGGTATAACCTGGATCGAGATCAACATAAACTCGCCGTCCTACAGCAGCGTGAATTGATTGGGGCAATGGACGTCCGCCAATGTTAATTAAGAGGTCGATTTCGGGTGCAAGCCTTTCAAGATCCACGTGAGAGAGGCCCACATGGCCTTCTCCGTGCTGTTCTAGCAGCGTTGTACAACCGGATAGACAAAATTCATCCATAACTCTCCGGAAATACTCTACGTTGCTGCAGGTATAGAACGGAACCGATTTTCCGTTCTCATCTACGCAGTGTTCATTCCCTATATATTCTACGTAAAGGACATCGAGGCCTAATCTCCGGAAGCCCAAAATGTAATTGAGATAGGCCCAAGCATGCCCCCCGAACCACGGATGACTGCCTAGGGCGCCTGAAATCATGAGACGTTTGGCCATGGAACAGAGGCCCTCTGCTTAGTTCGTGTACCTGTATACGTGTAAGGCGCGGTCCCCCACGAGATACGTCGTGCGAAGTTGGATCGTGTCGATATAACATCCTCTCTTTTTACTGCGCTTCGATATTCTGGAGGAAACAAAATCGTCGCCGACCGCAACCAGAGCATCCGCGCGACACGAGCGATAAAGCCGCATGGTGTGATGGCTATTTGCATCTCTTTGTCCTCGAGAGTGGACCCGAGAAGTGAGGCGCTGAACTCACACTCGGTTGCCAAACGCGGCTTGGAGTCTTCCGCCTCAATGATATGGTTAGAAGTATCGTCATCGGGTATCGAGTGCTTCCATCAAGGATTGTCTCTAGCTCTTGTCTTATTTCGGTTTAGCCAGAACTTTACGACAGAAATTACCCCATTCCCTTAAGGGACTTTGTCCTTAATTATCCCTCGATCAGATAGCTGCTCCAAGACATAAATCCTGTAATTTGCCGATTTGAAAGGAATGGACCAACCATACTCGCGAAGTACTCTATAACCTGAGATAGAAGAAGCCGCGATCACATAAGGTTTCTTCTCTCCTGATGTGACCAAAGGAACATCTCTCTCAGGTATAGCACCAGACGATAGATTTTCTGGGTGAGCATAGAGGTTCCAGCCGTTGAACACATATCCCGCATCAATACTGGCAAACGGAACGTTCTTTCCACGAAGCCAGGCCACGGCTTGAGCAGTAGCACGACTAGTTTGGGTTTCGTTCCAGGTTACAAGCGTAGATACAACAAAAAGAACCGCGATACCTGCGATCGTTGATTTTGACTTAAGTTGGTTATTCGCGAGTATTGCGATAAGCGGCGGGAGCAAGACTATGGAATATCGATCAGATCCCCATGCATCAAAGAGCCAAAGAACTATTAAAAAGAAAAAATGGATCAATGTATACCAAACGAAGAGACCCAGTGGTTGTTCAATGCCGGTGCCAACTACAGTGATCATTTTCACAATGATTCCGGCAGAAGAGAAAAGGGAAAGCACAAACAGAGGATAGTTGAGCCATGGAGGCAAGAAATCCGGAGCCGGGCCGCCTTGCAAAAGGTGACGTTCTTTGCCGAGGGTATTCAACTGCCACATCCCCTCTAGCGGATTGGGAATTTCGCCTGCAAACAATATCGAGCAGCCCGTCAAGAAAAGTAAAGCAGCAACACTGCCCCAAAACACTCGTCGCCGATACAATGATGCGACCATGGGCAAAGTTATAGAAATTAGCGCCAAACCGCCATGTATAAAGATTCGCAATACACCCGGCACCGCTTGTTCGTAACGATGAAGCCAATAATCGGTCACCCATATTGTTTTAACCGCATACTGGCTGGTCATGCCAAAGATTTGAGTAACGAAAAACGGCATAGGTAAGAGAAGCAAGCAAAACACAGCGGGAGGTAGAATATATTTCCAGGACCTGTAAGGCGGTGCAAAAAGAACATAGAGCATTAGACTGCCAGGGATCGCGATAGCAATCTGTCGTATGAAGAAGGCACATGCCCCAAAAATGCATCCGACCCAGAGTTGATGGGGGTTTCCCCGGCAGAGTGCTCGCGCGAAGAAGAAAAAAGCCATGGCGGCAAAGCTCACAAAGGGAACATCCGTCATGAATGAGAAAGTTAAGACAAAAAACACAGGATTGATGAGAAGGACAACAGTCGCAATGAAACTTTCGCTGCGTGTACGCCCGAACTCCCGCAACGTTCCATATAGGGCCAAGCCCGTGAGCCAAGCGAGCACCGCGGTGGAAACTCGAAGGGCGGAAAATGAGAACCCGTAGGGTAGACAAAACAGACTTCCCCACAGAATTTGCGCAAAAGGATAATGAGCTGACCAATCAAGAACCCGTAATTCGCCTGTCTTTAGCAAATGTTCAACGCTCCAGGCGTAGGTCCAATCGTCATGGAAAGGTAGATCAACAAATGGATGAATCAAGACGGCGGCAGAGAAATAGAGCAGAACCAAGATTGTCGCAACCGCCATGGGCGTAAGCGTGGCGGCGGATAGGGACCAGTTGTCATATAGGGGCAATGGCGGATTCACTATCGACCGCGGTTTAAAGCTCACTTCAATCCTCTCCTGATTGATTTGACCGTTCGGCTCGTCATCCCCGATGTACACTCAGCGCATATTCGGATCTTCCTCTGGATACGTCTGAGGTTCGCGGTTTCAGTCAATCCTCAAGCAGCGAAGAAGAAAAGGACGAGTCCGACTCACGGCGCATGTCGAACGCGACAAGGCGTTCGTTCTCTAGGGTGCAATGGAAAAGGGACCGAAGGTATTGGTTGAAGCCCTTGTAGCAATCGAGCCACCAGAATGCAGGCCACGCAAATACTATAAAGTTCGCTCCCGACTGCCGTAGCCGTTCGACTTCACGGATAGCCATCTCATCATTGGGCGGCGGCCCCCCGTACCGGCCGTCTCGTTCGAGGAAGGGAATTGTACGCCGCCCGCTAGTAACTAAACCACCAAAGTGCTCGTCGTCAACCAGGATGAACGCATCCCCTGCGGGTACTGTGGCCGCGATATCTTGCGCCGCCAAATACAGTCGGTCGATCCATCGGACTAAGTCTAGATACTTTCTTGGGTGAACGATGGAAAGTTGAGATAGAGCGGTATTTTCAAATTCCTTTTTGAGCAGGAGATAACGATCTAAATGATTGGTTCGAACAAACAGTAGCATGTTTTGAGCATACCACCATTCCACATTTGCGTTTTGCCAGATCCTCTTTCTTATGCAATCGATCACTACATATCCTTTGTGGTGGAAGAATTTCACCCAATAGTCTGGCCATTGTTCGTTCATGTGCTGCGTCCCTCCTTGCTGAGGTATCGCAGCCGAAAAGACAATAACGGGTCCAAGTCTGGTGAGGGAATCTATGAATAGACCTGCAGATTCGGGGGGAAGGTGTTCCGCCACTTCCAACGACAGGACCAAATCAAATTGCCTATCCAGGTGAAAAGGTTTTCTAAGGTCCAATGACAAAAACTGTTCTTTCGGTATTTTTAGAATTTTCTCACTTACGTAATCACCATCTACACCACAAATCTCCTCTATCCCGAATTCTTTGAAAACCGATAACCAAGTTCCTGCGCCGCAACCGATGTCAATAACACTCCTTGGCTGAACCAGCTCTAAGACCAAAGGAACAATTTCCTTCGCCGAGCGGTAGGAACCGTCTTGGAGTTCTCTAAAGAAGTTTTCCGTATAAGCCATATCAGAGAACAAACAATTGAATCCACCCAACCTCTAGCCCGCAAGCGCTAGCATTGAGCCGAGAACCCGATCCGCTGCGAAGTATTCGCGTGCCACTTCACTCGCGTGAGCACTCGCATTGCCATAATCGCGCTCGATCATGCGCACCGCTTCAACCGCCTCATCGACGGTGTTAAAGGCGTGGAGCCCAGGGCCTAGAGGGAGCACCTCACCGAAACCGGTGTCCTGCTCCACCACCGGTCGGCCAGCTGCAAGGTAGCACGCCGCACGATCGCTAAACCACCCGCTGCGAAGGCGAACATTCATGTCCTTTGCAACCGTGAATTCACCCCGTGAGGATCGCAAATAGTCACGGTACCGCCACGGATCCGTTGAGACTTGGAGCGGATCAACTACATGCCAGCCGTGCACGGTCAGCAATTCACGATCTCCAGGTACACTCTCGACATCCATCGCTACCTCGAAGCTTTTAGTAGTCCGTGAGGGAAGATCCAAAAAGCGACACCATTCGGTCCGTTTATCCCATGTAAACATCTCTCCGCGATACTTCATCTCGCGTCCCTGTGAATTCCACGTTCCGACTGTTGTATATGTAAGCCCTTGTGGCCCAGGATTTTCCCACAGTTCGATTGCTACAGGCTGGCGGGTTGGATGCCAGTCATAACCACCAGTCGGCAAAATTGATTGGGACTTTCCGATATTTTCACCAAAGGTAAAAAATAACGTATGGGCATCGAGAATAGCTGCCAGACCGCTATCGCCATCTTCTAATTTGAGCTGGGTAAAGACAGGGTCTGCATCAATAAATACAGAGGGGCGCCCCAAGCATAATTCGGGTGGAAGGCGGTTTACTGGCCCGAAGCTTACGAGGAGATCCGCTTCTTTTAAGAGGTCACTTATGCGGCTAGCCCCAGGGCCGTATTTGAGGCCTCGATCGACATCGAAAAAAACCCAACGATCTCCGAATCCAATCTTGTTTAGGAAGCTCGCAGCTGTGGCAATTCCGTATTCGTAAGAGCGAGCAAACTTATTCGTAAGCGGGTTGTATGCAAATACGCAGTTCCATTTTCCGGTATCTTCGTAGAACCAGATGTCATGCCCGAGGGCGCGAAAGCCCAGCAGATAATGTGCCATTTGCCAAGCAAATCCACCAAGCGGGCGGCGTACGAGATAGCCGGTGAAAACGATTCTTGCCATAGGCTTAGAAAACGGCAATTGCCCACTGAAACCAGTAAAATCTTTCTATGCAAGCACCCTTTCTCGCCTCCAGCGAGGCGGTACTCAAGGTGCCGGGCATAAAAACCGCAGGCTTGTTTGAGTCCTGGCACTTCTCCTGTTCTCGCCAACTCGGATTGGAAATAGTGCGCACTCCAAGTAGCCCGCAAGGTCGAAGGTGAGAATCAAGACCATATCGACGCGTGCTCCTGGAGTTCCGTAAGCGTGCCTTACCCGTCCGTATTCATCGCAACGTTTAAGAGGCGATTTAACACCTTATCTGAATCGAAATACGCTTCGGCGATATCTTGCGCGGCTTTCGCATGCCGACTGTAGTTCGCCTCAACTTCTCGAATTCCGACCTCGGCTTCGTCTAATGTGTTGAAACAGAGTATGCCCTCTCCGACAGGTAATACTCGACTGAATCCAGTATCTTGGACTATCACAGGGCGACCGGCAGCCAGATAACAGGCAGAACGTCCGCTGAACCAGCCGGACTTTCCGTCAACATAGGCATTTTTAGCAACACTCCATTCGCCTTTTGATGTTTGAATATATCGGCGGTAACTCCTAGAGTCATGGCAAACCTCCGTAGCATCAACAACGCGCCACCCGAGTTGTGTTAACACCTCATAGGGCGTCCATGTTGTATCGTTTTGATTAAGAGTACGAACGCTTGCCGGCGTATTGTCACAATTGCTTGGCCGCCTGATGTGGGGTCTGTGAAGAGCCACTTCGAGAGTCGTCGGCAGTACCCTTTGCGGCAGACTCATAAATTTCAAGAACTCTACGTCCTTCTGTCCGTAGGTTCGCCCACCGTAGGTTATCGCCTTGTAGCTCGTCCAATTCATAACAGTCGTGAAGGTGTTCTGATATGGTAGGGACGAACGCCACTCACTAAGGACGATTGGTTGCCGTGTCGGCTGCCAGCGGTGCCCCGTATCAGGCAGGTCTTTGCCAAGGCACTCCCCAAAGGTAAAGTGGACGTCATGCGCATTAACTCGGTCGCGAAGCTCCGCGCTACCGTCCGCGACATTGATCTGAGTAAAACCAGGATCCGTATCTATGTATACGAGCCTCCGAACCCGGCGATAGTTTTCCGGTATTTCGAGAGTTCCAGAGACATTGATGAGCACGTCGGCTGACTGGATCAGTTCCCTCCTCTTCTCATCTGAAATCCCAAACCATTCGGACTTAGGGGGAAAGTAGTATGCCCACTTAGTGGAAAGACCGAATTCAGCCATGACGCCGGCTAGATATTTAATGGTGGGCTTCGGATCGTCAGCTATCCAGTGATCCCCCGACGGGCCCCCATCGAAAATGTACGGCCATCCACCCGAGTCTTCTACATAGAAAACATCGTGTCCGAGCCGTTTCATTCCTAGGACAACATTGAGATAGTCCCAGGTCACGCCGCCGAGGAGGCGGTGTTGGGCGATCAAGCCAGTCACAATGATACGAAGGGATGAATCCAAACTTAGCTCACCAAAACTATTCCTTCGAGAGTTCCCAGGGCGGATTTCACGGCTATTTCAATGAACCTGTGGCTGAATCTAAATTGCTGCCGTCGTCAGCAAATTTACGACAATGCCCGCTCCAATACAGTCGCAATGACTTTACGCGCGTCAAAATACTCCTCGGCAAGAGTCCGGGCTAACTTACATTGGTGCTCGTAATCCATGACGACTCTCTCAATAGATTGCCGTGCTTCCTTCACATCGCGGAACCGAAACAATCCAGCGGAATCCGGGAGGAATCGGCTTGCGCCTGTATGCTGGACAACGGCCGGCTTACCGCTAGCCAAATAACACAAAGTTCGATCGCTCACCCAGGCCGTTTCCAGGCTTACGTAAGCTGGTTTCGTGCAACTAAACTCACCGAAAGAGTCCTGGATGTAATGCTGATAATCCCACGGAGTCGACGCGATTGTATGAGCATCAACTAGACGCCAGCCGTGGCATTGCAGTGTCTGCTCATCCTCCGGCTTCAAGTCGAGGGCCAGCTCCAAAGGCTGGCCTGTAAAAAGCGGCATCTCCATAAATGGTAGGAATCCGCTCCGTTTATCATCCAAGTATGCTTCATCCTGCAACCATCCACCGGCATGCCAGTGTGCGACAGTCGTGAACACCGCTTTGGCCGTTGCCGCACGCGGGGGCCACCAGTCGAGAGCAACGCATGGAGGTGTGTAAATCCACCTCATGCCCATATCTGGAACCCGCGCCCCCGGCTGGCCAACCGTCTCTCCAATCGTAAAATATGTGTCGTGGGGAGCCAGGCATATCTGTCCTTTGCGGATCCATAACTGTAACAAACCGGGGTCCAGGTCGACCAAAGCGGACCTTCGGAAGCGCTTTACAATATGCAAGGGGGTGTCGTAGCGCAGTTCTAATAGAAGATCCGCCTCCGTGGCCGCGTCCAGATCCAGACAGCCGATGGTGACATCTGGAGGTAGAGTCTCATCAGTCGAGGAATACAAGGCCAAACAACTTACAAGACCATAGCGCTCTAAACGAAGTTTCAGGGCAGCAACGTTGTCGCGTATCGCATCAGCGGAAGTGGGCCGCGTTATAGCTTCTAGCCAGATTACCTGACAGCCAAGTGCGCGCAGTCCAAGAGCCCAATTGAGATATGCCCATAGATGGCCACCGCCTTGCGGGTAATCGAGAGTTTTTGCGGGAGCGATACAGACTGTAATACTCATGTTATCTGTTTCACTCCATGACGTAGTCGCCCGCGATTTTGTCGGGCGGGATTAGCCGTCTATTTCATTCTCGGACTGTTGTCCGCGTGAGCCCGTAGCAGTCATGCCATCGCTGATTAATGCCTCCTCGACGAGGCGGGTAAGGACCTTTTCCGAGTCGAAGTATTCCTCAGCAATTGCCCGTGCTACCTTGGCCTCCCGTGCATAGTTTGCCTCGATTTTCTCGATAGCGGCAGTAGCTTCCTCTATAGTTTTAAACGCGAAGATGCCGTCTCCCTCGGGAAGGACTGCGGGAAACCCAGTATCCTGCACCACTACAGGCCTGCCTGACGCGAGATAGCAAGCGCTGCGCTCGCTGAACCAACCAGATTGACCTTGCACGTAGCCGTTTTTTGCTACACTCCATTCAGCCTTCGAAGACTGGATGTAGTTACGATAACTGTCGAGGTCTCGACAAGTTTCCGTTGCGTCGACAACACTCCAGCCGGCGTGAACCAGAAGTTCACGTGAACTCCACTCTGGTTGCCCCTGCATTAGTTCGGACACTATCGGCGGCATGTTCTCAATCTCGGTCCGCCAATTTACGTGTTCGATGTTGCTCAGAGCTAGCTCGAGCCTAATGGGTCTGACTGTCATCGGTAGGTTGAGAAAACGATAGAACTCCACGTCCTTCTGACCATAAGTTTTATCCGCGTACGTTAAAGGCTTGTAACTCGTCCAGCTCATCACTGTGGTGAAACCATTGCGCGGAGCAGTAGATGTACGCCACTCGGAAAGCACAATGGGTTGTCTGGTTGGCTGCCAGTTATGTCCAGTTCTCGGAACCGAAGCAGAAAGGCACTCACCGTAACTGAAGTGGACGTCATGAGCATCAACGCGGTTGCGAAAATCCTGTTCCCCTCGCGCCAGCTTCACCTGTGTAAAAACCGGATCCGTATCGATATAAACAAGTCTGCCGACTTGGCGATAATGATCAGGAAATTCCAGCGAGCCAGACACATTCAGGAGCATATCGGCTCTGTTTACGACGTCCCTGCGTTCACTGTCCGACAGACCATACCATTGGTTACGGATGGGGAAACGATAAGACCATCGGTTTTCGAGGCCGAAGCGTCTCATGAGCGAATTGAGATAAGCTACATTTTCGCTGCAGTCGTAGGAGACCCAATCGTTGCCGCTCGCGCCGCCGTCAAAGTTGTAAGGCCACTGGCCCGAATCTTCAAAATAGTATATGTCATGGCCGAGCCGCCTGAGGCCGAGGAGATACTGAAGGTAATGCCAACTGATTCCCCCCAGAGAAGGATGCTGCGCGATCAACCCAGTGACAACGATGCGAAGCGACGAGTCCATAAACCAGCTTAAATCCAGCGCCGTGTTTCGAAACCGCTCATGGTCTGGCGGTTATTTTTCTTGGAGAGAATTGGAAGAGCCTGGTGCTGGCGACAGAGCAGCGGACCGACTGCGAATGGTGGAGTTTTCGGGGAGACGTATATCACGCCGAAGGTAATCTGCCCCATAACCTACGAGCCAAATTTTTCTTCTCGGGACAAAGGGTGAATTTGAGGCGACGCGACAACGGAGGTATCGCCTATGGCCGTTGAGACGTCGGACCTAATAAAAGTGAGTCGGCCCTTTTCAATGCCAAGTAATAAGTCGCAGTGTTTCAAGGTCGACAGTCGATGAGCGATGATGAAGACGGTGCGGCCAAGGCTGAGACGCTCCATAACCTCGATAATTTCTCTTTCTGTTTTTATATCGATGGAGCTCGTCGGCTCATCCAGGATGAGAATGGGAGCATTCTTCAGAAAAGCTCGTGCGAGCGCAACCCGCTGGCGTTGGCCCCCGGATAATTGCATTCCACGCTCACCCACCAGCGTATTATAGCCGTCCGGAAGGCAGCCTATAAATTCATGCGCGTGGGCTGCCTTTGCCGCCTCAACGATCTCATGTTGTGAGGCACCGGGACGTGCATACGCAATGTTCTCGCCAATGCTGGTCGAAAAAAGTATAGAGTCTTGAAGGACGATTCCGAACTGATTGCGAAGATCCGCGAGCTTGTAATCTCGAAGATTAACACCATCGAGGAAGATTTGGCCCCGAGTCGGGTCGTGGAATCGGGTCAACAAACTAACGAGCGTTGACTTTCCTCCACCTGTCATACCCATAATACCCACTCGAGTGCCAGGCTCGATTTCGAGTGAAATGTCACTCAATACCGGATTGTCCCCGTTATATGCAAAGCAAACATCACGGAAGGTTATCCCTCCGCTCGCACGCGCTAGAGGCACCGCATTTTTACTTTCAATGACATCGGCCTCTTCATCTAAAAGCGCGAAAGCGCGCTCCGTGCTGGCGAGCGAGCGTTGTGCAAGGACCGCCATGTCGCCAAGAGATGCCAGTGGCCCGAATAGCTGGGTCAGGTATGCCATCACGAGCATCAACTCACCTAAAGTTAAAGTTCCTGATTGAACATGATGCACGCCCAGGAACAATACCGCAGCTGTACCGGTTGCCGTCGTGATTGCAACTAGAAGTCCAAACCCTCCCTCGGACCACGCAGCCCGAACGCGCGCTAAAAAACTCTCACTGGAATGACGTACAAAACGCTCTTGTTCCCGCTCTTCCTGACCGAAAGCTTTAACAACCCGCAGGGCGCTGAGAGCTTCCTGCACTACTGAAAAAGCGGAACTGTCGAAGTGCGTAATCTGCCCCCAGTGGTTGCGAAGGCGGGGATTAAACGTTCGTGCGCCTATGTAAAGGACAGGTGAAATGGCAACTGCGACTATGGCTAACTGCCAATCGAGGGCGGCGATGATGTAAATCATTCCAAAGACAGTCAATCCTGTGGCAACAAAGGGTATGACGCCATCCACCGCTAGCCACTGAATCCCAGGAGCGCAATACTGGATGCGGTATGTGGAATCGGCAGTACCTCTCGTATCATGGTATGAGACCGAAAGGCGCTGCACATGGCGAAACAGTTTGGTTCGGAACGCCAAAGTTAGCTTTTCGCCGGTGTAGGTACGCAACAATGAACTCGTGAGTCGTTGGAGTCCACTGAGAAGGGCAACGCCTATAGTTAGAATGATGACGAAAATGAAGATGGCATTACTCGAACTCGTCAGGGCATCGGGTAGCGCTGCTTGTAAAAACGGCGGCAGTGGATGAGAGCCGATAACACTGTCAACAACAATTTTCAGCGGCAACGGTGTCAGTAGCGAAAGAGGTGTTGATAACAAGGTTACCAACAGCAGTCCCCCTAGGTGTAGGCAATACGGCCTGACCTCAAGGAATAACCGGCGGTAAAGCTCAGAATTGCGGGTTTTCTTTTTATCCATCATGAATGGCATCCGAATGCTCGAAGGTGTGAATGACTGCGGCAACGGCGCTGCCGCAACCACGCAAACTGTATTTTGTTAGAAGGAGGCTCAACAGACCCAGGATGACGGAAGCCATCAATGCATTATCAAGCGCTGCCGCAGCGGAAAGGGAAGCGAATAAAACCGGAAGAAGAAGCTCCAACAGTGAACACTTAGGCCAGAGCCGAAGTCGGACAAATTGGTTACCGGCACCATGATCCTCCACCGCCATGAGCAAGCGCCCGCCGCCAAGCAACCCCGCACGCACTTCCAAGTCCCATCGATCATAATCTCCGCCTCGCCGAACGTAAACGCCCGCCTTGCGTAAATCCGCTTCGAAAGATTTCAATCTTTCATTGGGATCGCGCCAATGCTCGGTCCAAACGGCAAATTTCCGTGGCCAAGGCATCACAAAGCCGGATGCGTTGTATCTCCAGAAAGTAAGGCCGGAACGCAGGCGTCCGGTAAGGCGCGCCAAAGGTTGGAGTATATGAAGCAATCCTGTCACGGTTCGCAGTTTAACCCAGTCAAAGGGGGATCTTCGCGAGTGTGGAAAGCAGACTCGTGACGAACTTAACGCGGCTTGGCAAATCGGTGCATAAAGCGCCAGCGCTAGGAAAGGCAGAGCGTAGAATAAGGGAAACCAAAGGAAGCCGAGCGCAACAATCGGAACAAGCGCGGCGACGGCCAAGTACCATTCCGGCATGGACAACCAAGATTCTAAGGACCCCGCCGGTGATTGGTAAATAGATTGGAAGGGCGCGCTCCCCCATACGCCATGATAAATGCGTCCTTGGCTCCATGCCTTATACTGGTGGCCATTCCCGTAAACGCGGCCCGCCCACGTGACATGGCCGGCGAGATTGTACTTCTCCGGCCATTTCTTCTCCAAGAAGGATTCCGCTTTGCCGTAATTGTGCTGCTGCTTCCAATAGGCTCGAATTGAATTACGCCTATGGTGCCAAACCATTGCACCTGGGCTATAGCCTAGTGTCCACTCTTTTTGCTGCAGCCGCCAGCAAACATCCACATCGTCTCCGGCGATGCGAAATTGCGGATCGAATCCGCCAATGGCTTCCAGAGCGGCTTTGCGAAAGGCCATATTACATCCGGGAATATGTTCGGCCTCAGTATCGGACAGCAGAATGTGAACCGGGTTTCCCGGGGAATGGGCAACGCACTCGGCAATAGGTCCATCGTCGGGATGTGCGATGTTCGGACCGCCGACTCCCACATGTTTCGTATTCATGAACGCATTGGCAAGGTACCTTAACCAGTGAGGATCGGGGTATGCATCATCGTCAATATACGCGACGATTTCTCCCGTAGCTGCGTTCAATCCCGTATTGCGAGCGGAAGAGAGGCCCCGATTTTCGGTTGTTATCACTCGAAAGCCATAGCTATGGGCGATCTTTGCAGTAGTATCCGTGGAGCCATCGTTCACCACGATCACCTCGTAGTTAGAATATTCAAGCCTTAACAAACCTTCCAAACATTCAGAGAGAGTGCGGCTCCCATTAAAGGTGCAAACGATGACAGAAACCTTTGGCCAATGGAGTTCCTTTGCGAAGGGGACCTTGGTGAACGCCTCCCGGACCGCTTTGAGAGCGGGTTTAGGACGACGATCACGAGCGGTGATACCAAATGCCCAGTCCTCGACTTCGGCACCCGCCCTGTGCCACTCATCAGTCCACGAAAATATAAAGGCCCCTGCAGAGCCGGGCGCGAAGGTACTTCGGAGTTGCCACTCGAGCGCTTGGGCCTGAGTTGCCTCTCCGTTTCGAAGGCTGTCGAGACCGATCTCGCTCATCAGCAAGGGTCGATCTCCGGCGATATTATGAAGGCGTGCCAAGTAGCCGTCAAGCTGATTCTCCGATTCAAGGTAAACGTTGAAAGTCACAAGGTCTAAGAAGGGAAGGTGAAGATATTCGGTTGTGGGATAATTTACGTAGGTGACGAGGGCGTGCGGGTCTTCTGTTTTCACCGCCCAGTACAGGCGCTCGAGGTAACTCTCAACTCGCCCGGGGCCCAGCCACCGAACAACAGGTGCTGCGATCTCATTCCCAAGCGAATAACAAAGAAGGGCGGGATGTCCTGCACAGGAACGCGCTTTTGTGCGCACCAATTCTTCAATGTCTGGAGCACCTTTGCGGTCAATCAAAAAGCCGGCATACTGTTCTGCAGATAGCCCGACCATGACGCGGAGGCCATGTTTTTGAGCGATGTCGAGAAGCTCCCGCGGCGGCATCGTATGTGGAATCCGGACTGCATTAAGCCCGTTCGCGGCCATCAGAGAAAAGTCTCTCTCCAAAACCGTTGAGTCATGATACTCTTGGCCGTTCGGACCCGGTCTGAATGCTCCATAGGTAACGCCACGGACCCAAAATTTATCGTTGCCAACAAATAAAAATTTACCGCCCACGCGTGGCCGTTGGATTTTGCCGTTGGAGACTTCGGCGAGCTGACCTCCATTGCGCAGCGGCCAATAGGGGGCGTGAAAAACTCCTTTTAAAGAAAACTTTTCATCGTTAAGGAAGAAAAATCTTCCATCTAACAAAACGTTTTTCTCCGGTTTGATTGACGGTACACGACGCGGCTCGACAAATGACGCCAGCGGTTCACTCACGATGTATCGCTCCCTTCTCCCTCGATCGCTCTTGTGCAGATAGCTTGATTTCAGCTAAGACAGAGGAAAGCAAATTGCCTTCCTTCGGTGCGCTCACCGGTCACAGCGCAACATCGATGCCAAACTAGCGAACAAGCAGGAACCGGTTTGTTTTTTGTGATTTTACGATCGGTTGACATTGTAAAACGGCAGTTTAATCGGCGACTACTGGAGGTTTTATCCTGCACCGGGCAGGTCGATTCCTTCTCTATTTTGCGCGACCGATAAGCGCCGTGCAACCAGCTCGTATTCGCAGGACTTTCGGCCATTTCCGGCATTGCCATTTATCCTGTATTTTCTCTCTGTCTCGATTGGCCGGCAAATGTAAAAAGTTGTCCAGCGTTAGACCTCGTGATTCTTTATGTTAGATTAGACTTCCGCGGAGCCATCAGGGTTCTGCGAACAATGTATCCCATCCTATTTCAAATAGGTCCGTTAACGATTTATAGCTTCGGCGCCTTCATGGCTCTGGCGGCGTTGTCTGCTGCGTGGGTCGTTCACAGCGAGTTAAGACGCTACGGTTACAATCCGGAACTCGCGTCGACAATGGTTTTTGCCGCAGCCGTCGGCGGCCTCGTTGGCGCGCGACTTCTATTCATCGTTGAGGAGTGGAACAACTTTCTCGTCGTGCCACTCAATTATATCTTCACCGGCGCGGGGTTCACTTGGTATGGCGGGTTTTTGGGTGGTGTTGCCGCGGTTTCTTGGGTGGTGAAGAAAAATAATATTCCATGGCTTGTCGGCGCCGACATCGTGGCGCCAGCGCTTGCGCTTGCCTACGGCGTCGGCCGGATCGGTTGTCACGTCGCGGGTGATGGAGATTGGGGTACAATCACCAATGCGCCCTGGGGCGTCGCCTATACGAACGCGATTGTCGGGTGGGCCGATCCAACAACAGGTGTGCCTTATCCGCCAGGAGTCCGGGTTCATCCGACGCCGATTTACGAATTTATTGAAGGCGTCATCGTGTTCGCGATTCTTTGGTCGCTGCGGAAACGCGATCTTCCGCCTGGAACGATGGCATGGCTCTATTTGATTCTCGCGGGCCTTTCCCGTTTCGTCGTCGAGTTTTGGCGCATCAATCCGGCGCTGGCGCTGGGATTAAGCGAAGCACAATGGTTCAGTTTGGCGCTAATGGTTCTCGGAGCAGCGTTGCTCGCCAGGAGACAAAAATCCGCCATAGTTGCAACTTCAAAAGCAATTGGGCAGACTAAATCTCGCTAAGATGAAGCGCTTGGTCGTCATCGCTGCCTGTTTATCGATATTCTTCGCCGGAGTGGTTTGGGCGCTGGAAGGATGTCGCGATCTGGGTGGCCGTTTGAACCTGCACCACCACACAGACCAATCGGTTGCCGATCATCACGATGGCACGCATTCAGAATCACATGGCTCCCATCACGCCAAGGTCCACTGCCCCAATATCTTTGGTGAATTTATTTTGAGCTCGCGTGTTTGGCTCAATTCCGATCGTGGCTTCACCACTCGCGCGAGCTATCTAACACAACCGCTCGAAGCTTTCTTGCCCGACTTAACTTCGACCGGTCTCCTCCATGGTCCTCCTGGGACGTTAGTTTCAAAGATCCTTCCGCGCCATCTTCTGTTCTCCGTGATGCGCATTTAGTACCGCGCTTCCGCGTCGGTAATCTCTCGTTAATTTCTTTAATTTTACTCTACCGCGTCGACAGCGACGGCAGGTCAATTTCTCTGGGGCACGGATTCGCGATGATTCTGCAGCTGATCATCACAATTCTTTTCACCTGGGTGGCGCTAGTTTTTGTTGAGGATTCGACACTGTCCGCTCAAAAGAGCGCTGCGGGCTCGAAATCAGGAATCGCGGGTACGATGGCGACTCACCATCCGAAGGGGTGGCAATTCACTATGCCTAGGGGAGAGCCTCTCAAAGGCCGCGCCGTCTTCGAGAAATACGAGTGTTACGACTGCCACGAGGTCCGCGGAGAATCGTTTCCTTACCCGACGTCGGATCCGGGGCCTGAGCTGACTCAGATGGGACCGCTGCATCCCAGAGAATATTTCACCGAGTCGGTGATCCATCCGGATGCTTGGGTGGAGAAGAAATATCGTTCGGGCAACGGCGGCTCCAAAATGCTTGACGTAAACGACCGAATGACAGTTCAAGAGTTGGTCGATTTGTCGGCTTACCTTGCCTCGCTGCGGCCGCCGAAGTTGGCGAAATCAGTGACTGCTGTAGGCAAAGTGGTCGCTGTCATTCCGCAGAACCGGGAAATCGTCATTGCCCACGAAGAGATCAAAGGCGTGATGGATGCCATGACCATGGGCTACAAAGTGAGCACCGCTTCCCAGCTTGCCGGGCTCATGGCAGGGGATTCGGTCACTTTCACGCTGGATACGGAAAAACGCCTTATCGTCAAAATTGTCAAGGTCAAGGAGTAATCAGGAAAGGGTCATCGATGAAAAAGATATTCAGCATTCTGGCGCTTGAAATTATTTTTGTGACGGTATACGCGTGCGCGGCTTACCAGATCGAACCTACAAGCGTTAACCATCCTGCCAACCCCGACGCCGTTACTGCTCCCCAGCGGGCGGTTTCGCGGACGCTTGTTTATACCGCTGCAGAGGTTTCGGCTCAGAAAGAAAGCAACCTGGCTACTGCTATCCAAGATCCTCGTAATCAACCTGGCACAGAAACTCCGTCCAAAATTGTTACCGGAGAAGGAAGCGTCGTTGCAGTCGTATCAGCGACGAGCCAGTTGGTTCTGCATCATGGGGAGATCAAGGATTTTATGGGCCCGATGACCATGGGCTACCAAACGGAGTCGCCGAGCTTATTGGAGGGGCTGAAACCGGGAGATCGAGTTCGGTTCTCAATCGATCCCCAGAAAAAGATCATCGTGAAAATCGAGAAAATTAGCTGAACCAGACCACGCATGCGGAGAAAGAGATGCTGCTACGAACGATTGCTGGATCCACTTTGTGTTCTGTGCTGGTAAGTGGTTGCACAACCTTTGATCTTAGGGCCGGCTTCTCTGAGGTTGATTCAATGGTCGAAGGACGCGCGCGAATGAAACTGTTCTGGAACAACGGCACCGAGCTCGACCGCGAAGTCGGCGAACGACTCAGTAAGTTAGTTAAGGGGAAACTCACTGCTGAACAGGCCGCGCAGGTGGCGCTTTTGAATAACCGAGAACTGCAAGCGGTGTACTCCGAGCTCGGCGTTGCTCAGGCCGATTTGGTGCAAGCGGGTCTTTTGAAGAACCCGCTTTTCGATGCCATCGTCACATTTCCGGTCACTGGCGGTCGTCCTGATCTCGAGCTTACGGCGGTCAT
>WNGE01002294.1_pt1 | contig 29982 bp, 35 predicted proteins | sample 5400651 | NCBI WGS metagenome assembly WNGE01 (sample SAMN13153370, study PRJNA577476) | soil metagenome | isolation source: 60 cm soil or saprolite under grassland replicate 2 | place: USA:California | collected 2016-06-15
GCAAGCGTGAGCGCCGACCCCTTGCCCGGGTTGGCGTGAAGCCGCACACGAACGCGCGCAAACCATGGCAGGAGGGAGCAGCGATGAGCCCGCAGATCCCGATGGTGGTCGAGCAGACCCTGTACGGCGAGCGCACCTTCGACATCTACTCGCGTCTGCTCGGCGAGCGGATCATCTTCCTCGGGACGCCGATCGACGATCAGATCGCCAACCTGACGATCGCCGAGCTGCTCCATCTCGAGTCCGACGACCCCAACAAGGACATCTCGCTCTACATCAACTGCCCCGGCGGCTCCGTCTACGCCGGCCTCGCCATCTACGACACGATCCAGTTCGTCAAGCCTCAGGTGACGACCACCTGCGTCGGGATCGCCATGTCGCTGGGCGCGCTGCTGCTGGCCGCCGGCGCGAGCGGCAAACGATTCGCGCTCCCGCACGCGAAGATCCTCATCCACCAGCTCTGGGGCGGCTTCGAGGGGCAGGCGAGCGACATCGAGATCCACGCCCGCGAGGCGATCGCGGTCAAGCGGCGGATGGAGGAGATCATCGCCGAGCACACCGGGCAGCCGCTCGAGAAGGTTTCCACGGATATGGAGCGCGACTACTTCTTGACCGCAGAGGATGCGAAGAAGTACGGGATCATCGACACCGTGATCGCGCACCGGTTCGAGTGACGCCCGAGGAGCCTTCGGCGAGGCACAGCCCCGGGGGGAAGCACGCTTGGGTGCATAAACTCGCTCGGCCCGAATACCCGTCCTGGTAGGACGGTGACAACGCCGAGTCGGAAGCTGCCGATCGCCTGCGCGACTTGCGCGCACGGATCAAGCTCGAGCCGCAGAGCTCCGCGCGCCTACTGCTCCGGCGCGACCGTTACCGAAACATCCGTGAGGGGTTTCAAAATGCCGGTTCGGTCGACCGCGCCTGGCATCTGCGCTGGATACATGTTCCCGCGCGCGCGCGAAATACCAGATCGTGGCGGGCCTCGCAACTCGTCAACTAAAGGTCCACAGGACCGACGTTGTTGCTCGTGCTGACGCTCTGTAGTGGGCGATGGGAGCATCGGGTGCATGCTCCTTTCGTTTGCCTATCTCGCCTTCTCAGCTGTGCTGCGGCTGTTGGTCAATGGCCGAAGCAGCGAGTTCGCTAAGGACGTCGAGTTGCTCGTTTTGCGACATCAGCTGGTCGTGCTCGGACGCCAACAGCGGCGCCCGTCGTTGCGCCCCGCCGATCGCGCCTTCTTAGCCGCGCTGACGCGAGTCCTGCCCAGGCTGGGGCTACCCGCGGATCGCCGGCGAGTTGCTGAAGCTGGGCCTGCGCGTGTCGCCGAACACGGTCAGGCGCATCTTGCTTACCGCTGTCCCGGGCCGGCCCCAGGCGCTCGGGGCCGAGATGGCGCCAATTCCTCCGTCGCCAAGCCGCAACCATGCTCGCCTGCGACTTCTTCACCGTCGAGACGATCTCGCTGCGCCGCTTCTACGTGCTCTTCTTCATCGAACTCGAAAGCCGCCGCGTCCACCTCGCTGGCTGCACCACCAATCCGAGCGGCGCCTGGGTCACCCAACAAGCGCGCAACCTCAGCTTCACCGGCCTGTTCGACCGCATGCGGTTCCTCGTCCACGACCGCGACAGGTAGTTCGCCGCCGCCTTCGACGAGGTCTTCCGCAGCGAAGGGATCGAGGTGATCCATACTCCAATCCGCGCGCCACAAGCGAACGCTTACGCCGAACGCTTCGTCCGCACCATCCGCACAGAGTGTCTCGACTGGCTGTTGATCGTCGGCCGCCGCCATCTCGAGACAGTGCTACGCATCTACACCGCGCACTACAACCGCGAGCGCCCCCACCGCGGACTCGCGATGCTCTCGCCCGACTCGACAAACGCGGACCCGCCGGCCAGCCACGGAGAAATCAAGCGCCGCGACCGACTCGGCGGACTAATCCACGAGTACCACCGCGCCGCATGAACCGGCATTTTGAAACCCCTCAGGCAATCGGTGGCAAATCGGATCGGCGCAGACGCGGCCAAAACAAGCCAAAACCGTTGATGGTAAGGAGGGGGTCGACGGTTCGAGTCCGTCAGAGGGCTCTGCAAAAGCCCCGCAAAAGGGAGCTTCTTCGTTCGGGGGCACTTGCACAATCCACAGCGTGCGGTGGTATGGGGCACTTTATGGAGCCTTCAGGTCAACAAGTAGTCGTGCCGCGATCAAGAGTTGATCAGCGTCGTCGGCTCTCTTTCGCTTTGCGCCTCGACCGGCGGGGCGAGCGCAAGTGGAAGCTGGGAGCGGGAGCCGATCTCGAGCTTGCGGTAGGCGTTCGAGAGGTGGACCTCGACGGTTTTCGGTGTGACGAAGAGCGCCTGGGCGATGTCGCGGTTGGTCATTCCGTCAGCGGCCATCTCCGCGACCCGCCGCTCGCTCGGCGTGAGGGCCTCGAGGCCGGAGAGGACGAGGCGGCGTGGGCGCGCGCCGGTGGCGACGAGCTCGGTGTGCGCGCGCTCGGCGAGCGGTTTAGCACCGCAGCTGTGCGCGAGCTCGAGTCCTTGCCGTAGCGGCTCGCGCGCCTCCGCTCGGCGGTTGGCGCGCCGCAGCGCCGCGCCGAGCTCGGTGAGCGCGCGCCCCCGTTCGAGGAGGGCGGGCGAGTCTTCCAGCACGTCGACCGCTTCTTGAAGCAGCGGCAAGCCGGCCTCGCCTCGTTCGACGAGCCCTGCCGTTCGGAGCGCCTTGCCCAGCGCCCGAGACGCCCCCCATTCCCGGGCCAGCTCGAGCTCCTCCGAAGCCAGCCGGCGCGCCTCCTCGTGCTCGCCCAGCTCGAGCGAGGCAAGCGCAGCCGGTGAGCGCCAGGAATACACGGCGGGGTTGCGCCCCCCGATCGCCTCGAACCTGCGGCCGAGCTCGAACAGCTCCGCCAGCCCCTCGCGCGTCCGCCCTTGCAGGATCCGCAGCCTCGCACGGCTGGTGCGGAACGAGATCAGGTGGACGGTTTCGGGGAACTCCTCTCCGGCGGCGACGCGCGCCAGCGCGCCGGCCGCGCCATCGAGATCGCCGCACTCGATCAGCGTGTCGGCGAGGTAGGCATACGGCGTCGGCAGCCCCGCGGCGAGGCCGTTGGACTCGCACGCCTCGATCGCCAGCCGCAGATCCGCCTCCGCGTGCACGAGCGCACCGCGCAGGTAGGCGGCGCCGCCGCGAAGCAAGGAGGCGAGGGCAAACGCGAACACCGATCCGCGGGCGCGCGCGTCGACCAGCGCCGCGTCGTAGACGTCACGCGCAGCGTCGAATCGATCCGCATTGGCGAGCACGAATCCCACGTGGCACCAGCCCATCCCGGCCTCGTGCCCGTACAGCGGCCCCCCGGCCAGCGCACGCTCGGCGCGCGTCACGCATGAAGCGAGAGAGGCGCCGACACGCGCGTCGTGGTAGGCGAGCGCCGCCAGCAGAATCCGGCCGCCGAGCGTCGAGTCTGGCGGCTGCGCCCGCAGGCGCTCGAGCCGTTCGACCGCCCGCGCGTACAGCGCAGGCTCCTCCAGCGCGATCGTCAACAGCGCGGCCTCGAGCTGCTGGCGCAGGTCCGCCTCGTCTCGGGGAAGCTCCGCGATTGCCCGCTCGAGGATCTCGACGGCTTCATCCGCACGGCCGCCTTCGCCCCAGAAGAGCATGCGACCCAACTCGAGGGCGAGCCAGGCGCGTCGCTGTGGACCCTCCGTCAAGAGGAGGGCCTCCCGCAGATGGCCGGACGCCGCCGGCTCGAGCGTCAGCCGCTCGGCAGAGCCGAGCTCACGGAGAGTCTCCGCCCGCTCCGCGGCCGGCGGAGGCTCCGCCAGCGCGCGGCGAAGGTAGGCGACGGCGTTGTCGCCTGCGCCCTGTGCGAGCGCGCGACCGGCGGCCTCCCGGAGCGAGGCCACGACGGAGCCCTCCCCCTTCGGGGACGTGAGGAGAAGCTGCGCCGCCACCTGCTCGCCGGCCGCCCCGCGTTCGGCCAGGATCCGGGCCGCCTTCGCATGCTCACGCTCGCGCTCGACCGGCGTCAATCCGTTATAGACGGCGGCGCGCACGACCGGATGGACGAAGGCGAGCGGCTGCTCGGGACGAATGATGCCTGTGCTCCCGAGCGCCGCTGCGGCGTCCGCAGCACGCTCATGATCGAGGGCGGCGAGGGCAGCGGCGTCGTGGAGCTCGACGTCGTCACCGAGGACGGCGACGGCGCGCGCGAGCAGCTCGGCCTCGGCGGGCAGGCGCGAGAGCCGCAAGCGAACGGAGCGGACGACCCCTTCGGGCCCGATCTCGCGCACCCGTGGCGCCTGCTCGACCGTCGCAGCGACGCCCTGACTCGCGAGCGCGTCGATCAGCTCGCGGACGAAGAGCGGGTTCCCGCCCGTGGCCGCGAAGCAGGCCGCGCAGAACTCGGCCTCGGCTTCCGAGGAGAGCCTCGCGCGCACGAGCACGGCAACCGCCGCCTCGCTCAGCGGCTGCGGGCGGACGACGAACAGCGCCGGATCGGAGACCACTTCCGCGAGCGCCCGATCTTCGCCCTCCGGCTCGGCCGGGCGAAGACACGCCACGACCAGCAGTGGCAGCCCCTCGAGGCGCCGCATTAGGTAGCTGAGCCAGCGAAGTGAGGGCTTGTCCGCCCAGTGGAGGTCGTCGACCGAGAGCAGGAGCGGTCGCCGCGCCGCGAGGTTCGCGCTCAGCCAGAAGAGACCGTGCATGGTCGCGAAGCCCGATTCGGCCGGCGCCGCTCCGCTGTCCGCGAGGTAGTCGCCGCCGAAGAGGGGCGCGGCCAGCGCGGCCGCCCCGCTCAGGATCTCAGCGCGGCTCCTCTCCCTGGCTCCCGCGAGGGCTGGCTCGAAGAGCTGCCGCACGATCCCGTAGGAAAACTCCCGCTCGAGCTCGCCGCCGCGGGCGTGGAGGACCTCCATCTGAGCCTCCCGCCCCCGCTCGCGCGCCGCCGTGAGCAGACCCGTCTTGCCGATCCCGGCGCCTCCCTCGACCAGGACGAAGCGGCCGGCTCCCTCGCGCGACGCCTCGATCAGCGCACCGAGCTGGGCGAGCTCGCCCTCGCGCTCAAGCAGATCGGATGCTGCCGGCAACCCGCTCCCTTCGGGGGCCTCAAATCTTAGGGCTTTTCTTGGGGGTCGCCCTCATCGCGAACGCGTCCCAGCACGGACAGCATCCGACCCATGGACGCGGAAACGACGACGATTCGGGCTAGCGCAGCGCCCTGGCGGGCGGTCCTTCTCGTACTTGTCGCGGCCAGCCTCGTCTGCGCGCCTGCCTCCTGGATCGACGACGGTGTGACGCCGTCCTTCGTCGTCTACACGCTCGTCCTGCTCGTCGGCTTTTGGCGGCTGCACAAGGGCGGCGGCACCCTCTACTTCGGGATCGCGCGACTGTCTTCCTCGCCATTCACCTCCCGTCCACCTGGACGGCCGTCTTCGACGACCGGAGCCCGCTCGGGGCCGAGAAGCCCTACAACCCGGCCGAGTGGACGGCGACCCTCTTCGCGGTGCCGCTGCTGATGGCTGCGACGGGCTTCCTCGCCTGGCGGCAGACGGGGCGATGAGCGGCAGTTGCGTCGTGGAGACGTCTGGGCTGAGCAAGCGCTTCGGCGAGCGGGTTGCCGTCGACAACGTCGACCTACGCGTGCCGCGCGGCTCCGCCTTCGGCTATCTCGGTCCGAACGGCGCCGGCAAAACCACCCTGATCCGGCTGCTGCTCGGGCTGACCCGCGCGACGGCCGGGACGATGCGGCTGCTCGGGCGACCTGTGCCGGCCGAACGGGCGGCGGCGCTGGCGCGGGTGGGCGCGATCGTCGAGGAGCCGCGCTTCCACCGCTACCTCAGCGGCCGCGAGAACCTCGTCGTGATCGCCGCCGCCCGCGAGCGCGAGGCACACGCCCGGATCGAGGGCGCGCTCGCGCGCGTGGGACTCGCCGAGCGCGCGGACGAGCGCGTCTCCACCTACTCGCTCGGAATGCGCCAGCGCCTCGGCGCCGCCCGCGCCCTGCTCGCCGACCCCGAGCTGCTGATCCTGGACGAGCCCACCAACGGCCTCGACCCGGCCGGCATCCACGAGTTCCGCGGCATGATCCGCGGCCTCGTCGCCGAGGGCCGCACCGTACTCCTCTCCTCGCACCTGCTCGACGAGGTCGAGAAGATCTGCGACGCGGTCGCGATCGTCGATCACGGCCGCGTCGTCATGCAGGGCTCGCTCGCCGAGCTCAAAGGCGACCGGCAGACGATCCTGATCGGCTCGAGCGACGGCGTACGCGTGCAGGCGCTGCTCGCGGCGCACCCGGCCGTACGGTCGGCCGCGAAGACGCCCGAGGGGATCCGGATCACGCTCCGTCCCGACTCTCCGATGTCGGCCGAGGACGCCGCCGCCGACATCAACCGCTTCCTCGTCGAGGCGGGCCTCGCGATCCACCGCGTCGAGGCGGCGCATGCGTCGCTCGAGGAGCGGTTCCTCCAGCTCACCTCCCGCCTCGGGGTCGCACCATGAGCACGGCCACGCTCGCTCCCGGGCAGCCAGCTCCGCAGCAGCAGGGTCGCCGTCTCCTGGCTGCGGAGTTCCTGAAGTTGCGCCGGCGGCGCGCACTCGTCGCCACATCCCTCCTCCTGATCGTCGCTCCCATGGTCGTCTCCTACATCGTGCTCGCCGTCCTCCACGCGTCGAACCCGGGGAAGTACGGGCCGGCCGGCGGTGTCGACAACCTGCGCGGCTCGCTCCGGCTGCTCAGCCAGATCGGGGTGGTGGCCGCGGTCCTGATCGGCGTCACCGCCGGCGGCGGCGACCTGGCGGCGGGCGTCTTTCGCGAGCTCGTCATCACCGGCCGCCCGCGGTTCGCGCTCTTCGCCGCGCGGATCCCGGGTGGGCTCGCGCTCTTGCTGCCGGCGGTCGCGGTGGGGTTCTCGGTCGCCGCGGCGGCGTCGGTCGCGCTCGCCGGGCCTGGGCAGGCGCCCGGCGGCGGGCTGCTCCTCGAGTACGTCGCCTGGCTCGCCCTCGTGATGTCGCTCGGCTTCCTCCTGGCGCTCGGCGTCTCCTCACTACTCGACTCGCGCGCGACGTCGATCGGAATCCTGCTCGCCTGGCAGCTCGCCGTCGCCCCGCTGCTGCTGCAGACCGGAAAGCTCGACCCGATCCTGCTCGGCGCCGCGCTCAAGCGACTTGAGCCCGGTGCCGGCAGCCCCTCCGTCTCGCTCACGACGGCGATCGTCCTGATCGGCGGCTGGACGATCGCACCCCTCGCCGCCGGCGCCTGGCGGACGCACACCCGCGACGCCTGACCCTCCCTGACTGAAAGGACGACATGCACAAGCAGAAAACCACCATCACCCAGGGCGGCGCCCTGGCCGTCCTCGCCCTCCCACTGCTCGCCCTGGCGGTGACGGGGTGCGGCATCGGACGCGCCGGAGACAAGGAGAAGATCAGCAAGACCGCAACCACCTACCTGAGGGCGCTGGCCGCTGGCGACACCGCCAAGGCCTGTGCGCAGCTCACCCGCCACGCGAGGGGCGAACGGTGCGAGACGGCGACCAAACGACGCCTGGCCCGGCTCGAACCCGACGCGTTGAAGGATGCGGCCGACGGCTCGCTCGACATCGACGTGCACGGCAAGACAGCCACAGCCGGACTCCCGGAGCCCGCCGGCGCGCGCTTCGTGCTCGCCAAGGTCGCCGGTGAGTGGCGAATCGACTCCGGCTACACCCTCGGCTCAGCAACTTCGGCGACGGTCCCCGCCACCCCGGTCGGAAGGCAGCTCACCTGGGCGCTCGCCCAGCTCAACGGCGGCGCCGCCAGGCTGACGCAGGCGGACGTGAACGCGCGTTTCTCGCCGCAGTTCCTCGCCGTCGTGATGCCGGCCCGCGCGATCGTCGCGATGCTCGGGCAGACGGCCGAGCAGCGGGGGCCGTTCACGTTCGCGGGCTTCGCCTACCCGCCCACCGCCACCCAGGCGGTCGCGCTGATCGAGACGAAGACGGGAGAGCGCGGATCCCTGCGCATCAAGCTCGACCGCGGCAAGCCCACCCGCATTCTCGGCTTCGAGATCGACGAGGCACCGCCGACCATCGCGGCGAGCGGACCCTACTCCGGCCGCTTCGACATCGGCCGGCGCAAGCTGTTCCTCAACTGCAGCGGCTCGGGCAGCCCCACCGTCGTCTTCCAGGGCGGGCTGACGACGGACTGGGTCGAGGTGCAGAACCAGGTCGCACGGTTCACGCGCGCCTGCAGCTACGACCCCGCCAACGCGCCATGGGGCAGGAGCGACCCGGCGCCGACGCCGCGCACCGCGAACGATGTGGTCGCCGATCTGCACGCCCTGCTCGCGGCCGCCAAGGTGCCCGGCCCGTACGTGCTCGCCGGCCACTCGGACGGGGGCCTCTTCGTTCAGCTCTACGCGAGCAAGCACCCGACCGAGGTCGGGGGGCTCGTGCTGCTCGATGCCGTCTCGACCGACTACTACGCCCGCCGCACCGCGCTCCTGAAGAAGCTGCTGCCGCCTGCAGCATGGCGAGCGACGATGCGCCACCTGCGGGCTCGCGCTCCCGCGCTCATCGATCCCGAGCAGATCGACATGGAGACCAGCCTGAAGCAGACGCGGGCCGCCCTTTCCGCCGCGCCGCTCCACCCGATGCCGCTGTTCGTGCTGACCCACGGTCGGGTCGACCAACCCGACAGCGACCCACGTATCAACGCGGCGGATGAACGCCTGTGGCAGACGCTGCAGAACGAGCTCGCGGCACTTGTCCCGAACGGCAAGCATCTCGTCGCCAAGGGGAGCGGCCACGACATCCAACACGACCAGCCCGGATTGGTGCTCAACGCCATCCAGGACGTCGTCGCGGCAGTGCGCCACCCCGGCACCTGGAAGACGCCGTGACGCGGAGACGGCTCAACAACTCGGTGGCGGTCGCACTGTGCGCGGCCGGGGTGATCGCATTCACCGCGGCATGCGGCGACGCCTCGAAGCCCGCAGCAAAGACAGGACCCGCGGCGAGAGAACAGGCGAAGATTCAGCGCGCGTTAGACCGGCTGACCGCCACGGAAGCGCCGGGAGCGATCGCGCTCGTCCGCGACGGCAACCGGACCATCCGCTTGATCAGCGGTTACGGCGACGCGGAAAAGAAGACGCCGATCCGCGCGAGCGACCGCTTCCGCATCGGCAGCGTGACCAAGACGTTCGTCGCCACCGTTGCCCTCCAGCTCGTCGGCGAGGGAAGGCTCGGTCTCGGTGACACGGTCGAGCGGTGGCTGCCCGGGCTCGTCCCGAACGGCAACAACATCACCGTCCGCGAGCTGCTCAACCACACGAGCGGGCTCTTCGACGTCGCAAACGATCAAGGATTCATCGCGCGTGTCCTCTGGAAGCGCACCGAGGCCTGGACCCCGAGGGGCCTCGTTCGGATAGCAACCACGCATAGACCGCTCTTCGCTCCCGGCGCCACCTGGTCGTACTCGAACACCGGCTACATCCTCCTGGGGCTGATCGTCGAAGCGGCGAGCGGCAACCCGATCGGGACGGAACTCGACCGAAGGATCTTCAGACCGCTCGACCTCCGCGCGACGAACTTTGAAGAATCGCCGGACATCTCGGGCACGTACGCGCACGGCTACTTCCCGCTTGACGGATCCCAACCGCGCGACGCGACCGTGTTCAGCCAGTCGAGCACCTGGGCCGCCGGCGCGATCGTCTCCACCGCAGACGATCTCGCGACCTTCTACCGCGCCCTGCTCCGTGGCCGCCTGCTCCGCCCCCGCCTCTTGCGAGCGATGGAAACAACCGTTCCAGTCGCCGAGGACCCCCACCAAGGCGGATCCGGGCTAGGGCTGTACGAGACCGGGTTGCCCTGCGGCCGAGTCTGGGGCCACGAGGGCACAGCCTTCGGCTACAAGACAATCGCCTACTCGAGCAGAGACGCGACCCGACAGATCGTCGTCATGGTCAACGACTCGCCTCCGCCGCCGGTGGTCGCGAACGCGTTGGAGCGCCTGGTCGACACCGCATACTGCGATGGCTGACCGTTCCGAGGCAGTCCCACAAGGGAAGAGCGCGGGCGGCAAGACACCCGCCCGGGTCACGGCTACGTCGCCAACGCGGACAACAAAGGATGGAGCCTTTATGGAGCCCCGTGGTTGCAACCGGTGGCAACCGGTCGCAAATCGCTCACGCGCGAGAACGGCGAAAACAAGCGGAAGCCGTTGCGACCGGCTGCCACCGATTGCCTGAGAGATGGTCAGGAGGGGGTCGACGGTTCGAGTCCGTCAGAGGGCTTCGCGAGCTTCCTGCTAATCAGGTCCTTCCGTTAGCAATCGCAGCGACGAGTTTGGGCTCCGACGTCCACCTGGCGTCCACCATGCGTCGCGATCGTTTCCGGAGCGGCCTTGAAACGCCGTCTACAAGCGGTCTTCCGGGCTTCGGCGGCGGCGTCCACCCAGCGTCCACCGCGCGTTCGAGCGCGAGCGCGTCGAGCAGCGAGACGGCTGGTCGCGGCTGTCGTGGGCGAGGTTGCCGTAGTTGTGCCGAGTTCGCCCTGCCATCGAAGCTCGGTGCCACCGTCGCCCGCGGTGAGCAGGAACGACTCGACGACATGCGGCACGGGGTCGCGGACGAGGCGGAAGTCGATGCGGTCGGGACGTTGGAAGCGGACTGTCTCGAGCGTTGTCGTGATTCCGCATTTCACCGGGTGAAGTGCGCTGCGAGCACCATGTCGGTTCCCCGCTCCCACACCTGGAGCTTGTCGGCGAACGCGCGCGGCGTCTTGCCGAGTGGTCCGGCGATCACGTCGAACACAATCTCCTGCGGTGCGCGGATCGGCTCGAGGAGCGGCCCAAGCGGCTGCAGCCGGCGGCCGACTCCGAGGTCGAGCGTCAGCGCTCCGCTCGCCAGAAGCCGATAGGCCTTCCGCGAGGCCAACCCGAGCGCGGAGCCAGCGACGAGCGCCGCACCGGGCCGTGTCACGTAGTCGCGACGACAGCCGCTGGCTTCCCCAGCTCGGTTACCCAGAACCGAGACCAGGTGTGGCTCGCTGGGAGGTTGAAGCGGGCGCGGCAGCTGCCGCTTCGGTCGACCATGAAGCGGCCGACCTGCATCGACGACCGGTCGTCGCTGGCCCAGAGCACCAACAAGTGGCCACGGTCGACCGGCATGCCGCGGGCGGTCAGCGCAAGCGAGGAATTGCGGGCGTCGGAGCGGCCCATCACGGCCTGTCCCACCGACCGCCCCGACGCGGTCTTCAACATGAACTCGTGTGGGTGCGCCTGCTGGGGCAGGAAGAGCGCGAGCATCGCGGCCGCGGCCGCCGCGGCGACGACTGCCGCCGCGAGCAACTGCCGCGCCGTCGGCCGACGCCTCCTTGCCGCTCCCTGGGCGGATGCGCTGTCGCGCAGCATGCGATCGACGCGTCCGAGCAGGAACAACTGACGCTGACACTCGGCACAGGCGCGGACATGCGCGAGCAGGCCCGCATCGTCGCGGTCGTCGAGGAGGTCGGGGAGACGTCTGAACACCTCCTCGTGCCTCACGGCGACTCCTTCTCGAGCAGCGTCGCGAGCCGGTTTAGGCCCCGCCGCTTCCAGCTCTTGACCGAGCCGAGCGGCACGCGCAGCCGCCTCGCAATTGCGCTCTCGCTCAAGTCGCCGTAGTAAGCAAGCTCGATCACCGCCCGCTCGTGCTCTGACAGCCGCTGTAGCGCTGTCTCCAGCCAGAAGGCATCGACACCGTTCGGCTCGGCCGCGCCCGCGACCGGCTCCTGGTCGACGGGTGTCGGCGGCCGGCGAGCGGCCAGCTGGTTCAGGGCCGTCCGGCGCGCGAGCGTCAGCAGCCAGGCGGCGGCGCTCCCACGTGTCGGATCGAAGAGCGCCGCCTTGCCCCAGACGCGGGCGAACACCTCCTGCTCGCAGTCCTCCCGCTCCGAGCCTGCGACCGCTCGACAGACACGTTCGACCGCGCGCCTGTACCGGCTCCGCAGCTCCTCGAACGCGGGCTCGCTCCCGCCCGCGATCGCAGCGAGCAGCTCGACATCACTCGCCTCCGGCGGCGGCGAGGCCGATTCGTCCGAGGGAGTTCCCAGAGGCTGGTGTGACATCGCCCGAGAAGCGCTCGCGCGCTACATGTGCATCTTGCCCTTGGCCGTGTTCGGCTGCCCGTTCGGCTTGATGATCAGCCAGAGACCGCCGTGCATCCTCGCGTGCTGGCACATGATCTTCCCGACCTTGTCGGCCTCGTAGTAGTAGAGCGGATGGCCGTTGTAGGTCACCTGCCGCTTCCCGTTCTTGCGCTTCGTCGTCCCGAGCAGGTTCGCGTGGACACCGGGACCGGCCAGCGGCGCACCGGTCGTAAGCAGCGGCGGCCACGCCTTCGCGCACACGCCGTAGCAGCGGCTGGTCGAACCGCGATCCGCGCCGAAGACGTACACCACCTTGCCGCTCGGGCCAAAGAGCGCCTTGCCGTACTCCGTGGAGCGCACGCTCAGCCGTGCCGCTGCGCCCGGGGCCGCCTGCGCCGAGGCCGCGAGCCCGGGCACCGCGGCAACAACAACCAGTGCGACGAGACGGAGCCCTGTCGTCCGAAGGCGATTCTTCATTTCCACTCCTCCTTCAGCTCGGAATTCGTTCTGGCGCCGAAGACCGAAATTGACGCTTTCGCTGAGGAGATACAGGCGGGCCGAACGATTTGGATGCGACTGCAAGCTGCCGAATCCCACCGCACGTGAGGCCCTCGCAGGTCGCGCCTCAACATGGGCGCGGTGCCGTTGACGAAATCGGTGACGTGCGAGCTGAGGCCGGAAAGGATCGAGTCCGCCTGCGTCTGCGTCAGCCGGCCCGCCGCCGCTCTCCTCGATGAGATCGGACGGTGGATTCGAGACGACTCGCTGAGCAGCGTCTTGCCAACGCACGGCTGGCGACGGAGACTCCCGTCGAGGAGACGCGGTGGAGACACCGGAGACGCATTACGCTCGGAGCGGCGATGTCAACATCGCCTACCAGGTTCTGGGCGAAGGCCCATACGACCTCGTCTTCGTCCCCGGGTCTATCTCGCATGTCGAGCTGGTGTGGCAAGTGCCGGCCTGGGCTGCCTTCAACCGGCGCCTCGCCTCCTTCTCGCGCCTGATCCTGCTCGATAAGCGCGGGACGGGGATGTCGGACCGCGTCCCTGGGGCGCCCACGCTCGAGACGCGGATGGACGACGTGCGCGCGGTCATGGACGCTGTCGGCTCGGAGCGAGCCTCGCTACTCGGCTTCTCAGAAGGCGGCTCGATGAGCGCGCTCTTCGCCGCGACCTATCCCGATCGGACCTGGGCGCTCGTCCTCTGCGGCGCGCTGCCGCGGGTGATGTGGGCTCCCGATTACCCCTGGGGCTGGACGGAGGAGGACTACAGGCGGGTGTGTGAGGAGGAGGATCGGCGCTGGGGCGAGCCGGCATTCATGAAAGAGGTCGTACGCGGGCTCGCGCCGAGCCTCGACGAGGGGAACATCGAGGCACTCGCGACGCTCTTCAGGCAGACCGCAAGCCCGGGGGCGTGGGCGGCGCTCAACCAGATGAACATGGAGATCGACGTTCGCGACGTCCTGCGCGCGATCCGGGTGCCGACGCTCGTCCTCAACCGGGTCGAGGAGGCGGCAACGCTGCGCGACGGCTCGCGCTTCATGGGTAGCCATATCCCGGGCGCGCGGCACGTCGAGCTGCCGGGAACGGACCACGCCCCCTTCGCCGGCGACACCGACTCGTACGTCGAGGAGATCGAGCGGTTCCTGAACGACACCTGGGCCGAGCGGGCCTGGGAGGAGACGGAGTCGGAGCGCGTGCTCGCGACCGTCCTCTTCACCGACATCGTCGGCTCGACGGCGAAGGCGGCGGAGCTAGGCGATGCGCGCTGGCGCGAGCTGCTCTCGCGGCATCACGCCCTGATCCGGCGCCAGCTCGTCCGCTTTCGGGGCACGGAGATCGACACCGCAGGCGACGGCTTCTTCGCCTCCTTCGACGGCCCTGCCCGCGCGATCCGCTGCGCCTGCGCAATCACCGAGACTGTGAAAGAGCTCGGGCTCGAGGTGCGCGCTGGCCTGCACACGGGCGAGTGCGAACGCCTAAACGGCAAGGTCGGCGGGATCGCCGTTCACATCGGCGCCCGAGTCGCGAAGGAAGCCGGGCCTGGTGAGGTCCTCGTCTCGAGCACGGTCAAGGACCTCGTCGCCGGCTCGGGGCTTCAATTCGGCGAGCGCGGCGCTGCCGAACTGAAGGGCGTCCCAGGCGAATGGCGCCTCTTTTCGGTCGAACGGTGACGCGGTGGTTGGCACTCGGTCTTACCGCAAGCGAAGGAAGTTGAGCGCGCGGACGAACCACGGCGCGCGATCGCGCCGGCATGTACGTGTGCTCTGCAGTTTCATTGTGTGGCGGCGAGCGCTTCCGCCTCGGTGCGATAGTCCTGCATCGAGACGACCCTTCCCTCGCGGAAGCGTATGACGGTTGACGTCTCAGCCGGCCATTCGGGACCGCCGATCTCACTAGGGTGCGCTGTGACCACCACAGCGTCGGGTCCGGCGTCGTGAAAGTTCAAACGTCCTTTGGGGAAGCCGGCAGCGTGACGTTGGCGCAACGTACGCATCACGTCGTCACGGCTGTGGCAGTCCCAGTCTCCTGGTTCGAACCAGCGCCACTCCACGTCTGGCGCGAAGATCGCCTCGAACGCGTCGAAGTCGCCGCGGCGCCAGGCATCGAATCCCTGCTGGGCAACGGTCAAGCTCGAGCTATTAGCTATCAAGCCTCCTCCGCAGGCATCTCGCCTCAGAAGATCTCGCTACTCGTGAGCAGATGGTCATCGGCTCGATCCTAGTGGCTCTCGAGCAGCGGGAGGAAGTGCTGCTCGAGCCCGCTGGTGTTGTCGATCATGTCGCTTCCGCTCGCGAGCACAACCTCGGCTCGCTGCGCAAGCGGAAGCTCTTACTGAAGGCGAGGTAGGCGTCCCAGACGAGGATGAAGCGCTTCCTGGCCAGTTGAATTCACCGATTAGTTTCGGCAGGCGGGCGAGTTGAACCTCACGAAGGATCTCTCGCGACGACGGAGGTACACGATGCCGGACGTGACGGTGAAGTCGATCGACGACATGGAGGCGATCTACGGCGGCCTTGCCCGCCGCGCGCGCGCCGAGCTCGGCGTGACGGCGTGGGGCATGCAGGTCTTCACGCTGCCACCTGACTGGGACGGCTACCCGAACCACAACCACAGCTCCGCTGCCTTCGACCCGAACCAGGAGGAGGTCTACATCCCGCTCAGCGGTCAAGCGACCCTCATCGCGGACGGCAGTGAGTTCGAGCTGCGAACGGGCACGATGGTCCGCGTGGGGCCGGATCAGCTGCGCCATATCCTTCCGGGCCCGGAAGGAATCCGCTTCGTGGCGATCGGCGGCTCGCCCGGCGCCTTCACGCCTGGGGCGTGGACTGAACTCGGCGCCGACCCCCCGAGCCCGCCGGCCGGGTAGCGTCCAGCAGGCGATGGACGAGCAGGCGTTCGCGCTCCTGATCGAGCCACACCGGCGGGCGCTCCACCTCCACTGCTACCGGATGCTCGGTTCGCTCCACGATGCCGACGACGCTCTCCAGGAGACGATGCTGCGCGCGTGGAAGGGCTCCGACCGCTACGAGCCACGCGCGCAGCTCGGCACCTGGCTGCATACCATCGCCACGAACGTCTGCCTCACCGCCATCGCGCGACGGCGTGCGCGGCCGGCCGAGCTGAGTGAGGACCTGGAGCATCTGCAGCCCTATCCGGACCGGCTGCTCGAAGACCTCGTCGCGCGCGAGACCGTCGAGCTCGCATTCATCATCGCGATCCAGCTCCTGCCCCCAAAGCAGCGGGCCGTGCTGATCCTGCGCGACGTCCTAGACTGGTCAGCGAAGGAAGCCGCCGAGGCACTCGACGACTCGGTCGCCGCGGTGACCAGCGCCCTGCAGCGCGCACGCGTCAGCCTGGAAGGTACGCGCGGGCACGTCCGCGCCCCGGGCGCGCGAGAGCGTGCGCTCCTAACACGGTTCATGACGGCCTGGGACGCGGTGGACGTCGACGGCCTCGTGGCGCTGCTGACCGAGGACGCGTTGATGACGATGCCCCCGGAGGGGATGCGCGTCGCGGGCGCACCCGCGATCGGCGACTTCTTCGGTTCCGTGCCACAAGGCGGAAGACTCGACGAGATCCGCCTCGTGCCGACCTCGGCCAATCTGCAACCGGCGCTTGCCGCCTACGCGCGCGGCGACGACGGTAAGTACCGGCCGTACGGCCTGATGGTGCTGCAAATCGAGGGCGACCTGATCGCAGGGATCGTCGGCTTCCCCGACCCCTGGTTGTTCGAACAATGCGGCCTGCCGCCCGCACTGACGTAGGCGCCCTCGTGATCGCAGGGCAAGGGGCATCTCCGCTGGGGCTGGCACAAGGTCACCGCGTCGAGGCCGTCGTCATCCGGCCTCTGACGAGCTTTTCTTGAGTACAGGTGTCAGTCTGGGCGAGGCGCGTTCGTAGTTGGTGTGAGAGGCGGGAAGTGCCCGCCCACCACGAGGAGGATCAGCATGGCCAAGTACCTGTTGTCCGTACACAGTGTCGAGGGCGAGGCCCGCGACCCGATGACCGAGGAGGAGATGCGGCAGTTCATGGAGCGGGTCGGCGTCCTCGAGGAAGAGATGAAGTCGGCCGGCGCCTGGGTCTTCGGCGGCGCCCTGCACGGACCCGAGACCGCCACAGTCGTGCGCATCTCCGACGGCGAGGTGCTGACCACCGACGGCCCCTTCGCCGAGTCGAAGGAGCACCTCGGCGGCTTTTACCTCATCGAGGCCGAGGACCTTGACGCTGCGCTCGCCTGGGCATCGAAGACCACCGCAGCCGTCTCGAAGCCGATCGAGGTCCGACCGTTCCGGCAGGAATCCGGGGCCTGACGGCGTGCCCGAGGTCGACGCCGCACCCAAGCTCGACGAGGCCGCGATCGGCCGGATCTTCCGTGAGGAGTCCGGCAGATCGCTGGCCGCCCTGATCCGTGTGTTCGGTGACCTTGATGTCGCCGAGGATGCGGTGCAGGAGGCGTTCGCCGTCGCCCTGCGCAAGTGGCCGGGCGACGGCTTGCCGCCCAATCCGGGCGGCTGGATCACGACGACCGCCCGCAACCGTGCCATCGACCGCCTGCGACGCGAGTCGCGCGGACGTGAGCTACTCGGCGAGGTGGCGGTGCTCTCGCCCGGCAACGACAAACCCGGCACGCCCGACGAGGGAGGGCCCGTGCAGGACGACCGCCTGCGTCTTATCTTCACCTGCTGCCATCCGGCACTCTCCTTGAAAGCGCAGGTGGCGCTCACCCTCCGACTGCTCGGCGGCCTGTCGACGAAGGAGGTCGCCAAATCCTTCCTGGTGACCGAACCGGCGATGGCGCAACGCCTCGCACGCGCCAAGCGGAAGATCAAAGCCGCCCGCATCCCCTACCGCGTGCCCGAGGAGCACGAGCTGCCCGACCGCCTGCCCCCCGTGCTGGCCGTCGTCTACCTCGTCTACAACGCCGGGCTAACCAGCACACGCGAGCCAGGACTATGCTCGGAGGCGATCCGGCTGGCACGAATTCTGGCGACGCTCATGCCCGACGAGCCAGAGGTCGCCGGACTGCTGGCGCTGTTGCTCCTGACCGAGTCCCGTCGCGCGTCGCGGACGCGACGCGACGGCTCGCTCGTGCTGCTCGGCGAGCAGGACCGCAGACGATGGAATCGGGCCTTGATCGAGGAGGGTCAGGCAATCGTCCGCCGCTGCCTTCGCCGCAACCAACCCGGCGCATACCAGCTGCAGGCCGCCATCAACGCAGTGCACGCAGACGCCGCGACAATCGAGCAGACCGATTGGCCGCAGATCGTCGCCCTCTACGACCAGTTGCTCGCGCTCGCCCCCACGCCGGTCGTGGCCCTCAACCGCGCCATCGCGATTGGCGAGCTGCAGGGCCCCGCCGCTGCGCTCGCCTTGGTAGACGAGCTGGACCTAGACAACTACCACCCGTTCCACGCCACCCGAGCCGATCTGCTTCGGCGGCTCGGCAGGAACAGCGAGGCCGCGACCGCCTACGAACGTGCAGCCGCCATTGCGCCCACTGACGCCGAGCGGGACTTCCTCAGGCTCGGTGGCCGAGCCTCGCGCTGAGCGAAGAGCGACGACGCACCTCAACGAGCGGTTTCGGCCAGCCGCGGGGATGGGGCTTTTGTGGAGCCCGGGGTTGCAACCGGTGCGGGCACTGCGCATGTCCGCAGTCACCTCACTGATCACGGGCCGCTGGCAGATCGCCGGGGTCGAGAGGCCGCCGGCGAGCAGGTCGAGCACACCGTGCGTCATCGGACGGGACGCGGGACACGTGTTACGAAGCCGGCGCTCGGCGCGGCATCGGACGGATTGGACGCCAGCGTCCGCTAGCCCCTGCCGAGAGCCAGAGCCAGGCAGAGCCACGGAGGCGACACACGACGTGAGCGCGGCAATAGCTGATTCGCGCCAGGTCCGTATCCCGGATTCGTCGATCACGTGCACGTCGCGCTGGCACTAGCCCTGGCCATGCCACGGCTGCCGTTGCCACTGAGACCCGCGCTATTTGATGTGCGTGGCGCTATGCACAGTGATCGGGCCTGATCACCTAGCGTCGGCGCTCAGTGCGGGATGATCAGCACGTCGATCGGGAAGTACTGCGGTGCCCCGCCTTCGGGCGGCGGTCCGCCCATGACCTCTGCGAGCGCCGGGCCCAGCTTCTCCTCCATGAAGCGCTCGAAGGCCTCACGCGACTCCCAGACGTCGTAGACGTAATAGCCCTGGTCACCCTGGCCGGCGCTGTGGACGATCAACCCCTCCGGCGACTCGTCTTCCCGCATCGGGGAGGCGTGCCCAAACATCCTCTCGGTGACGTCGTCGTAGATCTGCTTCGTGAACTCGGGCGCTGCCGTCAGGACTCCAACCGCCATCTCGCCTTCCTTTCGTTGGACACGGGATTCTAGGCCGCTACGTTCAGGCTGGGCGGGGCAAAGCACGCAGGCCCAAGCCGTACCTCTTACGACGTCGGTTCCCTCGACGCGGAGCCTTATGGAGCCCTGCGGTTGCAACCGGTGGCCATCCCTTCAGGGCGCAGTAGCCAGAAGAGGCAACGTCGGATGGAGCCTTTATGGAGCCCCGTGGTTGCAACCGGTGGCAATCGGTGGCAAATCGGATCGGGAGCAGACGCGGCGAAAACAAGCCAAAACCGTTGCCGTGGGTTGCGACCGGTTTATGGTAAGGAGGGGGTCGACGGTTCGAGTCCGTCAGAGGGCTTCAGCTTTCTCCCTGCTTAGGCATCGCTTTCGTTTTCGGAGCTGACGCCGACCGGCTGTTTCGGCGTCCACCGAGCGTCCAGCAGCGTCCACTGGTCGGAGCCGGGCGCGTTCAATGCGTCGAGGAGCTTGATCGCGTGCTCGCGTCCGTCGCGGGCGAGGTGGCCGTAGTGTCGGTCGATCATCGTCAGGCTAGCCCCCATGTAGCGCGAGAGCTCGAAGGTTGAGATGCCGGCACGAAGGGCGAAGGTCGCAAAGGGTAACCGGACTGGGAGGCGCCGCCGCTTTCGCCCGTGTCGACGACGATCACGCCTTCCGGGTGCTCGATCGCGAAGGCGTAGATCGGCAGCGGCTCCGTCCACTGCTTGTCGAGGATCGTGTGCAGCAGCCGACGGCGCCCATGGCCGACGCCCTCACGCCAGGTGGTCGTGATCGCGACGGTTCCTGTCTGGATTGCGTGGATCTTCATCATGAATAAAAGATGCACCAACAAAGTTTATTAATGTTGGTGGCACTACATTCGCATATCGCGAACTACATAAGGTGAGTATCTATTCGTTTGGTTGACCACCTACACGGCCTGTGCTTAGTGCGCGTGCGTACGTCTCGCGGTTCAATAACGGGAGTTCACCAGTAGCCTCCGTTGCGGCAATGTACGCGAGCATCCGCTCTTGAGCTTCTTTTGATTGGTCCCTTACAAGAAACTCTGCATGCTCAAGTTGTAAACCTTCTTCAAGCGACAGCGAGCTGCCAAAGTATATGGAGCGTTTGATAGCCCCGATTGATTGCTTTGATCGCAAACTCAGGTATTCCGCGCGTTCTATTGCGCGCGCGAGCACTTTATTCTGGGGGACCACTTCGTCGATCGCACCGAGTGCGAGGGCTTCTGCTGGCGTAAAAGGTTTGCCTTCAAGAATAGTGACTAACGATTGTTGAGTACCAATTAGGCGAGGTAATCGCTGAGAGCCTCCGCCTCCCGGAGTAAGCGCGAGTAATACTTCCGACAGACCAATGACAAAGTCTCCGTCCGCCACGATGCGCAAATCACACGCCCAGGCAAATTCCGCGCCAACGGCAAGCGCTGAGCCATTGAGTGCCGCGACAAAGATGGTTCCGCTTGCGTTCATCTTCAGGAAGGTCGCGTGGAAGCTGTCGAGCTGCAAAAGCGTCTTGAGTCGAGTCATTCCCGCGAGCGTTCTAACAATCGGCACTTTATTAATGAGTCTCGCCATACGTGAGACAATTCCAGCGATGCGTGTATTGATAGGCGGGAACCCGACACCGCCCTGTTGGAGCCACGTAACATCAGAGTGGCTCAAGAATCGATCGGGATGCGTGCCAGTAAAGACAACGGCATGGATGTTTGGGTCGCGGTCTGCGCGATCAACTAGCTCTTTTAGTTGCTTGGTAAGCGCAGCATCGAACAGCGCATGCGGTCCTCCGTCGATACGCGCGACGAGTACCGCGCCGTGGTTCTCGACATCAATGTGACCGTCAGCCCGTGGTTCTTTTTTGTTCATGACGCGAGGAACTCGAGAGCCTTCTCGACGAATTGTTCGTGGAACTGGAAGATCCCGCCGTGGCCGGCGTCCGGGTAGATCACCAACTCGTTGTTCGGGACACGGCGGGCCATGTCGAGGGTGTTCGGTGTCGGCAACATCCGGTCGTTATCGCCGTTCGCGAGGAGTACGGGGTGGCGGATGAGGGAGAGGTCGTGAGGCTCTTCCTTGCCCCAGCGGCGGCAGGCACTGAGTTGCGCGAAGTACGAGCTGACGGAGGTCGGCGTGTCGCGGTCGATCGTGCGCTCCTGGAGTCGATCCAGGAACGCCTTGCCTTCACGCTTGCCGTTCGCGGTCCGGGTGAAGAAGAGGAACTGCTTCGGGTCCTGGCGACTCAGCAGGCCGCGGAGGGTGTCGAGTTGCGCGACCCAGACGACCTCCTTCATGCCCTTGCCACCGGCCGGGCCGGTGCCCGTGAGGATCAACTTGCGGACCAGCTCCGGCTCGTCCCGGGCGATCACCTGGGCGATCATGCCGCCCATGGAGAACCCGTGAAGATCGACCTGGTCGAACCCCAGCGCGCGGATGAACGTGACGGCGTCCTTGGCCATCGCTTCGATGGTGTCCGGCGTCTTGCCGGTGGAGGCACCGACGCCGCGGTTGTCGAAGGTGATGACCCGGTGCTTTGCGGCGATTCCGTCGACCACCCGCGGGTCCCAGTTGTCGAGGTTCCCGGCCAGGTGCACGAGGAAGATGACCGGGACACCGGCCTTCGGGCCGAGCTCGCGGTAGGCGAAATCCACACCACCAGCGGAGACGGTGCGGGTCGGTGCGTCCTTGTACGACGTCAGCGCGCCGCCGCCCGTTTCTTGTTCCTCAGATGTGGTGCTTAGGGTCACAGTCTCTCCTTTGGCCCGTCTGCGGGAGACTCCGCAGGCGGGTCCTTGTTAGGGCACGAGCACGAGCTTTCCGGTGGCCGCCGAGCTCTCCAGCAGCTCGTGTGCGCGGCGCACTTCGGTGAGCGGTAGGCGCTCGGACACGATCGGCTCGATCTCGCCACGGCGAAGCAGCTCGAGCAGCGCGAGGAAGTCCTCCCGGAACCACTCCGGGTGGCGGTTGCGCAGCTTGTCGATCCGGTAGCCGTGGACCCGCCGGCGGGGCGAGAGCAGGCCCGAGAGAAAGACGCTCGCGGTCTGCGCGTTCCACTTGATCCACGCGCGCCGGCTCCTGCGCCCCTGCGTGAGCGCGGAGGAGTAGCCGAACACAACAAGCCTGCCACCGGGCCGCAGCGCGCGGAAGGAGCGAACCGACATCGCGCCACCGAGCCCGTCGAGCACAACATCGACGCCTTTCCCGGGGAGGCCACGCACCCGCGCCAGGAAATCCTCGTTGCGGTAATCGATCGCGACCGCGCCGAGCCGCTCGACCGCGGCGCGGTCGCGAGCTGACGCAGTCCCGTAGAGGCGAAGCCCGGCCAGCGCTCCGAGCTCCAGGACCGCCGTGCCCACCCTGCCGGCCGCGCCCTGCACGAGCACCGTCTCCCCGCTCTTCACCCTCGCCACGCGGTGAAGCAGCTGGTAGGCGGTCATGTAGGGGAGGACGAGGCTCACGACCTCGGCCGGGTCGAGGTCCTCGGGCACCTCGACCGCGTACCTCTCCGGCACGCAGACACGCTCCGCGTCGGCGCCCCACACCGTCAGCACGGCGACACGATCTCCCTCCCGCAACCTCGAGCAGCCCGGGCCGAGCTCCTCGACGACGCCGACCAGCTCGTAGCCGGGCGTGAAGGGCGGCTTCGGGCCGCCGAGATACGTACCCGCGCGCAGCAGGGCATCGCTGAACGACACACCGGCGGCGAGAACCCGGACGCGCACCTCCCCCGGACCCGGCCTGGGATCGTCCTCCTCGACCACCTGCAAGACCTCGGGGCCACCGTAGTGACCAACGACGACGCGCTTCATGTCTCTTCGCTCCTTCGGGAACCACCACGGTTCCTTGAAGGAACCGACCTTACCAGTCAGTCAGTTACTTCACAAGACTGACCAGGTATCCTGGAATACATGCTCAAGCGCACCTATGAAGGCCAGGACTGTTCGATCGCACGCGCCCTGGAGGTGGTCGGTGAGCGATGGACGCTGCTGATCATCCGGGACGCACTGCTGGGACTGCGTCGATTCGACGAGTTCCAGCGAAACCTCGGGATCGCGCGGAAGGTGCTCGCCGACCGTCTTCGCCGGCTGGTCGACGAAGGAATCCTCGAGCGGGTTCCCTACCAAGAACGGCCGGAGCGGTACGAGTACCACCTGACCCGAAAGGGCCGCGACCTTCATGTCGCGCTCGTCGGCCTGCGGCAATGGGGCGACGATTACTGCAGCGAGAAGCCGCCGATGCTCGCGCGCACAAAGAGCGACAAGAAGCCCGTGATCGCCGCGCTTGTCCCCAAGCGCAGTGACCATCTGCGCCTCGAAGAGGTCGAGTTCGTGCCCGGACCGGGCCGCGCCTCCAGCTAGCCAGGTCCCTCTAACCAGCGAGTCGATCGAACGGCTGCAGATCGGTGCTGGCTCGCCTCAGGCTTGGTCGGTCGCGTGTGCCGACTCGGCGGGGTCGGCGGTGGCCGCCCAGCTGCCGAGGAGCTTGAATGCCTCTTCGGAGCGCGAGCCGGGTTCGGCGGCGTAGGTGAAGATCGTCAGCCCGTGGTCTGCGGCGAGGTCCAACCGGTTGTAGCTCAGGCTGAGCCGTGGTCTGCGGCGAGGTCCAACCGGTTGTAGCTCAGGCTGAGCTCGCCGACCTCGGGATGGTGGAAGTGCTTGACGCCAGTGTTGTGGAAGCGCACGTCGTGCGGGCCCAGCGGGTGCGGAACGCCTCGCTGCGCGTGGCGAGCTCGCCGACGAGATCTGAGAGGTCGCGGTCATCCGGATCACGACCGGCGGCCCAGCGTAGGATCGCGGCGCACTCACCGGCAACGCGCTCCCAGTCGCCGTAGAACGCCTCGGCTCGCGGATCGAGGAAAACGAACCGGGCGTTGTTGACCGGCCGCGCGGGCGCGGCGTACAGCTCGGAGAACAGCGCCCGGCCGAGCTGGTTGGCGGCCAACAGGTCCAGACGCTGGTTGCCGACGAACGCGGCGGCGCCGGTGATCGCGTCGAGCGTCCACTGCACCTCGGCGCGGACGCGCTGCTTGGCCCGGCGCCGACGAGGCCGCGCGACCGTCGGCTGGGCGGCACGGGCGAGGTCGAAGAGGTGGGCGCGCTCGGCCTCGTCGAGCTCGAGCGCCCGGGCCAGCGCCTCCAGCACGCTTTGGGAGACCCCGCTCATGTCTCCGCGCTCCAGGCGTGTGTAGTACGGAACGCTCACGCCGGCCAGCACGGCGACCTCCTCGCGACGGAGCCCGGGCACGCGGCGACTGCCGTAGGAGCGCAACCCCGCCTGCTCGGGCGTGATCCGGGCGCGGCGCGAGGTGAGGAAGTCGCGGATCTCCTTCTTCGTGTCCACGAGATCAAGCGTAGACCCGACTGCCCGTCCCTGGGAGACCGCGCCAGTACCCCAATCAACAGGGACTCTCACGTCCCGCGATCCCGTGCTTTCTTGAACGAAGCAAGAGGCCGCGACCACGCCGCCTCGCCATTCGAAAGGAAGGTTTGTCATGAAGCACATCTCGTTAGGCGGACTTGACGTCTCGCGCATCGGACTCGGCACGATGGCGATGTCCGGCTACTACCTCGACCCGACGAGCAGCGACGCCGAGTCGATCCGCACCATCCAGCGAGCACTCGAGTTGGGCGTCACCCACATCGACACCGCCGAGATCTACGGCCCCTACGCGAACGAGGACCTCGTCGGGCGCGCCCTCAAGGGGCGTCGCGACGGTGTCGTGCTGGCGACGAAGTTCGGCTGGGTCTCGCACGCCGGCGGTGGCCCCGGAGTGCTCGACAGCAGCCCGGCGAACATCCGGACGGCGGTCGAGGGCTCCCTGACGCGGCTGGGTACCGACCGCATCGACCTCTACTACCAGCACCGGGTCGACCCGAACACGCCCATCGAGGAGACTGTCGGCGCCGTCGCCGAGCTGGTGGCGGAGGGCAAGGTCCTGCACATCGGCCTGTCCGAGGCCGGGCCTGCAACGATCCGCCGCGCCCACGCCGTGCACCCGATCGCCGCGCTGCAGACGGAGTACTCCCTGTGGACCCGCGATCCGGAGGCCGCGCTGCTACCGCTGCTGCGCGAGCTGGGCATCGGCTTCGTGCCCTACTCGCCGCTCGGGCACGGCTTTCTCACCGGGACGATCCGCTCCACCGAGAACCTTGCCGACGACGACTGGCGCAAGAACAACCCGCGCTTCACGGAGGGCAACCTCGAAAGGAACCTCCGCATCGTCGACGAGGTCGAGGCCGTCGCTTCCGAGGTCGGCGCCACACCGGCACAGGTTGCTTTGGCCTGGCTGCTCGCGCAGGGCGACGACATCGCCCCGATCCCCGGCACCAAGCGAGTGTCCCGCGTCGAGGAGAACACGGCGGCAGAGCGTGTCGAGCTGAGCACGGAGGAGATCGCACGCCTGAACGATCTCACTCCGGCCGCCGGCGAGCGCCACGAAGAGGCGAACATGGCGACTATCGACCGCTGACCTAAAGGCGTTTGATCGCCTGAGTCCCTGGCCTCGCACGAGTTCATGGTGGTCGTCAGTCAGATCCGCGCTCTCCGTTCTCTGTTGTAAGAACAGACAACACTCCGCGGGTACGAGACGGGTACATCAGGTTGGGCACGCGCGGGGATGCGCGGACACTCAAGACACAGCCGGAAGGGGCGATTTGCAGGAGAAACTTGCTCGCGAGTGGATGGTAAGGAGGGGGTCGACGGTTCGAGTCCGTCAGAGGGCTTTCGGTTTCTTCCCGCTCAGGCCCTGTTTCCGTTGTCTTGATCCGCGACGATGGGCAGCTGCGGCGTCCATCGGACGTCCAAGGCTTGGACGTCGGCGGCTTTGATGTCCGCGTAGCCGTCGAGGAACCGGATTGCGTGCTCGCGTCCGTCGCGTGCGAGGTGGCCGTAATGGCGGTCGATCATGGCCAGGCTGGCTCCCATGTAGCGCGAGAGGTCGAAGGTTGAGATGCCGGCCCGGAGCGCGAAGGTTGCGAACGTGTGGCGGAGATCGTAGACGCGACGCAGCGGCACGATGCCCGCCGCGACTTGGGCGGGTTTCCAGTAGCGGTTGCGGAAGGTGTGGAGGTCGAAGTAACCGCCGCGGCGCGACGGGAAGAGAAGCTGACATCCGGTTTTCGATATGCCGGCGATACGCGCGCGCGCTCTAGCATCGGAGCGTGCGGGTCTTGATCGTCGAGGACGAGCCCTACATGGCAGAAGCCATCCGCGACGGTTTACGCCTGGAAGCGATCGCGGCAGACGTCGCAGGTGACGGCGACAGCGCTCTGGAGCTGCTGCGCTTCAACGCCTACGACATCGCAGTCCTCGACCGAGACATCCCTGGACGCTCCGGCGACGAGATCGCCGAACGCATCGTCGCTTCCGGCAGCGGCATGCCGATCCTGATGCTCACCGCTGCCGACCGTCTCGACGACAAGGCCACCGGGTTCGAGCTCGGCAACGACGACTACCTCACGAAGCCGTTCGAGCTCCGAGAGCTCGTGCTCCGCCTCAGAGCGCTCGAGCGCAGGCGCCCACCACAGGCCGCCCGTGCGAGAGATCGCAGGTCTGCGGCTGGATCCGTTCCGCCGAGAGGTCTACCGCGACGGGCGCTACGTCGCGCTGACCAGGAAGCAGTTCGCAGTGCTCGAAGTCCTCGTCGCTGCCGAAGGCGGCGTCGTCAGCGCCGAAGAGCTCCTGGAGCGGGCGTGGGACGAGAACGCAGACCCGTTCACCAACGCCGTGCGCATAACGGTCTCGGGACTGCGCAAACGCCTCGGCGAACCCTGGATCATCGCCACCGTGCCCGGCGTCGGCTACCGCATCGACACTCAACCAGACACCGGGCGTGAGGGAGAAGACCGTGGGTAGAGCGCCTGGGTTGAGCGTTCGCCTCAAACTCACCCTCAGCTACGCCGGCTTCCTCATGCTCGCAGGTGCGGTGCTGCTCGCCGTCGGGTACTTCTCCCTTTCGCGTGGTGTGCACCCCGGTGTGATCTTCATGGTGCGCAGCCACGCCGACCTCCTGCGCGCTTTCGCTCCGACCGCGGCCATCGTGATGGCGTTCCTGCTGGTGTTCGGTCTGCTGGGAGGGTGGCTCCTCGCCGGGCGCATGCTCGCCCCGCTGACGCGCATCACAGACGCCACACGCACGGCGGCGAGCGGGTCACTCTCGCACCGAATCGAGTTGGAAGGCCATCAGGACGAGTTCCGCGAGCTCGCCGACGTCTTCGACACCATGCTCGCCCGGCTCGAAGCACACGTCGCCGAACAGCAGAGATTCGCAGCCGAACAGCAGAGATTCGCAGCCAACGCCTCCCACGAGCTGCGCACCCCGCTGGCGATCACGCAGTCACTTCTCGACGTGGCCCGCAACGATCCGAACCGCGACAACGGCGAACTTGTCGACCGCCTCCACAACATCAACAACCGAGCGATCGACCTCACCGAAGCAATGCTCCTGCTCAGCCGCGCCGACCAGCGGTCGTTCTCCCGAGAACCCGTCGACCTGTCCCTCATAGCCGAACAAGCCACCGAAACGCTCCTCCCCCTCGCAGAAAAACGGGGCCTCACGATCGAGAGCTCCGGCGACCTGGCCCGCACCATCGGGTCACACGCGCTTCTACTGCAGATGAGCACGAATCTCGTGCACAACGCGATCGTCCACAACCTGCCCGAACACGGCACCGTCTGGGTCGCGACCAGCGCTCACCCAAAGAATGTGGCGCTCACCGTCGAGAACACCGGCGAGAAGCTCACCCGACAGTTTGTTGCCACGCTCGCCGAGCCGTTTCAGCGCGGCAGCAAACGCATCCGCACCGACCACGCAGGCGCCGGGCTCGGCCTGGCAATCGTCAAGAGCATCACCCAAGCACACGACGGAACCCTCACCCTCGCCCCCCGGGCCGCCGGCGGGCTCCGCGTCACGGTGCAACTACCCGCCGCGGCACCGCACACTGGCAGGTGAACCTGAAGGAGGAACCGGTCAGCGGCTACACCAGGACCTGGTCCTCTTCGGGAGAGATCGAGTACGCCAAGCTCGCCGATGGGTCGCGTTTGCGGTACTTGCAGGCCGGTTCTGGCCCGACGGCACTGATCTTGCTTCACACGGTCCGCACCCAGCTCGATCACTTCCAACTCGTGATCCCGAAGATCCTGCACGCGTTCACCGTCTATGCGATCGACCTGCCCGGCATGGGCTGGTCGGACATCGTGCCGGGCGCGAGCTACACCGAGCCGGCGCTCCGCCGCGCGATCGTCGAGTTCGTCACGACGCTGGACATCACCGACGTCGTCCTGGCCGGCGAGTCGATGGGCGCGACCGTGTCGCTGACGGCGTCAACAGAGCTCGAAGGGCGGGTGCGCCGCGTCGTCGCCTTCAACCCCTACGACTACCCCCAGGGCGTCGGTCGAGCCAATCGCATCGCCTCGATCTATGTGGGCGGTGCACGCCTGGCGGCGATCGGACCCGTGGTTACGAGGATGGAGACGAAGCCGGCGCTGGGCATCGTCATGCGGGGCGGTTTCTTCGACGGCAGCAAGCTGCCTGCTCACTACCTCGCCGAGTTGCGGCGGGTTGGCCGTCGCCGTGGCTATCCGCGCGTCGCGCGCGAAGTCTTCCGCAACGTGGACAGCATGATTGCCGCGAGAGCACTGTACGGTCGTGTCACCGCCCCGGTGACCTTGATCTACGGCGATCATGACTGGTCGCGCGTGCCAGAACGTGAGGCCAATGTCGCCTCGCTGCGTGGCGCGCGATCGATCTCGCTTTCTGAGACCGGACACTTCGCCGCCCTCGAGCAGCCCGCCCGCGTCGCGGAGATCCTCCTCGACAACCGAGGCGCGGGGTCGGATAGGAAAGGAGCGACCTGATGATGGAACGGCGCATCGACGTGATCACGCTGGCGGTGAGTGACCTCGAGCGCGCGCTCGCCTTCTACCGCGACGGGCTCGGCCTCGAGTCGCGGGGCGTCACGGCCACCCATACGGCGGCGACGACACCACGCCGGCCGGCGCGATCGTCATGTTCCGGCTCGACGGCGGGCTGCTGCTCAATCTCTACCCGCGTAGCGAGCTCGCCAAGGATGCCCAGATCCCGCCCGGGCCCGCGCAGAGCGGCGAGTTCAGCCTCAGGCACATCGTTGCAAGCCGAACCGACGTCGACGCGCTCCTCGCCCAGGCCGAGGCAGCGGGCGCAACCATCACCGACGAGCCCCACGACCGTCCCTGGGGCATTTACTCAGGCTACTTCCGCGACCTCGACGGACACCTCTGGGAAGTCATCCACAACCCAGAAGGTGGCGGCAACGGCGGCTGACCATACGCGAGCTTGCTATCGGAACACCGGCGCGGCCGGCACCCTCGACTACGGTGGCCGCGTGCTGCCGGAGCGAATTCGCTGGGCGGTCGAGACGCTTGACGTGGAGCCGGGCGACCGCCTGCTCGAGATCGGCGGCGGCCGAGGAGTCGCCGCCTCGCTCATCTGCGACCGACTCGACCGCGGCACCTTGCTCCTGATCGATCGATCAGCGACGGCCATCGAGCGCACGCGCCGCCGGAACCCGGAGCACGTCGCTTCAGGGCGGCTGGCACTCGAGACCGTCGACGTGGCGGACTTCCGCCCCGGCACGGCTCGGTTCGACAAGGTCTTCGCCGTCAACGTCAACGTCTTCTGGACTACCCCCGCGACCGAAGAGCTGGCTCGCATCCACAGGACGCTCGAACGCGACGGGCGGCTCTTCCTCTTCTACGAGACGCCAAGCGCGGCCCGCGCTCGTCAGGCTGTCGGGCGGGCGGTCGATTCGCTGCGGGCGAACGGCTTCGCAGAACCAGAGCTTGTCTCGCGCTCCGCGAAGCTCGCGGGGTGTGTGGCGCGCCGAGCCTGAGCGCGTCTCGGAGAGCCATCCGTCAGCCACCATCGCCGGCGGCGGTGTGTTCGAGGATCGCTTGGGCGATGGTCTCCCAGTCGGCTCGGTCTACCCCGTGCCCGGCGCCTTCGATCGTCAGCAGCTTCGCTCCCGGGATCTCTTTGGCCAGAGCCTTTCCGTGCTC
>WNGE01001450.1_pt1 | contig 29977 bp, 23 predicted proteins | sample 5400651 | NCBI WGS metagenome assembly WNGE01 (sample SAMN13153370, study PRJNA577476) | soil metagenome | isolation source: 60 cm soil or saprolite under grassland replicate 2 | place: USA:California | collected 2016-06-15
ATTCAGGACAGGTACCTGTACGCGCACCTCCATACCGAGACTGCTTCGCAGGTCGCCAATCTTATCAAAAAGGCTTTGCGAGAGGCGTACGGCTGTGTTCGTCTGCGCCTGCCCGCGCAGGAACACCTCCTGGAAACCAAAAGGCAATCCAGTGCTCGGGTTGAATGGTCCGAGGTTTTGCGCGTTATCCAATTCCTGTGTAGTCACGAGGCGGTTGTCGCGCATGACAAGACCCAGATTTCCGGTGATGGCAAGCTGCGAATTTGCACTGCAAGCAGCGAGCGTCGATAAGCTGGTCGAAGTAAAGCCTGCGCTGAGGCGGGCGCAGGGGAGGAACCCTAGCGTCTGCAGAAATGGATCGTCATCCAGAAAGTTGCTCGAGAAAAATTGATCGCGCTTGGAGCGCAAGTTGAACGCCGTTCCGACATCAGCGAAAGCAGCCAGCCCGATGACGTTGCCAATCAGAGGAATACGATACTCAAAATTTCCAAGCAACTGGCTGTCGGCGCCAACCGACGTAAACGAGCGCGGCAAACTGACCACATTGCTGCCCGATGTGCCTGTAAACAGTCCTACGTTTGCTAGCGATTGAGGGACTCCGGGCACGGTAATGGGTGTTCCGGCGGCATTTGAAGCAATGACTACATTCTGTGAAGTTACAAACCTGTCGAGCGGAGCGATAGGACTAATCGAACGCACGTTATAGCCACGGACTGTAAACTCATCGCCCAGGAAGAAGCGCTCGAAGATTGGTATGCCGTCAACGAAGGCGAGGGATTGGGAGTTTCTCACCTTGCTGGAGGTAGCAAAGCTGCCGACCGTTCCCGCGAGTAAGCGAAATCCAAAAACCTCAGGCCGCTCCGATTTCTTCCGTCGCACCGGAAAGAACTGTGTATAGGACAATGTTGGTTGGTAAGTGCGAACATCGCCGCCCAGACCCGCCAGAGCCACAGCCACCGAAAGTTCCCTGCCGGTCGTGGGGTCGATGCTGGCATTGCGTGTGTCGTAACTGAAGCTTAGGGTACCCCGGCTTGTTATGATGTTAGGCTGGGCGTAAATGACAGGAATGACCTGGTCAGGATTAGCGCTCTGGTTGACAGCAGGATCCTTTACGCTGGAAGTCGAAAACTGGTAGGACGCACCGATGCGGGAAAATTGAGTGAAACGGCGCTTGCGATAAAACTCGGAAAGGGGAGCACTCGCAAAAAGCGAACCGCCGTATGAATTCCGTGTGAAAAGGTTCTCCTCGTTAACATTCAGAAAGTCGATCGCTGAACCCGAAAGGCCCTGCTGGGCGGCGACATTCTGGGATAGAAAGGTGCCTTCCCCGAAGAATTTCTGCGTGAAAGCAAAGACTGAGAACCCCGCGGTAATCGGCCGGTTCTTAATGTACGGTTCGGTAAACGAAAACTGAAAAGAGCGCTGCCGGTTACCAGCGGCAAGGTTCAGCGAAAGTATCTCTCCGCGGCCGAGCAGATTATTGGTTGAGTACTCGAGTCCGAAGAAAGAGCCGCCAATGCCGGAGATACCGCCGTTAAAAGAGATCTGCTGCCGGCCACGCTCGGTGACCTTCAGGTTGATGTCAACTGTGGCCTCTTCGTCGTTGGTCTTGAAATCGGCGTCCTTATCTTTATCGACGGGCTCAAAGTAGCCAAGCTGATTAAGCTTTACAACCGAGTATTCCCAGGCGTTCTGATTGTAAATGTCACCTTCGTTTATCAGTACTTCGCGACGGAGGACGTTGTCACGTGTAAAAGTGTTGCCAATGAACTCCAGGCGACGCAGCGTAAACTGCTTTCCCTCTTCGATTGCGATCGTGAAGTCGACTATTCCCTCATTTGGATTTTGCGGATTGTCTTTAAAAGCCGGTGTGGGTTCGGCAGTGTACTCAATAAAGCCCTGCGAACCATAGATCTTCTTCAGGTTCTCGAAGAGAGCTTTGCCAATCTTTTCGCCGTTCGCGATATCTCCTTTATTAAGACCAATCACCGCCCGGATTTGATCTTCGGAGAAAATCGAGTTTCCCTCAATCTTCATCTCGCCAATACGATAAAGCTTTCCTTCCACGATCGGAATCGTGACGCGAAGACCCTCGTCCACTGAGGAGAGAAAAGGCAACGGCAGAATCGGAAAACCCGTGCGCCGGGGACCAACTCCTTCAACTCCCGGCTCACCATGTCTCGCCTGCAGGTAGCCCTTGGAGCGCATGTAATTGTCCACGAGCCTGAGGTCAACATCGAGCTTTTCGCGATCAAGGATGTCTTTCCCCTTGAAGCGAGTGATCAGTCCCGCCTCTTTGACATACTTCATGGCCCCGCGAAGCTTCCCATCGCTGAAAACCTGATTGCCTTCAAACTGAACGTCGACGACTCGCACGCGGTCGCCTTCTTTGATATCAAACGTGACCGCAATGGATGTGGCTGAAACTTCGTCTCGGCGTTCCTCAATGGTTGCGTTCGGGTGACCGTGTGCGGCAAGGAGTTCTTTCAAGACACGAATGGCATTACGAACCTTTACAGGATCGTAGATGCTTTCCTTCGAAACTCCGACGCGTTTTTCGCGAAAAGCCTTGAGCACGTCTGATTCCGGCACGCTCTTCAGCCCTTCGAACTGCAGATCTCGAATGATAGGGAGTTCCTTGACTTCGAATATTATGTTTACACCGCCCCGTGCCCCTTCCTCTGTGAGGACGCGAGTGGCGGTCTTATCGAAGAACCCAAGCTGCAGGAGGGTTAGGAGGTCGCGCTGCACCTGCTGCTCATTGTAAGGATCGCCGGCGCGAGTCTGAACGTAATAAAGAAGGTCATCTTTTCTAAGCCGGCGGTTACCAGTGATGTCGACTGACTCGACGAGGCGCTGACTCTGTTGGGCATTGGCGCGTTCGGCTGCGGAGCTAAACGAAACAAAGGTAATAACTGTGCCCAGAAAAATGAGCATAAACCCGCGAGATGAGTGCATGGAAGGCGATTCCCTCAGTCGTTCTTACCGAATCTCAGATACTTCGGGGAGTTTCTGGGTCCAAAAACTAATCTTTTCGAGAAAAAAGACGGCCTGAGCCGCACAAGCCTTGAAACCGAAGGGAACTCTTGGATTCCCAAGTGTTGTTCTCCCGTTGCCATGCTAGCTCAGCAAAGTCGCGCATTATAACGGCAAAAAAGTCCAATGTCCAAAGTCGTTTACATCGTTAACTGACCTTGGAGATTGGACTTTTTGGGCTTTTGACTAAAACGTCAATGGATGAGCAGGACATCGTCCGAGGCTTCAACGCCGAGGGATCGGTGCGCTAACTCTTCACCATCGAGGAAAATCTCAATCAGGCCGGCCTCGCCAAGGTTTCCCTGAATCATGGCATCGGAGAGCGGATCCTCGACGTACTTCTGTAGGGCGCGACGAAGCGGGCGCGCGCCGTAGGAGCGGTCAGCGCAGGTTTTATCAACGATCCAGCGTTTAGCCTCGTTGGTCAGCCTCACTTCGAGACCGTGTCTGGCCATAGTCTTGTTTATCTGTTCAATCTGAAGCTGAATCACTTCGAGCAACTCATCATCCAACAGTTGATCAAAGATGATTATCTCGTCCAGCCGGTTAATAAACTCAGGATTGAACGTTTGGCGAACGGACGACATGACCATTTCTTCCATCTTACCTCGCGAAGAGTCTGAGGAAGCCTGGAACCCCATTGTGCCCTTCTTCTGGATGAAGCGAGCTCCTATGTTGGACGTCATGATGATGATCGCGTTCTTGAAGTCGATCGCATTGCCGAGCGCGTCGGTCAGCAAGCCATCCTCGAAGACTTGCAACAAAATGTTGAAGATGTCGGGGTGCGCTTTCTCAATCTCGTCAAATAGCAACACTGAATAGGGTGCGCGCTTGATTCGTTCGGTGAGTTGACCGCCTTCCTCATGCCCGACATATCCCGGCGGAGACCCAATCAACTTCGAGACCGAGTGTTTCTCCATAAACTCTGACATGTCGAAGCGAATCATGGCTCGCTCGCTGCCGAACAAAAACTGCGCGAGACATCGGGCAACTTCTGTTTTGCCAACGCCGGTAGGTCCGAGGAATAGAAATGAACCCACGGGCCGCATAGGATTCTTCAAACCGGCCCGCGATCTGCGGATGGCTCGCGCCAGAGCAGAGATGGCCGGACGCTGCGAAATAACTCGAGTGTGCAACTCACTCTCGATGCGCAGCAGCTTCCGTGTCTCTTCTTCCTTCAGCGAGGTTACGGGAATACCTGTCCAGCGCGCGATCACCTCTTCCACGTCGTCGCGAGTGACTTCCGCCGAAACGAGCGCATCTTCATCTGTCTGGCGAATGCCGGCGCCTTCGACATAAGAACGAGACCACTCATTAATCTGGTTCCAGTCGGCAAGGTTTCCCTGTTCGCGACGAACGCGAAGTTTCACGCGAGCGCCTGCTTCGTCGATCACGTCAATAGCTTTGTCTGGAAGAAAACGATCCGGAATGTAGCGATGAGACTGGTAAACAGCAGCTTCGAGCGCGTCGTCGGTGTAGCGAACCTGGTGGAAGCTTTCATAGCGCTCACGCACCCCGTCCAGAATCGCCACCGCCTCTTCCTCAGACGGTGGTGGAACTTTTACTGCCTGGAAACGCCGTTCAAGCGAGCGATCCTTCTCAATCGACTTGCGAAATTCGGCGGGGGTGGTGGCGCCAATACACTGGATCTCTCCGCGCGACAGCGCCGGCTTCAAAATATTTGCCGCATCAAGCGAGCCCTCAGCAGAACCGGCCCCGACGAGCGTATGGAGTTCGTCAATGAAGACGATGTACTGAGGATTCTCAATCAACTCCCGCATGATTTGTTTCAAGCGCTCTTCAAACTGGCCGCGGTATTTAGTACCGGCAACAATTAGCGACAGATCGAGCGAAAGGATTCTCTTGTTTTCAAGGAAGGAAGGAACATCGCCACGAACAATGCGCTGCGCAAGTCCCTCGACAATTGCAGTCTTCCCGACACCCGGCTCACCGATTAACACGGGATTGTTTTTCGTGCGTCGGCAGAGTATCTGGACCACGCGTTCGATTTCAGCCTCACGTCCGATCAAAGGATCAAGTTTGTCGTTTGACGCATCGTCGGTCAGATCTCGAGAAAACTCCACCAGGTGGGGTGTATCCTTCTTCTGCGAGCCGCGAGCGTCGGCCCCCGATTGCCGCGCTATTTCATCGCGCACAGCATTCAGCCGCAGGCCGCGCTCGTAAAGAATCTCTGCCGCCATCGATCGCTCTTCTCTCAAAAGTCCGAGCAGCAAGTGTTCTGTGCCGATGTGACGGTGCTGCAGGCGATCGCTCTCTTCGTGCGCGTAGGCAAGCACTCGTTTGGTTTCCGGCGCGAGTGGCAGTTCGACCGAGGTGGAAATTTTTTCTCGCAGAAGCGTGCGGCCCTCGATCTCTTTCCTGATAGATTCAATTGAGACCTGCGCTCGCGGAAAGAAGCGTCCAGTCAGCGTCTTGTCTTCGCGCATCAGTCCCAACAACAGATGCTCCGGCTCAATTGCCGGGGCGCCAAACTGCGAAGCTTCGTAACGCGCGAAGAAAATTACCCGCCGTGCTTTCTCAGTGTAGCGTTCGAACATTAATGATCCCGTCGGAAAGCTTTTATGATTACCGTGCCGGGCGGAAAGAACTAACCGCCCGGCACTGGCCGCATTATAACCCATGAACTAGAGAGGCAAAAGTTATTGTCTGATTGCACCCTAATAAACTCCCAACCCGGCCCTTATTTCAGACTCGGATCAGCCTGCGAGAGTCTGCCCTCACTTAACACCAGAATTCGGTCGCAGAGGTGCGCCAAGCCTGCGTTATGGGTCGCCACAATCACGACCGCACGCCTGTTGCGGGCATAAGTGACAAGTGTTTTGCCGATATCCTGAACGAACGATGCATCAAGATTGCCGGTCGGCTCATCGGCCAGAACCAGCGAAGGTTGAGCAATCAGGGCACGGCACGTAGCCACTCGTTGCTGCTCGCCACCTGAAAGATGGCCGACTGGATGGGCAATTCGCGCTCCCAGGGCAACATTGTCAAGAGAACGAACCGCCAGACTCATGGCCTCGTCGCGCCTTCTTCGGGCAATAATCAATGGCATGGCGACGTTTTCAGCGGCGCTTAGGTCCGGAAGCAAGTGGTGAAACTGAAAAACAAAGCCAACATGTTTGTTCCGAAAACCAGCAAGTTCGGCCGGGCGCACGTCATTGATCTCAATAGGGCCAAGAGCAATGCGTCCATGATCAGGTGCTTCAAGGCCACCGAGCAAATGAAGTAGCGTCGACTTACCCGCGCCAGACGCGCCCATGATAGCGACCGCATGGCCGGCACTTGCTGAAAAAGAAACACCCCGCAGCACGTTAATCCTCTCACCGGTCGGAGAGAAAAAACTCTTTCGCAAATCAGTGACGGAAAGTCCAAAGTCGATGGTCCAACGTCCAATGTCAGGATCTCGACCCTGTAGGCTGAGCGTCCGACCATCGATTTCGGACGTTGGACTTTGGACGTTCGACTTTGGACTCATTGCGTATCCCGCAGCATCTCCACTGGCCGAACCCGGCTGGCTGTTCGAGCAGGATAGATCGTGGCAATGAAGCTCAGTAGAAAGGCCACCAACGCCGCGAGCAGCACATCACGAATTTGTGAATTGAAAGGCACGTTGCTGATTGAATAAACATCAGCGGGCAAACTTACGAGCCGGTAACGATTGCCGACCAGGCATGCGAGACTGCCAAGCATGACCCCACCCAGCGCCCCAAGCGTCCCAATCAGTGCGCCTTCGATCATGAAGATCCCCATAATGCTCTTGCTGGTAGCACCCATGGCGCTGAGAATCCCAATATCCCTTCGCCGCTCCATCACAACGAGTATCAGAGTGGTTGTGATATTGAGCGCCGCAATGAAAATGATCAGCGCAATAATGAAGAGGCCCAGGCGGCGCTCGAGCGCCAGCGCGGCGAAAAGTGGGCGATTCGCGTCCTGCCAATCGATGGTCGTGTAGGAGTTGCCCAGGGTAGCCCGGATCGCCGTCGCCGCTCGCTTCGCCTCATATATATCGGCCAACTGCACGCTGATAACTGACGCAGCGGGCTTGGCCCGATCAGTTACTGAAACATTATCAAGCGAGAGATAGATCCAGGTCGAATCATATTCAAAGAGTCCAGTATTAAAGATGCCGGCCACGCTAATGAGTCGCCTGGTCGGGCCAGATGATGCGAGACTCGCTTCCGCCAAAATGACGTCAGCAATGTCACCCACCTTAAGCCCAGAGCGCTTTGCTAATTCTTCACCAAGAATAACCCTGGGTCGGATCCTGGCTCCCGTCTCGGCTTCAAACATTCGCTCGACGGAGCCTTGCGTGACTGAGTTCCTGACCTCCGCGATTGCTCCCGGCGATTCCTTATCAATACCGCGAAGCACTGCATAAGCTGATCCCTTTGGACCAATTACAACAGCGCCGTCGTATGTTGTGCCCGAAGCGGCAGTGACGCCCGCTAACTTTTCGATGCGGGCCGAAATCTCACGATAGTCGGGCATTGGCTGGACGTCTGCACGCATTACGCTTACATGCGCGGTGCCACGCAAAATCTTTTCGCGCATCTCGTCGCGAAATCCGTTGGCGAGGGCCAGCGCGACAATCAACGCGGCAACACCAATGGAAATCCCTAGAATTGCTACCAGTACAGTGACGCGAGCAAGCCGGCGTTTGCGGCGGGAGCGCAGATAGCGGATGGCGAGAAAGAGTTCGAAAGGCATCAAACTACTCTAAGGGCACGTCGACAGCTAATAATCTCAGGCTAGGCACCTCCGGGCGGGCACCTTCTCTCTGCTGCCGGTCTGTTCTCCGACAGCAACCGTTGCAGGTCTGGGACGTCCTTAGCCATTTCGTCTGTTTTTGGTTTTATCTCGTAGATAGTGTCGCTTACGCGACGGAAATGGAAATTCTTCCCGAGTTTCACGATCCCCTGAATCTCATCGCGTTGCCAGTTACACGGCAACCACAAACGGGGGTCAGAATCGAGAAACACGCGGCGGCCTTCTCCCAAATACTTGTCAATCAGCGGCACGAGTCGATCTCCAGGCCATCCTCCACCGGTGCCAATCGTTTCCCAATCACCCGAGCCGATTGCCTTCCAGTATGTGACGGCAATAGTCTGCGCACCGGCGATCATCACCGCATCGCGAGGTATTTTGAGCAATTGCTCGCGATAGTTCTTAGTGATCTCCCGTCTCTGGCGGAAGTCGCGGCTAATCGGTCTGATCAGGATACCGAAAACAAGAGCTAGAAGCAGAGTCGCGCCTATACATGCGTGGACGACTCTGCGAGGGCTACTAAAGCGGCGTGTCAACCAGCGGAGCAGGAAGTCTGCTGACAGCGGCGCAAGCGCCGGCAAGCCCGTTAGGAAATAACGCCAGTTCAGAGCCGTGCTGTAGTTCAGCAAGAGCGCGAGGTCTGCCACCAGGCCGACTGATCCCAGCAGTAATAGAGGCGAGAGCTTTCGCTGTCGCCATTCATTCATTGCCGCGAAGGGGAGGGCGAGAAAAACAAGTGGAGAGCTGATAAAAAAATAGACCAGATAGGGCCAGAGATTGTGAATGGTCACCGGATGTCGGGCAGACTCCTGTCGCAGAGATTCGCGCCAGCCAAACCAGAGGAGGCGGTAATTCGGGTCAGTGAGAAACCAGTAACCAAACCATCCAAGCCCGAGCAGAATAAAAACAAAAAGCGACAGCATCATATAGATAAGCTCCCGTCGTCCGAGCTTCCAGCCCAGGAGAAATGGAGCAAGCGCGAGCCAGGGTATATAGAAACCAATGGTCTCGCGTAGATTAATTCCCAACCCCATAAGACCGGCACCTGCGATTACCATCCAGACACGTCGCTGCTGAACTCCTCGGAAATGGACGATCAAAGCCAGGATTAGCAGGAGGACCGAGGGAACGTCTGTCATTATTTGGCCGCTATAGAGAACGAAAATCGGCGAGAGTGCTAAGAAGAAAGCTGCTACGGTTGCCGTGTAGATTGAAGTTGAAAAATCTCGTGCCAGGATCCAGCAAGCAATCACTGCCAGGGGCGCCTGAGCGACCACGGCGTATTTGAAGAGCAGGTAGGCATTCTCCCGCGGTACCTCGAAAAGCGAGCGAGCTATCTCGTAGAGGAAATGGTTTCCGAAGATAAAGAGGTTCCGGCCGAGAGCCATGGACGATGGATAGCCGGCGAGGGAAAGCATCGTGTAATCAATGCCATCCCAATCGCCAATAAAAGGATCCATGAAGTAGAGACCCAGGGCCAGGGAGACTACTGCCGGCGGCAGCCACCATCGCCACGCGCGCCAAAATGAGTGACGGGGCTGAGCACGTTGTGCCCCGACCACTGTGTCATGGCTGCTGTTGGGAGTGTTAGCCGTTCTCGGCGAGCTTATCGTTAGGTGTGTTCGTTTCAACCAGTTGAGTTTCGACCGGTCCATCCGGCCGCTTCACCATCTTTACGCGGTTACCCTGCGCATTGTACTCAACTTCGTCCATGATGTTGTAAATAAGCAGCACGCCACGACCGGAAGTCTTAAACAGGTTCGCTGGATCGCAAGGGTCAGGAATCTCTTGCACCTTGAAGCCTTGTCCTTCATCCTCGACGGTAAAGCTGGCTTCCTTAGGAGACAATTCCGCCGTAATGCGGACAAGCTTGGTTGGATCGCTCTTGTTGCCGTGCTTGACAGCGTTTACAAAGGCTTCGTCGAGCGCAATAAAGAGATTGGATCGCTCAGGCTTGATTAGACCGAGTTTGCAGACGCGCTCCAATAGATACTGCAATACCCCGTTCATCAACGAGAGATCGCTGGGTAGTTCAAACTCTATCTTTTCATGAATGTAAGGAAGAAGACTCGGATCGTCGACATAGCGCAATTTGTGGGAGAGAGTTTGTTCTACAATTTCGCGAAGCTCGTCTCTGTTGTATGGCAGCCGCAAATAGTTTGCCGCACCCATCTTAAAGGCCTTGATTACGTCCTGTTCCGATCCATTTGAGGCGATTGGCACCAGCAAGTGTTTGCGTTGCAGTTCGCCGACGGGCTGCTCCATTGTTCCGGGTGTGCCGAGGTCCTCAGTTAGGTCGCTGATAATCAGATCAAATTGGTCCAGGTCTTCCCTGGCAAGTGCCTCTTCTCGCTCTCCCGTGACGACCACGGCGTGGCCCAAGGTACCCAGCACCTTTTCCAGTATGGCACGCAGCTCATCGTTATTATCGACGATGAGAATTCTACGTTTCAACATCCGCCTCCAATCCAGTCGTTATGTCTGAGGAGAGATAAAGAGCGCGGGGAGGGCGACCCAAAAGTACTGTACGATATCGCGTCGCGTCCCGTTCGAAATATATCACTCAAGGGCGATAAGTAGTATACGGCGGGAAGCGACTGGAAAAGAGGGACCGACGCATATCGGATCCCTGAGCCGCACCCGCTTGTGGCCTCCCCCGCTCCTTGAGCTAGACTAGGTTTTCTCAGACTGACCCAAAATGGCAAAACGCGGAAAACTACAAACCAGTCTGGAATACACGGTCGCTCGTGCCATTATTTCCGGTCTTGGAGCATTGCCACGTCCCGTCGCTCTAACTCTCGGGGTATCATTAGGGAAAATTGCTTATCTTCTGCCAGGAGGGTTGCGACGTACCGGAGAGCGCAACCTTGAGCTGGCATTCCCTGAGAAGAGCAAAGCCGAACATCGCCAACTGCTGCGCGGCTGCTTTGAAAACCTCGGTCGTTTGCTCGGAGAATTTAGCCAACTGCCTCGGGTGACTCCTGAAAAGCTACGTACGATAATCGAGTATGACAAGGTCGGTCTGGCACATTTGAGAGCGGCAGAAAAGAATCGACGGGGAGTCATCTTTCTGACAGGCCACGTCGGGTCGTGGGAACTGCTGAGTTTTGGCTGGTCGGCACTGGAGTATCCAATCAGTTTTCTGGTTCGTCCGATCGATAATCCGCGGATTGAACAGATGATTGAGAAAGTCAGAACACGGTTTGGTAATCGCGCGATCGATAAGAAGAGTGCGGCGCGGCAGTCGTTGCGGGTCCTACGTGATGGCGGCACAATGGGAATTCTCTCGGACCTCAACACACAGCCCCACGAAGGAGTTTTCGTTCCGTTCTTCGGCAAGCTTGCTTGCACTACTGCGGGAGTTGCCACGCTGGCGCTAAAGACAGACGCTGTGGTGATCCCGACCTGCGCAGTCTGGGACAAGAAGCGCAAGGGCTATTTCTTCCATGGCGACCCGCCAGTCGAACTGGTGCGAACAGGCGATCATCAGAAAGATGTCGAGCTCAATACCGCTCGTTTCGCGGCAGCAATTGAACGGATGGTCCGCCTTTATCCCGACCAGTGGCTTTGGATTCACAAACGCTGGAAAACGAGACCCAATGGTGAGCCGGATCTTTACGAGTAGGCAGACGACAGTTGGCAGACGGCAGGGGCAGGTAGGCGATGGCGCAACCAAAGGGATAGATGGCGGTACCTTATCACTCGGTCGGGCTTTTCGTTATACTCCTTTTGGTTCCCAACCCACTTCTTATGCAAGCTTCAGCGGAACGACAATTCAAGGGTGCGCGTCCACTGCGGAAGACAATAGAACGCGCGTATACATTCGCTGATCTTTCAGCCTACCCCCTGAAAAAACGTTTCCTGATTCGCATGGCGGATCTGGGCTTCTTTGTCCTGCTCAAACTGATTGGACTTACCGTGCGATTCGAGGTTGAGGGCTGGGAAAACTGGGAGACGGCTTCCAGTGATGAGTGTATTCCCATATATACCTGCTGGCACAACCGCGTGTTCCTGGCAACTTACTTCTTTCGGCGCCGTCGCATCGTGGTAATGACATCGCAGAGTTTTGATGGGGAATACATCGCTCGGTTCATACAGAGATTTGGCTATGGCGCCGCACGTGGTTCAAGCACTCGGGGTGGGGTGGGAGCAATTGTTGAGATGGCCCGCCTGATGCGCGCCGGATGTCCGACTGGTTTTACGATTGATGGTCCCAAGGGTCCGAGGTATGAAGCCAAGATGGGAGCAGTGCTGTTAGCGAAAAAGAGCGGTCATCCGATTTTGCCTTTCACCGTAACTGCTTCCCGTTTCTGGTCAGCCCGGAAAAGTTGGGACCAGTTTCAGGTTCCAAAACCCTTCACGCGCGCTCGGGTTTATATCGCTCGGCCGATTTACGTGCCAGCCGATGCAGACGAAGAAACATTGTCGGCAAAGCGCGATGAACTTCAGCGAGCCCTTGACGAGGTCAACCGGCGAGGAATGACGAGACAGGGCTGAGGTGGCACTGGACGATACTAGTTAGGTTGAAGTATTTGTGGGAAAATGCCGACGAGGGGAAAGTTCAATGAGCCTTGTTATTTCTGACGACATTCTGGCAGCCACTGGAATGACAGCTGGCGAGTTAGCGCGCGAAATCGCCGTGCTTCTTTTTGAAAAAGAGAAACTTAGCATGGGAAAGGCGTGCAGGTTGGCTGCCATGGATCGAATTGAATTTCAAAAGCTACTGGCTGATCGCAAGATCCCAGTTCATTACAACGTTGCGGAATTCGAGTCAGATCTGGAGACGCTTAAAAAACTCGGCCGAACATGATAGTTGTTCTAATTCCTCACCAATAATCAATCTCGCACACGTCGGACAACTTGACCTTCTCCGAGAAATGTACGAAAGGCTAGTAATCCCCGGCGCAGTCTTTGACGAGATCATCCGCGGTCGAGGCAAGACCGGAGTTGATGAAGTCCTCGCTGCTGAGTGGATCACGACACAGTTCTTGACGGACCGTACTCTCTACAGGACGCTTATAGCTCAACTGGATTCCGGTGAAGCTGAAACAATTGCACTCGGCAGAGAAATCAACGCCGAGCTGTTGCTACTTGATGAGCGGCTTGCTCGAATCGAGGCTGCAAAGCTTGGCTTGAGGTTTACTGGAATCTTAGGGACGCTGGTCGCGGCGAAGAGTCAGCATATCTTAGACTCAGTCAAGCCAGTTGTTGATGAGTTAATTGCTAGGGCTGGTTTCTGGCTCAGTGCCGATCTTTATCGAAAAGTTCTTGAATCGGTGGGTGAGTTCAAATGAGCCCTCCTGTCAAAGACGCCGCTAAGAGAGACACGCCGGACGACACAAACGAGTCGCTTTACCGTGCGGGCTACGTTGCGCTGGTTGGCCGGCCAAACGCCGGCAAGTCGACGCTGCTGAACCAGCTGGTTGGACAAAAGCTTGCGGCCGTTTCGAACAAGCCGCAGACCACGCGTTTCCGAATTCAGGGAGTCATTACACGCCCCGACGGCCAGATAGTTCTGGTGGATACGCCTGGTGTTCACAAACCCGGCTATGAAATGAATCGCCGGATGATGTCGACCGTGCAGGACGCGCTACTGGGAGTAGACCTGCTCTGCCTGATCAGGGACGCATCTGTCGGAACCGGCAATGGCGATCGTTTTGTGCTGGAGCTTGTGCGAAAGTCAGGTAAACCGGCGCTACTCTTACTCAACAAGATAGACAAACTGGCAGACAAAGCCGAATTGCTGCCGCTGATCGATTGGTACCGCAACGAGTATGACTGGCAGGAGGTGATACCCATCTCGGCGCTGCGAGGCAGCATGGTGGATGTTTTGCTGGACCAAGTGATGAAGCACCTGCCCGAATCTGAAGCCCTGTTCGGCGCAGATGAGCTTACCGATCAGTCGGTGCGCGCAATGGCCGCCGAGATTATTCGTGAAAAAATCCTGCAAACTACTGAGGAAGAGATTCCCTATGTTACCGCGGTGGTAGTCGAGAAATGGGAAGAGGAACGCGAAGACTTCACACGAATTTACTGCGCCATCTTTGTCGAACGTGGATCGCAGAAGAAGATCATTATCGGTAAAGGCGCTTCCCGCCTTAAAGACATCGGCACGCGCGCTCGCCAGGAGATCGAACACCTGCTGGGCCATCGCTGCCATCTGGAACTTTTCGTGAAGGTTGAAGAAGACTGGCGGAACAAACACCATCTGCTCGATGAAATGGGGCTAAATCAGTAAGTCTTGTAGGGGCGTCCCTCCGTGGGCGCCCCTTCCGGTAGTGTCTTATGACACTACCTTTTCCCAACAGGGGGCGCCCACGGAGTGACGCCCCTACAACATTCTCGTACGTTGAACGCTGCGAAAGAACAAAGAGTGAAGCGCCTGTGGTACTGCGTCGCTCTTACCACGACGAGTGAAGCACGCGAAGCGGTCGAATACGCTCTGATGGAGTCCGGTGCTCTGGGAACCGAAGTCGTAGAGGCCGATGGCGAGCTTTTGCACATCACTGCATACTTCCCGGCAATACCCGATCTCGAGCAAGTTCGAAGTGAGCTTCTTGAGGCACTGCGAATCTACAGTCTGCCATGGTCAATAGTCGGTGATATAAGCATTCGGGAACTTGCAGACCATGATTGGCTCGGCGAGTGGAAAAAGAGCTGGCAGCCAGTCGCGGTTGGAGCACGATTCATCATCGCGCCGCCGTGGAGTGAGATCGGCGATGTACAAGGTCGATTTGTTATTCGCATTGAACCCGGCATGGCATTTGGTACTGGTACTCATGAGACCACGCGGCTCTGCCTGGCGGCTATCGAGAAACACTTCGAAGGTGGAAGTTTTCTCGACGTTGGGACCGGCACCGGCATTCTGGCAATCGCTGCTGCTAGGCTCTTTCCCGCGGCGCGGATCGAGGCCTTTGACACTGATGTGGACGCAGTTCACATTGCACGAGAGAATGCTCGCTTAAACGGAGTCAGCATCGCTTTTCGTGTCGGAACGATCGACGAGAGTCCACCAGCATCAGCAGAATGCGTCAGCGCCAATCTCACCCTGGACACGATTCTGCCTCTTCTAACAGCGCTGCTCAGCGCCAGTTGTGGCCGCCTGATCCTTTCTGGCCTGCTCGCATCGCAGCTTGAGCCAGTTGTCACCCGTCTTCGAGAACTTGGCATCTCGGAACCACCTGAAGTTACGGAGGAAGGCCAGTGGGTTTGTCTCGTGGTCTAGAAATAAAACTTCTGTCTTTGCACCTTTGCGTCTTGGCGTGAACCCTTTTTCTCTGAGCTGTCGTCAAGAGCTCGAGAAGCGACCGAATCCAAGATCAGAACATGACCCGCCGAAGATTTTTCTCTCCACCGCACGCCTTCCTCTCTGATCAGACCCTGACCCTGCAGGCGGAAGAGACGCGACATCTGCGGGATGTTTTGCGCTTGAAACCCGGGGATGAGGTTTACGTTTTTGATGGGGAGGGAAAAGAGTTTCGGTGCGAGATCGAGGAGAGCCGGAAAGACGCCGCCCGCCTCAAAATCCTCGCCGCGGTTGAGCCCGCCCGGTCAGAATCACTGTGTCGGTTAACGCTCGCGGTTGCGCTGCTGAAGAGCGATAAGTTTGATCTGGTTGTGCAAAAAGCGACTGAGTTGGGCGCTGTTCGCATTGTGCCTGTCATGACAACGCTGGCTGACATTCGTTTGCGAGACGAGTCGGATGCCGCCAGGCGCGTTACGCGCTGGCGACGAATTGTGCTGGAAGCGGCCAAGCAGTCGGGCCGGGCGTTAGTCCCTCAGGTTGACCAACCGATCTCGTTCGCGGTACTAGCACAGACTACTCCCGACAAACTTAAGGTAATGTTCTCTGAGCGCGAAGGGCAAACGCTTCAGGAGTTCAAAAATAACGAGGCTGAAAATCGGCACTCAATTACAGCTCTGGTTGGCTCAGAAGGTGGTTGGACCGCTGAAGAGCTTTCGCTGGCGCGCAACAATAATTGGGCCATCGTTACGCTTGGCGGACGAATACTGCGGGCTGAGACCGCCGCGATTACAGCGATGGTCCTGCTTCAGCACGTCTACGGTGATCTGAACTAGAGCTTCGTTAGCATGTCTTTCGCCAAACGTTTGTCACGCTCGATCTCAAACGACCACTCAGAATCTCCGGAAACGCTTAAGACGAATTCCAGCTGTTTTCTCGCCAGCGCGTGCTCACCCAGGTCAAGCAACAATTCCGCGAAGTAGACGCGAGTTACCGTATTTTCTGGTGCGAGTGTTATTGCACTTTCATAGTTGGCGCGTGCGCGTGAGACTCCACCGCCAAGCCAGCGCGGTAATTTCTGCTGCAGGCGAGCAAGAACACGAAGAGGTCCGGCGGCGTGATAGGACGAATCAATATGGATCGCTCGTCGCAACTCGCGCCGTGCGAGCAAGGCGTCCCGCATCGAAGCGGGCCATCTTTCCCAGCGCGCTCTCAGCGCGAGATTAACGCCAAGCCAGAAGTGACCCTCAACTCTATCCGCCTGCGCGGCCACTGCCCGCTCGCAAAACGCAATTCCCTGGGAGTGTTCCGAAAGGGACGAGGTTTTATCCGTCGCTTCCTGGCCCAAAAAGAACAAGGCCCTGCCCAGTCGCCACTGAATATCGTAATCGTCTGCCGTGCCAGCGTGGCTCTTGAGCATTACAAGGCTCGCGCGCACGCTTTGGACCTCTTTGCGCTTTGCGTAGAGTTCGTCTGCCAGTCTAATGATTTCTGAATCGTGCGACCCCTGCATTGCTTGCGCGTTGACGGTCTTCCAGTGCGGGCGCAGAATATGTATCACAGTTCTTAGGAAACAAGGCTCCGGAACAAAGCGCTAGTGAGTCTCGTTTTAGCATTTGTAAGGTAAAAAGGAACCTGCGGACAATGGCTTTGAGCAAAGAAGAGGCAACCGAAAAGGCGCGTAAGGATCTGGCGGAGCGCCTCGGTGTTAACGAAAGCGAAATAGCGGCCGAGTCTGTTGATGATACTGATTTCCCTGACATGGCACTGGGCGCTGCGACCAAAGATGAAATGAGCGGGCAAATGATTACGCCTGGCTGGCGTATCCGGTTGAAGGCTGGGGGCGAGACCATTGAGTACCGCGCTAACAGGCACCAAGTGAGACTTTACAATTATAAGGGCGCGAATTACCGCGTATAGGATCGGTCTTGGCCTTTGGTATTTGGCCTTTGGTCTTTGGATAGATTCTTTTGTCCTGCCCGCGACGAGAATTCAAAGTCCAAAGACCCAAGTCCCTAAGACCAGAGATCAAAGACCAAAGGCAATCTGAGAGAAAGCAATGAATCGCAACAAATTTATTCTCCAACTCGCTCTAGCCCTGGTTCTAATACTAATCGCCGCAGTCGCCGGCCAGTTTAGAAGATGGCAGCAGCACTGGCGCTCTGCCATTCGAATTATGCCTGCTGCGTCGGAGCCATACGTAGTCTTCGACCAGGAGGAGGTAAAAGAGGCCGGAGAAATCAGTAGGCCAGAGATCCTGGTAAAGTTTCGTGCCGGTGTGTCGAAAGAAACTAAAGAAATAATCACGTCTCGAATGAACGACCGCATTGAAGACGAGATTGAATCAGTGCCTGGTTTAGCTGCTATTGATGACCTTGACAACTCGGACGCCGAGTCAGTTGCCCGTGAGTACAGAGGGTTGCCAGAGGTTGAATACGCGGAGCCGAGTTATGAGATAACTCTCGATCATGGCGGTGGTGGAACCAGGCACCGCCATCCCAATGACCCGCGTTTCATGGAACAGTGGGCGCTGGCGAACGACGGGCGGGATGGCGGTAAAGAAGGTGCGGATATTCACGCGCTGCAAGCATGGGCAACGACCACCGGCAGCGAGAGTGTCGTTGTTGCCGTCCTCGATAGCGGAGTCGATTACACTCATAGTGATTTGGTTAACAATATCTGGACTCGTCCAGCAAATATCAACCAGTATGAAGATCGCGAACTCGGATCGATCGAGGATGTTCATGGTTATAACGCCATCGAGAATACTGGTGATCCGATGGATGACAATGGCCACGGAACCCACTGCGCCGGAATTATTGGCGCGGAGGGCGGCAATGAGATCGGCATCAGCGGCGTAAACTGGAAAGTGGCGATCATGCCGCTAAAATTCATGAATGCCGGCGGGTTTGGCACGACCAAGGATGCCATCGAAGCAATTAACTACGTGATCGATCGCAAACGCGCTGGAGTCAATGTACGAGTGATCAGCGCCAGTTGGGGATCGTCATCAAAATCCAGGGCGTTGGAAGATGTCATCCGTAAAGCTTATGAGGAAGGAATACTTTTTGTGGCGGCGAGCGGGAATGGGAGTGCAAACACAGACCGAACACCGCAATATCCCGCCGGCTATAAACTTGGAAATCTCATTAGCGTGGCCGCGCTTACCCGAAACGATGAACTTGCATCTTTCTCAAACTACGGCGTCAAGAGTGTCCACGTGGCCGCACCTGGAAAAGACATTTTGAGCACCTGGCTGGGCGACGCGTATGAGGAGCGCTCCGGAACCTCAATGGCCACGCCCGTCGTTGCCGGCGTCGCGGCGCTTGTTCTTGCAACACGTCCTCAACTCTCAGTTGATGAGCTGCGCACGCGTCTGCTCAACTCGGTCGACAAACTCCCGAAGCTGGAGGGCAAGATTGCGACTGGCGGCCGCATCAACGCTGCTAAAGCGGTTGGCGCTGAATAACTTGAGAGGAGCGGCTTCCATAATTCTCACGTCTGAAAGATGACAGCAAGGTGAGTGCACCTGTCAGTAGTTGTCCTAATACTTGACGAAATTGTAGGGACGTCCCTTCCGTAGGCGCTCTTTGCTACCCGACTCGGGACGCCCACTAACACACCCTACATGAATTAGGACACCATACATCTGTCGCCTCGCTTGCAACCGACCGGTAGGATATGTGATTATCAATCTATGAATGCCACTGTCCACAGACCAGATCTTTTGCAGAGAGGATAAAGAGTGAAAGCGGAATTGCAGCAGTTAGTCGCTTTACAAAAACTAGATACAAGTTTACGAAAACTACAAGCAGAACTAGAGGCCATTCCTCAAAGGCGCGCTGAGATCGAGAAAGAGTTCGATCGGCGCGCTTTTGAGATTCGGGCCCTTGAAAGCCGTCGCGATGAAGCACGACACGCGCGGACACATCTTGAGGCAGGGGTTGCGGAGCAGCGAACTCGCGCCGAACGCGCGGAACGCAATTTGATGTCTTCAAAGAAGCAAGATGAGTACACTGCGGCGATTCGTGAAGCCGATGCGGCCCGCAAACAAATCTCTGCGTTCGAAACCCAGATTCTCGAGCAGATGGAAACCCTCGAACAGTCTGAAGCTTCACTAAACGAACGTGCGGCCGAGATCGCCACACAAAACTCTGACAGAGAGGCAAGTCTAAAGGCCTTTGATGAAGAGACGCTTCGCCAGTCAGCGCAACTCGAAGCCGGTCGTGCCGAACGCGAGCGCCTGTTCAACTCGTTACCCAAGCCGATGGCCTCTCTCTATAAGCGCATCAGCGCCCGCATACGCGACGGTATTGCCGTGGCCGAGGCTCGCAACGGCGCTTGCATGGCCTGTTTTATGGCTCTGCGGCCGCAGGCGATGTCGCAGGTTCGGCGGGGGGAAGAAGTCATAACATGTGATCATTGCAGCCGCATTCTTTACTATGTTCCTGCTGACTCAACGCCAACAAATTCGACTTCAGTTCCCAACGATCACACGCAAATGGCCACCGCCCGAACGCGGAAATAATCGAAATTCTTCGGTCGCAGCTTCCAGGATTATTGACCCACGGCCGAAACGTTCCATGTACGCTACGCCGATCACGGCTGAATTGCGGCTGCATATCACATGACAAACAGACGGAGTTCGGTCCAAAAAAGTCAGCAAAAACGAATGGCCGGGAAGCAAGGAGCGGCTATCTCAGTAGCTGAATTTCTTTCCCTCAAGGCCCCGAAAGGTGATTTGATTATCGCCGTGGACCGGGAACAGGTCTCACTAACCTCCCTTGAGCGTGTTTACTGGCCAGACGAACAGATCACCAAGTTTGATCTCCTGTGTTACTACATTCACATTAGCCCGTACCTGATGCCCTATTTGAAAGACCGTCCGGCCATACTTCAGCGGTGGCCCCGGGGCATCAAAGCTCCCATGTTCTTCCAACAGGATTTGGAAAGCGCTCCACGATTTCTTAAGACGGTGAGACTTCAAAACCTGCAGGGACGAGAGTTGGATTATGCTGTCTACACTACGACAGCCTCGCTGCTACACTTAGTAAATCTGGGAACAATCGAACAGCATCCCTGGCACTCAACAATTAAGAGGCTTTCAAGACCGGACTGGATTGCGCTTGATCTCGATCCCAAAGAAGCACCGTGGGCAAATGTTCTACAAGTCGCGCTGGTTGTTAAGGAAGTGTGCGATGAAATTGGGTTAAAGGCGTTTCCAAAAACATCGGGCTCCTCAGGGATCCACATCTACCTGCCGTTAAAACCGACCAACGATTACGAAAGCGTCGCGGAGTTTGCGAAGCTGCTGGCTGGGGAAGTTGCGCGGCGTGCCCCCTCCATTGCCACAGTCGAGCGCGCGATTGCGAAGAGAAAGTCACACCAGGTTTATGTTGACTGGATGCAAAATGCGCGGGGCAAGAGTTTGGCTGCAGTCTACACAACGCGCGCGCGACCAAAAGCTACGGTATCGATGCCTCTGACTTGGAAGCAGATCGAGCAAGGTGTCGGGATTGCGGACTTCACCCTAAAGAATGTGCCAGCCCTGGTCCGCCCAGCCGGTGACGTGTGGGCCGATTTCTTCGACAGTCGTCAGACTCTGAAACTTGCCTGAGTGCCTACCGCTGATAACTTAGACCTGTAACCTCGCTAGTTTTCCCCGCCTCTGGTTGGTCCATTCACAAGTTGAAAGACTAAGCGCTCTTACTCCTCCGAGACCGATAGACCATTTTCTCTCGATTTTTGGATCGCAACATTCGGGAATTTGGATCAGCGTGTACTTCACCGGTCAGAGCTAGCGATTTATCTAGGAAAAACCGCTCGGCTCCTTCTACTGTCGCGGCATTTGTATTGCTATCGATGCAAATAAGTCCATCCGTCTCTCGCCGAGAAGGAACGATTAATGAGAAGTGAGGCTCAATTTGTAGTGACCCTGGCCTCGCCTGGCTTCAGCTCAAACGCGACTCCGACTAACCGACAGCCGGTCCGACGCTCACCGTCCGCTTTTTTCTTTGAAACTGAGGAGGCATCATGCATATAAGAAAACGAATCAGGTGCTTGTTTACTCTGGCGCTAACTGCTTGTGTGATTTTTCTGATCGGGATCTCGGCTTTGGCCCAGTCCACCGCGGTGCTGCAGGGAAAGGTAACCGATCCGAAGGCCGCGGTACTGCCCAATGCAACCGTAGTCGTTCGGAATGAGGCAACATCTGTAGAGCGCACCACGCAAACAGATGGCGAGGGCAACTATCAGTTGGCGGCCCTGCCAGTAGGAAATTACCGGGTCGAGGTTAAGGCCCAGGGCTTTCATACAACGACTATCTCAAACCTGGTAATAGAAGTTGCTCAAACAGTCGTGCAGAACTTCCAACTGGAGATTGGCGATATCTCTCAGCAGGTTCTCATCACATCTGATGCTTCAGTTATTGAGTTGGCAACAACCTCCGTTGGTACGGTCATTAATCAAAGAACGGTCCAGGAGATTCCGCTAAACGGTCGCCACTTCGTCGACCTAGGATTGTTGATACCCGGATCGGTTACGCCGCCACAGAATGGATTTCTGACGGCCCCGCTTCGAGGGCAAGGATCATTTGCCTTCAATACGGCCGGCAATCGCGAAGACACTGTTAACTTCATGATCAATGGAGTGAATTTAAACGATCAGGTGCAAAACCAGATCACCTTTCAACCTTCCATTAACACAGTTCAGGAGTTCAAGGTTGACAACTCCACCTTCAGTGCTGAGTACGGACGCAACTCTGGAGCGATTGCCAACATCGCAACGCGTTCGGGTACGAACGAGTATCACGGCGAGCTCTTCGAGTTTCTTCGCAACGAGGCACTCGACGCTCGCAATTTCTTCAATTTTTGCCCGGCTGGCGTTGCAACCTGTAAGGGTGGAGGAAAGCCGCCCTTTAAGCGCAATCAGTTTGGTCTCAATATTGGGGGACCGATCAACCTACCACATTTCGGCCAAGGCGGGTCGGCCTTAAGCTACAGGGGGAAGAACAAGACCTTCTTTTTCTTCAGCTACGAAGGACTGCGCCAGCGTCAAGGGTTGACGCTTCCGTCCGTTACCGTCCCTACTGACGCACAGCGAGCAAGCGTAACCGACCCGGCCATCAGAAAGTTGCTTGCCCTGATCCCCACATCCCCTACCGGAATAGTTGGGGGGTCGGGAACCGCGCCGGTTAATATCGATCAGTGGACTGGAGATGTTAGCCACAATCTCGGAAGTAACGACCGGCTGCACGGCTACTACGCTTTCCAGCGAGATTTTCGCGGCGAGCCCACTTTGCAGGGAAACACGATCCCAAACTTTGGTGACACCCGCCAATCTCACCGACAGATCTTCACGCTGAATGAAACTCACACCTTTGGCGCGGCCCTGGTCAACGAAGCGCGGTTCGGTTTTAACCGCATTCACATCATATTTACTCCCAATGCGCTGCTGAATCCGGCTGATTTTGGAATCAACAACGGCGTCAATGAGGCCATCGGCTTGCCTCAGATCGCTGTCGGGGGTTCGGGGTTAAACTTCGGTGGGCCTGCCGGCTTTCCCCAGGGTCGTTCTGATACCATCTTCGTGCTCTCGGACACGCTCAATTATTTGCGCGGTAATCACTCGTTCAAGTTTGGCGGCGAAGGGCGGCGGTTTTACAACAACAATACGAACAAGGACACCGGGAACTTTGCGTTTGCCAACATGGCGGCCTTCATCGCGGGCACAGCGAACGTATTCAACGTCACGCTGGGTGACGTTTCGAGTGCAATTGCTCAGGGGGCGTTGGGCTTGTTTGTCCAGGACAATTACAAGGTGCGGCCGAACCTCACTCTCGAGCTTGGTCTGCGCTACGACTGGCTGATGTCGCCGACCGAACGATACAATCGTTTCGTTGTCTATGACCCCGGCACTAACTCGCTGGTCCGGGTAAACAATGGCCTGGCGCCCATCTATCACACTAATTGGAAGAACTTTCAGCCGCGGGTTGGGTTCTCTTGGGACCCCTTCAAAAACGGCAAGACGTCGGTCCGTGGGGCTTACGCAATCCTGACCGACCAGCCAGTAACCAACCTTGTCACCGGAAATGCTGCCAATCCACCGCTCGCAAATCCGGTCGCGCTGCCTGCCGGACAAACGACGACACTCGCTGCCGCGATCACCAAAGCACCACCGGGAAGTACGGCATCTCCGAGCTCGGTAGATCCGGATTTCGACGCTGCGTATGTTCAGTCGTGGAATCTAAATGTGCAGCGTGAGCTGAGGCCGGGGCTCGCCTTAACCATTGGATACTTCGGCTCTAAGGGCACGCATTTGAGGCTCACGCGAAACCCCAACCAGTTACTGGCCAGCGGTGCCCGTCCTTTCCCAAATCTGTCTGCCAGCAGCCCGATTCTGCCCAACACCCCGCTGCTCAACATCACTTTCCGCGAGGGTACTGGAAACTCAAGTTACAATGCGCTCTGGGTGACGGCTAACAAGCGACTGTCGAACGGCTTTCAGTTCAATGCCTCGTACACATTCTCAAAGTCGATCGACTACAATTCACAAAGCTCGCAAGGAGTGACTTTGCAAGACAGCTTCAACCTCCGGGGTGACCGTGGGTTGTCAGACTTCGACGCGCGGCATCGGTTCGTTGTGAATGGGATCTACGAATTGCCCTTCAATCAGAACCAGTTGGTGGGCGGTTGGCAGCTCTCGCTAATCACACAATCGCAGAGCGGTAATCCGGTCACTCTGCTCGCCGGCAATGCAGCCGCAATCGGTGCGATACCCGCGGCGAACGCTAACGCTTTAACCGGCCTCGCCACGCTGCGGCCAGATGTTAACGGCGCCGTAACTGTCGCTCCCACCACTGCCACGAACGTTCCCGGTATTCAGTGGTTCAGTGGCTCCGTATGTGATCCACGACCAGGCGGCGTTTGTCCGTCAGGCTCGGCGGTGGTATTGCCCATTGCGTTCGTGGGCGGGAAAAGCGTTTTTCACTTCGGCAGCCTGGGACGTAACGTTGTGATCGGTCCGAGATTCAATAACACCGACTTCTCCATCATTAAGCGGACGAAGATTGGTGAAAACAAACTAATTGAATTCCGCGCGGAGTTTTTTGATCTCTTTAACCACGCGAACTTCGGCCAGCCAGGTCGAATTGCGCAAATTGGCAGCACAACATTCGGAGTGATAAGCAACACGCGGTTTGCCACCGGCGACTCCGGATCGTCAAGACAGGTTCAGTTTGCTCTAAAGTTCAAATTCTGAGCCCATTAGCTCAGCAAACTGAGAATGCGCAGGCGGCCATGGCTGCCTGCGCCCAACCACGTAGTGGTTGAATGTTTATAGCCATCGCGTCGCCACAAATACTCACTCCTTTAGGAGTGAAACGTGTCTCGCGGCTAGACGACAACTTGAACTCCTAATGGAGTTCTTGCGTCTCACCTGTCGCATGCTATAAACATGGAACTCCTGACGGAGTTCCGGGCGCAGAATTCGGAATGTCCAAACTCCAGGCGCAGGCGGCGCTGGCTGCCTGCGCTTTTTGCTAAAAACGTCGTCTAGTCTTCTTCAGCTCGATGATCTTTACGAGTTTCAACAAGCGCGAGAAATCTGAGCAAAACTGAACTGGCTATTCGCTTGCTTGCTTCTCGTTCTTCCGGGACTCCGTTTCTCGAATTGATAAAGCCTGGGCTATCTCTCCGGCGATATGATCCGCAGACCTTTTCTCGGTAGCTGCCACATGCAAGACTGCGCGGCGGTAAGAGTCGCGCCTTTCCTGATAAAGATTGCGCGCCTCAGACTCATTGCGAGCGAGGGGGCGCTCATCTCCTGATGCTAGAATTCTTTTCCAGCAAAGATCAAAAGGCACATCCAACCACACAGTATGACAGCGATGTTTTCGGATAATCTCGCGGTTTCTCTCCAAGGTCCAAGTACCGCCACCGAGTGCGATGACATGCGCGGCGTCAGTTTCCAGAACCTCTTTCAGAACTTTGGATAGAGTTTGGGTCTCGATCTCGCGAAACGCAGGCTCGCCGTCGGTCTCGATAATCTCTTTTGGCCCCCGCTGCTCCAGTTGCGTAATTACCTCGTCCAGATCAAGAGTTTGATAGTTCAAGATCCGCGCCAGCGCCCTGGCTACTGCGGTTTTACCCGAACCCATAAAGCCCGTGATGATAATTCGCCGACTTCTCATACTGTAGTTCCCGCATCTTCAACTTGCGTACTTGCTTCATTCCAGTGACGAGGCAAGCTCAGCAGGAAAATTTCGCTTTGATTTATCTCTCCACGATTGATTCGAGCAAAGTAAAGAACTCTGGAAATGAAACGTTAATACATTCAGCGTCTTCGATCTCGGAATCGCCTTCGGCTATCAGCCCTGCAACGGCAAACGCCATCGCAATACGGTGGTCGCCCGAGGAATCGATTTTTGCGCCACGAAGTTTTGTTGGGCCGGCGACGCTCAACCCGTCCGCAAACTCTTCAACCTCCGCGCCCATCGCTCGCAGGTTCTTGACCGTGACCTTAATGCGATCGCTTTCCTTAAGGCGCAATTCGCCCGCATCGTGAATGTGGATGCCGCCGGTGATTTGCGTTCCGACTACTGCCAGCAAGGGCAGTTCATCAATTAACTGCGGTATTAACCGTCCCTCGACGGAGTTGGATTTTTGTAATCGAGCGGACTGGGCGATCAGTTTGCCTGTCACGTGGACCATCCCGACAGGCTCGTTACAGTCTTCTTGATCCTGGGTGATATCGAGATCGATACCGAGCGAGCGAAGGGTCAGCAGAAACTGGGTCCGAGTCGGATTAAGACCGACTGCGTCAATTTCAAGATCGGAACCGGGCAACAAAGCTGCTGCCGCGATCAGGAAGGCTGCAGACGAGATGTCGCCGGGAACCCTAAGGTCGCGAGTTGAGAAACTCGCTGGTCCAGTAATTGAAATCCTCACAGCTCCGTTTTCCGCGAGTGCCGTTGTTTCGATCGGAACGCCAAACCATTTCAGCATTCGCTCGGTATGATCCCGAGTTGCTCCAAGTCGTTCAATTACTTCCGTGCGCCCTTCAGCCTGGAGACCTGCGAGAAGTATGCACGACTTCACCTGAGCGCTGGCCACTGGTAACTCGTACCGGATCGGCTGAAGACTAGCTGTACCCTGGATGGCAAGGGGCGGTTTCCCGTTTTGCGTTAGCACACGTGCGCCCATCATTTCCAGAGGCTCCACGATCCTGGTCATAGGTCGAGAACGCAGCGATCCGTCGCCGGTCAAAGTCGATGTGAAATTCTGCCCGGCAAGCACACCCGCAAGCATGCGCATTGTCGAGCCGCTATTACCGCAGTCGAGGGCTTCACGCGACGAACGTAGCCCGGATCGCCCCACCCCTTCAACTTGCACGTTGGGACCTTCCGTGTGAATTGCTACGCCGAGAGTTTTTAGGCACGCGAGTGTCGCAGCACAGTCCTGACTCGTCGAGAAATTGGAGATTTGCGAACTGCCAGTTGCGAGGGCCGCGATTAGGGCTGCGCGATGCGAGATTGACTTATCGCCAGGTAAGCAAACGCGTCCATCTATCCGGCGAGCCGGTCTGATTCTCATTACGATAATCTTACCTCGTGACAACTGTTGAATTAAGATCAATGATCCAGTTTAGAAAACACTTAACCAAACGCGAGGTGTTTCAGTCAACTTCTTGACATGCAGGTAGCCAGCGTGTTAAACCCTCGGTCTTCCGGGTAGCTTTGTTGTTCCTAAAGCGCAGCCAAGGTCCACACACCATGGCTCTTAAAGAGGTCTCGCCTTTATTTGTGACTGCAGAGACGACTGAACTGAGGTTGCCCAGCCGTATTGAGGCTATTGATGAAGCGGCCACTGCAGTTGCTCGACTTGTTAGTCGCTCGGGATTTAGCGAGGACGCCTCGTTCGCGATAGACATGGCCGTCCGTGAAGCAATCGCCAACGCAGTGATTCACGGCAACAAATTTGACGAATCAAAATTCGTCGAGATCAGTGTTCAGAGGTCCCCTGATTCTCTTGAAATAAGCGTGCACGACCAGGGGTCAGGGTTTAATCCAGAGGCAGTAGCGGATCCAACCGAAGAAGAAAACCTCCTCAAGTCGTCCGGGCGCGGCATATTTTTTGTTCGCAATTTCATGGATGAGGTCTATTGGTTAACTCCCCCCGAAGGCGGTACGACGGTGCGCATGATTAAGAGAACAAATCCATAAAAGGAGATCGGTAACATGGCAGAGTTGAATATTTCGGAGCGCCAGGCCGGAGACGTAACGATTCTTGATTTGAGTGGGAAAATAACCATTGGCGAAGGCAGCGTTGCCCTGCGTACGGCCATTCGCCGCATGCTCGAGGAAGGCAAGAAAAAGATTCTCTTGAACCTTGCTGGCGTCGGCTATGTCGACTCGAGCGGCATCGGCGAGTTGGTTTCGAGCTACACGGCCATTAATAAGGATGGCGGTCAGTTGAAGTTGCTCAATCTCACTCAGAAGATTCAAGACCTGCTGACTATTACGAAACTCCTGACTGTCTTTGACGTATACGAGAGCGAGTCCGAAGCTCTCAACAGCTTCAAGTAAATACCCCGCAGAAGTCTGATTACGTGCTTTTCTAGATTCATTATTGGTGGAGATCCGAGTTATGGCAGAGCTTGAGATAAAGGAACGACAAGCAGGAGACGTGACAATCCTGGATCTGAGTGGACCTGTAAGAATGGGCGAAGGCGCGATAGCTTTGCGCAATGCCACACGACGACTGGTCGATGAGGGAAAGAAAAAGGTATTGCTCAATCTGGGCGGCGTCAACTACATGGATTCGAGCGGCATTGGCGAATTGATCGCTAACTACACGACTGTCAGTCGGCAGGGTGGGCAGGTCAAACTATTGAATTTGACGGACAAGATCCAGAACCTCCTGGTAATTACTAAACTGCTGACCGTGTTCGACTCTTTCGACAACGAAGCTGAGGCCCTGAACGGCTTTAAATAGGGTGTCGTGTTTCGTGCCACGTTTCGCGTTTACTTGCTATCGATGACCCACCCGAACGAACGGCGCTTGCTTTTTCCGTAGGGGTTTTCATTGCGTTCTCTCCGTTTTTCTCGGCCTGCATACCATTGCCGCCACACTGATCGCAATTTTGTTCCGCTTTAACAAGTTAGCGATCCTTGCCGGTACCTTTCTCAACAATCCGTTCCTAACACCGGTACCGATAATCCTCGCGTCGTACGCGCTCGGAGCTTTCTTGCTTGGCCGGCCGCTTAGGGTTTCTCATCAGGGAATCGAACTGCTAAAGAATCCTGATCCTTTTAGCGGCGAGTATTACCACCAGCTATTCGTTGACAGTGGCACGTCATTGAGCCTTTTGCCCAGGGAGCAATGGTGCTTTCCGTCGTTTGTTCGCTTCTTGTGTATCCATTAACATTGTGGGTGCTACGTGCGCATAGCAAATCGAGACAAAAGCAGGCTTAGAAGGATCATCGAAGAATACCGAGCATACTGAGTTTCGCCTCTATGAAGAAATATCTGCCGATCTTTGTAACCATTGGCTTGAGCGGCTGTTTGGCGTATTCACAAAATAAACCTGCGCCCGCCCCTTCACCGCCGCCTCGCACGGCACAGGTTCAGCAGCGACCATCCGCCGGCTTCGATTTGGCTGAATATGGAGTGGCCTTTCAGGCAGATCCTCGCTTGATCGTCATGATGGCCGCGCTTGAGGCCGCAGGCTTTGATCCGACGCCGCCTGGAAGAGAGCCGTCCGCTTTTCGCGCTCAGGTCAGAAACGACCTGGCCGGCCTCGACCCGGATCTGCGCAATCGGCTTCGTAACTTTTACGAACGAAATAAACTTCCGCCTCCCGCACTCGCGGCCGACCAGGCTGCGCGCTACGTATCGCTCGCTTTGGCACTGGGACCACTACCCTCGCTTGAGGCTCCGGAAAGATCAGATGAGCTTCCGGCGGGTCTGTTAGACGTGCTCGACTTCGCGCCGCTTGTGCGCGAGTTTTATCGTCGCTCTGGGTTAGAAGAGCGACTCGTTTCTTACACCCGGGCCTACCAGGCTGAGGGCGATCGGCTCCGAAAGCCTGCCTCGGAGCTGGTTCGAGCGATACTCAACTATTTACATACTCGGCCGATCACAGTTTCGTCGGAGCGCGTGCTCGTGAGAGCTCCTGCTGGGGCAAAGAAGAAGAACTCTGCGAAGACTTACACCGTGCGCGAGCACGACCGCCACTTTTACATCGTGGCGGATCTGCTTGCCGCGCCAGGCGCCATTAATTTTCGGGTGATCGGCGATGAATATTACGCGATTGTGCCGGAAGGAACCGACCCAGCTTCGTCAGAATTGCGGCGCGCATATCTCCAGTATGTTATCGACCCACTTATGTTGCGTTTTAATCGTGAGATTGCCGGGCGGCGCGAACAGATTAAACAACTAATTGCTGAACGCGAGAAGGCAGGTGCCGCGATCACGCCCGATGTTTTTTTGGTCGTGTCAAGATCACTCGTCGCTGCCGCTGACGCGCGGTTTGCGGAATCCAGAAGAATCGAAACCCTGTCGCTTCAGGCGCGAGCAAGAATGGAAAGCACGAAGGACCAGTCGGCGCGGACAGTTATTGCTAAAGAAGCCCAGGCGGCGATGAGCCTCGTTCAGGACGAAACAATAGCCAAGCTGGCAGAGGATTTTGAGCATGGAGCAGTGCTGGCCTTTTTCTTTGCAGACCAGTTGAAGGGTATCGAAAGCACGGGCTTCGATATTGCCGCTTTTTTTATCGACATGATCGCTTCCTTCGATGCCGCTCGAGAGAGTCGTCGTCCTGCCGAATATGCTGAGGCCCGCCAGCGGGCGCAAGCAGCGAGACAAACACGACTCGCAGCCAGACAGGACGAATCGGAAATACCCGTGTATACAGAAG
>WNGE01001453.1_pt1 | contig 29967 bp, 31 predicted proteins | sample 5400651 | NCBI WGS metagenome assembly WNGE01 (sample SAMN13153370, study PRJNA577476) | soil metagenome | isolation source: 60 cm soil or saprolite under grassland replicate 2 | place: USA:California | collected 2016-06-15
TTTGCTTCCTGTGCTGTCATTTTGATATGTTCGGTCACGGGCGTGATCCCTTTCTCACTGTGAAATGAACTCTTTCGAAAACACTTAGCTGAACGCCAAGACGCTTGTCAATGTCACATTCGGCTTGTTTTGGACGTGATCAATGGAATCCAAAATCCAAAATCGAAAACCGGTCCTGAGCAACGCCGAAGGATCCAAAATCAAAAATTCCTCACAGGCAGCGCCGCGAATTGACTTGAAAGACAAAGTCACCGGCCAGGCACAGTACGTCGAAGATTTGCCGGATCTGCCGAACACGGCGTATGGGGCGATGTTGCTGAGCCCGTACTCGCACGCGAGAATTCTCAGCATCGACTCCGCTGAAGCTCTAAAAATGCCCGGAGTCTTGGGTATCGTTGACCGGGAGCATCTCGACGATGTCAATCCCAGGCTGAAGTTAGCGCCGCATGAGCATCTGAAGATCACCGACGACCAGGATTTTGTCGCCATTGATAAGGTCCGCTTCGACGGCGATCTCGTTGCGGTGGTTGTCGCCGACGATCTGGGCACGGCTGAGCGCGCGCTGGAAAAAATTCACGTCGAGTATGAACCTCTGCCGCCGGTTTTCGAGGCGGTCGAAGCGCTGGCGCCCGGCGCGCCGATTTTGCACGAGGATCGCGGCACGAATCTTTTGCTGGAAGACAGCTTGACGTGGGGTGATATCGACGAGGGCTTTCGCCAGGCGGAGCGCGTCTTCGAGGAAACTTATACATCACCGTCGATGTTTCATCACCCGATGGAACCGATTGGCGGTTGCCTCGTGCAATACCTCAACGGCGAAGTGAATGTTTGGCTGCCGACGAGCTCGCCGATGCGCGATGCCGCGGAGTTCGCGCACTTTCTCGGTATCGAACCGGACAAAGTGCGCCTACGTGTGCCTTACGTCGGTGGGGGTTTCGGTTCCAAGATACCGACCACTGCGCACTACGCGGCGCTCTTAGTGTCACGAAGAATCGGCCGACCTGTGCGGTTGGTGCCTTCGGCGGAATACAGCTTTCGGCAGAACTCGCGCCACGCCGAAGTCTTCAAAGCCAAGGTCGGTGTCAAAGCGGATGGAACACTGACGGCGCTCGACGTAGATCTAATCGTCGATACCGGCGCTTACACTACCGGCGGCGCTACCGCCGCGCACAATTCGGTGATTTCCGCATGGGGCTGCTACCGCATTCCGCACCTGCGCATCAAGGGTCGCTGCGTTTACACCAACAAAGTTCCCGCCGGCCATACTCGGGCAACGGGCAAGATACAAACGACTTGGGGCATTGAGTGCGCCATGGACAGTGTCGCGCGTCAAATGGGCATCGATCCGTACGAGTTTCGCAAAAAGAATGTCCTTTTGCGCGGCGACTTTGTCTGTAAGGGCACGCCGCGCATGGACACCGATTATCTCGACCTGATGGCAGAGGCGATCGCCGGCATCGGCTGGGATGGCAGATCGAATTTGACGCCAGCCGCGAATGCAAACAGCGGCTCGCCCTGGGCGCACGGACGCGGCATGGCGCTCAGCCTAAGGCACGGCTCGCAAGGCGGCGGCCGGGCGTATGCCCTGGTCACGATGGATGCGGCGGGAAGCGTGACGATTCAACACAATGCGCCGGAGATCGGCCAGGGAACCCATAATCTTTTCAGTGTAGTGGCGGCGCAAACTCTAGAAATTCCGCAAGATCAAATTCGCGTGCGCGCGCCTGACACGGCGGTAAGTTTGCCGTTTGCCGGCGTCAGCGCACAGCGCACGACGATGCAGATGGGCAACGCGGTGCATAACGCCTGCAACAAGCTAAAGCAGGAACTCTTTTCTCTGGCGGCGCAAGCGAAGGGCGGCAAGCCTGAAGAATGGCAATTGATTCAGGGACGGCTTTGTTGGGGCGAAACGAGTTTTTCCATCAGCGAGATCATCCGGCTCGCCGGCGGCAGCGTAGTTTTAAAGGCCGTCGGTTATCACAGCGTGCCGCCAATGGTAAAGGACTCAGCTTTCGCCGGTATGGATCACTGGGCGCCGAGCGGCGCCGCAGTCGATCTGGAAGTGAACCGCGACACCGGTGAGTTGCGCATACTCGGCTACGCGGTCATCGCCGATGCCGGCAAAGCGATTCATTATCCTTCCGCGAAGTCCCAAGTGGACGGTGGCGCGGTGATGGGTTTTGGTCACGCACTGTTCGAAGAAACGATCTATCAAGACGGACAGTTCCAAAACGGCGACCCCTTTCAGTATCGTTTGCCGGTGATGAAAGACATTCCGGCGGAGTTTTACTCCTCGATGCTGGAGAAAGGGGACGGCCCGGGTCCCTTCGGTTCGAAAGGCATGGCGCAAACCTCGATCGTGACTGTCGGACCGGCCATCGGTAACGCGGTTTATGATGCGCTCGGCGTCCGAGTCCGGTCTTTGCCGATCACGCCGGAAAAAATTCTCCGCGCGCTGGGAAAGATTTGACAATCAAAATGGACGACCGCCGCGCGGTTGTAGGGGAAGGCTCCCGTGCCTGCCCGACCCGGGGCAACCACAGAGGGTTGCCATTACCGCAAAGACGAATTGCGAGATGCATATGATCGGCACACTTCAGCTTGTCCAGCCAACTACCGTTCAGGAGGCCTCCGGATCGCTCGCAGACTACGGCGAGAAAGCTAAAATCTATGCCGGCGGAGCTGAGTTGCTGTTGCTGCTGCGCAACGGCTTATTGGACGCAGAAGTCTTGGTTGACGTGAAAAAGATCGAAATGCTCCAGCGCGTTACCGCGGAGAATGGAGTGCTGCGGGTCGGCGCTTGCGTTACGCATCATGCGCTCGAGAAAAATGCACTGGTGCGCGACCATGCACCTTCATTGGCGTACGCTGAATCGCAAGTCGCGAACGTTCGTGTAAGAAATCAGGGAACCCTCGGCGGCAACCTGGTTTTCAACGATCCCCATTCCGATCCCGGCACGGTACTTCTTATCCATAACGCTTCGGTGACCGTGGGAAACGAGAAACGGGAGCGGCGCATCGCGCTGAATGACTTTTTCATTGATATGTATGCGACGGCTCTCGAACCGGGTGAACTATTGCTGTACGTCGATATCCCGGCGCTGCCCGCCGAGATGAAGAGCGCTTATGTGCGTCTCCATCGCTATCAACGCCCGACGCTCGGCGTTGCAGTTGGTGCGCTTATGGCTAATGGCGCTATCGAAGAACTTAGATTAGCGGTGGGTTGCGTGGGGCCAAAAGCCGAGCGGTTGCCGGAGCTTGAAACAAAAATAACAGGAACCAAGCTGAGCGACGCTCAGCGAATTCTGGCGGAGGAAAAAAATTATCTGCGCGATCTCCTCCGGCCAGTGGATGATCTTTTGGGTAGCGCGGAGTACAAACTGTACATGACCGGCGTGATGTTAGGCGATGCGCTGGAAGAGGCCACTCGATATAAAAACGCGCGACACTAAGACGCTGCGGCAACCGTGTTGTAGAGAACCCGTCAGCGGTGGAATTCTTTGATGTAGAGTGTATCTAGTTCGGCTCGGACCTCCGCCGGCGGTTTGCCGATGTAGGTCGCGTTCTTATTCTCGCTGATCTTTCCGAACACCTCGGCGCTTTCGGCTGCGTAGAACAAAACCAAGTTGTGTGTGTCGCATGCATGCTGCTTACAGGAGTGAACGAAGAGATACTCTTTGCCGCCGACCTTAACTTTTTTGCCTTCTTCACTCGGCCCGTCTAACTTTACTAGCCATGGATCCTTAGCTTTCGGTCCCAATGCCGCTTTGTAGGCTTTGTTGAACTTGCCGTCTTTCACCAAGTCCCACGGGTAGGGCTCGGCGTTGGCGGCAGATGCGAGCAAGATGAACAAAAGTAAAATTGAAAAAGTCGGCATCGGCGTTGGCTCCTGTGTTTGACGTGAAGGTTGTGACGATATCGACTTCTACAAACGCGCTATTCACTTGTCAACGTCCCGATGCTCGAGTAAGTAATGGGCTTTCTTGAGTTCTTGCTGGTTTTCTCGCCTTATTTTTTTCAGCTAGTGACAACCCGTTACAAAATCGTATCTATCACGACATCGATATTCTTCGTTCCCACTTCCGCCGGATTTTTCTTGTCCTCGCCCGTAAAGTCGCCAGCTCTGCGAGTCATGAGAGTGTCGTCTTTAGCGAGACGGACGACGATGTTGATTTTGCCGATGAATGGAGTGCCTTGCATCATTACGTTTTGCTGATCTAATGAGACACGCACGTAAAGCTGGAATGTCAATTTTGCCGCCGCGTGCCGAGAATCCTCCCTTTTCGGGCTCGGAATCCCACAAATTCGGGTCCGGTTCCCAGCCACTAGACTCCTCTATCTCGAGAATAGCGCAGACACACTCCCTGAGCCCCATTCCAAGATGCTCGCTGGCAGCAGCGGAGCCCGCATCAGCTCGGTCCGCGACAAGGACGAAGTTAAGGAACGCTTCCCTGTCCTTTGCCATCTCTTCGACCATAATTCGAGCGAGATCGTAAGACAGCATGCTTCCCTCATCGTTGCGGAGGAATGACTTTCCAGACCAGAATTCTTGAATCTCGGGCAAGCCCCAGAACTCCAGGTGTTTCTGGTGCATTTCCTTGGGAATGTATAAGGGGGAGCCGGCATAGCCGAGCCTTCGTTCCATGTTCACAGCGATGCCTTCATTGAGCCACGCTGGTAAGGGGAGATGGGCGACACAGCCATGAGTCATCTCATGCACAATAACCGGCTCGATGACTTGCATATCGCTCTTGACGGTCACGAAGTGACTGCAGCCAGCATGAAGGTACATGCCACTGCTTCCGGCAAACTCCCCATCGTCTGGATAATACTGGGAGATGTAATGGTAGTAGCCATCGTAGTCGTCGAAGACGATGAGGATGTCCTTACCTGAGGCGGGAACGGCGGCCACGCCGTCGAGCACATGAACGATTCGGCTGAGAGTCAGGTTCATGAACTCAAGCGTAGCGCGCGCTACGTTTGGTTCGAGCGACGATATGAGCATCGCGTCGTCCGCCTCGGCGAGTTGATAGCTTGGTCCGAGAGCTGCACGCAAATGCAGGAGCCATGCCCGCTCACACATCGACCACGCGAGACCTTGGATCTCATTCGATGGGAGTTTGGCGACCCAGGATTCCACAGCGGGCCAGTCGACGTAAGGAAATTGATTGTCGATGGTGATGTGCGAGGAGAAAGCAAATGGCGCTGCTCCGTCAATTGAGACGGCTTCCGGGGGAGTCTCCGCTTTCGCTGAAGGAAGCGGCGATTCGTCGACGCCGGCCTTAACAGAAAAGATCGACTGAAGGAGCTTGAGCACTTGATTTTCGCCTTGGGTGATCTCTCATCTGAGCGCTGTTAAGTGAATTAGCCAAACTATCGGTAGCGTTCTATCCCTAAAGCCTGGAGGCAATCAAGTTCGGAGAAAACACGAAGTGGTGACGGGGTTCGTTGTTCTGCTCATTAACTCACTGTCCAAACTGTTGAACGGCTTATCTTCTTGTCGCCACGGTTCTATTGCATCAGCTGATCGATTACGATATCGACGTTCTTGCTTCCCACCTCTACGGGGTTTTTCTTATATTCACCAGTCACGTCGCCGGCTCCCCGAGTTGTTGGATTGCCGTCTTTGTCGAGGCGGACAGTGATGTTGATTTTGCCGGTGAATGGCCCGCCTTGCATCATCACGTTTTCCTGTCCCAAAGAATAAGACAACGGGAAAGTGGGGCGGTCGATTTTTTTAACGGCGAGGGGTGGACCGGCCGCGCCGCCGGCGGCGCGGCCGATAATGAATAATGCCGCGTTGGGATCGAGGTTGGCTTTGAGTTTTGGATCGATGGTGATTTTGCCGCTGATCTGAGCGGACGGTGACGATGGGGCGGCCGGTGCAGAGGACGCGGCTTGGCTCTTTTGATCGCCGCCTGCCGGAATTTCGGCGAGCAGCTTGCCGATCTCATTTCTTTCTTCGCCAGGCGGAACGAGACTCAAAAGTTTCCCCAACGCTTCCCGGGCGCCGGCAAAGTCTTTTTTCTCGCGATACAAAACCAAACCTTTGCCCCAGAGTGCCATAGGGAAATTCGGCGCTTGCGACAGGGCCTTGTCGAACGCCAGCAACGCGCCGTCGGCGTGACCTGCCTCGACGAGAATGAATCCCATGTAACTGTGTGCTTCGGGGTTGTTTGGATCGGCAGCGAGAACTTTCTTGAATGCTTCGATGGCCTTGGGAAATTCCTGATGGGCGAAGGCGGTTTTACCTTCGCTCAGCGCTGCTCTCGCCTCGGCATTCGCCGGCGTGGTGCCGGTGAGAAAGTCGCCGGTCATCGTGTCGTTTTCGCCGCTGCGCGTGCGCACCGATTTCGTCAACATGACGCCGAGTAATAAGCCGAAGAGCATTAAGAAAATACCGCCGCCGACGAGCTGCCAGCGACGAAAACGCGTTGCGCCTTGCGCGCTTCTTTGATCGCGACCGGCTTTTTCTTTGGGTTTCTTGACGATTGGCTTCGGAGGCAGCGAGCTAAGCTGCTTAATGACGGCGGCGCCTTTGGTTTCGATTTCTTGTTTGAGTTGAGAGTAGTCAGACTCGGAGAGCTTTCCGGACTGAAAGTCGAAATCGAGTTCAGCCAATTCGTTTTTTAGTCTCGCACGTTCGCGCAATAGTTGAGCTTTGGCGCTTGAGTCTTCAAGATTTGGCTGCTCGAAGTCTTGCTGAATCCATTCGCTGGGAAGTGGCTGGGCGACCTGCGACGGATTTGTCCCTTCGCTTAGTTTCTTGTTGGCGGTCCAGCGCCTGATGAACCAGAGCGCTGTGATCACGCCGACCACAAGAACAACGTAGGGCAAGATCCACAAGAGCGCGCTAAAGCCAGTTGTCTTCGGCTTGAGGAGAACCCAATCGCCATATTTCGAGACGAAGAACTCTTTGATCTCTTCCGGTGACTTGCCGGCTTGAAGTTGTTCGCGCACGATGCCGCGCATCTGCTGGGCCATTTCGGAGGGCGAGTCGGCGACGGACAGATTCTGGCAAACCACGCAGCGAAGTTCGCTAGCGATTTCACGCGTGCGGTCTTCGAGGTTAGGCGAGGTGGCGCCAAGCACCGGATGAGTAATGAAGAGAAAGACAAAGACGATTGTGCAAATAATAAACAGTTTGCGTGATGTATCCCCCTCACCCTTCCCTCTCCCCCTGGCCGGGGGCGAGGGTGAAACAAACAGGGACAAGAGACGCACTTGTGAATGCGAGCAGGAATCCAGGAATTTGAAGAGAGTCTGGATTCCGGCCCTTCGACTGGGCTCAGGACATGCCTTCGCCGGAATGACGGAGAGGAGAACCTTGGCGATACGTGCAGCGCTCATCATGAGGTCAAGCTTTCATCGTATCGGTTGGTAGTCGCCTTTGCCTTCCTGGGCGCTGACAATGCCTTTGGCCGCTTCGTCTAATTTGGCGACGACCAGAGCCGCGCGGATGCCGCCGACATGCTTATAGGTGATCCGACCTTGAGGATCGATGAAAAAGCTTTCGGGTATGCCCCAGGTACCGTAGTCGACGGCGATCTTGCCGGACTCGTCTTTACCGTTGGGGTAGGTGACGTTGAATTCCTTTAGGAACTCGAGGGAATTCTGATCGGTGTCTTGCAATGCGACGCCGAGAAAGACCATGTTCTTGTCTTTGACTCTTTGCCAGGCCGCTTCAAGGTCTTTCGCTTCGGCGCGGCAAGGCGGACACCAGGAAGCCCAGAAGTTGAGAAAAACCGCTTTGCCGCGCAAATCGTTGAGGGTCAGCTTGCCGCCGTCAAAAAGGGTGATGGTGAACGGTGTCGCGGACTTCGCGATGAGCGGCGAGGTGATGTAGCGCGCATCACGGGTAAAGCCGAAGGCCAACAAGGCAAGAATCGGCGCGATGATCAAAAGTGTAATCGCCAAGCGTCGCCAGGGCATGGTCAGTTCTCGATGCCCGCGGGCAGGTTTAAAGACTGGATTCCGGCCCTTCGACTGGGCTCAGGACGTGCCTTCGCCGGAATGACGAACGATGAGGACTCGAATCTTGGTAATAGTGGCATCACTGACGCCAGACTACGCTTCCTGTTGCGAAACTTTGCCGATTGGCAGGATGCAGATCAAAGTTCCCAGCGTGATGACAAAGCCGCCGATCCACATCCAGATAACCAGGGGGCGGACGAGAACTTTGAGCGTTGCTTGATTACGATCGAGCTCGCTGAAGCCGGAGAGAATCAGATAAATATCTTCGCTCAAGCTGCTCTGGTGCACGGCGCGACCGACGGGTGACTGCTGCGTCGGAAAAAACTTCAGCGCTGGGCTCAGGATTCCTTCATCGTTGCCGCTGTGAAAAACGCGGAAAGCACCCTCGACGCGAAAGTGCGTTGGCTGCTGGGAGCCCGTCAGGCCTTGGAACTGGATCTGATAGTTACCGACCTGCAAATTTTGTTTGACGGCCAGCGTGGCTTCTTTTTCGATACTGTAGGTCATGGAGCCGGCGATGCCCATGATGATCAGGACCACGCCCAAGTGGACGACCAGGCCACCATAGCGCCGCTGGTTTCGCCGGGTAAGGGTGATAAGGCCGCGAAGGATTCCTTCACCGGCGATGCGCTTGCGAGCGCGCAGCGCGAGAGCCGTATCGTAGAGAATCGTCAGCACGACGAAGGCGAGAAGTGTGAAGCCCAAAAGGGGAAGAAAATCCTGGACCTTCCAAATGAACAAGCCAAGCGCGACCAGCAACGCAGCCGCCGCCGGCCAGAGAAAGTTTCGTTTTAAATTGTCCCACGACGCGCGGCGCCACGCAATCATTGGTCCCATGGCCATGAGAAAGACCAGGAACAGAAATAAGGGCACCGTCACGGAATTGAAATAGGGCGCGCCGACGCTGACCTGGACGCCGGCGACCGCTTCGGAAAGCAGGGGGAAAATCGTGCCGAGTAAGATCGTGAACAAAGCTGACACCAGCACGATGTTGTTTAACAGAAAAGCCGATTCGCGACTGACCATGGCGTCGAGCTCGGGTTGCTCTCTGAGGAGATCGGCGCGATAGGCGAGCAGGCCGAACGAGCTGAGCAGAATAAGCGTAAGAAAGCCGAGAAAGAATCCGCCTACCGGACCGGACGAAAAAGCGTGGATCGAAGAGAGTATTCCCGAGCGGGTAAGAAAGGTCCCGAAAATCGTCAGGCTGAAGGCGACGATGATGAGTGAAAGATTCCAGACTTTGAGCATGCGGCGGCGTTCTTGCACCTGGACCGAATGTAAGAAAGCGGTGGCCGGCAGCCAGGGCATGAACGCGGCATTTTCGACCGGGTCCCACGCCCAATAACCGCCCCAACCGAGCACATGATACGACCACCAGGCGCCGACCAAATTTCCCGCGGTGAGAAAAAACCACGCAATGATCGTCCAGCGGCGCGTGCTGACGATCCACGCTTCGTCGACCTTACCGACGATCAACGCCGCCATGGCGAAGGCGTAAGGCACGGTCAGACCGACAAAACCGGTGTAGAGCAGCGGCGGGTGAGTCATCATGTTGGCGTCTTCGAGCAGCGGATTGAGGCCGCGGCCATCGGCCGGCACCGGCGACATGGTTTCGAACGGGTTGGACAGAAATCCGATAACGCAGAGGAAGAAAACCGAGACGATGGAAAAGATCATGATCACCCAAGGCATCATCTCGCGATGCCGGTCGCGATAAACCCATGCGGTGATTGCGGCGAAAATGATCAGCAGCCACTCCCAGAGTAACAGCGAGCCTTCAAGCGCGCCCCACAGACCAGTGACGCGATAGTAGATCGGCGTCGCCCGCGTGGTATTGAATGCGACATATTTGATAGAAAAGTCGGTGCTGATTAAACCATAGATGAGCGCGAACGCGGCGAGGGTGACGAGTAGGAACTGCCCGAGAAGCGCGTAGCGCGCAAGCGACAAATAACGCTCCTCGCCCGTGCGCGCGGCGACGAGCGGGCTGACCATTCCCACGAGCGCGATGATGAAGGCCAGCAGGATACAGCTATGGCCGAGGTTGGCGGTCACTTGAGGCTTGCTTCCTTGGCTGGAACGAAGCTCTTTGCCGGAGGCCCGCCGTCTTTATGGGGGCTGTACTCTTCAGCGTGCTTGGCCATGATCGTCGTCGCTTGAAACACGCCATCGCTGCCGATCCGTCCTTCGACGACGGCGCCTTTGCCTTCGGAAAAAAGATCCGGCGGCACGCCTTTGAAGAAGATGGGGAACGTCGCCGTCCCGTCGGTGAGTTGGAAACGGTAGGTGAGATTCTGCAAGTCCTTTTGCAACGAGCCTTTCACCACCATGCCGCCCAGGCGCAAAAACTTATCGTTAGATGAACTTTCCTTGGCCTTGAGCTCCGACGGCGTAACGAAATAGACCATTGCTTCCTGCATGCCGCCATAAATCATATAGGAAAGTGCGGCGACGATGATCACGCCACCGATCAAAAAACGTCTACTTCTTGGCATCGCTGCTTGTCGCCTCCGTCGACCTGAGCGCATCAAGATCCGCCGCCGTGCTGGCATAGCGGCGTTTGAGCAAAATCAGGTAGACTAAAATCGAACCCCAAACAATTCCATAAGCCAACGAAACAAAACCCCAGGCGCTCATCACGCACCTCGATCGAGCCGCCGCGCTCTGATCTCTTCGCGCATCTCGCCCAGGCGGTAGCGCATCGACAATAAGTAGAAGTAAAGTAGCAAGAAGCCGACGAAACTGATAGCCAACGCCGTCAGCATCGCTGGGTGGACATTCTCCCACGGCGCTTTGTCGGGCCGCAGGATCGACGGCGGCTGGTGCAAGGTCCGCCACCAGTAAACGGACATATGAATCAGCGGAATATCGAGAAACCCGATGATGCCGAGCACGGCCGCCGCCGAAGCCGCCCGATTCTCGTCTTCGATCAGCGATCGCAACATCAGATAGCCGACGTAGATCAACAACAAGATCGCAGTTAACGTCAGCCGGGCATCCCAAGTCCACCACACGCCCCACGTCGGCCGGCCCCAAATCGATCCCTCGATAATGGTCAGGGCGGTGAAGAGCACGCCGATCTCGGCCGCCGAGTGCGCCAAAAGATCGTCGCGTTTCTCGCGCTTCCACAAATACATGCCACTGCCGATAAAAACCAGAAAGTAAGAGAGATATGCGGTGAGAATGCTCGGCAGATGCAAATACATAATGCGCTGGACGTCACCCTGATAAGCGTCCGGCGGAGCGATGACCAAACTCCAAAATAATCCGATCACGACAGCGACGAACGCCAGTGCGCCGAGGATTCCTTTGCGCTTCTTTATCGCTACCTGAGCCATCTTCAGTTTTCGATTACCCGATCAAATATCAGTACTCCAACGGTCAAAAATATCACATCAAAACTCAAAAGTAGGCGCAACCAGGGGATCGCATCGCCGAACTCGCCGGTGCGCAAAACATTTTCCATGCAGCGAATGGTGGCGAGGATGACCGGAATCATCAACGGAAAGAGTACCAACGGCAAGAGCAGCTCGCGTGCCCGCGCCCGCAACGTGATCGCTGACGTGATCGTCCCTAAAACGCAAAAACCGATGGTCCCCAGTAAGGTAACCAGAAACAACTGCGGTAGCAAATTCCACGAGCGCAGATTGAAGAGTATCCAGAATAGCGGGATGACGACGATTTCCACGACGATCATCAAAACCAGATTGAAGCAGCTCTTGGCAAGAAACAGCGCGCCGCGGTCGACCGGCGAGAGCAGCAGGGCGTCGAGGCAGTGATTTTCGCGCTCGGGCTGGAAGAGTTGAGCAAGGCCCAAAGTCCCGGTGAAAAGAAATGCGAGCCAGAGTAATGCCGGCGCCATTTCAGCGACTTTTTCCGGCGCGGGATCGAAAGAGAAGTGAAAGACAAAGAGCAATAAAGTGCCGAAAAAAAACATCGTCAGCAGGCTGTCACGCTGGCGCAGCTCCAAGAGCAAATCTTTCCACAGCAGCAGGTAACTTTCCCTTAGGAGCGCCATATTTCTCCCTGCGGCAGAAATTCGCCGAATGCTTTGTCGAAATTTGGCCATGGCTGCTGCTTGATTTCATCGAATGTTAGCCGGCCGCGATTGAGTATGACGGCGCGGCTGGAAAGCTTCAGCACGCGGGAGACATGGTGTGACGCCACGACGATGATGCGGCCCATGGCGCATTGACCCTGGAGAAACTTTTCCAGCACGTCGACCCCGCTGCCATCGAGCACGCCGTAGGGCTCGTCGAGAAGCAGGAGCTCCGGCTCCAGGAGCTGCCATTTGGCGATCGACAAGCGGCACTTCATGCCGCTCGAAAGATTCGCCGCGTATTCATCGGCGCGATCGGCGAGATTCACCTGTTGAAGCGCCTGGTCGATGGCGTGTGAGTTCTTCTGCTGATGATACAGCGAAGTAAAGAAATAGAGGTTTTCGCTAACCGTCAAGTTATCGTAAAGATGGTCGGCCGGAGTTAGAAAACCGATCTTGGTACGGAGAGCAGTTGCGCCGTGCGAGAGCGTTGCACCGTCGAGTTTGACTGAGCCGGCGGTGGGCGATACCAGGCCGGCGAGTATTCTTAACAGCGTCGTCTTTCCTGCGCCGTTCGGTCCGAGGATGGCGACGAACTCGCCCGGCTTTAGAGCCAAAGTGATATCCCTAAGCGCCCACAGTAAGCCGTAAGCCTTGGCAAGTTTCTCGACGGTTATGTGCAAGGTTTTGAGCTCAACGCGAAAACCGACGGCGCTGCCGAATCACGAGTTGATCGACTATAGTGAGTGAAAGTGGCGGATTCAAGTGGAGATTAGTTTTGGTTTCTTACGTGGGTTGATTGACAATCTCGATGGAACTCCCCTATTTAGGTAGATGTCACTTTGAGTCAGCGTTGAGGAGGAATCAATGAATCCCATCGTCACGGTCACTGGGTTCTGGGATGCGTTTGTCACGAAGATCGCCGTTTTTCTGCCGAATCTGCTCTTTGCCATAGCGATCATATTACTCGGCTGGGTGATCTGTAACGTGATCAAACGCATCGTCGTGCGCTTGCTGAAGCTTTGCCAGTTCGATGCCTTGGCGGAACGCGTCGGGATCAAACACATCCTTGAGCGCGGCGGCATCAAGCAGTCGCCTTCGGATATTATCGGGCTGCTGGCCTTCTGGTTTCTCTTTTTGATCGCCATCGTGACGACGCTCGAGACATTAAATCTGAGCGGTGCTACTGACACGCTCCACACAATCTATCTGTACATTCCAAAGATCGTTGCGGCACTGGTAACGCTGATCCTGGGACTTTATTTCGCAAATTTTTTAGAAACAGTGACGCGGACTTCCTGCGCCAACGCCGGGTTGGAACAGGCGGCGGCGATCGGTCGCGCCGCCTACATAGGGACGACGATTTTCGTTGTCGCGGGCATCTTTGAGATCTTAGATATCGCCTCCGAAATCGTCATTTGGGCGTTTATTTTGGTCTTCGGCGCGATCTGTTTGGCGTTGTCATTGGCCTTCGGCCTGGGCGGGCGCGAAGTCGCCGGACGGTTCCTTGAAAAATGGTTAGAGCAGAAGAAAAACGAGTAGTTAGCACCTTGACTCGCTCTGGGTAATCAGTTAGTTTCGGACAGTTCCAAATACATTTTTACGCGAATAGCCTAAGGACTAGCGGAATCGGTCACGGCCCTTAGGCTATTTTTGCACGTGAGGAGGCTATGGCAGAGTATAAGGTCGTAAAAGTCCCGAAGGACGGCGCCAAGATAACTATGGGAGCCAACAAGCAGCTGCAGGTTCCCGACAATCCGATCATTCCATTTATCGAAGGCGACGGCACAGGCCGGGATATCTGGCGCGCATCCGTGCGCGTTTTCGACGCGGCGGTGGAAAAGGCTTACAAGGGCAAAAAGAAAATTCACTGGATGGAAGTTTACGCCGGTGAAAAGTCCTTCAAGCAATATAATAGTTGGTTGCATGAAGAGACCGTGCCGGCGTTTTCTGAATTTCTCGTCGGTATCAAGGGCCCGCTGACAACGCCCATCGGCGGCGGTATGACGTCGCTCAATGTCGGGTTGCGTAAGTTGCTCGATCTCTACGTTTGCCAACGCCCGGTGCGCTATTTCAACGGCGTGCCTTCGCCGGTCAAGCATCCTGAGTATGTGGACATGGTGGTGTTCCGTGAAAACACCGAAGATATCTACACCGGCATCGAGTTTCCCAACGGCACCGAAGCTAATGCCAAATTCAAGTCGTTCCTCCAGGAAGCCTTTCCGACAGAATTTGCCAAGATTCGCTTTCCCAACACGGCTGCTGTCGGCTTAAAGCCGGTCTCGGTCGAAGGTACCGAGCGCCTCGTGCGCGCGGCGATTCAGTGGTCGCTGACGAACAAGCGCAAGAACATCAATTTCGTGCACAAAGGCAACATCATGAAGTACACCGAAGGCAAGTTTGCCGAGTGGGGTTATGCCCTGGCAAAACGCGAATTTCGCAATGATGTTGTGACCGAGCGCGAGTCATGGATCTTGGGCAACAAAGAGGCGAAGGCGAATATTTCAGTGGAAGACAATGCGAAGATGATCGACCCCGGATTCGATATGATGTCGCCAACGCAACAGGGCGATATCAAAAAAGAAGTCGAAGAGGCGCTCAAGCTCTGGCCGACCCACGGTGACGGCAAGTGGAAGAAGAAGTTGATGCTCAAGGACTCCATCGCCGACGTCACGCTCCAGTTCGTGCTGATTCGTCCGAAAGATTACGATGTCATCGCGACGCTGAACTTGAACGGCGATTACTTGTCCGACGCGTTAGCGGCTCAGGTGGGCGGCATCGGCATCGCGCCCGGCGCGAACATCAACTACGATAGCGGCCACGCAGTGTTCGAGGCCACACACGGCACCGCGCCGAAATACGCCGATCTGGATAAGGTCAATCCGGGCTCGGTCATCCTCTCCGGTGAGATGATGCTGCGTTACATGGGCTGGTCCGAGGCGGCCGACTTGATCATCAAAGGAATCGAGGGCGCCGTCAATGCCAAGACCGTGACTTACGATTTCGAGCGGCTCATGCCCGGTGCCAAACTCGTTAGCTGCTCAGGGTTCGGCGACGCGATCATCGCGAGTATGTGAAGGAGTGTCGAGTGACGAGGGTCGAGTGTCAAGTGCTGAGAGATTCAATTGTAACTTGACTGAAATAAGTTCGAGGGAGTTTTATGGCTAGGAAAAAAATCGCGCTGATCGGCGCGGGCAATATCGGCGGCAGCATGGCCCATCTTTGTTTACTCAAAGGACTGGGCGATGTGGTTATGTTCGACGTTATCGAAGGGTTGCCCCAGGGGAAAGCGCTCGATCTGTCCCATGCCGGCCCGGTGGAAGGTTTCGACGGCAACGTCATTGGCACCAACAAGTACGACGATATCGCCGGCGCCGATGTTTGTATTGTGACCGCGGGGATCGCGCGCAAACCCGGTATGAGCCGCGATGACTTGTTGGGGACCAACGCCAAGATCCTGACCTCGGTTGCGGACGGTGTCAAAAAACATGCGCCGAATTCGTTTGTTATCGTCATTACCAACCCGCTGGACGCGATGGTGACGTTGATGCAGCGCGCGCTGGGCTTTCCGAAAAACCGCGTGGTCGGTCAATCGGGAATTCTAGATTCTTCGCGTTACCGCTCGTTCATTGCGAAAGAATTGAACGTTTCCGTGAAGAGCGTCCAGGCGATGGTTTTGGGTGGGCACGGGGATGACATGGTGCCGGTTCGCAGTTCCTGCATTATCGGCGGCGTGCCGGTGGAAAAACTGATCCCGGCCAAACGTCTCGATGAAATCGAAGCGCGTGTGCGCAACGCCGGCGGCGAAGTCGTCGCCCTGTTAAAGACCGGATCGGCCTATTTTTCTCCGGCCTCGGCGGCGATTCAAATGACCGAGGCCTTTCTCTTTGACAAGAAGGAAATTCTCCCTTGCGCGGCGTTGTTGGAAGGGGAATATGGGGTCAGCGGGTATTATTTCTGCGTCCCGGTCATCATCGGCGCAGGTGGTGTTGAGAAAGTCATCGACATCAATCTAAATGCTGCCGACAAGAAAGCCTTCGACGAGTCCCTCAGTCATGTCAAAGAAATCGTGCAAGCGACGAACCGCGTGTTAGGCGTTGCCTAGCTCACTTGGGATCCAAAGACATTGAGAGCCTGAGGCTAATCGTCTAGTCTTAGGGTCTCTCTTTATCACGGCGTGAAGCGGTGAATATTCACGAATTTCAAGCCAAAGAAATCCTTAAACGTTTCGGCGTCGCTGTGCCGCGCGGTATTGTTGCCTCGACACCCGAAGAGGCGAAAACCGCGGCCATTGAGTTGGGTGGCGGCGTCTGCGTCGTCAAGGCACAGATTCATGCCGGCGGGCGCGGCAAGGGCGGCGGCGTGAAAGTGGTCAAGAATGCCGAGGAAGCGGCGGCGAAGGCGCGTGACATGCTCGGCCAAAAACTCGTGACGCACCAGACCGGGCCTGAAGGCCGACAAGTCCGGCGGGTGCTTGTCGAGCAGGGGCTGAACATCCAGCGCGAGATCTATCTCGCCATGGTTTTAGACCGCGCCCAGTCCCGCGTGAGCGTCATCTGCTCATCCGAAGGCGGCGTCGAGATCGAAGAAGTCGCCGCTAAACATCCTGAAAAAATTCTCAAAGAGACCATCGACCCGGTGATCGGATTGGCGCCATTCCAATGCCGGCGCTTGGCCTACGCGCTCGAGATGCCCTCGGACTTGACCAACAAGATGGTCGCAGTGATGCAAGGGCTCTATCGAGCCTTTGATGAATGCGACGCTTCCTTGGCAGAAATCAACCCGTTGATCTTCACTAAAGAAGGCCAGGTCATGGCGCTCGACGCCAAGATGAATTTCGACAGCAACGCTTTTTTTCGCCAGAAAGACATTCTCGCACTGCGCGATCTCTACGAAGAAGATCCGCGGGAAGTCGAAGCGAGCAAGTACGATCTTTCCTATATTTCCCTGGACGGCAATATTGCCTGCATGGTCAACGGCGCCGGCTTGGCGATGGCGACTATGGATATCATTAAACTTTACGGCGGCGAGCCGGCCAATTTTCTTGACGTCGGCGGCGGCGCCGACAAAGAAAAAGTCGCTCAAGCCTTCAAAATCCTGCTGGCCGATCCGCGAGTGCGCGGCGTGCTCATCAATATTTTCGGCGGCATCATGCGTTGCGATGTTTTAGCTCAGGGCGTCGTCGAGGCAGCGCGGGAATTGAATGTTAATGTGCCGCTGGTCGTGCGGATGCAAGGGACTAACGTCGAGATCGGTAGAAAAATTCTCGCCGACTCCGGTTTAGCGATTATTTCGGCGGAAACCATGGCCGAGGCGGCGGAGAAGATTGTCAGGGCGGTGAATTAAACATAGCCGAGGATCGAGAATTGAAGATCGAGGATCGCGATCTTCGATCCTCCATCTGCCATCTTCGGTTTTGACCTATGTCAATTCTTGTTAACAAAAACACGCGGGTCCTGACCCAGGGCATCACCGGTGCCACCGGGCAATTCCACACCAAGGCGTGCAAGGAGTACGGCACGCAAATGGTTGCCGGTGTGACGCCGGGGAAGGGCGGCAGCGCATTCGAAGGGATACCGATCTTTGACACCGTCGAACGTGCAGTGCGAGAGACCGGCGCCAACGCGAGCGTGATCTACGTGCCGCCGCCGTTTGCCGCTGACGCGATTCTGGAATCGGCCGATGCCGGCATCGCGTTGATCATCTGTATTACCGAAGGCGTGCCGGTGCGCGACATGATCAAAGTGAAACGCTATCTTGTCGGACGAAGCTCCCAGCTGCTCGGTCCCAACTGTCCGGGAACCATCACTCCCGGCGAGTGCAAAATCGGCATCATGCCGGGGCACATTCACAGGCCTGGAACCATTGGAGTCGTCTCGCGCAGCGGTACCTTGACTTATGAGGCGGTGGACCAGCTAACTCGGTTGGGCATGGGGCAATCGACTTGCGTAGGTATCGGCGGCGATCCGGTGCATGGATTTGAGTTCGTCGATGTGCTTGCTATGTTCAGTAGCGATCCCGGAACCGAAGCGGTGGTCATGATCGGCGAGATCGGCGGCAGCGCCGAAGAGGAAGCCGCCGCATGGATTAAAACCAATATGAAGAAACCCGTGGTGGGTTTCATCGCCGGCCAGACTGCGCCTCCGGGCAAAAGAATGGGTCACGCGGGGGCGATCATTTCGGGAGGCAAAGGCACGGCCAAGGAAAAAATCGCCGCGATGACATCGGCCGGAGTTCACATGGCTTCGTCGCCGGCGACTATCGGCCGCTCGATGCAGGAGGCGCTAGGAAAGTAATGAGCGTGGAACGAACTTTATCGATCGTCAAGCCCGACGCCGTGCGGCGAAATCTTATCGGTGAAATCCTTCGTCGATTCGAATCCGCCGGATTGAGAATCGCGGGCGGGAAGCTGCTTCGGCTTACGCCGGAGCGAGCACAGGCGTTTTACGCCGTGCACAAGGAGCGGCCGTTTTTCGCCAGCCTGTGCGCTTACATGTCTTCGGGCCCGATCTTCGTGTCGGTGCTCGAAGGTGAAAATGCCATCTTGAAAAACCGCGAGATCATGGGCGCCACCGACCCGGCCAAGGCGGTTCCGGGAACGATCCGCAAAGAGTGGGGCAACGATGTGGAACAAAATGCGGTCCACGGTTCCGACGGCTCTGAGACCGCGATCAATGAAATTGCTTTCTTTTTCAGACCCGACGAACTTTTTTAATCCCACGCCCCGTTTGGCTCTTGGGTGATTCATTTGATGACAGGGGGCAGGCCCCCTGTGCGGCCCTGTTTCGGGTGACCACAGAGGGTCGCCCTACAATGTTTTGCGAAATTGAACCACCAACGGTTCAACCAACCGCGATCTGGAAGTGAAGCCCAATATTAAAGATCTGAGCTTCAAGGAGCTCACTGCGTTTTTGACGGAACGAAAGCATCCGCTGTACCGCGCCAAGCAGATCCGCCTGTGGCTGTTTCAGAAACGGGTCACATCGTTTGGGGAGATGACGAATTTGTCGCGCGACCTGCGCGAGGAGTTGGCAGAAGGTTTTTCCATCGGCCGGCTTCGGATTGTGCGCCGGGTCCAGTCGCGGGATGGCACGGTCAAGTTCTTATTTGGCCTCGCGGATGGCGCGAGCGTCGAAAGCGTGTTGATTCCGGAAGCGCACCGGTTGACGATCTGCATCTCGACGCAAGTCGGCTGTGGCTTCGGCTGCGGCTTTTGCGCGACTGCGCTGTTGGGTCTCAAACGAAATTTGACCGCGAGCGAGATCGTCGATCAAATCCTCGAGACAAGCCGAACTGTGAGCCAAGAACGGCGCATCACCCATGTCGTTCTCATGGGAATGGGCGAGCCGTTGGCGAATTACGCGCAGACGGCTGGCGCGCTGGAAATCATTACTGACGCGCAATGGGGCATCGGTATTTCACCGCGAAGGGTGACGCTTTCGACGGTCGGCTTAGTCCCGCAGATCAAAAAGTTGATGGCAGAGACCCGGGTCAATCTCGCCATTTCCCTGCACGCATCGAGCGATCGGGTGCGCGGTGAGTTGATGCCGGTCAATCGCAAATATTCTCTGGAGCAATTGCTCGACTGCTGCCGCTCGCTGCCGATACCACGACGCAAACGCATCACCTTCGAGTATGTTCTCTTGGGCGGTGTCAACGATTCGCAGGAGGACGCGCGCGAGCTCGCCAAACGACTCAAGGGCATTCCCAGCAAAGTGAACATCATCCCGTTTAATCCCCATCCCGGCAGTAGCTACGTGCGACCGACCGACGAACGGATCGCGAGCTTTCAAAACGTCTTGCACGACGCCGGCGTCCAGGTCAACGTGCGGCGTCCGAGGGGAGATGATATTCAAGCCGCTTGCGGCCAATTACAAGGCGAGGAGTTCGTGCACACTCGGCATGAACGAAAGTTGAGCGCCGAAGGGATGTCAAATTGATATGGGCCCAGGGATGATCGGTGTCATCGGCGGGAGCGGCCTGTATCAGATGCCAGGCCTTGAAGGAGTGCGGGCGGTTGAGGTCAAAACCCCTTTCGGCAAACCGTCGGACAAACTGATTCGCGGCCGGCTCGGAGAAATCGAGCTGGTTTTCTTGCCGCGTCACGGGCAAGGCCATCGTTGGTTGCCGAGCGAGGTGAATTTTCGCGCGAACACTTTTGCGATGAAAAAACTCGGCGTCGAGCGGATCATCTCGGTGAGCGCGGTCGGTAGCCTGCGGCAAGAAATCGCCCCCGGACATGTCGTGATCCCGGATCAATTCATCGATCGTACGACGCAAAGACCGAGCACGTTTTTCGGCCGGGGGTTGGTGGCTCACGTCAGCTTAGCCGATCCTTTTTGTAAAGATCTTTCGGCGATTCTTTCCGCCGCGGCCAATTCCGCGGGAGCGAAAGTTCACGCCGGTGGAACTTATCTTTGTATGGAAGGACCGCAGTTCTCGACGCGGGCGGAGTCGCATCTTTACCGTAACTGGGGTGCCCACGTTATCGGTATGACCAATCTTCAAGAAGCCAAGCTGGCGCGCGAGGCTGAAATCTGCTTTGGCACACTCGCACTCGCCACCGACTACGACTGTTGGAACCAGGCGGCCGGCGACGTTGAGATTGACCATGTGTTGGCTGTGCTCAAGCAGAACATCGAGCTAGCGCAGCGCACGATCCGGCGCGCCGTGACGGAATTGTCGTCCGCGCGTTCGTGCGCCTGTGCCTCGGCATTAAAGGATGCTATCATCACCGAGCGCGCGCGGATTCCGAAGAAGCTCCGCGCGGAATTACGGCCCATCATCGGCAAATATCTATGAGCGTATTGGTTGTTGGTACCGTCGCTTTCGATTCGATTGAAACGCCATTCGGCTCGGCGGAGCGCATCTTGGGCGGATCGGCGTCTTACTTCGCTCTCGGCGCAAGTTTCTTCGCTCCGGTGCGCATCGTCGGCGTCATCGGTGAAGATTTTCCCCAGGACTACCTGGATCTCTTCACCCAGCGAAAGATCGACATTGACGGCATTGAGCGCGAAAAGGGCGATACGTTTCACTGGCGCGGCCGCTATCATGAAGACATTAATCTGCGCGATACCGTCGAGCTGCACTTGAACGTTCTCGCCGGCTTCGAGCCAAAACTACCCGAGCGCTACCGGGACGCCGAGTACGTCTTTCTCGGCAATATTGATCCGGTGATGCAATTGGAAGTGCTCAACCAGCTTCGCCGCATGAAGCTGGTCGCATGCGACACCATGGACCACTGGATCCGCGAGAGCAACGAAGAGCTAAAAAAAGTGCTCAAGCGGATCGAAGTACTGGTGATTAACGATTCCGAAGCGCGCTTATTGAGCGGTTATGACAATATCGTCAAGGCGGCGCGAGCGATTCTCAAAATGGGCCCAAAGATGATTCTCGTCAAGCGCGGCGAGTATGGCGTACTGCAGTTTTCTGATTCGTCGGTATTCGCTACGCCCGCCTATCCGTTGGAACAAGTTTTCGATCCGACAGGCGCGGGCGACTCGTTCGCCGGCGGATTCATGGGACATCTGGCGCGCTCCGGCGACCAGAGCCAAGGCGGCCTCAGACGGGCGATCGTTTATGGTTCCGTCGTCGCATCGTTCACCGTCGAGGATTTTGGCGTCAAACGGCTTACCGATGTCTCACTGGCAGAGATTGAAGAACGATACCAACGCTTTGTCGAGCTAACCGATTTTCATTCCTGAGCCGATGGAGCTGTCCATAGTCATTCCCGTTTACAATGAGGAAGAAAACGTCGAACCGATAATTCGCGAGATCAACGGCGTCTTGGCATCCTTGGGCAAAACTTGTGAAATCGTCACGGTCGACGACGGAAGTAAGGACGGCACTTTTAGCGCTTTGAGCCGGTTGCATTGCATAGAGCCGAGTCTCAAAGTAGTGCGGCTCAGGCGGAACTTTGGCCAAACCGCGGCGCTGGCGGCGGGCTTGGCCTATGCGCAAGGGGAAATCATCGTACTGATGGATGGCGATGGGCAAAATGATCCGGCCGACATTCCCGCGCTGCTTGAAATGCTCCAGGAGGGCAACGATCTGGTGGCGGGCTGGCGCTTCAACCGGCAGGATCCGTTTTTCAATCGCCGTCTGCCTTCAATGATCGCCAACCGTCTGATATCCTGGACCACAAAGGTGAAACTTCATGATTACGGTTGCACGCTCAAAGCGATGCGCAAGGAGGTGGCCAAGAGCCTCAGATTATACGGCGAAATGCACCGCTTTATTCCGGCGATCGCCTACGAAAGGGGCGCCCAGATCGCCGAGCTCAAGGTCAACCACCGGCCACGGCTTCGTGGCGAATCCAAATATGGAATTACCCGAACGCTACGCGTCGCGTTGGATCTCCTGACAGTGAAATTTCTTAGCAGCTATTCGACCCGGCCGTCCCATGTGTTTGGACCGATCGGCGTGATCAGTGGTTTAGCGGGGTTTGTGATCGCGTTATATTTAACCGTACAAAAACTAGTTTACGACGCGGACATCGGCAACCGACCGCTGCTACTATTGGCGGTCCTGCTCATTTTTATCGGTTTTCAATTCGTCACCATGGGACTCCTGGGAGAGATGTTGGCACGCACCTATCATGAGTCTCAGGAACGTCCGGTTTATGTCGTTCGCGAAGTTCTTGAGGGTGGAAGAAGAACATGAATTTGGTTGTAGTTGGGACCGGCTATGTCGGTTTGGTCGCCGGCACTTGTTTTGCCGAAAGCGGTAACGACGTGATCTGCGTCGATATTGATGAAAATAAAATCGAAATGCTCAATGCCGGCAAGGTGCCGATTTACGAGCCGGGCCTGGAGGAAATGGTCCGGCGCAATGCTCAGGATCAGCGCTTGAGCTTTACGACCGATTTGGCGAGTTCGGTTAAAAATTCCCAAATCATCTTTATCGCCGTCGGCACGCCCCAAGGGCCGACCGGAGACGCCAATCTTGAATACGTGAAAGCCACCGCCAAAGGCATCGCCAGAGCGATGGACTCGTTCAAGATCATCGTCACGAAAAGCACGGTGCCGGTCGGCACGGCTGATCGGATCAAGCAGTGGATTTCAGAAGAAACGGAACAGCCCTTTGCGGTTGCGTCCAATCCCGAGTTTATGAAGGAGGGCGCAGCGGTGGAAGACTTTATGAAGCCCGACCGCGTTGTCTTGGGCGGCGACAATGCCGAGGCCCTGGAGACCCTCAAGGAACTCTATGATCCATTCTTGCGCACGGGAAATCCTATTCTGGTCATGGATAGCCGGAGCGCCGAGATGAGTAAATATGCGGCCAACGCCATGCTGGCGACAAAGATCTCCTTCATCAACGAAGTGGCGCGCCTGTGCGAAGCGATGAAAGCCGATGTGAGCGAAGTTCGCCGCGCTATCAGCCTGGACCGGCGCATCGGGCCGCACTTCATTTTTCCCGGCGTCGGATTCGGCGGCTCGTGTTTTCCGAAGGACATTCGCGCCATGATAAGCATGGGCGGAGATAAGCCGGAAATGGCGCTTCTTAGAGCGGTGGAACAGGTGAACCAAAGTCAGAAGGTACTGTTGTTCGACAAGGTGAAAAAACATTTCGGCGAACCGTTGTCGGGTCTAACATTTGCGATCTGGGGGCTGGCGTTCAAACCGCGCACCGACGATATGAGGGACGCGCCGTCGATCACCGTCATCGAATCGCTTTTGGCCGCCGGCGCGCGGGTGCAAGCATTCGATCCCGAGGCCATGGAAGAAGCGAGAAAGATTTTCGGTGACCGTATACAATACACGCACCGAAACTATGACGCGCTGCACGGCGCCGCGGCTCTGCTTATTCTCACCGAGTGGAACGAGTTTCGCCGGCCGGATTTTGCGCGAATCAAGGGGCTGCTCAAACAGCCAGTGATTTTTGATGGGCGCAATATTTACGATCCAGGGGATGTGCGCAAGCTCGGCTTTACCTACTACTCGATAGGGCGGAACGATGGCTAGATATCTAGTGACCGGTGGCGCTGGCTTTATCGGCTCGCATTTATGCGAGAGCTTTCTCAATCAAGGGCACGAAGTGCTCTGCATGGACAATTATTCGACCGGTGCTAAGGAAAATATGGCGCCGTTTCTCAAAAATCCGCGCTTCCGCTTCATCGATCACAACGTAAGCCGCTTCATCGAAGTGCAGGAGCCGCTGGATTACATTCTCCATTTCGCTTCACCGGCGAGTCCGGTGGATTATTTGGAATTACCGATTCCGACCCTCAAGGTCGGCGCGCTGGGAACGCATAACACATTGGGCTTGGCAAAGGCGAAGAGCGCCGTGTATCTCCTGGCGTCGACGTCTGAGGTTTACGGCGATCCGCAGGTCAGGCCGCAAAGCGAGGAGTATTGGGGCAACGTCAATCCGATCGGGCCGCGCGGCGTGTACGATGAAGCCAAACGATACGCCGAGGCGATGACCATGGCCTATCATCGCTATCACGGCTTGAATACGCGTATCGTGCGAATTTTTAATACCTACGGACCGCGCATGCGCCTGCGTGACGGCCGGGTGGTGCCGAATTTCATCATGCAGGCGCTCAAAGGAGAGCCGCTGACGGTTTACGGTCAGGGGCAGCAAACGAGAAGTTTTCAGTATGTCGATGATCTGGTCGATGGACTCAACAAGCTGCTTAAGAGCGATCATCACTTGCCCGTCAACATCGGCAATCCTCACGAGATGACCGTGCTCGACTTTGCCAAGAAAATTATCGAGCTGACCGACTCGCGCAGCACCATCGTCTACAAACCGTTGCCGGAGGACGATCCCCAGGTTCGCCAGCCCGATATTACGAAAGCGAAAAAGATTCTCAATTGGGAGCCTAAAGTTAAGTTGGAAGAAGGCCTGCTCAAAACGATCGAATACTTTCGCGCGCATTTGAAAGAGAAGAGCGCGTGAAAATAGTCGTTACCGGTGGCGCGGGGTTCATCGCTTCCCATGTTGTCGACGCTTACTTGGATGGTGGTCATGAAGTGCATGTCATCGATGACTTCTCTACCGGCCAAAACGTTAATGTCAATTCCCAAGCCACACTGCACCAGGTCGACATCGCGGAAAAAAAAGCGGCTCAATTGATGGACCAGATTAAGCCTGATGTCTTGAGCCATCACGCAGCGCAAATGGATGTGCGTCATTCAGTGGCTGATCCAACGTTCGACGCGCGCGTGAATATTCTCGGCTTTATCAATCTGCTGGAGGCCTGCAAAAACAGCGGCGTGAAAAAAACCATCTTCGCTTCTTCGGGCGGAGCGGTTTACGGCGAGCAAAAAGTGTTTCCCGCGCCTGAAAGCCATGCCACCGAACCGGCCAGCCCGTATGGCGTGAGCAAGCGCGCCGGCGAGCTCTATCTTTCGTACTACTATCAGGCGTTTGGATTGCCCTATATCGCTTTGCGTTACGCCAACGTCTACGGCCCGCGGCAATCGGCTAAGGGCGAGGCCGGCGTCGTGGCGATTTTTCTTTCCTCATTGCTGGCTGGTAAAATACCGGTGATTAACGGCGACGGGCAGCAAACCCGCGATTACGTTTACGTCGGTGACGTGGTTGCCGCCAACGTGGCGGCATTGCAGTCCTCATTCGTCGGTCCGATCAACATCGGCACCGGCGTGGAAACGGACGTGGTGACGATATTTCAGCACTTGCGTGAAGCGGTCGGAAGCTCGGTCGAGGCCCAGCATGGCCCGCCCAAGGCGGGCGAGCAGCGCCGCAGTTGCATCGATGCGGCCCGCGCCGCACAAATTCTCAGCTGGCGTCCCCAAATGACCCTCAAAGACGGGTTGCAGCATACCGTCGATTATTGCCGCAAAAGCGTTGGCCGATGACGTTAGATCACATCAGAAATTTTTCCATCATCGCGCACATCGATCACGGTAAGTCGACTTTGGCGGACCGGCTGTTGGAATTCACGGGCGCAATCAGCGCGCGCGAACGGACCGAGCAGATTCTCGACAGCATGGATCTCGAGCGCGAGCGCGGCATCACCATCAAGGCCAGTCCGGTCTGCCTGAGTTATAGCGCCAAGGACGGCAAAGAGTACAAACTCAATTTGATCGATACTCCCGGGCACGTCGATTTCACTTACGAAGTCTCGCGCAGCCTGGCGGCCTGCGAAGGCGCGCTGCTGGTGGTGGACGCCGCTCAGGGCGTCGAGGCGCAAACTGTGGCTAATGTTCACATGGCATTGGATCACAACCTCGAAATTCTTCCCGTGATCAACAAGATCGATCTGCCGAGCGCCGAGCCAGAACGCGTGAAAGCCGAGATTGAAGAGGTGATCGGCTTGGACGCCTCGAATGCGGTTTATGCCAGCGCGAAGGAAGGGATCGGCACGGAAGAGATTCTCGAGGGCATCATACACCATTTTCCACCGCCCACGGGGGACCCATCGGCTCCTTTGCGGGCCTTGGTTATCGACAGCTGGTTCGATCCTTATCACGGGGCAGTCGTGATGATGCGGATCTTCGACGGCGTGGTGCGCAAGGGCACCAAGATTCGTATGATGTGGAGCGGCCAGGCTTTTGAAGTGCTCCGCCTCGGAGTTTTTTCACCGGCGCCCACGGAGGTGCTGGAGCTCGGGGCAGGCGAAGTCGGTTTCCTCATGGCGGGCATCAAAGAGGTCGCCGAAACCCGTATTGGCGATACGATCACGACCGATGACCGTCCGGCTGGAGGGCCACTTCCCGGTTTCAAACCGATGAAGCCAATGGTGTTCAGCGGTCTCTATCCGACGGATTCCGGGCAGTATCAGGCATTGCGCGACGCGCTGGAAAAACTGCGCCTCAACGATTCTTCCTTCACCTACGAGCCGGAGACGTCACAAGCATTGGGCTTCGGCTTTCGCTGCGGATTTCTCGGCTTGCTGCACATGGATATCGTGCGCGAGCGGCTCGAGCGCGAGTTCGGCTTGAGTCTCATCACCACTGCAGCCACGGTGGTTTATCGCGTGATTACCACGGCGGGCGTCACATTCATGATCGACAATCCGGTGAAGCTGCCGAACGAGGGCGAGATCGAGAGAATCGAAGAACCGGTGATCCAGGCAACCTTGCACTTGCCGCAAGAATTTCTCGGCGCCGTGCTCAAAATCTGCGAGGAGAAGCGCGGTACGCAAAAGGAAATCCGCTATCTGGGTCCCAAACGAGTGATGCTGGTCTATGAGCTGCCGCTAAACGAGATTGTCGTCGATTTCTATGATAGGCTCAAATCAGTCAGCCGCGGTTACGCTTCGATGGATTACGAGGTCGCCGGCTACCGGACGGCGGATTTGGTCAAACTGGACGTGCGCATCAACGGCGATCTGGTCGATGCCATGTCGATGATCGTCCACCGCGACAAAGCCTACTATCGAGGCCGCGACCTCGTGCAGAAGATGCGGGAGCTGATTCCGCGCCAGCTTTTCGAAGTAGTCATTCAGGCCGCCATCGGCAGCCGCGTGATTTCCCGCGAGTCGGTGAAGGCGCTGCGCAAGAACGTCACCGCAAAATGCTATGGCGGCGATATCACGCGCAAACGAAAACTTTTGGAGCGTCAGAAAGAAGGTAAAAAACGCATGAAACAAGTCGGCAAAGTCGAGATACCCCAAGAAGCTTTTCTTGCGGCACTCAAAGTGTAGCAGCGGGGGTTGCTAATGGCAGTGGAAAAGGTGAATAAAGTAAAAGAGCAAAATGTGATGGATAGTTCGGCAACGGCGAAGACGAAGTCCACCTTTCGCGAATACGCGGAAGCGATCTTGATGGCGCTGATTTTGGCGCTGTTTATCCGTACGTTTATCGTGCAAGCGTTCAAGATTCCGTCCGGTTCGATGATTCCGACGTTACAGATCGGCGATCACATCCTGGTCAACAAATTGTCCTACGGTTTGCGCATGCCTTTTCTCGAGCGCTACCTGGTGGAATATGCCAACGTGCAGCGCGGCGACGTGGTCGTATTCATCTTTCCGGAGGACCGCTCCAAAGACTTCATCAAACGGGTGATCGGCGTCGCCGGTGACACGGTCGAGGTCCGGGCCAAAAAGGTTTACATCAACGGCAAACAAGTCGAAGATTCGCATGCTCATTTTGCGGGGTACGATCCGCAGGGGGGCGCGGTGGGAAACGGCGACGATTATGGGCCAAAGGTGGTTCCGGAGAATCATATCTTCGTCATGGGCGATAATCGCGATCGGAGCTACGACAGCCGCTTTTGGGGATTCGTCAATCTCAACGATGTTCGCGGCAAAGCCTTTTTGATCTACTGGTCCTGGGATGGCACCGACCGGTGGGTCCGCTGGGAGCGTCTCGGTGACTTGATTTACTAGCGCGACAGCAAATGAGTCCCATGACCAAAACAGTAAAAATCATTTCGACCACTTTGTCGGTACTGATTCTGCTATTGGTCATCGTCAATATTCTGATCGGTCTGGGAAATCAGTCGATCCAAGCCGAAGTTGCCGAGCGCCAACAAATGATCGCGCAGACGATCCAGCTCGAAAATCTCAATCGCCAATTGATCACCGTGTTGGCCAATCTGGCATTAAAAACCAATGACGAACAACTTAAGAAGCTTCTGGCGGAGAGCGGCATCAATCTGTCGGGAGGACCGGAAGCCGCGCCGCCACCGCCGGCGAAGAAGTGAGGTCGTATGGCCGACGAAGTTGAAAACGTTGCCGCTGAACCGGTAGAGGATCGCGAAACTGCTATAGTCGTGAGCCCTGCTTCGAATTTGCCGTTTATCATTACGCTGGTCGCGTTGCTGCTTTATTTCGGATTTCAAACCCTCCAACTCTTCGTTGAGCGGGGCAATCTGAGCATGATGAAGAGCAGCCAAGACTCGGCGCTCCAAGAAGCGCAAAAAGTCCAAGAACAATTCAAGAATCTCGTCTCGAAAACCAATCAATTAGCCGATCAAGGCCACGCCGGCGCGAGGATGGTGATGGAAGGCCTGCAAAGGCAAGGTCTCGGCGCCCCGCCTGTGCCTGAAAGCAAAGCTCCGAGCAAAGCGGAAACAAAACCGACGAAGTGATTTCGTCTCAGCCGTTACCTACACTGCTTGGCCATAGAACTCTGCGATTGATTTGTCGGTCACATCATTGCCGCATCAACCTCAATCCAGCCTAAGCTAGCACCCCTACAACGCACCGCTTATTGGTGGATGTATATTCCAATTACCTCAGATAGACCGGTGTTGTGGTCACGCGTATTTGGGACGTTGGCGTTTATTACGTGCATTCTGGTTGGCGTCAATATGTATCTGTTTTCCGGTAACCAGGGATTGCAACGCGAAGTCGCGGAACGTCAGCAGTTCATTACTCAGAGCATTCAGATCCAGGCGCTGGCGCGGGAAATCGTGACGGCGCTTGCAAATCTGGCGACGAAGAATAATGACGAGCAAATCAAGCAACTGCTGACATCGCACGGCATAACGTTCTCGGCAAATCCCTCCGCTGCAGCGGAGAGCAAAGGGAAGTGACGATGGAATCCACAGAACAACGCGGAGTCAGCGTGACACTCGCCCTCGTCGTCATCTCCTGGTTTGCCTGGGTGGTTTTTCAGACGACGCAATTAGTGCGCGAACGCGGCAATCTGGAGCAAGTGAAAGCCAACCAAGAAAAACCATTTCAGGATTCGGTCAAGGCGAGAGCGCAGATCGATGCAATTACCGCGGACACGGCTAGATTGGCCGCCCAGGGCAACGCCAGCGCGCAACTCATCGTTGCCGAGCTGCAAAAACGTGGCATCAAGATCGATCCCAACGCGAAAACCGTCCCGCCGGGAAGTAGGTAGTCCGGTCCAGTCAGAGTTTCGCCTGGATTCCCGCTAAAAACATTCGGGGGTGAGTGCGCCTGTGAGGGCGCCACATCAGCACGGTGAAAGTCCGTGCCGGAGTATGCCACAGCTCCGAAGCCAAAGGTAACTGCGTCGGCTCGAAGCGGCGTGGGGAGCAACCCGAGGCGAATTGTCGGTCCGTAGGTG